>Ga0209367_1003525_pt1 | contig 21315 bp, 14 predicted proteins | sample WorMetLIZISLAND2_FD_187412 | JGI IMG/M metagenome (GOLD analysis project Ga0209367, IMG submission 187412) | Marine gutless worms symbiont microbial communities from Max Planck institute for Marine Microbiology, Germany - Olavius geniculatus... ...
ACCTAGGCGGTTGGTTACATCCCGAGATGGTTTACCTGCCTACAGGCAGTCACCCATCGCAGTATTAACCGGGCCCGGCGTACAGTAACTTCGCTGATAGGATCAGACGCGCTACCACTACACCACGCCTACCGCCTACATTCATTCAGACCTTCATTATTGAGTGAGTTCCAAGCATAGTCTCCAGTCTAACGCGCAACGTACGTTACGCAGTGAACGCAACAAAAGCAACGGACCAACGCACCTTCTATACTTGCGTTGTGGTCGTTGCGTCACCCGCGTCGTTGCGCTTGTTGCGTGCGTTGCGTACGCTGCATTGGATGGAAACCTGCCGGCTTAAGACCTTTGCAGTAGGACCCAGTATCAGCTATACAGCGAGCGTAACGTGTTTACGAGACAATGTTTAGTCGGCCCAGTGCCGACATATTGTGCGACAAACCGCCTGACCTTTGACTCTTTGAGCAAAAAGTGACACACCGGTTACGCCTGCTCTATTGAACGTTGACTCGCAATGCAGCTTTGGTTTTTCAACGCCTTTTCTTTTCCGTGTTAAAATCCCGTATGGATACCCCTGGTGGAACGAAGGGCGGGCAAGAGAAACGCCTAGTGCACATGTACATGTAACTAAAAGAAATGCTTTAAGAGGAACTGAAATCAGAGAAACGGAGCAAGTACTACGGAAGTAAAAAACACACGTAAACTCAGAAACAGACGGTTATAGAAAAGACCAAAAGCCTGATAGGCTGACAGTGCACAAATCGCCAAGCGGTAAGAAGTAAACTAAGCAAACAGTAGTTTGTTTATTAAGGTACTTTCGTGGTGACGGACGTCGACTGAAGGAGCGTAGCTGCCCATGTCCATTGAGATACGATTGTCGTCGCAATCAAACCGGATGAGATTTTGCCGCCAGCGTCAAAGTTTACGTCAATGCTCGCCTAGCACACGCAGCCAGACACGTTGACATGCCGTAACAACAACGATAATAATGATAATAATGAACGCATATCATTTTCGATAATAACACGTTCAGATCAGCGATTTGAGCACCCAGATCGGCAAGATCTGTTAACTACAGACAGCAAACTCACCAATCTGAGTGATTAATAGTAATGAGTGCTCAGATCGAATGTATCCAAATAAGTTCTTCTTTCCATCGCTCTGTCAAATTGTATGTTCCTCATGTGTGTATCTTGTCCGATTTTCAGAAGAAATTTTCAAGCCCAGGCCGGCCCGTAACGGGCCGGGCTGGGCCGGGCCGCCGGACCACCTGGCCCGTGCAGATCTCTAGTAGGCAGGGCCCCAGCTGAGGCATCTTCGGACAGGAGACAGCTGGAATGTTAAATATTCGACGTCAAATCTGAAGTGAGTGATCTGAGGTGAGTTTGTTGTCTGTAGTTAACAGATCTTGCCGATCTGAGTGCTCAGATCGCTGATCTGAAGGTAGAAAATTTTGCCTAAAACTATCAGATCGCCGATCTGAACGTATCACCGTAATATCATTTTACGTGACAGAAAATTATTATAAGAAGAAACTGCAAGGTCATGCGGCATTGACGTAGAATGCGAACGAAACTTGCTTTAGACAGAATTTGTAATTTTTAGTATGTAAATCGTAGCCTAATACTGTGCGAAAAGAGCTCACATTATTTCAATTTTCAACTCAGTGTACGCGTCCTATTTAATTGTATTTTCTTCGTGTACCTGATTTTAAACATATCGAACGAAGTAGGCCTACGTGTTTTTTTTTTGCTCAGCAATCAACTGACAGAAACTGAAAAAGTCTGATACTGACGTGATCCATTAATAGCTAAAACATCCGTTTTCAAACAAATGAAATGCAAATACATTGGGCTAGCAAGTCAAATTTTGCAGATCTTGCACCCTGTAATAATCCTGGTTATTCCATGCGTCAAATTATATGCACTTAAAGCTTACCTGCGACGTGCTGCAGTAATAATGACTTTGACATATTGTTGGGATCATCTTTAAATTAACTTTCTCATCGTGTTACGGTGAGAAAATTGACGCAAAGATCGTGTTTAGCTTTGTGACTATTTTTAACACCTGATAAATTAAGTCGTTTTAGCTAACAAAGATTAGAAAAGCGCAACTTAACTAAATACAACTTGAAAGGTTTAGCGCGGACGTTAAAATAGATTAAATAGTTGTACAGTGCATTATCATGGACCTCGCTGTATGCCAGCACGGCCATAGGCCTTAAATATAAATAATATAATTAATACAACCAGACAAAACAGATACTTTTAACATAAGATACATTATACGAAATAAATATGTACAAATTCTATCACAGTCATTCGAATAGCCATCGGCAATTAGTAAGTCATTAAATCAAATAAAAGTAGTCTTAATAGTAGAGCTACACGGTTAATGGAACTGAGTGCATCCTGGTATATTCTGCCTGGCGACGTCGACTCCGTTCCCCCAGTTAAAATGTAGAAAATTACAAGGCAAGAGGATCGACAATACACGTGAAGGGTAATCGAGGGTTAGGCCTATACCGTATACTTTTCAGTTTTTGACGCACTATTATCATATTTCATAACTACAAAGCAATCGGACTGCCAAATTTTGTTCAAATATTCTGAATTTCACGTAAAACCTGTAGCTGCTAAAAAATTTCCTGCAAAGTTATAGGCTGCTCATAAAACGGAGTTGTGAAAGGAAAAATGTCGATTTTTTTATTGGAACACCGTGTATGTACTTTCATCATCATCGTCGTCGTCGTCGTCATTTATTGCACGAATGATAATTATGTGCAACAACAATAAAACATAATAGCAGAAACTGCAACAGAAACAAATCAAAAGCTAACGGGGACTCGCTTCTAACCAGGTATAAATGTAGACAACTGACTGACAATAAACACTTGAACGAATTAAAAACGATAATAAAAAGTAAAAGTTTGGCTCTTTATTCCTGCGTCCTTTTCGGTTCTCAACGCATGATTGAAATGTTTCAATAATTATATAGAAGCTACGAACCTTGTCCTGGTAGATGATATGACGGACGGCCAGTGATCCACGAGCGACGGCGTACGCAACGATCGCCAGTCCAATGAACATGACGTATCCTTTCCACGTCGCCAGAGCTGACGCTGTGTCGCCGGCGGCACCCAAGCATGCTGGTGCTACCGTGCTGATTGCCTCTGATGCTGTCCGCTCGCTGATAACGTCCGCGGTCGTTGCCATGCTTCAATCGCCGACCGGCAGAACACGTCGTCGTCTATACACTATAACAAATTTTGTGTCGATCGGTTAAGGAGTTTCGGATCTGCGCTAGGTCGAATTTTGCCATTCTCCATTGACTTAGCCGGTCGCCATTAACACAGGGCTGCGCTACCGCCACAGAGTGTTAGGGGGTTGAGAAAACAGTTAGCTGTTAGAGGGTTGAACCTCCCCCCCAACCCCGCGGTAATTCAAACACTGTTTGCACCCTGTTTGAGATAGGTAAAACAACTTTAAAGCCAAAAATCTAAAAAAAATTACCCAACCCTCATCAGCGTTTTAGCTCGGGGTGAACCCGTTCGTATGTCTGCATACACCCCAAAACGCCTAAGTGCATGCAGAGTCCTCGGGGTAGCTGTCTGTGACGATTTCGTGATCTTAGCTTGCGTCGTTTTAAGACAAAGTCAAGAAACCTGCCAACATTGTGACACACAGACGGACGGACAGACACAAGCTATGATTGTAAACTATACTCACGCATCACATCAGCGCGAATCGCTGCGTCGAGCGCCCAAGTTTAGTCGTCAATTTTTTGCTCCGTTCCGCAAAGGTCCGTCGAGGCGCACTGTCGCTGCAGTGCTTGCTTAACGACTGAACGTGCATGCCTGGTATAGGCCCTACATGTATATACTCACAGTGGCAGCAGCGAGTGCGCGTCGAACGTATCACAACGTTCACTGCTCTTGCAGAGACAGAGCAGTCACATACGCCACGTTTATTGAACGAGACAACGTGCGGTCTCATTGGCCGACACAATGCGCGTTCGTCGGTGCTTCAGAATACAAATAATTGAAGCAATGCTCACGTGGCGCGCGACGGCATCGGTGCTGCCACCTGGAAAATTGGTGTAGGCTTAAAGCATGCAATAAAATAATAATGCGTTTCAAAAGGGTACCCAAATGTAAAGATTTCTTGAATCTAGAAAATGGAAACTCAGACGGCAAAAATCTACATTTTATGCTAAAACTTTCATAGGCCTATGCAGGTTGTTCTGATAAGATATCTCCAGTAATTTCAGCGCAACTCATTGCAGTAGTGTACATCGCCGACTGAAATCGCTAAGATGTCACTAAACTCCGCTTTTTCAGATTTCAAGGTCGTTTAAGGTCATCAATGTTGATACCTTCGAAAATTCGTCAGCAATGCTTGTTACGGTAGGCAGCAAGTCCGTGTTTATCTGCAACTGTTTTCACGCTAGATTATTGGATAGTAGTAGCAGCAAGATCGCGCATTTTGAAAGGATGCCTAAATTTGCCCCACCCCGGACCACGTGCGGTATTTATGAACCTGGGCCGAAATCGAAACAGCTAAAATATACGTTTTGGCCTAATGCTGAAAATTTCATACACAGGTTGTCTTTTTGCTGTATTGTAGGAATCTGTTTATATCCACTACAGACATAGCTCCTGGCCGGATCGGCCATTGTAGGAATTGGGTCTAGTCTAGTGCTACTGGTAGAAACTGCGACGGAACTAATGGGCGTGTCCACTGTAGATAAACTTTGATCGGAAACCGAAACCGGAAGTGGGCGCTGACGCAAATAATATGTGTGCTCGTCAGCCATGTTGCACTGCTATGGGCCTTAACTATGCGCGATCTGACTGCTACTTCCTTTTTTTATTTTTTTACGTTTTTTTACGTTTTTTAACGTTTTTAAATATTTTTCTTGGAACGTTTTTTTTACATCTATGATCTCTACCGTTTTTGCTAGACGAGTTGATAAGGAAAAAACGACTTTTCAGGGGGTACCGCTCTCTGAAGCCCTCGTTCGAGGGAATCTTCTTACCCAGCCGTACGAAATTTTGTTACAAGAGTTTTTATAGCAGCCCACAATCTGAAGATTTCCTGATTCTACCTTGCACCGTTTTTTGGAATTGTCCCTGAGTGTAACGGACAGACCGACGCTTTACGATAGCTAAATAGTAAGCACATATGCTAGCAGTACATGCTGTCGTGCGTAAAAATTGATGTTGGATATTTGCAAGCTCGCTAAATTATGGCAGCGCATGCACGTCAGTCTTTACGCTTTGATTCACAGCACGACGTCGTGTGTCAGTGTGTCTTCTTCGTAGCTGGAAAAATGCACTGTACAAACGTGCCACTGATGTAGGCTAAACAAAACTTTTTTCGATACAAGACCAAAGCTTTATTTTTGGTCGAGACCAAAATCAGCATTTTTCATAGTGCATCAAAATGTTCTAATGTAAAATGTTATTAGTCTATAGTGCACACGCGAAATGCACAATAGGCAACTGACCTGCATCAACAACATTGAAATTATAGCAACTTATCTTTGCCCGATTTCTCGGCATGCTCATGTAGAGAGTCAATCACCAAATTCTTATCATTCATCGTGCTGAGCACGAGATCCATCTTCTCTTCCAACTTCCTTTGAGCTGCCTGCATTGATAGAATTGCTTTAATAACTGTCAAATGAGTAACTGAACATCTTTTACAATACCACTGCAGTGACTTCACATCTTCGTTGCCACACAGAAACTCATACACTTTAGGTTCAACTTTTTCACATGCCGTATGGTACCAGAATTCGCAGCCATACACTTCAGAGCTGTATGGGCTAGTACCCCTTTGTTGCAAACTTGCAATCCGGGCATTCATCCTCCTCCTCCAAGTTTGAACAATTTAATGGCCGAGTCCTGTCTGCAACATCATCAACACTATCATCTTTCTGCTGTTTTCCCGACTTCTGCTGTTTCCCTGACTTTTTCCCGTCATCTAAATCAGGTCGAGGTTTCTGGGAGGAGGTAGGTATGGCTCGGGATGAGTTCCCTCTTCCAGCCCTCTTCTAACACACTGAGCCCCCTGCAGAGTCGGCCGAGCTTTACTTTTTACCATACTGAATGAGAATGGCTATATAATACCTCAATGATGTCAAAGTCAGCCAAGTAAGACTGCTTCAGATACCGTAGTTCGCTCTGGTGCACTTCAGCATGCAGTGTTAATAGTTTTAAGAGACGTCTTGATTTGATTTGGCGTGGTTTTAGTTTGTATTATAACTATAAATCCGACATCTAGTACCGGAAGTCAATGTGAAAACAGTATTAGTTTAGTTTTGATCGATATTTGTGTAAATGTTATCTACTTCGGGCGGAAATAGAGGCCTCTGGCCTGCTTCCGGATATTCATTGATGATGATGATGATGATGATGATGTGACGACCGGACTAGTAGATACCTATTAAGTATTCTTTGTTGGGGAGGTAAACAAAAATATTTTGGATTATTATACGCAAAAACGAACGTTTTTTTGCAACAATGGCGGAGTTTGTTCAGCAGAGCATTGAAGAAATGGTTGTCGATTTGCATGAATTGCAAACTACTGGCTTGTTTGATGGCTCCGAAGTCAGGTACAATTACGAACTTAGCCGACTCACGTGGGCGCGACACAACTAAACACACGGGCGTGGTGTCGGTAAAATGCGTCCGGTGCGTCTGCGTCTGGTGCGTCTGGCCCAGCAGGTACTTTACGTCTAAATAGTGCGTCTGGTAGACGCATATTACCCGTTTCGCACGAAATGATGTCACAGTCCCCAGCTTTGACTGTGTTGGCGGTGATCTATCTATACACAGTTCAGGTATCATCGGCTGACAATTGTTTGTCTAGGTTTGACATGACCTAGCTTGTCCTGCAGTCAGCTGCACCTACAGCACTAAACTGCTGATGGTACCAGTTTGAATTTTAATTCACTGAATGAATTATGTTACTTTTTGTCAGTTGCCATTCATGAGTTTTAGTTATATAATCCTCCACCAATAGACACAGCTGTCCACTAAAGCTGCTAAGAATCTGTTTGCAGATTAGACTGTGGCAATTATAGAATCATCGTACTATTAAAAAACAATGTTCAAAGATATAGGAAGGTTTAAAGTCCACAAAATACATATTTAGAGTTTAAACTGTTTAATTTTTTAGTTATTAGTTAACCTAAACCACACTTTTTAATTACAGTGTATTTTTAATAAAACTTTGTTATCAGTTAAAAATTTCATAAGTAATTAAATTGTCTCTCACTATACTTTCATGACACCATGTATGTGTGACTAGTAATAAACAGTGCCACGTCGGCTCTTTGTAGCATAGGCCAGACGCACTTGTTCAGACACACTGTACTCACGTAGATGCATTTTCGCTGCTGCTGTCAGATGCACTATTTAGACGTAAAATACATGTACCTGTTTGTCTAAATCAGTGCTGTCCAACCTTTTTGACACTGCGGGCCACTTAGTCCATTTTCCATCAGCTGGCGGGCCGCAATCAAGGGGGGGCCATGGCGAGCATACGGAGCGCGAGCCTATAAGAGGGCCTGGGGGGCGAAGCCCCCCTGAAGCTGAAACACTTTTTGCTTCTGAATGTTCAATGAAAACTGCAAATTCGCCCATTTTTCTGAAATTTGGAAACGCAAAAGACCATCAAACATTGTTGAATTTTGCAAGTTGATTTCATCTGACTAATCACCGGACCAAAACTACAATTTATGTGGGACGATGGCAGGGCACATGAAATCCCCTCGTGGGCCGCATGCGGCCCGCGGGCCGCGGGTTGGACAGCACTGGTCTAGATGCACCAGACGCAGATGCACCATGCGCATTTTACGGACGTGGTTCGTTAGTTACTGCACTTAGATTTAGTTGCTATGTTGTAACTTTATTAGCACTATGAATGCAGTATGCTGTAATGATTGATTAATAACTGATTTAATTATTTGTTTTGTAATGGGCTGGAGATTGGTTAGTATATTTTTCGTTAATTTATGTTCCTGCGTGAATGTTTTCTGTGCCACAGTAGCACAGGCTTGTATGTAGATGGGGATATGTGTTCTGAAGACATTTGTTTCGCTGACTGTTTGTATAGACCACAGATGTCACACTCTTGTAGTGAGTTGCCATGTTATAACATGTTAGAAATTGTTCATTTTTATTATTATCTGCACCAAATAAACATAGCAAACACAGGTGATGATGTGCTTATTTTATTTTCTGTCATTCCGTCTGTCTAGTGTTGTTACTTTTATCGAAACTGGCACCGAAACCGTGGTTTTTTAGCAATATTAAACCCTACTGAAACCGCGGTTTTAGGCTCTCTATTGATGGTTTCGGTTTTTCGGTTCAGTGCAGCTTTAGAGTCCGGATTGTGCCGTGAACGTTAATAGCGTTCATACGCCATGGCACTGCGAACGGACTCTGCGCCAAGGGTGTTATCAGCAGTGATGAAAGCTGAAATCGCCAGCGGCGTGATGGGGGATGGGGAGGTTTGAGGCATTTGAATGAATGGAAGAGTGTGGGGACTGGTGAAGGCAGACGGTGGCATCCATTAGACATAACTATTAGTGTCACTCTGTCACTCAGTGAAGCCGTGTTTGCGAAATACAGTCCACCCTTAAATGGTTGTATAGACAGCAATTATTCTTCAATTTTCAGTTGGTGACGTGGCGTAGTTGGTAACGCGTTTCGGCTGAAACAAAGTTACTCTACGCCGGGCCCGGTTAGTACTGCGATTGGTGACTGCCTGCGGGCATGTAAACCATTTCAGTGCGAAGCCTGCCAGCTAGGTCGACTCAGCCTTCTACCCTCTGTGGGACGGTAAAATGAGTAGTAACTCATTTATATGGGTTACAGAAGGTGGTGACCTTAGTACAGCTGACTGGGGCTGCCTAGCCGGCTGCTGCGTTAGCCTGTGTCCGCAGGCTGCATGTGGTGGCCGTGCAGCTGGCGGCTCGGGTTAGTGACGAAAAACGCATTAGAGGCATTGTATGCGAGATGCGCTATACAAATTGACACCTTTTTTTATCTTTTTAATTTACACTGTTCCATAAACTATTGACCTCCTACGCTCAGTGTTTTGATAGTCTATAACACCATGCATTGTTGTTCTGCATCTCTGCTTGCTGACCGGCCGACCGCCTTGGCATGTTTCTGAATGTATTGCCCTCTCTCACTTCCCCTCTTTCTCCTTCCCCGTTTCTTATTGGTCTATGTCTTCTGGTCCAAAAAACTACATGTCCGTGACTCTGTGTTGCATGTTGATGTATGGATAGAGCTGTTGTGAAGAAAAGAAAAGGATATGAATACAAATTGCGACGCAAAATTAAGGAGAAAGGTGATTTTCTGAATTACATACAGGTTGGTTTAGTTAGCCTGTAGATTGTAGAATACAATTTACTTTTCCGTCAGTTGACGAATGATTTTAATGTTCATTTTAGTATGGTCTAAAAGTTGGGATAGTTTGATTTTTAAAAAATTTTATTACAGTAATTTGTATATTTTCTTTAGCGTTGCAACTAGAAGTCAATGAAACCTAACCGCATATAGACTTTCTGCTTCACCGCAAGTGTGTTATCACTATTTTGTCTTTTTTGTAAGTTCTTAACATTTCTTTGCACATGCCTGTGACACGTGTGCGATAGGCAGACAGTAGACGTTTCAGTTGTCATTCCCGATTGGACTGAGATCATGTGCAGTTATAACGTAGCATGATAGCAGACACTGTGGTGAGAGAGATGGGAGGATGAAGTAGCTTAAGTCATGAAATACTTCACACTCACCGCTTGCGTAAACTGTGACCTACAGCATCATTCGATAAGCTGTAGTTGAAGCTGGAATGTTGAATCTGTTGTTTGCAGTACGAAATGGCAGTTCTTGCACTGGTGAAGAAGCGAAGAAAGGTATTTTGTTTACTGCTGATGTATTTTGCAAATCTGCAAGAATGGAGTAGTCTTACTGACATTGGGTAACAATTCCTACTGCAGACTGCTTTCTAGCACAGCTGCAGCAATGGTCATAGTTTCTGTTGATAGATATGTTGACAGTGGCTTGTGTACCACTTACATATAGTTTTTGCATGCAGTAAACATGATAATAAACAGCTCCAACCTTGGTAATGTTCAGTATGGTTTATACATTTTCAGATTTTAAGATATTTGTTACCGCTGGTAGGCAGAGCTGTAGACATTATGTTTGTTGTATTTCGTTTTTTTCTGAATATCAGCTTTTATTGCATTTAAGTAAATCACACGCTTTAATGTAAAATTAAATTTTTTTTCTCTGATTTCTTATCAGGTTTTATTTCTGTACAAGTTGATAGTGTTGCCAGTTTGCTGTGTAAATTTTTTTGTGTACATTTTTAACAAAATAGTGCAAAACTGTAAGTTCTGTTTCAGTAATAAGTCTTTAAAGTAATTGTGTAAAATACACTCTGCATTTGTGTTATGAATGGTGAGCATTGCTTTTGAAATACACTATTTATGATTTTGTTATTGAAAATTTTTCTTCATCATATATTGGTAGCAACACAGTAAACAGAAGTTATGAATGACACTTGACTAGTTGTTAAATATCCGCAATATTACTGCCATGTGCTTAATCTACAGTTGACTCCGCTTATATGCACGGCCTTGGGACCACAAGCCGACTTGCATGTAAGCGGAGCATGCATTTAACTGTAGAGTAAAACTTCGTTATAACGTGCAAATAAGCGAAGTGTGCTTATAATCGACGTGCATATAAGTGGAGCCTACTGTAATTAAACTATGAAAATGGTGTAATGAGTAATTGGGCATTCTTAAGCACAGGTGTCAGTTCAAACAAAGTTTTTGCTAATTTAAATTGGTTCGAACAGAAACAGTCTTTTGTCAGCATGAAACCAACTGCTTGTACGTCAGTGCTGAAGCTGTCGTTTTATTTATGGTTTATTGCTGTTTTATCTATGGTTTACTGCTGTGTTGAGTGCAGAGCAATAAATATGCTGTGAAGGCCAAAGTCGTTGAAGTGCCGGTTGTAAAGCACATTCATAAACTGTTTGATGTAAGTTATTTCTTTGCGCACACAGTTGCACGCACACAGTTGGTCATTTATCTGATGAACCCTTTGAAATATCTTGTGATTTTTTTGCTTACGTCTTGGTTGTATAGTCATTTGGCTGGTTGTGTACATTTCTGTGCTTGTAAATATTTTTTCTGCTTTTGCTGGCATGTTTTTACATCACACATTCTTTTGTTTGTGCACTGCATTCATTTGTGATGTTTATGCACGGTAACTTTCAGCAAATTTTTACATGCAACAGCAGCTATTGCTAGCGCATCTTAGCCATTGCAATTCTGTCCATCCATCCATCCGTCCGTCACACAGGTGGTCTGTCAAAAATCGTTGCAAGCTAGGATCACCAACCAAATCTTCACCGTTGGCTGCCTGGAAGACTTTAGTTTCAGGATCCGTAAAGCTTTTCCATAAATTCAAAAGGGGTCACCCCAAGCGAGGGCGCTAAATGAGAGAGGGGTAGGGAAAATTTGCGATTTCCTGCTGATACGGCATTGGCTGAGCGAGACAGGTCACGCCCTCTGGTGAGTATGAGTAAAACACTATAGATAATTAGCTGCCTAGACGTCTGGCGCCCTCTGGCAACTGTAAAATTACCGTGTGGTGGGATACATGATAAACACATTATTCGAAATTGTCCACAGGGTGTGCCAGTGAAAAACATTTATATTTTTGTTTTCTATTTTGTTTATTTTTATTTAGATTTTGTTTTACTGGGCTTTCAAACATGCACCGCTGTTGCATGTTCTCTTTTGCATTAGCTGGGCTTTTCTTGTTGTCACTAGTGATTTTTGGGCAATGGACATAGGTGAACTGGTTTTTGTGAGCACTCTACTTGTCTGTGTTAATTGATTGTCCATCTAGATGCAGTGTCCTGTTCCTTGCCTTGCCTTGCCTTGCCTTCGGGGTGGGCAGGCTCTTACACCTGCCCAGCGCTGAGGCCGTATCAGTTCGGCCCAATGTGCGTCCCCAAAAGTAACCACAGGTTACAAGTAACAACTATAAAGCCATAGACGGCTGTGAAGCCGTAAATAACGGCTGTGAGGCCGTAAGTAAACGGCTATAAAGCCGTAGTCAGCTATAAAGCCGAAGCCAGCACAAAAGCACTGGTAACGTGTAGTAAATGTTCTCACGTATTTGGTCAGCTCTTAGTACGCTCCTATCCTCCAGATTGTAGAAATCTTTCGGGTCATCGGAGCAAAGCCCCACCACCACGTCAAGGTGGCGGACCTCGGTGGGGCAGTGTCCTGCTCATCAGCATGATAAACTTGGGCGATTGTGTACTTGCTTATTTTTGCCTCTAAAGCTGAGATGTTGAAATTTGTGAGAGATATTTATAGCTTGTGATGTCAGAGCAAGGCATGACAGAGCAAGTGGTGTTGGCTGAACCAAAAATAATACTAATACTTTGCCCTTAAATTGCTTTCTGTTCCAGTGTCAGAAATTTGGCTTAGTAGTTGATATTTTCCAGCATGTTTACCTGAATAGCCTACTGCGTAGCCTAGTATGTTAGTATATCGTTCACAGTTGCCCATATTAATCTGAACATTGTGTTTTTAACTATTGTAGCTGGCATGTATCAGATTCAAGGTTAGTAGCTGAATACTAAATTGTCATGATGAATTTCTGGCTGTTTCATGTTGGGTCACATATAAGTAGTACTCGTTTTGTCATGCCGTATTCTTTGCTATTCACTTTTGCAGTAGTCCACGTTCTATTAGATAGAATGCAATAGTCCAGTGTCTTGATACTGCTTGTTGTGGAAAGGAAAAGGATCTCATTCCAAAGTGTATAATTGCAGGCTATGAATTGTTTGTGAGAAACAGTACGTAGAAACAGTGTGAAAAAATGGAAGATATTTACTCTATATCATGTGCCCTCAGTAAGGGTCAGAAATTTTTGGTACCTCATTTGTATAATATGATAAGCATGGTGGAAAGTTTGATAACATTTTGAGTTAATGTTATCAACTTATTACGACGCGACTCATCACGAGTGAAGTTTGGTTAGATTGACAGAATTTCTATTGCACATACACTTTGCTTGCACGCAATCTGTGATGGTACAGTAGATGCCATAAATGCCAATTTTGGTAAATATTGGATTGTATGTGCTCACTGTTCATGTAACATTGTTAACGGCCATTGTGGTTAATATTTTATATATCACGTGAGATGTGATTGCAATAAATGCAGGATGACCTGAATCTCTGGCTTTCTCACATTGAGTTCTGCAAACAACGTGTAAGTCAAGTTTTACCAGTTGTTTACTGTACTATTGCTGTTGTCAAGTGGCTTCATGGCAGAGGTGGGGTGCTCTTTTCTTTCCCCATTTTAGTCTGCTAAAAATTGTTTTTTTGTTGGAACATTTTTGTTTAAAAACACAAATATACAAAGTTTGGGGCTAGAAGTATTTTAATTTATTGATGAAATTGGAATTTTTGAGCACCCCTAATGTTCTTTGTTGGAAAGGTGCAGCTGTCTGTGGGAAAATTTCAACTTTCTATCCGTTCTGTTTTTTACTCTCGACAGTATAATTTGCCTTTGTCAGGCTCATACCATTATTATGCAGCCATTTTGATAGGCCACAGTTTGGTGGCGTGGCATAATGGTAACGCGTTGAGTCAAATCAACGAAGTTACCCTTTGATGGGCCCAGTTAGTACTTGCATGGGTGACTGTCCATGGTATGAAGCCAAGCCAACTAGGTCGACTCGGCCTTTTGACTCAGCCTTCTACCTTCCGTGGGATGAGTACTGGTGGTGGTTACGGCCATCGCTAGGGAAGAAATGGCAAATCCTGCGTAACAGTAGGCCCTGTGGCCAGGACTGCTGGTATACCGACCCAGTCGGTTAAAGGCGATGGCTGTTAATTTGAGCTGGCCATCCGGACGACTTGCGTTGTACGCTAGCTTAATTGAGTTTAACCCTCGCCGGCTCAAAGCGCCAAAAGGCGATGAGCTTCCTCACAACAGACCTAGCTGTCTATGTGAATGTTGTTCTTTTAATAGGCCACATTATGGGCATTGTCTGTTCATCTGTCTATAGAACCTGCAGAGTCGAAAACAAAAAAGGCACAGGAAAACCAAAATTGATCTAAACGTTCCGTTTAACAGGATTACCAGATGTGACAGTTTTCTGCTCAAACAGTCAAATGTTAGATTAGGGTTGGACGTATCAAGATGGATTCCTGCCCGATGTACTCTTTTTGTTTTCAGCTGTAACTTTGCTGTATTTTGTCATTGCAGTTACATAATTTTTTATCTTTTAGCCACTTTGGAGATTATAGTAATTTTTTTATCTGTTACAGTTTTTGATTATAACCAAGAATGCAGCAGTTTAGAGAGAAAAGTTGATTGTCTTTCAGCGTCTTGTAAGCTTATGTTATTTTGTGCAGCATGTCCTGTTAATGTTGTATTTTGCTTGATTGATATGTTTAGTTATGGTTTGTATTTTAATTTTTGACTTTTTAGCAAGACAAGAAACGAGCCAGTCGTTTATTTGCATCTTTGCTGAAAGTTCATTCTCGCAACTCTGGTAAATGTTTTCTGGGTTGTAACTGTTAAATTTATTTCGTATTGTTGATTGCAGAGTTTTTATTCCAGTAGAAGTGACTAGTCTTACGTGGTTCTTAATGAAGGTCATGCAAAGTGTTTCAGTTTTGCACATGTAGATATTTTTGTGTGGAGATAGACTAAGGGCCAGTTGCACCAACCAATTTTAAGTATGTACTTAGTTAAGTACCACTTAAAATACCTAAAATTGTCATTTAGGATGATAACTTCGTCACGGTTCGCTAAATAAAGATGGCATCTGTCTCATTTTTACCGGCCGCTTAAATTTAAGTGGGCAACTTTGGCCACTTATTTTTAAGTGACGTTTAAGCAGGCTGGCCGGCTTAAATGATGTTGGTGCAACGCATTTTCTGCTAAGTAAGGTGGTTAAGCATGTACTTAAATTTAAATATGGTTGGTGCAATGCACCCTAAGACAACTTACATATGAAATTTTCAGCATTGAGCGTAGATTTTAGCAGCTGTCTAAGTCGCGACCCCTTAGGTCCAAGGAGGTCTGCACAAGCAAGTGTAAAAGAGGGTTACTTCTTTAAAAAGTGGCTATTTTACTGATATTGCCTCGTCTAGCATGGAAACAGTTGCAGGTAGGCACAGACGTTTTGCTTATAATAACAAGCATTAGTGATGAGCTTCTTAGGAGTATCAACATCGATGATCTTGAATGACCTTGAACCCCCAGAATAAGGGGTTTTTAGTAATTTTGTTAGCAATTTCGGGCAGTGACATACATTTTAAGAGTGAATTTCGTATAAAATTATTATTATTTTATTGCATGCTGTACACGGATTGCCAAAGTGGCAGGACCTCTGCTATCGCACGTCTCGTGAGCTTTGATCAAATTACTTGTTAATGATTAGTCTCAGTCATCAATCTTCACAGTTCTCCTAAAAACTGATAATCTGCTATCATTAATAGGGTGTGTACATGTCTTCAAAAGTTCTTGAAATTTTTCCCAATTTTTTAATGACCTAGAAAGTCCTTGAAAACCAGACAGGGTCTTAAAAGTTTTGGAATTTGATGGAAGAGGGTCCCAAAATTTTTGAATTTAAGTGTTTCAGAATCATCGTAACCACAATGTGAGAATTGTTTTATATGATGTCAGAATTGTCTAACGTGATGTCGTAAAATATCAGAGGTATAGGTTTGGAAAAGGTATTTTTGTCCCAAAATTGTGGCCACCGTGCAGTGAGTACTACGAGTGAAATGTGCTGTAGATGTGTGGATACTGGCGGCTAAACACGAGCTGGAGTTCAGACGCTCGATGCCTTCTGCCCGTTCGCTGCTGCAACGAGCGATAGCCACCAATCCCGACTCACAGCGACTCTGGCTTGAAGTAGGTGAAATTGTTGTTGATACTCTGGTAGTGTAATGGTTAGAATATTGGACTTGTGATCATGAGGTTGCTGGTTCGACTCCCGGTTAGGTCACTATGAAGTGGTTAGTGCTTAGATGGGACAGGCAGACAATCTCAATATATAACCAACCACTAAGGTCAACTCAGCCTTTCATCCTTTTGCAGTAGGAAAATCAGGTACCGGCCTGTCCAGCTGGGGTTATGGTGGGGCAGATTTATCTGTAGTGGGTGACAGTTAACACTCTGTGATCACATATGGCAGGTGATGCTTAGTAGCTCTGAGATAGGTTTCTTTTGAACAGCTGTGCTGTTTACCATTATTTAACATGAAACAGTTTCTTACTGGGGTAGCTCTACACAATGGTCCATAAAAACGTGCTACTTTTATTATTTGAATAGCTCCAATGCTCCATGCAGCATTGGCTGATTTTAATAATTTTTTGCGTGCAAGATCAGTGCACTCAATGCAAATGACTGTACTTTTGGCCACCTCACTTTAATACTGTCGCTACACTACCTTGTGAAATGCAGATTGTTGAGCTTGTTGTTTGCGAGTGGTGCCAACGTTTGCTGCTTGCATTCGTGCTGGAGGAGGACATTTTGAGCAACATGCTGTAATAAAGAGGATGTGATGTGACACGTGTGACTTTTTGAGATACAGTAGTTGCCAATCATACTTGTCGCTTTTTAGTTAATTATTTCTGAGCTGATGCATGTGCTGTCCAGTATGAATTCATTGTTGTAAATGATCAAATTATGACTTCTGCATTTCACAAGGTAGTGTAGCAACAGTATTAAAGTGAAGTGGCCAAAACTACAGTCATTTGCATCCAGTTCTTTTCCTGATGTTGCATGCCAAAAATTATTAAAATCGTTTCACAAAGCTATTTAAAAAAATAAAACTGGCACATTTTTTTATGGACCACAGTGTGGATATCAGTAGCATACTATGTTCAGTGATGGAAAATTTTAGCAGCAATTTTAGTAATAGTATGAGTGAAACTTCTTTATGTGTTGCAGCCATTGGCTGAATTAAGAACAAATAAGAACTCAGTTGTCACTAGGGAAAGCCAACCATACTACAGTACTGTCTGAGCCTACCTGGCTTTGCATTTTCTATTTTATTTACTTATTTGATATTGAGATAATAGTACTTCTGGCATCAGTAAATGAACAAGAAACTACACCGTGTCCAGAAAAAAAGAGTCTGCACTTTTTCATGAATAACTTTAACAAATGTAAATTTACTTTTATAATTTTTTGCACACATCATCACAATGATACGCTTTACTAAAAACATCTAAAACTTATCTTCAAAACTTACTTCTTACTGAGTATAGTTAATGTAATCCTGACTTCATGAAAAATGCCATTTTTGCGGAAAGATAATGTTTAAATGAGCCTCTGCAGTCCGAAAACGGGAAATCTACTGAAAGAAAATTGCAGTAAAAAGCTCGAGACATTGTTGGCATAGAAATAAGTTACTTTTTATCAAAATTTTAAAAATTTACTCTTGATTTTCGTCATGTTAAGTGTGGCCGTCACGTCGTCACGTGCACAACGGGAACGTCGTTGTGCAGCAGCCGTTATCAGAGAGCAGCGTCATTTCTGCAGCATGCGTTAGCGTCGCGTTAGTGTACATTTGTAAAAAAGTTGTTGACTTAAAAGTCAGTTAATAGTAAGTTTTGTCACTGTTGCTGACAACTAAGGCAGCCACAGGCAAAAAAACTATTTTTCTGCATTTCTGTTTATTTTTAGGATGGAGTAAAGTAAGAATACAAAGAGTGTTTTATTTTTCACGGTAAAGTGGCATCAGTATTCGGAAAAAGTGGACTTACAGTACCCTGTCAGTTGTGCGTTACTTTTTCAACATTTCCTACCAAGAATTATAAACATACGTTTAAATTTGTTAAAGTTATTAACCGAAACACGCTTAGCGTTTTTCACCTTGGATACAGCAAAAACAGCTTTCCAATGACGACATAATTATCTCAGCTCTAAGTAGTGACATGGCAATATAAAGAGAAAATATCTTGACGGTTGAATCAAGTGAATATTTAGGTCGACAAAAATTATGAAAATATGTTTCAGTTTGTCAAAGATATGTTGAAAATTCTGTAGACTTTTTTTCTAGACGCGGTGCATTTTCATGAGCATGCAGGTGACAATTTTGCATCGCATCTAGCGACCAAACTGCTGCAGATGGTGACACGGTTGCTGCTGACAGCCTATAAGATCTTGCCAAGAGGTTATTTAATGGTTAGCCACTCACATTCACTCAGCCTGGCCATCCCTCTGTGTAGATGCGATGAGTAATAGCGAAAGCTTGAATGTAAACAGGCACACTGTGTGATGCACTGGCCCTGTATTCATTATCTTGCAGGGTAAACTGGTGTCTGGCTGAGTTAGAGCTAAGGAAATGGAGACCAGCGCCAGAAGTGAAAGTGGTGTTGGCTACAATGATAATGACGTTTAATACATGATCGCGAAACATTTGTATACCTGTGCTTTGCATTGTTTTGTGTCCATGCGAGCAGTACTTCAGAATGGAACTGCTGAATGCAGAATTTGTAAGTTACCAGTCTTTTTCATGTTCTTGCTGTGATTACACTTAGTTAAGAGCACATTTGTATATACAGTGGCTGTGAAATCTGTGATAAGAAACAGAGATGTTGTAATTTGCTTCTTCAGTGACATTTATTTTTCGTCAGATCAGTTGTTGTGTGTTGGCTTGATTCTGCTGTATTGTTGAGTATGTAGCCTGGTGTCTAACAACTATTTAATGAATTTAAGAAAAATTGACTTCTTCTGAACCACTATTTGAGAAACTATTGTAATTTATAATGTTATTTAACTATTTTATATATTGATAATAAACAAAATATGGTGCAATTGTTTTAGGTTTATTTTAGTGACTATATTTTTTGTTATTTTTGTTTTATTTTCTGTCATGCTCCACAAATATTGAACAGTTAAATGAAAGTCGATAACAACGGTATTAATTGTTCTTGCTTGGATGTTATGAAATATATTTACATTTATTTCCGCTATATCACTTACCTACACTGGTACTGCATTTTCCTCATTATCTGTTGATTGTTTTGACTGGTTTTAGCTGCGGCAGAAGATAGCTGAGATGGCTGGCGACAGTTTGCAGGTGGCTCATTTCTGCTGTTTGTAAAAATTTTATTTTTGTATACCTGTTGCTCCAGTTGTTGCAGTTGGCTGTTTGTCAGTTGATTCTACAGAGTTACAAACTGTGCCTTGGTTATGCAGATAATCTGAGCTTATGTCACCAAGCTGGCAGCGAAGCTGCTCGAGTTGTAAAGTTTTCTAGTTTGTATTTCTCAGCTGTCATAATATTTGTCTGCATTGCTTCAGCTCAGACAAGCTGCAAAATTTATGAATTAAACTGCAAAAACTGCCAGCTCTATGCCAGCTGTAACTGATTGCATGTCAGCTCCACTGAAGCAGTGGGCTGAGAATGGTGTCAAGAAGTTGACAGTTATTGCTGCACATTTCTTATGACTGTTAAACTTAGATAATTGACAGACAGTGGTTCTCTTAATCAGTCATTGATTAGACTGTTAAATGATTGCCCATCATGACCTCCACAAACTAGTGTATCAAGTAAGCATCAATATAACCGTACTTAATCGGATGATCATTGGCTGATGTATCAGCTGATAATCATTTGAAACCGATTATAGGCAAATAGTCAGCCAGTAGTCAGTGCATCTGTGTTTGTAATAGGAGTTATCCGGGTAGCTAAGATGTGTCCTGTATGATATATTGCAGTATTATTTTGCTAGGAAGAGGAAGCAAGTGCCCAGGTGCTGACAGGGGAGGCTGCTCATGTTGTCTACAGGAACGCTTGCATTCAGTTTCCTGGTACTAACTATTGGTGGCTAGAAGTTTTTTTTTGTTGAAGGCAGCTAATTATGCAATGTTTATTTGACTACCTGTCATCAAATGGTTATGTGACGGTAATGGCATCCAGCCAGACTGTCAAAAAAGCTGATTTTGCAATTATAAAAAGTTTACATTTAGGCACCCCCTAACCTGGATTAAAGGTATTATTAACGGGTGCTGTTCAGTGTGCTCCTCCAGAGATGGGTTCCAAGGGTTCCACGAGCATCTGCCAGGGGTTCCGCAGCTGGCCAGTAAAAATAACTTAGCGAGTGAAGTCACACCAGACGAAGTCACAGAAAATCAGCACCGAATGAAATTGTGCTTCTGCGTGTCTTATTTTGCATTACTGCATAGATCTACTGTGTTGAATCATTTTTGTTGTTTGTAATTTTGGCAGCAAGATCGTAGGCCTTTATTATATCGTAGGCCTTCTATGCACGGCATTACTCAACTCCAAGGTTTAGTGCATTATCGGAAATGAAGAAGAAGAAAAGAAGAACATATTGATCAGGGTTATGGTTATAAAATCGTTTGACCATTTACTTAATTAATTCAATTTTTTTAACACTCTGCTAAGGAAAATAAAAAAGGCGCGTATATGTCCGAGGTGTCCACGTGATAAAATTTCTGTGTTGGTGGCGGTGGCTAAGCAGCCGTCGACGACCGCTTAGCCCATCGTGCATTAAATAAGCTTACATTTACTTACTGCTGCCTACTAATCTTTGAATGCTGTAGCTCTTCACGGGAAATCCATCTCAGAGCTACTAAGCGGTCAATTTTCATATTATAATTGGTCATCTTTGCCTGCTTTGTCATCCCAATAATGGCTTTGCCCTGCTAGGAAAATGAGTCTGCAGCTTCAACCTCGCGTACGTCGCTGGACGCGTGGATCAATGCATGGGGTTCCGTGAGTGATCTTCATGCTTGTTTAGGGTTTCGCTGCAGAAAAAAGGTTGAAAAACACTGCTCTAGGCCATTATGCTCATAGGTGGATTGGTCACTAAGGGCGAGTTGCACCAACGTCGTTCATGATCTTGGTTCAGCTGAACCTAGATCAAGAGTTGAACCGAGTTCACGCTGAATTATGTTGCACCAAGTTGAACTTGGATCAGCTGATCCCGTTCAGTTGAACGGCCGTGGTTATACCGTGGACGACTCTGATTGGTCAAGCCGTGCTCAGCCCGTAGGCCAGTGACGTCACAGTCACATGCGCTCATGCTAATGCTTACGAAACAGTCCAGCACCGATTGGCAGTAGTTTGTTCGAATTTAAGCTTCCCTGAAGTTATCACACAATTTTCGCATCAACAGTTGCATGATAAAGTTCCGAAGATACACATTTTATATTCCAATAGATATTCGTTAATTATTCTACGTCCGTTGTCAAGATAATATGTTT
>Ga0209367_1003526_pt1 | contig 21314 bp, 7 predicted proteins | sample WorMetLIZISLAND2_FD_187412 | JGI IMG/M metagenome (GOLD analysis project Ga0209367, IMG submission 187412) | Marine gutless worms symbiont microbial communities from Max Planck institute for Marine Microbiology, Germany - Olavius geniculatus... ...
CCTCCAGCCCCTCCCCCCCACCAAATGACGCCCCTGCTTTCGCCTTGCTTGAGCAACACAAGCACACAGTTTAGAAACACTGCTTCTGTTTTTTCCTTACGTTTTGTTTTTTTTACGTCGTTTGCTTCCTTGCGTCAGTTGCGTCTTCTGCGTTCGTTGCGTACTTGCTTGCGCAGTTTTCTTGCCTAGCTTGTAACACTGAAGTAAAAATTAATTAGAAGGCGCTCGTGAGAGTGCATATCTCCGCCAAGTGAAGTGATTTAAACATTACTACTGTAAAATGTAGGGCTACTTGTTTTCACATGAGGGCGCCACCGTTCCTGCCTGATGTGCATGACATGCATGTGGAGATGATGACGGGTCATCCTGTACCTACACACACACAGACGGACAGCACGACCAGTATCTTAATCTCCTCCAATGTTCACTTCGTTCACCTTGGCGGAGATAAAAATTATCGAACACAAAGACATTTGCTTTGCGTTGCGTGCTTAAGCTGTAAGCTTATGCTATGCTACCTCGGTGTATATAGGAATTTCCACGCATCACTGAGTTACTGTAAGTCATATGTTTCTTAAAGTGGCGGAGTGCATTACAGGCGCTTGCTGACTCGATTGGCCGACACCACACCAGCAGCGTATCGGTGCTATATAATAGACCTACCTGGTTTGCGTTAACGCAATTCGGCTAATCATCTTACAAACATCGCTTTCGTTAGCTGAAAATCTGAGCGCGTTAAGCTGGCTTCTCTGACGGCAGGCGCAGTGGACACTGAGTGAATTGATTAGGTCATCGTGGTATATAATAATGTAGAGAATAATGTAGTTCTAAACGTCGTCGGATCGCGATGGCACAGACGCTCTCTGATATCGTCGTTTCGGTCCCCTCGTCGGTATCTACGGACGATGACGGTTAGTCCGTTTTAATCATCAATGTTTTATTAATCGGACTAAAACACTTCAGGGATATGAAAACGGAAACTACATGTAGATATTACAAAACTGATGCTAGATGGCGTGGTTTGACAGAGGCGTATTTTGAAATATGAAAAGCAAATGGATCTAGGCCTGCATTTTGCACGCAGTTATTATAGGCCTGCTCCTTAATTTTCTCTTACGTTATTCTATATTTTTGGAAGGGGCAGGCATGTGGTCCATGAGATGGGCTTTGGGAAAAATCGCAGTAATTGCTTCATTACAAATTAGTAGGTGGTTTGGAAATGCCGTGAGCTCCCATAGCGGTGTTTTGCATAAGATTGGATTCCACTATTGTTTAGCACTTTGGCTGGCCTTTTTTGTAGTCGATACTTCACGCAGCAAGTGTAAGTTTTAGATTACAAAATCTGCTCATCGGTGTGCTAATCTGGGGAAACAAAAAAAAGCCAATAAATTACTCGTATGCTGGCGAACGTTCAAACATTATAGGCCCTATTTCTTGTGAGTTAGGGGTTCGTAAGATATACGGACTGAGGAACGGACGCGTTATGCGGCTTTTCTGTCAGCTTGTCGCCTCCTCCATTCCTCCGCCCCCCCAAAAAAGAAAAAAAAACAGCTATATTGATGCGCAAGACAATCACCAAAGAATACGAGAAAGGAAAAACTAAGAGGAAAATAGACGGGAGATTAAAAGAAAAGGAACAGTGTAAAATGATGAGACCTTATTGCAAAAAAATCATGCTTTCGCTACTGAGCAGTTACATTGTAGCCTACTGTTGCACAAAGTCGTGGGATTTATGGCGGTATTTTATTGTGTTTCTGTCAGTTGGCCTGCACCCAGCCCGTAGATCTGTCAATTTCATGACGACCACTGCACGCGTATTGCAGCATTGTATAGCATATACTATACAATGTACACTATGAGGCATAAAAAATAATAAAATACACCAAAATTCATCGAACGTAACTTAAAGTTGGATGATCAGATTTAAATAGTTTTTGGTATGAATATTCCAGACACAACTGGTCATCAAAGGATTATTTATGTTCCCGTCGCACCAAACGTCTGTTTTTGCACTATTTGGGGAAATCAAAACAAGCAAAATATTAATTTTTATTCAATGCAATACTTGATTAAATACTTGATTAAATACTTGATTAAAATAACACATATTTGGCACATTTTGTCTAAATTTTAGCACTTTGGTTGACAGTTTATCTAATTATCCAGTTGTGCAACTGCTGACAGCAAATATTCGAATTATCGGCCATGTGTGTAAGCACAGGCAGGAAGATGCATTCTCGTTGGGTTTATAGCACTGTTGATAATGGGCGACTTCACTTTTTGACTTAGACTTTCGCTGAGACTTTTCGCTGAGTCCAAACTTCGGTCTATGTAGGTACTTTAGACTCAGCGAAAGTCTCAGCGAAATCACTTCACTTTTTGACTCTAGTAGGTACTTAGACCGAAGTTTAGACTCAGCGAAAGTCTCAGCGAAAGTCTAGGTCAAAAAGTGAAGTGAACCAATGTTCTGCTTCAGACTTCAACCAATCGCTTCTTGAGTTCATTGATGTTTCTAAACAGCATCTCATAAACTCGCTGCTGCATAGCACTGCAAATACTGTCGAATGGACTGTGATCAGGGCTGTTAACGGCTACCTATCTGTAATGATTAAATTTACTGATGTTTTCTTTCTTTTTTAATCTCATGTTGCATTTGTTCTGTTTCCCCAGGTAATGCAGCAAAAGACGTCAGGTGAGCTGGGAATTTGAACGGCCATTTGATGGCCAGTTAGGCCTATGTCAGAAATGTTTATACCACAAACTATCAAAATCTCGTTATTCTTCTCCAAGTTACTATCAGTAATGTCAAGGATGGTTTTTGGCGTTTTTGTTCATTTTAACGCCGATTTCATGTGTTTTGATTTCCACAGGTAGTGCAGCAGCATATGTTGGGTGAAGCGGAAACTTAAATAAGCGTTTGATGGAGAGTTATGTCAGGAATAGTTGTACCAAAAATTATTAAAATCTAATAATCCACCTTTAAGTTATGATCGATAAATTTTTGTGTGTTTTTATGGCTCACAGTGTATTATTGCTTGCCTATAAGCCAGCCTATTGCTAATAAACGCATTGACCTGACGTCGCTGACGAGCTATTGGCCTATAGCTATCGACGCATAACAGGGTAGTAAAATGTAAGTCTACGTTGTGGCTTTGCGATTTAGAGCACTTGCAGTCTGGTGTGCATAGCCCCGTAGGCCGACGTGCAATTAGTTCAACTGCGCTGTTTAGGCCTATCGCAACTGCAGTGCGTATACATGTGATATGTACGAAAGTAGGCTTATGGACGTGCGCTCTATGCAAACGGCTGAAATTATTTTCTGGGCGCCGCAAGTTGCGCAATAGCGTTAAAATTTCTGCAGTCACCCTTGTCGAAACTAAATTTGCCGTCAGTTTAATCGGGCTGTAGGCTTATTCGAGCCATCACGCAAATCAGCCGACTAGCTTGAAATAATTATATCTCAATCACTGTATTTAGTTGTCGACCGCTAGTGAGATTAACAAGAAGCCCAGCTGTCGCTAGGATAGCCGACCGAACTGGTTTCAGTGATCTTCAAAGTCGTCCAAGGTCGATGATTTTCATTTCATCTGAAAGAGCCTATGCCACTTTCTATTGGTGATTAATAGTAACATTGGCCGTATATAGGTCCTATCTCACCGTTTCGGAGATATGGCCAATTTTCCGGAAAAAATGCAAAGCACGTAAATGACGGACCAATTACAAATCACAGGGCATAGAATAGACCTGTGAAAGACCTGGAAAATGGCGTAGCCTGTCTCCGAAACGGTGAGAAATAGGACAGTGGCTACTGCTGGTCACTAATAAGAAGTCTGCTAGGCTATATGACTTTGTCGTTAAATAAAACAAGTGACCGAAATAATTCGGTATGACGCGAAATTGCTGATTGGTGCTGCCCCTGATAAATCACAAGTAGCTGGTAAGTGGAAGTTTAGGTTGGGGGTTTAACCCCCAAGTCGCTCTTTTTAGAGTACGAGACCCCGATTTACTGAACCTCAGAAGGCCATACCCGTTAAGTGGCATGCAAATTCGTTGAACGGTTTAAGCAGGGTGCACTAGAGTGACAGACGACAGACAGACGACAGACCACGCTACGGAGAAATGTGCAGCTATAGGCGGAGTTGTTTGCGCGGAAGCAATTCGGCCTAATTGTCATCAGATTGCTGCATGCCTTGCATTTTCCTGAAGCCGCTGCGATTTGGTACATTAGGCCTATTTTCCAGGTCTCGTTGTCAAGAATGTGATAGATATTCGTCTGAAGACGAAATTGACACGTTGAAGAATAATTTCGCTATTGATATTCTGTGGTCTGTCATTTTTACGCAAATCTTGCAAAAAACAAATAGAAAGTTACAAAGGCACGCGTTAAAAACATCGGCTCATTGGGTCGGTGATATGTCCGCTTGCTGCAAGCCGCTAGTTTAGTTGTTCGTTTACGCGAGCAGTGGACGACCGCATAGTGCGCTGCGGTGTCATTGGTTCATGCCAATCAGCTGCCACTTCCGAGATTGTAAAGTGCTTCTGCGCAACTGTAAGAAACGCTATAGCAAGTGTTTTTTTAGCTTTTACTTCCTTTCTCCGGCGGAGGTAAAGTAAAAAATATGCAGTGCATGGGCAAATTTGCAAGTCATTGTAGATTGGAGTCCGCTGCGATCACCTCGCATCTCAAATATTATTTTTACGGCCTGCGTTCGGGCCTGTGTTAAGGGCGAACTGCGACAAAGGTGCGCAACGCTGAATTTCATAAATCTCTAGCGCGTAGACCCGATATTACCTGTTGTACATTTTATCGCCGGCCACTTTGCGTTTTAATACCAGTAAGCAATATGACCTCGACATGTGTGTGTGTGTCTTATTTGTTCACAGTAAAGTCGGTGTCAAGTGTGTACGTTTAAACCAATAAAACGGACTATTCGTATAAATCCGGTTGTCGATAAAAACGTCAATGTATCGGAGTTGTAGTCATATAAGCTTAGATGTAGTCATAAATTTGTAGGGGAAGACTGAAATTTTATGTAGCTGATATACAAGCCTGAGAAAAAGACGCTATTATTATCTAGGATGGGTCAAATAAAAGGACTAATTTTTCAACCTTATTTAAAAAAAAAGTGTTTTCGAAATTGTGCATTTTGGCACATTCTATGGAAACTATGGATTTGCGCACATGGCTAGTTTATTAAAACATGCACAGTTGGATAATATCGTAGGTCTATAGGCCTATTAAGTTGTCTTGGATGTGAAAACATGCACGCAGAGAAAAAACTGTTTAGCTTGATATAATTTCGCTTGGTAAAATTAAGCACGTTATTTCTTGTCAAGCCTTAAAATTGCTGATTATTTTATGCGGCCCTTCTATAGCTGACCGTGCAACGCATTCTGGCGACCGTTTCACTGTCCGTCCGTCCGTCCCTTCGTCAGTCTGCAGCTGTTTTACGTACTAACAGCTAACTTGAGACCAACATTTTGAAACAAAATACTAACATTCGAGCAATGTTTTATCCAGCCATTTGTAGTCGCTGTCTTAAACTTATTGCGTCCATAGGCCTGTCGGGTGAAAAATCGTTTTGTGAGATTTTTTTGTGGCTATAGACCGACAGGCTGAAAGATTTCGCTACGCGTGGCGCCGTCTGGTGATAGCGATCGCTTAATTTCTTCTTCTTTTTTTCTGATCGCTGGCCATGTTGAAGTACACAATATACTCATGCTATAAAAAAACGTTACCATCATTAGAATGGGCAGGCCTATACGTTTGTAAAGAACATCGCGTCTACAGCCTACAGCACTGTACGTCAAAGGGTTAAAGCAATGGAACGAAAGTGACAGACGACAGCCAGCCAGACAGATAGACCACGCTATGAAGAAATGTGTATGTGTAAGCGGAATGGCGAGCGCTGCGAAGCGCAATTCCGCATAATAGTGCACGCGAAATTACAGTAGAATTGAAAAGTGACTAAAACGCACAGTAACCGACATAATACAAAAGACCCAGGCCTGACTTTTTATATTTTAACGCACATGCGGCTTAAAAAGTTTGCTCCGTGTACAAAAATAGCAACGTCACGTGACAGTTGACTCAGGCCGACGGGCGGTGAAAGTTATTTTGACACTGTAACACCCCGTTTACACGATCTAGCAAACATCAAGCAAACTTTAAACAAACATCGAGCAAACGTCAAGCAAACATCAAGCAATTAGAGCACACGTTGTGCATGTGTCTTTTGAATACATTTGCTTGATGTTTGCTTGATGTCTGCTTGATCCTGTAAACGGGATATAAGAGTGAGTCGTTTGCTGTTGCACATTGCTAGATCAACTAGTTTTGTAGCAGGCTTAGGAGCAGAAAAATTCTGCTGACAAAAAACGACTTTATACAACTGTCAGTTAACGGTTGTCAATGTAAACATAGCCAAATACATACAGGAGACGTTGGTCTGTGCATTGCTTAGTGGTGTCTTCATTGTGAAACCACACTGATTCAGCTCGCACTGGTAGGCCTACTGTTTTGCAATTTTTGGATGCGTCATAAAACAAACGACGGCGTTGTCTGTGCGATCCGAGCGTGATTTACGTACGACACCGCTCTGTCTGGAGTGGTATAAGCTCGTACTGCGTAGTCGCTTATCCAGTCCAGCCATGCGTACAGCTAGGTCTAAGTGCAGCTCAAAACGCGACGCCCAGGGAATAAAGGGATCGCCTCCAAAATTTCATGTAGGGTGAGTGCTAGGCAACGGGGAATTTGAATTTTCTAAAATCGCTTCATAAACCAGAATTACCCTAGAATTGTAAATGCAAACCGACTTTAGTTGATTTTTATAAAGCTGCAGGCTTATTTTGTTTTCGACTTCGCTAACGTCAGATTTTACGAATTAGCATTATTCTGAATATTTCACTACAGCATAGCTTAGTCCATTTCATGGAGGTTATTACAGTCCCAGGGGGAACGCAGGCTTACAAAAAAATTAATGTTGAGTGAGATGTAATAATCGTATCGGTAAAGCTATCTTTTGCTTAATCTAATTTAGGTTAGTCCATTTTCGCATCACTCCTTTTATCTTTTCTGATTTTTTTTGACGCCACTCGTAGCTTGCACCGTTTTGCGTCGCTTAAAACGGGGGTCTCCCGCCGTGGCGCAAAAGAGCGTACAACCGGTTGTAGGCTATACACGTAACAGAAACTGGTGCGTGTTTTGTGTAATTAGTTTACGCGCAGTGGTAATGAGCCTAATTATCTAATATCTGCTCGAATACGCTGCAGGGCCAATATACTGGTGTTGACGCAAGTATCTAATTATCTATTAGTACACTGTAGTTTGCGTTGGGGATACGTTATACCCCGTTTACACGATCAAGCAATCATCAAGCAAACATCGAAAATGCATGTGCTAATTGCTTGACGTGTGCTCGATGTTTGCTCGATGATTGCTTGATGTTTGCTTTATGTAGTCTATGCTTTATGTGTGCTTTGTTTTTGCTCGACATTTGCTCGATGTTTGCTCGATGTTTGCTCGATGTTTGTGTCACGACCTTGACTGCGGTGCACCTATATCAACTTAATAATACTAAATGCTATCGCAATATATCAACAAACTCGGAAATCTGGCGGAGAAATAAACCGCAAATCCTTATATTTATAAAACACACAACACAAATACAATTATTACTACCGGTAAATTAGAAAACAAGCAAATAATAATAAGTGGGCAAAATCCAGATAAACCAAGTATTGAGTTTGACTGTTTTTATAATAATAAGAAAAATGATCAAAATTTTAACAGAAAATAATACTGGGGTCTAACAAATAAAATATAAACATACAACACAATCAGTTCTCACAGTTTACCTACACTATTCAAAATAATTAGAGTTTAGAACTATCGAGATCTCAATCGAGTACAAATTTAGTATAATGTCAGTTTGCACCAAATTACAGGGATTTAGTCAAATCTAGCAATTCATTCATAATTACGGAGATTTAGAGGTGCAATTATACCCCAAAATCGAATTTTTCGGAATACCATATTTCAGCCCCTAGGGGGTGCTGCGTCTCGAAATGTTTACACGCGCTATAGAATGTCCAAGTCTTGCTAGCCCACACCCTACTAGGGATGGGGGCTCTCCCAACAATTTTTTTTCAGAGGGGGTCAAAAATTGGCTTATAATTTAGCGTATTAGCGCATATAACTTTGGGGTTAAAAGGAGTAATCTCATGAAACTTTGCCACACGACAAGCGATAAAGGGGCATCGCCCTCTTAAAATTTGGGAAGGCAAAAAAAACATCTAAAATTTGGCGCGATTTTGGAACTGGTCACGATATCGACAAAAGAACACAAACTTCATCGAGAGCAATCTCTACTGCGTTGGAGAAAAAAAATTTTGTGAACTTCTGTTTACTAAAAAAAGCTATAGACGTCCTTACACACAGTTGTAAACTGGTGGGTTTTTTTACATATATGGATATTATTATCGATGTTATTACTGTCCGCGGTAGCTACGACAGTATTGTTTCAGCATTGTCGATAAGTTTTTTTGTGTTTTCACGATAAGTCGTTAACCGCTATACTTAGATCGATGAGATCTTGCATGAACATGACTTTTCGCAACCGCTTAGAAGCCTATTGCGTATCAAGGTCGTACCGATAAGCTTACGTCAAAGATCACAGTCAGATAAGTTTCTGTGTGTTTTGTGTGCATGCCACGTCGGCTACCGCGGACAGTAATTAGCCTTGTGCTAGGCTTGGCAGTGTTTTTTTACTCCGCGCAGTTACGTTTCTAGCGTAGCGATGAGTAGTATTTGGCTAATTATAGCATAATTAGCATAATGAACTGAAATTCACTCAATGTAATGAATATTGAGGACCGACCGACGACCGACCTTCGTTCTTGGAAGAGCTTTCCTGGAAGAATTTCAAATGTCCATATCTCAGGAACCGATCATCCGATCCACTTCCGGTTTGGTTCTGGGGTGGGGTAATCGGGGTCAGCCAATTTAACATTTTATTTATATTTTCCCCCACTGACCTTGTTGACAGGACAACGAAATTCGAGACAAAATGCACTATAATTCGGCTTGTATCAGATATATCTCGGAGGTCTTTGCATCCATCAGGATGGTTTTCAGGGTTGAGCCATTGAATGTTGCCAGCAAAATTTTATTCCGACCGATCTTTGTTGCCATGGCAACGAAATTTGAGACTAATGGGTTATAACTCGGCTTGTTTGCTGATCTGTGCTGGACAGTGTCGGAGCTGGTAGCCGGTTGTAAACTGCTTATGGACGGTTCACCTTCACCGACGTCCCGCAGCGGTGATTCCACGCGAGACTTTGTGTTTGTCGACGATCGGTCACCCCTCTCTGATGATCATGTGAGAAATATTTGCTCAGTTTCTTATCTTAGGTTTTCTGCAGTGCGTCATGCAAATCTGTTATTGGCGTTAACTTCAAGTCTGATTTGTAGTTTTGATGTTTAACTGACACGTTTTTGCAACATACGGGGTGGGCCAAAAAATGGCACAATGTTTATAGAGGCTACGCCAATAACTTCATCAAATATTAACCGATTTTCAAAAATCGTTTACTATCGGAATCAGGACAAATTTGTAGCGACACTATCACTTAAAATTTCGCCATATCTCGAGTGTGTAACTACACTACCTAGTGAAATATCAGTGTCATAAAAGTAGCAATTAAAAACGAGGCGAAATCTGTAACAACACATTGTAAAAAAATTAACAACAGAAAGCAATCTGCTTATTGTCTCAGTCATTGTCTAAAGAAACTGTCACATCTCGCAGTTTTCTCATCAAATGTTTGATGTGTCCGCCTTTCTGCCGGACGACGCACTCAAGCCGTCGACGCCACTGACCAATGGCGCGATCAACCAAACGCTGCGACAGTTTGCCTCACTCAGTGACGATTGCCTGCTTCAGCTGGTTAATTGTCGTTAGCTGTCGACGTTGATAGGCCCACGAACAGCATAATTGACCGGATTTACGTCCGAGCTGTTTGGAGGCCACGTCAGGCACGATCAACGTTGACCACCGCAATTGGTCAGTGTCGGCGCCGACTTAAGTGCGATGTTTGACATTTCACAAGATAGTGTAGCGACTTATATAAAGTGTGGTGGTCTTTAATTACAGTTTCACTACATTTTTTCGTTCCCGACAGCGAAATAATTATAAAAATCGGTTGATATTTGGTAAAGTTATTTGCGTATAAGAACATTGTGCCAATTTTTTGGCCCACCCTGTAATGTACATAGACTTGCTCGTATATTCACTGTACGGTAGGCCTATATTGTGCACGTGCTTGCGTTCTGACAAATCACGATAACAAAGCAATGAATGATAGAATGAAGGAATAACTCAGTCTATAGCCGTCTGTTATTCAGTGATTGGTAAATTTTTCCAGAATCGTCGGGCGTAGGCCTAACTGTTGTCCATGAGTGGGGTAACCAATTTTTTTCTCAAAGGGTTAAGGATATTAATTTTGTTGGACGGTCACTGTGTTTAACCCTACGCACTGCAACATTTTTGGTTAAAAAGTTTAGAAGATGGATTAAGATGTGAGCCGAGACTTCACACACTACCAGAAATCGTCAGTTTTAATTCCGACCAGGTAGCGGAGAGAAAGCCATTTCCAGGGACCCACTACTCAGACTAGCCAGAGTGCCAAATTCAGAACTCTGTTTAACCTTTAGTACTTGTCGTTCTTAAGCTAAACAAGAGTGATGTTTAATTACAGTAATATCCCTTTTACATGATGAAGCAAACATCAAACAATTAAGCAGACATCGCGCAAACGTATTTAATATAATACGCGCACGACGTGTGCTCTAATTGCGTTATTTATGCTTGATGTTTGCTTCATCTTTGCTTGATATTTGCTCGATGTGTGCTCGATGTTTGCTTGACGTTTGCTTGATGTTTGCTTGGCGTTTGCTTCGTCGTGTATGAATGTGCAATTATTGTAATTGTGTGTATAGCTACGACAGATGAAGTTTATCTCGCCGACAACGCCGTGTCTGGAAGGCGATAAGTTGAAAATGCGAAGTTGGGTGGTCACAAACATTCTCGACAGCGAGCGCGCTTACCTCAGTACGCTCGATATTTTACTACAGGTCTGCTATAATTATTGCTGCATGGTAAGACGGTTCCTAAATCCCAATGTAAAAAAAATGTGCGTGCGTGTTTCATGTAACTGCCCAGAACTGTCCACAGTTGCCTAAAACCAAATTGCACGTGAGTTCGCTTTATCGGCAGTGTTTTTGGCAGTTCTGAACAGTTATACCCCGTTTACACGATCAAGCAAAGATCGAGCAATCATCGAGCAAACATCCAGCAAATGCAATCAAAATGCGTTTGCACGACATGTTTTCTAATTGCTCGATGTTTGCTCGACGTTTGCTTGATGTTTGCTTTTTTGTAGGCTATGCTTTAGGAATGCTTCATATTTGCTTGATGTTTGCTCGATGTTTTCTCGATGTTTGCTTGGTGATTGCTTGATCGTGTAAACGGAGTATTAGGTCTGCCCACATGCATTAACGTGCATGCAACTGTCCAAACTGCCTAAAAATTCGTGCCTAAAATAAACACTAAAAACCTTTTAAAACTTAAAAGAAAATTTTCAAAGTCAAAAACCTAAAAATTTTCTTCAAAAACCCAAGTTTTTCGCCTTGCTGAAAACTCATCTTTTCAGAAAATCATTAGTCGTTTTCGGACCATTTCCTAAGCAATAGGCCAAACCTCATTGACTTTTTGACAGTGAACTTAGAACAAATGTCGTTATTGCTAACCACTAAAATCCAATTAGCTGATGATCTTATTTATTTGTTTATTTATCTATTATTGTATCGTACAGCTGATGCACATGTTTCGCAATCTACTGAAGACGGACGAAGCGGCACTGAACGCGGAAGACATCGACGTGATATTCTGCGGCATTCCCGAACTGCACGAGGCACACGATCTCTTCGTCAGCGAGTTACAGCCGCTCGTCGATAACTGGTCCGACGACCAGGAGGTCGCCGAACCAATTAAAGTTCTCGTAAGTACACTTCGAATATCCAATATCGACGGCGAACCGTGCTTCAGATTTTTTCGAGTTTTGGCGTGTTTATACGGGGACGATGTTGCGTGAGATATCTTAATTCTGGGACGAAAAAATAGGCTAAGTTAAACTGTCAAGGGCTCAAAACGTGTTTATTTTCCAAAGTTTTGTTGTAGTTTTTTTGTTTTTTTTTTCAATTCCAGTTTTTCGTTTCAAAAAGTCTTATTTTTTCCATTGTGTATTTTTGAAACTTTTTCCATTGTGTAACGTTTTGTGATGTTTCTTCATCAAACTTGGAATAAATGAATAAGTGGATTTTTAATGCCTGTGGCTTCGTTAGCTTCGGTGTAATTAACTATTGTTTTAAAACGTTGCAAGGTTTTAATTTGTTTTATTGTTTTTAATAATAATTAAAGTTATAGGAGTTCAATAATATAACACTTCCCGTTTTCAACGTGAAGGCGAAGTACAGGTCTCATCTTGCAGCGATGAATACGATTAATATTTTGATTAAGATCTGCCAAAGTTCGTCAGTCCTAAGTGCCATTTTTGTATGAAGATTTGAAAACCGGTGTCGTGGGAAATTTGTCGCATTTGGAAAATTCTTCCCACATCCATATTGTCATAATGTAACTAACGCTAACCCTAACCCTAACCTTAACCCTAGCCCTAATCCTAACCCTAATCTGAACCCTACTCCTAACCCTAACCCTAAATTTAACCCTATCCTTAATCTTAATTAACCCTAGCCCATACTGCTGCGTGTGGCAATAATTTTCCGGTGCGACGAATTTTCCACTACACCGGCAACTGAAACACTATAGAATACTTCTTATACGTTTACGGTTGAACATTGCTGTTGTTTTCTGTATTAATGATCGCGCATTAAGGCGCTGAACGAGTATCGAATTTCCGGTGACTACGTTAAGAATTATCAGAACGCCGTCAGCACGATCTCTAGATGTAGTCGTTCCAGTGAAATGTTCGTCAGTATGTCCACGGTAAGCCGCCTCCTGCTGTAGAAGAGATTTCGCAAGGTAGTGTAGCGACACGTTTCGGGTGTGGTGGAATCATAAGTGATTGTTCTGTTTTGGGTTTCTTCTTGTCTTGTGGAGTGCGTCTGTAAAAGAATTTTGAACATCGGCCGATATTTGGTTCAGTTATGTCCAAAAATCGGTGGTTTGCTTTCGATACTCATAATGAATTTTTATACGAATTTATTGCAAAGAAACCAAAGATTCTACGGTCACGCACGAGCGCTCCTCACATAGGCATAGATAAGACACCAATCTCAGCTCTGGCTTCCAGTAGGAGTACCCAAAATTTATCAGTTTTATCCTCTGATGTTTTTTTCTTTTTCACATAGGCTATTCATTTTTGGCATCTCGTTGGCTTTTAAACTTTTTTCCGTTATTTCTCCTAACAGGCATCAAATGTGCTTTGCTGCTAAAATATCAGAAACGTCATTTAGGGGGAGCTGGAAGGGTCTACAGACCTCCAAGAATTTATGATTTTAATTTTTTTTTCTCTGTAAATCGTACCTTTGAAACAACGTTACAGCTGAAAAAAATACGTTACGTATTATATATACGTTACTGAACCCCCAAGATTACTGAGACCCCAATGATTTACTGGAATGATGCCTTTGTAAAATACATATTTCATGGATATGACATCATTTCGTGCTCAAACTTAAATTTGCATTATCAGACAGCAGTAAAAAATTTGATGCAATGATCATGGAGAAGTTTAGTAAAAATTGGTTATTTACATTTATTGCAACGAAGTTACACGTGCACGATGTGTGTGTAATTTCAGAATATTGAAATACAAGGACAAAAGGACAGACTGAACCTTGAACGTAAGCAAAGTCAAACTCTCTTGTTCTACAATTTTTTCATTATCTGCTTAGAACTAGTAAATACAGTATTAACAGCATCGATTCTATGCTGGTGATATTAAATACTGTTACACACTTAAGCGGCTAATAATTTAAACTAGAAGGCGCTCGTGAGAGTGCACATCTCTGCCAAGTAAAGTGATTTAAACATTACTACTGTAAAACGTAGAAGTTTTCACAGGAGGGCGCCACTGTTCCTGCCGGATGTGCAGTGGCTTCTATCCCTATACCTGGTGTGCGCAGCTTGCGCCCAGTAAAAAATAGGCGGGGTTTGATAAGGTTGCAGATCAAAACTCCCCCTCTATTTTAACTGAACAAACTACACCCTCAACAAAACTTCCACCCCATTTTACTCCCCCCTATTTTTCAATCTGCACCCTTAAGAAAAATCCCCCAATTTCTTACTTCCCCCTAATTTTTACTGAACAAACTATACCCTTAACAAAACTCCCCCTATTTTTACTTCTTCCCCTATTTTTCAATCTAGACATTTAACAAAACTCCCCCTTTTTGTTTTCCCCCAATTTTTCACTGGGCAAACTACACTTTTAACGAAACTTCCCCCCTATTTTCTACTTTCCCCTATTTTTCAATCTACATCCTTAACCAAACTTTCTAACTAAAGGGGGAAGAAGCACAAAATAGAGGGGGAAATTTGAGTAAGAAATTTGGGAGGACCTGAGCCCAAAACTGGGGGCAGGAAGTTGTGCCCGATTTCGATTCCAGATTTGGGCGGATAGAAGCCACGGCGGTTGTGTATGACACGTGGAGATGATTATGAGTCATCGTGCACACACACACACACACACACCATCACACAAAAAAAATAAAACACAAAGATAGACCGACGAAAAGACAGAGAGACAGAAAAGACAATCGTTCATAAATAGTCAGTCAGTTAATGACATGCAGAGAATTCTCAAAATAAAGCATCACAGCACATTTCATGTGAGATCTAGAACTGTTCTTTGGCTTGTACTTATGCTGAAAGTATTGCACGAAATTACTGTCACAGTTAAACTATTTCAGGACATAGTCCAAGTACGTACTTTTGCCAAGCATGTTGGAACAGAAATTGAACTGAAAATAAATCGTACAAATATTCTAAAAGCAAGTCACCGCAGAAATACTCAGGTTTCTTCACTGATTCACTTCTCTTGAAACTAAAAATCTTCCAATAAGCGTCCATGTAGCATACACACAATTGATGCAGAGTATTTTTAGACAGTTTAAGACACCAATGCAGTATGTAATTAGAGGTACACAGAACGACTTGACTAACTGTAATTTAACAAACTCAGTACAATACTTTGCTCGCTGAAATAAGGTATTACATGCAGAATAGAACCTCCTTCTAGCAACACTATAGTCCACTATTAGCGCATCTTCAACTCTAAAATAGATACCTAGGTACCTAAAACATCGACTCTGGACAAAGGCGACTGGTACAAACACAAAAAATTAACATAATGAGGTTTCTTTTTACCAGCAATTGCATAAAGACTTAACTTATCATTGAAAAAAATATTATGCTAAACACCATATTGTATGCATTTACCCAACATACACTGCAATCCGCACGCAGATGGCGACAATAAAATTATATCATCAGCATACATAAAACAGCCCCAAAAATGCCAAGCTATAAACAACCAAAACCACTATTTAATAAACTAATTTTGTTTATGAAGACAACATGTCCAAAGTTAGTCTAGTTTAGCCTGATACCAAATGTAAACATTTAAGAAATGTTGCATACACATATCAAATAACTGAAAACATAAAATAAACACATGTACACACCGAATATCAAAGCACTATCTATAGCTAGTAGTTCACTGGATAAAGAACATCTAATGCTCAAAAACACAACGAGTAGCAACTGTCTGAATCTGGGTATGAATCTCACTGACAAGTCAACAGTAGCAACTCTGTCCAACAAGCAATTGTCTACAGATTGTTTGTTCTCTGTCTCAATCTTGCCTGGCAAAGATACTGACGTATCCCAGTTTAACAGAACATCTGTTGAAGTGTTTTACAACATAGTATTTACTTTTGAAATATTCACCACATGAGCCGCAGCAAAACTGTTTATAGTCCGAGTGTTTCAGCTGATGACGTTTCATATTGCTTGCTGTAAAGAAACTCTTTGAACATTCATCACAAACATACGGCTTCACACCTTCATGACGTAGCATATGTATTTTAAGGTGAGCACACTGGCTGAATTTCTTCTGACAAATGTGACATGTGAACCAAGTGCCTTCATTGTGTGACTTCAGCAGATGTCTCTTGAGATGGCCAGGTTGTCTAAAACAGTCCGAACAGTGTCTACATGAGTACGGTTTTGCACCAGTGTGAGTATAAATATGACGCTTCAGTACCTCGCTACTTTTAAACATCTTCCCACAGAAACGACAGTCATAAGGTCTTCTGTTGCTGTGGACATGGCGTTTGTGTGACTGCAAACTGCTGAAATGGCTGAAACTTGTGTCACACTGTGAACACATGTATGGTTTGTCTCCAGTGTGGACTCGCATGTGAGTGGTTCGATGTCCGGACTCAGCAAATGCCTTGCCACACTCCTCACATTTGAATGGTTTCTCTCCACTGTGAATTCTACTGTGAATAACCAGGTTACCTGATGTAGAAAATCGTTTGCTACAAACAGTACATTCAAATGGTTTCTCTCCACTGTGAATTCTACTGTGAACAACCAGGTTACCTGATGTAGAACATTGTTTGCTGCAAACAGTACATTCAAATGGTTTCTCTCCAGAATGACTTCGTCTGTGTACTGTTAAGTGTCCTTTGCTACTAAGACACTTTCCACATTCAGTGCACTTGTATTTACTGCTGTGAACATTCATATGTTCCTTCAGGTTATGCTGAGCAGCAAAACGTTTCTCACAATGAGTACATGAATACAACTTGTCTGCATTATGTATTTCTTTGTGACGCTTCAGAAGATCTTTCCTTGTAAAGTGTTTGTCACACAGTGTACACAAATATGGTCTTGGCTTGTCATCATGTGCATGCTCAGTGATATCATTACTATCAGCTTCAGTCTTCACCTCAAATGAACTTTCACCTGTACAGTATACAGCACATGCAAACAAAATCATGACAGTTAGAATAGCTGTGTGATGCTGATGGAAATAAAGTGTGAAGAAATGTCTTCAAAATAAGCCATTTAGAAGCACAACTATGAATCAGTACTTAGCAGTAGGACTGTGCTATGTAAGCAACTTATTACCTGAATTCTCAACTCAGCAAGTAGCTTAACTAGCACACAACTAAGCAAGTCACTGCAATTATCACAAACCATCCAATACTACAGTGTACACATGCAATTATGCATCAAATGCATTTTTAATGGTTTACATTAGATTTAGAAATTACTGTCTTTAATCATAATTGTGACTGCTGCTTTTTGGTGACTTGGTGGCTAAGTGGTTAAGGCGTTAGACTCATGATCCAAAGGTCATGACTTCAACTGCTGGCTGGTGCACTGCTAGGTAACAACCCTGGGCAAGTTGTTCACACACAACTCTGTCACCAAGCAGTATTTATAGTGACCACTGACGCTGTGTGGCTGGGAAGTCTGGCGTGACACTGGCCATGCGTCACAGACTGTATTCTATACACCAGTGTTTTTCAACCGGGGTTCCGCGGAACCGCTGGGTTCCGCGAGCGTCTGCCAAGGGTTCCGCAGCTGGCCAGTAACGAATAACCTAGCGTGCAAAATCACACCAGACAATGTTGTCGAAATACTCAGCATCGATTTTTTTTTGTTTGAAATTGCGTTTCTATGCGTCTTTTTGCATAGACTTACTGTGTTGGATTATTTTTGTTGTCAGTAAAATTTTGACATATTTGCATTTTAGGCCTAAGCCTATATCATAACGTAAGCTTCCTACGCACGACATTATTCAACTCCGAGGCAGTATCGGAAATAAAAAGGAAACAAGAACGTATTGATTAGGGTTATGGTTACGAAATCTTTTGGCCATTTACTTAGTTAATTCAATTCTTTAAAAACTCTGCTAAGGAAATAAATTAGAAAGACACGAAAACTTGTCTTTTCCAAGGGCGTCTACGTGATAAATTTTCTGGTGGCGTCGACGACCGCCTCGCCCATCGTGTTTGGTTACATACAGTAACATACTGCTGCCTACTAATGCGGTCAAATTTTATATTGGTCATCTTTGTCTGTTTTGTCGTCTTCATGACGGTTCTGCCCTCAGTGCCCTCTAGGGAAATGAGTTCGTAGATATTCCGTAGCTCCATCCTCGCCCACGTCGCTGGACTCACGGATCAATGCATGGGGTTCTGTGAGTGACCTTCACGCTTGTGTAGGGTTCCGCGGCAACAAAAAGGTTGAAAAACACTGCTATACACCTTTGGGCTCAACGGCCAAAGAAAGGCAGATAAGCACCCCACATGTGCTCAAGTCAGTATTTGACACGCTATGACAAGAAGTTGGTGGTGTAGTTTTTGACCTACAGTGCACATGATGACATATACATGAAACAATGTAGAGTAAACACATTAGTTCAGTATCAACAGCAACGTAAGACGTCATACAAAGCTAACATACCAACATTTGGCTGAATGTTTACATCAGCAAGCTGACTCATCAACCTGCCAAAACATACACTATAGTCAGCAATATTAATTACATGCCAAATGCATAAACTGCCCATTGCATTGGATGCTACATTGAGTTACATTTTCTAAGAAAATTAATGTATCTTAAGGGGTTCCCTGTCAAAATCTGGACAGACAAAACGTGGAACGTCAAAAGTATCCCACTACATGAATCTTAACCCTAACCCAAACCATAACCCTAACTTTAACCCTATCCCTTTCAGTAATCCATAATCCATAACCACAGCCCTATCCTTAACCTTATTTCCTAAACCTAAGCCTATATCACCCTCCAGGTCTTGTCATTCCCAGTTTTGTTGGTCCAGGTTTTGTTAGGGCACCATCTTTTAAAAGTTTAACACTGAGGCTGAATTTCTTCTGACAAGTCACATGTGAATCAAGTAATTAGTGGTACAACCGTAAAAGTTATTTTACCATTGCTGACCAGTCTTTTGTGAAAATGGTTGCAGATAGGCATGGGCATGCTACCTATCACAACAAGCACTAGTGACGATGACTTCTGACATAAGGGATTTTTATTCACTTTTGCGACCTTCGGCTGCAGCACACACTCCAAGAATGAACTGCGACAAAATGGCTGAAGATAGACTGACAGTTTGCGAACACGAACTGCTATAGGCTTTTGCACGTCTCGTGAGCATAGCTCAACTTTCTTGCTACTTAAGGCAGGTTAAAAATTTGTACCGGTAATGTAATGTCAGTGGGAAAGACCACCAGCCCCCCTCAAAACTGATCGTGTAAATAAAATTAACAATTTAATGCAGTTAACAATATAACATGCCATGTAAAAAATAACTATATATTATATATACAATGTGTGCGGTAAAAAACTGACCCCCTAGACATCATGCAATAAAAATGTCAAATCGAAACAAATTTGATTAACGTTTCTTGCTCTTTATCCCCAATAAATTCCTGAAGCAGCTGCCAAATGTCGTTGAAAAATATTGTTTCTTACCAAAATTATGTTGAATTCTGATAACAAGATATCTTTGTTACCAATGTGGCATTACATGCTGCAGTCGCTCAAGCAGAAGTGACGTTTGTTGACACAATCAGAATAACTTAAACAATTACAAAATGGTGTTTTCTGCAGACGGTCATGTTTTAGTTAAACTGTTGAGGCAAAAGAAAGAGTATGGTAATAAAAAGTTTATCGTGGAATTTCCCAGCAAGCCGTGGACACCGTCAGGATTAAACAAACAGTTGCCTAATACTGGACACTTCACACTTTGAGGCGATTTCACAAAAGCCACCGTAACTATTGTTTGCATAGATAGATTTAATTGAAATTTGGCACTTTAGTTGCCAATAGATTGAATAGATGACGCATTGTTGATGTAAAATTTTGAACAAATCAGATGTTGTTTACTGTTGAAGTTATGCAAATTAACACGGGTTTACTTATGTCATATTAGTAACAGAGATATTTTGTTATCGATATTCAGCAATTAATAATTTTGGTAAGAAATAATATTTTTCAACCAAATTTGGCACTTGCTTCAGAAATTTATTGGGGATTAAGTGCACACAAAACTTTATTCAAATTCATTCAGATTTGAAATTTTTATTGCATGATGTCTAGGGATCAGTTTTTACTGGACACAGTGTATATTTGCACAGTGTATGTGCAATTTAAAGTAGCCACTTTAAATCGCTTGTGTGCAAAAGTTAAGCAAAAACCTGCAAATTTTGTCTTAGATATCGACTACTAAGACGAAATAGTATGCAAAAAAATAATTTAGAACGCAATGACCCGAGGACAGGTTGGTAAACCTTGGCCGAATGGAGGACCTATTCAGCACATTTTCTGCCATTTGACTGGTGATTGGGCGTACTGTGATGTTTTGGCATAGCCTGCGTACAAGCGGCAACGCAAATGGTGAGCCGCTTGAAAAAATTGCTTTACAGCGTGTGAAGCTATTTTGTTTGTATTACGGCTAATACAGAAGTGTTTTAGGCGAAAATTCCTACACGTATTCGGAGACGTTTGATCGTTACATATATGCTTTTTCACTGATTCATTTCGACCATCGGCTGAATAATGCATGCAAATGTTCGGGACGTTTTTTTGCACCACTCGGTATATTATATTCTGTGGAGTGTGGACGGACGGGCCCAATGACCTTCTAACCTAGGCTATTAATAGAACGCCCTTGGACGAGCCTATATACTGTGTCTCAAAAAAACCCGGACCCCTGCTGCCTTTTGCAATAACTCCAACAGTCCTGGTTCAATAGAAATAGATTTTGACAAAAATAATCGTTAGAGAATCAGCACTTCATAGCATGTGTTACTTTGCGAGAAATTTTAAGAACTGAGTACCAGCTGAGGTTTTCCTGTGGCACCAACAGTAGAGGCAACTACACTGCAGTACTCCAACGAACCAACAACGTCAGGTACGAAATCATTAAATGTTATAACGCCAACGTTTGAAGTTGAACGAACTGTTGATTAGCAACATCATAGTCAGAAGTTATTCACCAAATTCACCGAAGCCACCAGAACTACAGCAGATGTTCAAAGTGCTGTCCCTTTACTCGAACACAGGCTCGGAGACGTCTTCTCCATTCGTCGATTGCGTCATCGACAACGGTCTGCTGTAGGCCAGACCAGACCTCCACCAAGCGCTGCTTCAGTTCATCCTAAGCTGGTACCCCGTTTTATGAAATATCGTAAG
>Ga0209367_1003527_pt1 | contig 21307 bp, 12 predicted proteins | sample WorMetLIZISLAND2_FD_187412 | JGI IMG/M metagenome (GOLD analysis project Ga0209367, IMG submission 187412) | Marine gutless worms symbiont microbial communities from Max Planck institute for Marine Microbiology, Germany - Olavius geniculatus... ...
CGCTAAATTTGCAGATCGGCCATTTTCGGTTAACCGGTTACAAACCGGTTAGTAGTTTCGGTTAACCGGTTTTAAAATTAACCGAAAAGCGCATCCCTAACTGTAACAGTACTTTTAAGCGGGGTTTCCGTTGAACGCAACGCACGGAAAAATGCGTAATGAACGTAAGGAATGTACGCAACAGACGCAGCTGACGCAACGGCCGATACGCAGCTATGGACAGAAGCGATTGTATAAGCTAAGCTTATACGTACGTCAGTTGTGAGCGTTGCGTTGCACGGAAACTTCGTTTTAAACCTTACACTGCAAGAAACATTTCAATTTTACAGCAAGAAAGCTTAACGAGATACGTGATCGTCGACAGTCTGCCTAAACACCGCCGATCAACTGAAGATGCCAGAAATCGTTTAAGTTATTGATCGCAGGACACTGTCGCTGTCACTGGATTTTAGACACAAAAGTCAACATATTGATCCATGTCAAAAGTCTTATATTCGTTAAACAATAACAGCAAATTGTCTTCATTTGCAGTCATATTTTTGTTCATTTTTATATGTATAAATATTACATATTAATACCGTGGCGATTGCAAGATTTTGAAGTCGCATTGCAATTTTGCTCGCTCCGCTTGCAAACAAATTTTTTTAAACTTTAGATTCTAGCTTCCCCCATCATTTTCTATCGCACAACGTGCATCATCGCACTAGGTTTAGACGCCCATGTCTACTGTTTAGTCGCTGAGTCCGAGTAATTACTCGTTGAGACTAGCGTGTCTACTGTCTACTGATGGTGGCGCCTGGCCTGCTGCCACTGCTGCTGCTGCAGCTGCTGAAGTTGATGACGTAACGACGAACAATCGTCCTCACTGGCTGCACTGAACGCACGTGCTCGCCCCAGCTCGCCCGCCAATCTGACAGTCGCATGTCTATCAGTCAATCAGTGGCTTGGTAAAGTATCCTTCAGGAGACGCTACGTTCGTATATGTAAGCAAGAAGCCCAGTCGCTAGGACAGCCGACCGTACAGGTTGTCAGTGACCTACAAGGTCATCCAAGATCAATGATTTCCGTGTAATGTGAAAGGGCGTATGCCAATTCCTGTAATAGCTTAACTTTCCATTGAAAATAGCGACCAAACCGCTGCAGATGGAGACATGGTTACTACTGACAGCCTATAAGAAGTCGCCAGCGCACCGACCCCCTGAGACTAACCGTTTAGCCACAATACCCAACGATTGGCATACCATAGTGCGTTATGACCCTTCAAGGTCATTCAAGGTTAACAATTGTTATGTCATTTCAAAGCCAAAAAGCGACTTCTTATTAGTGATCTATAGCAACCTAGGCCCTCTTGCACCATTTAGCCATAATACATCCGTGACGGACGGACTGACGACAGACGACAACGGTACCATAAGCTCGAACATTACATAAGTACGATCGGCTATAAACTTTCCAGAAAAATATTTTTTTAAAATTTTTTTGTTGAATTTGTTCAACCAAAACCTAATGCCTAATGCCGTAGGTGCAGTAAAGATCAAAAACATTTTTTTGCTTTTTATAAAATTTTTTGTTTTTTATGTTTTTTTTATTTTTTAAAGTTCTTTGTGCTTTTCAATGTCGTGTCTTTTGTTCTTGTTAAAACATAAACATACAAAATTACACATATGATTTATTTCTCATGGGCAAATTGCGTTCAGCAGTTTTTGATCTGTACACACAGTACATTCCTGTTTTTAATCTTTACAAATGGTAGGCTTTTGTTTTTAATTATCTGAGTCAGATATTCTTTGTGTGTATAATGGCGGAAAAAGTAGCAATTGGAAACATCTGCAGTTTAATGTTTTTTTCGCATGTTTTTAATAATGTTTTTATAAAAGTGAAAAAAACATGTTTTTATGTTTTATATTTGCAAACCAATGTTTCTAACATCTATGGTATAGATGGATCTAGAGAGAAAGAGGTTTATTCAATTTCAATGCAACCGTGTGCTCACAAAACCAAGTATATCTAGACAAACTAAGTAAATTACCACAAAACCAAGTCAATCAACTACTTAACAATCACAGCCGGGATTTCTCAGCTGTCGGTGGGAAATTTGCGACTTGGATGGGTGACTGTCTGTGCACAGGTAAATCCCATCCGTATATAACCAACACTGTCAACTCAGCCTTCCATCCCTCCGGGATAACACCGGCCTGTCTGGCTAAGGTTGAGACACTACATGTTCACCTGTGGCAGGTGGCAGGTAACGATACCACATGGCAGATGATGCTTCATAGCTCTGTGATGGGTTTCCCGTGAAAAGCTATGCCATTTGATTTTTTTTTCAAACTACGACCTGGTGTATTCAGGATCGGTCTGTGGAATGAGGGAGACTCGCGTTTTCTCCGCTTCCAGCTCAGTCACTGCGGCCGCCTTCAACTCCAGCTGCTTCTGCATATCTACACCAACAGTGTAAACAAACAAGTAGCCCAGCTGTCGCTAGGAAAAGCCGACTGTATCGCCTATGTCCGAAGGCCAGCGCCGACTACCGGTCGTGGAAAGGAGGTGACTGCAGTTCCACGTATGCATGTTATGACAACGCTGTTTTTGAAAGCTACAGTCAACACTATAGTATAACAGACGTCACGTGCTGTCATCTCGTATTAATTATAAATAAAGTACAGGGTGGGCCATAAAAGCCGTCCTCTATATTATTCTGTTTAAAATGCTACTGCATTTGTTTATACGGACAAAATGACACACCATATAAATTGCTGGTCTGTTCTGCACATAGGCCTATTGATGTCAAAACGTAATGACTATGTCAGAATGTTATTAACAAATAATACAATAGAATCAAAGCACCCCAACCGTATTATATCACAATGGTGAAACACAAATGAAAATACGTGCTTGCGTTGCCTTCCTAGCTGCATATCAGCTCCGCTACACACTCGATATTCTGTGTTGTTCGGACAGTCCGCTTCCGTCCACTGCCGACCTTTCGAAAAATCGAGTTCGTCTTGTCAGTTTTGCGCAGAAGATCTATAACAGAACTGACCACCCAATTCTTGCTAGGAAACTCTTTACAAATGCGTTTAGCGCCCCATCCCTTTTGCTGGCGAACGAGTTTGACCGACGCTTTATCCTCGTACGTTAAATGACGTTACGTACACTGTTTTCCCCATTGTGTTTCCTGTAGAGTTGGGTTGCTCTCATTAAGTTTTTATCCCGTTACAAATTATTGAAAATATTTGCACGAAATTTGCACATGTTACTCAGATGTGACTATATTTCAACGTGCGTTATTCACTTTAAATGTACGTTACTCTTGGAAGACATAATTAGCTGACATGTAGGGGGACGGTTTTTTATGGCCCACTCTGTACAGTCCATTTTGAGAAATGGGGAGTTGTAGAGGGGTTGTAGAGAGTACCACAGGGTAGTAATCGGGCAGCCCGATTTCATTGTTCATACAGTTTTTCAGTAGACATGCCTTCGGCCAATAACGTAAAGTCCTTTCCAGGCCATAAGACCTACAGGGTGGCGCTGATCTAGGTTTTCTTAGCCTTTATCCATGCACTGCTAGACCAATGTATCTGTTTACGTCACAGCTTTTGCTGAACGACTAAAACATGTCATGAGATGCGCCGTGAGAGCCCAAAATGCGTTTGTGCCGTAGACCACACCAGGGAAACTACAGTATGTTGCTTCCCTACAGTTATAGAGCCTCTAGCCGGATTTTGTGATGCGGAAAGAAAGAGTGGTGAAAGTGAGGGAGAAAATGAAACAGAAAAAAGGAGGAAGAGGATAAAAAGAAAGAAAAAAGGAGGCCTATGGGCTGAAAGGCAATGTACGCCTCTGACAGAAGAAATACGATGTTGTTACCTAGCAACTGTTGCTTATAACGACAGACGCCGTTGCTGTCCATACATTCGTTGGGCTTGTTCTTTTTCTGTTGCTTCTGACGTTTTAGTTCAACTTTCTGACGCAAGGTGGATACCTCTGCAACAACGATAGGCCTACGTACTCTGTATTGTAACTTTGCGGTTATAGAATTAATTCTGTTATCATGTAAATAAATGTTATTATTATGTAACCCGGTAAACTAAATACACCAAATTCGTATGCATGATGGTGACTGGGCTGAAGAATTTCTGGAAAATTGTCTGCTAAATAAAAAAGGCAAAATCGGAGAAAAATAGTAGCAGACTAGTAGGCTTATTAGCAACAGCAACGAGTAGGCCTAAGCCTAAAGGTTAAAAGGTTGTGTATAGCTACTTAAAGCCTATAGAAAACTGAAACCCAATGCACAGCTACGGAGCGTCGCCTGCTATACGAGATCACACAGTGTTAGCAGCCACGTGAACCCCCAATCATTATAGTACAACGGTCATAAAATAAGCAGCCTACGTTTTAACGCATTCTATAGTTACAATCGCACAATACACTGTAGACCGTGTTTAAAATCTAAACCTATACATATCTGTCTGTCTGTCTACACAGATCACAAATACTTTCTAACAGAAAAAATTATATCGGCACTGCACCTGCTTCCGTTTTCTGTACATCTCTGGTGAGCTGTCGTATCAGGTCGACTGCAGCTAACCGCTTGGCATCCTTGCCTCCACTACACAGATCGTAGTTCTCACAGAACTCGTTCACTTCAGCCGCGAACCTCTCACGACCCGCCGCTGTCTGGCTCTCAACCGACTTCTGCACAGTATCCATCCGGGACCATTCCAACCAGGATAGCACAGCACGCAGTGTACAGTATGATACAGTAATACACTTCTTTAGACTTCTAATGCACTTTGCACTTTTATTATATGCCCAAGGTTGAGACAACCAGGAATGCAGATACCCGAAAACCAGTGTGTTTTATTGGTAAACCACAACCCGGTAAAACCACTCCAAAAACACCCAATCTGAATTCAGTTTTAGTTTCTTATACCACCAGTAAAAGAATATGTTATTACGAACAGGTTTTTACCCGTGACTACATAGCGCGTCTCAGCTATCGTCGAAGCGTCCGTCCGTCCGTCTGTCGCACCCTGCTGCGGTGCTGCCCTATCAACTTCACCGTTTGCTCCGCGAAAGATTTTATAGTTTCAAGATCCGTAAAGCTTTTCCAGAAATTCGAAAGAGATCCCCCAGTCGCGGGAGCACGAAATGAGAGGTGGTAGGGAAAATTAGTGATTTTCGAACAAAAAAATCGCTGTATTTCGGAAATGGCACGAGATAGGGCCAAGGTCATTATTAATCACTATTAATCATTAATAGCTATGCGTTGTTGCAAGCATTTAGGCCTACGGTGTACGGTCGTATTGTTAAAAGCACTAAAATGACATTAGCACGTACTGTTTGATTTCATTAATAATAATAGCATATATTGCATGCACAAACAAAAATCTTCGTAAGTTCTTACAAGCTGTTGGCACAAAGAGACGTGCTTTTCTTTAGCCCGATCTCGCTGTTCAGTAACAATCTGTAGCTTGTTTTTGGCCCACTCGTTCTTAGCGGTCTCTTCCACTAGTCGCTTCTTCTGCATGTACACAATGCAGCCAGTATGAGACGTGAACAAGATCGCTATTTCACTACACTCACTAACAAGCGTGGATATCGTCATTCGTCATCATATTCTCCCGGGATGTGTCCGGGATTTTCAACGCCAAAGCTAAGGCCAAGGTATGACCATCAAGTAAGTAAGAAAGTAATTCAAAGGCAATTTTACACTACACATCAAAATCCAGCGGCGTCGTCTATAGAAAAGTTACGGGATATAGGTTCCGCAGTAAGTGGCGACTTTCCGACATGCAGACAGCTGCAAATTTCTGACAAAGAAGACTATCGGTACCGCGTAATCATGTAATGTATAATAATGACACCCATATAATAATAAATTCTCAGTCAATGCTTGACGATGTGGTCAAAGAAGCGCAACTTTGGACAACCTACTGGCCTCTGCCCAATGAGCAGTTCATCGCAGTGGCGTATTTAGGGGGGCACGGTGCGATGCCCCTCCCCCTTTTGGCCCGACCATGAAAATTTTTTGCAGGCGACTTTATATGAAAAGGTACGTTTTCGCCGTTTTCCAGCAAGAATTGCAAAATTCAACAATGTTTGATGGTCTTTTTTCATACCGATACAACATGTGATTAAAATCGCCACGTGAGATTGCATCTGATATGACGCTGTGATTTTCTGCGTTTCCAAATTTCAGAAAAAATGGGCAAATTTGCGGCTTCCATTAAATGTTCAAAACCAAAAAAATGTTTCAGCTTCAAGGGGCCCCCGACCCCCCGACCAGGGGATCTGCCCCTGGACTCCGCTGGGGGCCGTTATAGGCTCGCGCTCTGCGCGCTCGCCATGTCCCCCCCTTTGCCAAATCCTAAATACGTCACTTGGCAGTTCGCCATACACTCCCCCAGTCATTATTTATAGCTATTCAGCTATGAACGTATACTGAATAAAACGGCAAGAACAACGATTTTGAAAAAAAAAACTTTCATTAGTCACCGTAATATCACAGAAGGAGTTAATATTAAACAAGGAGAGTGTAAACTATGCATATATAATAATGACTGGGGAGAGTCATTTTTAAAAGGAGTAAAAAATTATACATTATACTTGGTACTTAAAATTATATTTCTGTCCCTATAAATCCCCTTAATGCGGGTTCAGCTCAAAAAACGCACTTTTAAGCACACTCTAACCAAAAAAAATTGCAGATAGGCTAAAATTCAGGCATGGAACTGTCCCAACTCCCTCCACCGATTTAAGTCGATTTAAATCATGATTTAAATCAGCAATAAAAATCACGATTTGGATCGATTCAAATTACCAAAAATACGAGAAATTTGAGTTAATGCTCACGAGACGCGCGAAACCTTATAACAGTTCCGGTTCACGCTAAGTTAACATACAAATACCAAATTCTCTATCTGGATCGCACAACGATTCAGGTGAAGGCAATAACAGCATGAAACGCTTCTATAAGTTCATAAAGCATCAGAAAATGGATCGCAATGGAGTTTCGCCACTAAAAGTGGATGGAATGTTAGTGAGTGATCCAAGCATGAAGGACAAATAAACATTACGCTTATTTATGCGCCTAAAATACATTTTAGCGTATTTTGCATGTGAAAAATTTCGTTTAAAATTAGACTATAAGTAGAGTTACAAGCAAATTTATGCCACCGTACAAATAACATTGCACGAGAAAAATGTCGTTTAAAATTAAACTACAAGTACAATTATACAAAAACATTTATGCTGCCGTACAAAAAAATTGCGGATAAATAAAAATTACGCTTACTTATGTGTTAAAAATACATTTGCGACGTACATTTTACACGTAAAAACTTCGTTTAAAATTAAAATGCAAATATTGTTACAAACAACCAGCGTTGCCGGGCGAATAACGTTGCCGAATAAATAAACAATATGCTTATTTATGCCTCTAAAATACATTTTTAGCGTATTTTGCACGTGAAAAATTTCGTTTAACTTGCCAATACCGGTAAAATAACGTCTTTTTAGAGGGGCTGCGTGTAACGCCACGGCCTCTCCACCCTATAGCCTGCCGGCCACCTGGGCTTCAATGGGTACCAGGTCGTGACAGACAGACGAACAGACAGACAGATGGACAGACAGAAATACCATAGCTAATACGCGCCCTAGCCATGCTAGCTTCACGCGTAAAAACTCTTAATCAACGCCAATTACTGTCACTCACAAACTAACAGATAAAAGTAACCATAATGGCTATCACAAATAGCATAGTATGGTGTCAAAATCTAATAAAAAAAAAATAAAAAAATCGATTTAAATAAAAAATACGATTCAAATTTTTAAAAATCGATGTTTTTGATTTTTATTTTTTTTAAATCGCGATTTTTTATCAATCTTGCCTCTGACATGACGCCACCGTCTACATGCTACACTCTACGTGCCAGGTTTCAACTTCAGATCGGTTGCAAGTCTCGATAGGTCATCTGGCGAAAAAGAATGTAATTTTGACACCAAGAACAGTGGCAGCCAGAAATGTGCATTAAATTTAGGGGGCCTTGCGTCTCCCTTTCCCGCCTTTCCCTCTTTTTCCTTTTCTCCCACCCTCTCTTCCCCTTTCCCCTATTTTTTTCCTTTCACCTTTTCTTTCCTTCCCCTCAAAAGTAAAACCCCTAAATTCCAGCCAGGGGCCTAGAGGAATGCTGTGAGCATTCCCACCCCAGCAGGATCTGAGGCGGAGCCCCAGCCGAAATCAAATTTGGTGCAATTATAGCCTTAAATTATGTGATCTGGTGGCAACAATTTGTAATTATTTTAAGAAGTTTTTAATATATATCTTTAACAAACATTTGAGATTGGAGAGCTGGGCCTTCTTACCACCCCTGTCTACGCCACCACTGACCAGAAAGCCCTAGCTACACATTCAGTATTACACTGAGGGTTCACATAATTATACCCAATTGTGTTTAAGAGCTTCCAATCTGTATCACGTAATCCATAAAGTAATAAACCGAAGCAAGCACATGGTCGTTCCTACCTCAACGTCAATCTGACGACGAGTCATAAGACTTTCTTCCTCGGTTTTCTTAAGCTCAGCTTTAACAGTTTCCATTTGTCGTTTAACTGGAAAAGATACCATTATAAATTAAACACTCCAAAATAAACTTCACAACGTCAGTATGAACTCATGGGCTTATTAAGTTAACAGTCCCTGTCAAAATGTGAATGATATTACTAATATCAGATAATCAGAATGCAAACAGTAACAGCCTAAAGAATTTAAAGCTAGGCCTACTAATAGTGCATTAAAGGTTAATTTTTCAGGTTATGCATTATATAAATTTATGTTTTACTTACTTACTTACTTATTGACTTTACAAAAGATGAAAATGCATCCCTCCATCAGAAATCATGTAATAACTTGAGTACAAAATGCTGCTATTACTTTTACACCGATAGGCAAATACTACTAGTCGAACAGGCAAATATGCATTCAGTGACATATCATTTGCATGATTGGTACTCAGGTTTACCTTACCAGATCTGTTCATACTATGGTCCTTACAGTGCAATGCTCGAACACAACCGAAAATGGTAGGTGCTATTATCAGTCTGGCCTGGACTGAACTAATAACAGCTGGTAATACCGGGGCACTTTAAATCGCTCGTGAGCAAAAATTTCGGTTAGGGTTGGGGTTAGGGTTTAGGTTAGGGATAGGGTTAGGTTTTAGAGTTAGTGTTAGCTATGTTACCTGATCATATATTTCACATTTAATCACTGACATTTCATCAAACACTCAAGCATAAACAAGCGTAGAATATTGACACACTATGATTGCTATAGCTCGGACTTGTAAATAGGCTATGTTACGTTACTTTGTTTCACTTGCATTAAAACTCGAACGATGCTAAGTTAAAACGATTAAATCAATGACTGCAACGCCAAACAATCAAAAAAGATACGTGTAATATTTTACATCGAACGGAATTTCGCTAAAATCATACATGACGTCGCATTGGCTATCGAAAGGCATAATGCCATGTCCACACCAATTCTTGCTGTTTTACTGTAAAAAATCTCCCTCAACAAAAAAATAACAAAAACCTCAACAATTTTATTACAGATAGTAACTCATAAGACGTAAATCTTTGCAAAAACGCTTTTTGAATCAATAACATTTGAGCACAGGTTAAGAACCTTTTACCCAATTTTGTCCCGGTATGTTGTAAAACTGTCCGACTATTATATCAGTCCGAGAATGTAAACAAATTTGTAAACAAGTTGGTATTACGTTCTGCAACATGAGCCACTCTGTTATGAACTTGTTGTTCGGTGTCCATTATCTGCTGATACAAATGATCTAAGTTTAAATTCATCTTGTCGTATCGCAGATATGGAAAAAACGTATTTTTAATTAACACTTAGCAGACAAATTCTTGTCAACTTTGTAGTGCTAGAATATTTAATCCATATTATTTTTCTTCTCGCAGGTTGGTGATTAAAATAAGTAAACACATTATTGCAGTACCGTGTCTTATCGTTACATTCACAGACTACACTAACTGGTAAATTACCAGGCTATAAAAAACAATAACACGATACACATTATCAGAAACCTTAAAAGTTCAGCGGTTAATACCGGCACACATTATCAATTTATTAACAACAAAAAATGAGCTAATGCTCACGAGACGCGCGACAGCCCATAGCATTAGCAGTTCCTGTTTGCAGGTTGTCTTGGTTATATTCTCCAGCCATTTCGTCGCAGTTCACTCTTGCAGTGTGCGCCGCAGTCGAAAATCGCGAAAAATAACCAAAACCCCCTATTTTGGGGCTTCAAAATCGTTCAAGATCATTAATGTTAATACCCCTTAAAAGGTCGTCAGCATTTCTTGTTATGGTAAGCAACAAGTCTTCGTTTGTCTGCAACCGTTTTCACACTAAACGAGCCAACAGCTGTAAGATAACGACTTTTGGGGGAGAGGAAAAGAGTACCCCTTTTTGAATTGATGCCCGCGTGCGCAAATCTCTTTAAAGCTAGGCGGTTCGAGACTTGGACTGTTGAAATCTACGTTTAATGCTGGAAATTTCATACACAGGCTGAGGTTGTCCTCGTTTATATCCAGTGATTTCAGCCGTATCTCGCACAGTTTTTGAGATAAGGCGAGTCTTATAACGGTCAGAATTTTTCCTACCCTCTTTCATTTAGCGCAATCGCTTGGGTGACCTCTTTCGAATTTAAGCTTATCTAAAAGCTTTAAAGATCCTAAAACAAGCGTCTTCCAAGCACCTGACAGTGAAGATTTGGTGATCCTAGCTTGCTAGACTTCTTAGCCGCCGCCAGTGGCGTATTTAAAGGGAGGCACGGTACGATGCCCCCTCCCCCTTGGCCCGACCATGAAAATTGTTTACAGACGACCTAATATGAAAAGGTGTGTTTTTTTGCCATTTTCCAGCAAGAATTGCAAAATTCAACAATGTTTGATGGTCTTTTTTCATACCGATACAATATGCGATTAAAATCGCCATGTGCGATTGCATCTGATATGACGCCGGCGTCGCTGAACGCTTTTGAAAACCAGCTGCAAGCCGTATAGGCCTATAATATTTTGCGGCGGCCGGGTTTAGTGTCCATCGGTGAGTGACACGGCTCTATATGAAACCAACAGCAAGGCAGTCGGCGGCTGGCTGGCAGACGCCGTGGGCGGTGGTTATTATTATATTTTAAAATGTCAGATCTGAGTTCAACCCAAGATGAACTCGCCCACAACTTGCATAGGCTACAGCAAATGAGACATAAGCCTATCCAAATGAGATATGCCTGTTATTGCATGTAACGCGACTATTACAGCGCTCTTAAGATGCGTTTCTTTGCCCTGAAACTGTGACACGCCCTATTCTCAGATAACACGAGCTGAAGCGGCATCGCAGCGTGCCAGTGATCATAGATCCTAATGTGCGACGTTATCAGAACTTATCAGTATGAGAATCCCAGGAACCAAGCTCCGTATGCCAGTGTCATGATATCATAATGTCATTAAGCGACGAAGTGCCCTATTTCACTGGAGAGATAGACAGTTTGGACACGCCCACGTCCGTTCGCCCGCTGTCTTGTACAGCATTTGCTGTCAGCCCGCCACTCGCGCACGGATCAGCTAGAAGTCAAAGAAGGGATAGACAAAACGTAGGCCTAACTATGAGCTCAGCTTAGTCATTAGCGAGTGGAGACGACAGTGGCAAAGCGTCAGACCGCATGCGTTTTACGATGTCAAACGTCAAAGATCCGACTCACCGCTTGCGAGCGACGACATCGGCGACGACCAAAGAATCAAGCATTCTGACGACGACAGACCGGGTTTGACACGGCCCATTTATTATTGTACTGTAGGCCTACTGTGCCTATTGTGAAGTTAATTGCCTTTTATAGCTCACATTAATCCGTGACGACGTTTTGCAGCTTGTTAAACTCTATTTTTTGGTAAAACAACGCAAATATCTGTGATTTTCTGCGTTTCCAAATTTCAGAAAAATTGGCGAATTTGCGGTTTCCATTAAACGTTCAGAAGCAAAAAGTGTTTTAGCTTCAGGGGGCTTTGCCCCTGACCCCCCGACCAGGAGCTCTGCCCCTGGACCCCGCTGGGGGCTTTGCTCCCAGACTCCCGTTATAGGCTCGCGCTCTGCGCGCTCGCCATGCCTTCTTTTGCCAAATCCTAGATACGCCACTGGTCGCCACCGAAATTTTCGCAGCCGCCAAAAATCCGCCGAAAAAATGCGGCTAGCCTTAATCTCAGCAGAATTTCTGAAATTTATTAGCCACCGCCAAAAAAAATTTGGCTAACCTTCGGCCATTCGGTTTGATCTGCCTTTTATACCCAATTCACACGTAGGCCTAGGCCTACTGGCGTCGCCGACACGACTCAACTGCCGTGACATTATGGACCACACTTTTGAAGACTGAAGTTTTGAACAAAGCATTTACTCATGGACTACATGCACACATAATGTGCACTGAAAAATAATGTTGTAGCTGCATTTCAGCCAAAAATTAGCTGGAATTTAGCCGGAAATTGTTGTTTGCGACAAAATTCGGCTAATCCGGATATCAACCATATTTTTGGTTCCGCCGGATTTATTTCTCTAAAAAAATTCAGCTAGGAAGTCTATGGCTTGCACAGTTTTTAACTGATCCACCAGTGTGACGGACGGACGGATAAACAAACGGACGGACAGAATGGCGACGGCTAATAGACGCTATCACACCGGTATGCAGTAATGCAGTAATAGTGAGTGAGTGAGTGAGTAGTTTCTTAACGGCACATCGGCACAAAATAGGCCATTCAGCGCCATACGTGGTTAAAATTAGTTAAAAGCAGCTAATATATGTATTAAAAGCAAAGTTAGAATACTTGTTAAGATAACGGCTATTAAGCTAATGTAAAAACAACATTATATACGACTGTAAAAGTTGATGTCTTTAACATAAGCGATGATGTTGCGAGATGCAACATTTTCAAAAACGTCCTTGAGTGTGTCCACTCCAAAATATCTCTGGCGTGCTGCACTGTAACGGGCGCAGTAATAAAATCGAACAGCTGAATCAGCTTGTAGCCTACATTATTGTAACCCGGCATACCAGGCAGGCCACGATAGATCTACCGCCTAGGCTAACCAAAACCGGTAAGGCCGAAGCTACACGCAAAACACGAAATATTTTCCCCCCAAAATGCTAAAATCAAAAATGTTGCAGAACATTAAATTTAAAGCAGCTTTGCTTTAAAATAGGATAAATGATAAAATGTGATATAAAAATGATTTACTTAGCACGATTAACGATTGCGCAACGCTTGAAGTTGAAGGTATGTCGCCGCCGACTTAGCCGGCGGCCGGCAGCCGAAATTTTAACATCGAGCAGCTAGCGCGACGTTCTATGGTAATTAGCATGCTAATTAGGAGGGCAAGCGGGTTGTAATTGGAAGGCCTATATAACACGTGATCAGCTGTGCGACCTGCTAAATTTCGTGCAAATACGTTTAGTAGCAAGCGAGTCATAGGCGATAAACCGAATTCAAAATGGCGGCCGCTGCCATATTAAATTTATTATTATCGCCAATTTTGGTCACATGGACTATTTTCAGTTGTGACTGGCTACATTTCTGCAAAATTGCATTAAACTACTTCAATCGGCCGCTGAGTTATTATTTTCTGTGCAAAAACCAAGATGGCGGCCGACGCAGTCTTGGATTTTATTTTTGTTCAATATTATAGTCAATCCGTACGTAAAACCATAAAATGAGTCCACGTGCCAAATTTCGTGCAATTATATGCAATAACAAGCCAGCTATGGGCGATAAACTAGATTCAAGATGGCGGCCGCCGCCATCTTGAATTTATTACTGTTGCCAATCTTGGTCATATCACTTATTTCCTGTGGTAGCTGGCTACACACCTGCGAAATTTCATTAATTTATCTCAAACAGCAGATGAGTTATTAATGTTTATACAAAAATCCAAGATGCAAAAGATCCAAAATCGGCGGCCGCCATCTTGGATTTTATTTTTGTTCAACTTCATGGTATATTCGTATGTAGGACCATAAAATAAGTTTACTTGCTAAATTTCGTGCAAATATATGCAACATCAAGCGAGTTATAGGCGATAAACAGAATTTAAAATGGCGGCCGTCGCCATCTTAAATTTATTACTATTGCCAATTTTGGTCACGTGATTTATTTTTTGTAGCAGCTGTCTACACGCCTGCAAAATTTCATTAATTTAACTCAAACGGCAGCTGAGTTATTAGTGTTTGTGCAAAAATCCAAGATGGCGGCCGCCGCCATCTTGAATTATTATTTTGTAACGCCGGACCACCCACCAAGCCCGTTTCCCATCCTATACTTGCCCTTCAAATTTTGCGTTGATCGAGTTTATACTTTTTGGGATATCGCAATTTAAAAATTTCGCAAATTTGGCTTAAAATGCCTATTCAGGCCCCCAAAATTATGTTTTTGAGGAGTTTTGACCCCAAAACTTTACTTTTTATCATCGAGACCCCTAAAAGGCACTTCCTTGTGCAGGAGCACGCGTTTTGAGCCCTCACTGGTCGCGATCGGTCCTAATGTGTGATCTGGACGCGAGGCAAAGTGTACAAAAAAAAGAAAGAACCAAAAGTAAGTCAAGATTCGCCATTTCTGCAGACCCCCTTTCCGTCGTCCCACATCAACCAAATTTTGCATGCAGTGTCGTATCACGGATATTTCTTGGTTTTGAGTTTCAGAAAGATCGGTTGAAATGTGGGAGCAGTGGGGGGTCAAATTTTTGGCTTTCCCATTGACTTTGCACATCGCTTATACAACAGCTTGTTGCTATCGTACAAGCCGTAAACCGTCTGGACGCGTTCTGGGCCAAAGATATGGGCGTTTGAAGCTTCTGCTTGCCGGCCCATTATACTACAAGTAAGTAAGTAAAGAAAGAGAGAGGAGAGAGAGAAAAGTTTAGCCTTATTCAATTTCAATATTCATTCACCGTGTGGTCATATCACAAGACTAAGTAAACTACCACAAAACCAAAATGCCAATACATATTATCTCGACCGTTACTTAAGTACAGTCGGCTAAAATGGTACTGAGACGAAGACAAATACATAAGTAAATATTTTTCACCAGATTTCGCCAGATTGCGGCACGAAGCATAGGATTTTTAAAGCATAACATTACAGCAGGTTAGTCACAATGCCTGAATGATTAGAATAATACAGATACAATGCGATTGCAGTACGGTGACTGCATTCGCAACCAGCGTTTTCTAGACGACAGCGAAGACGAATGTTTGTGGAATGCGTTCCAGCTATGTTGGTAGTTACTTGTTGCGGTCACACTCGGGGCAGATGATGTTGTTGTTGCGAAAGTTGTATTGTTTGCCGTCGAGATTCGCGTCGCACATGTAACACGAGAAACAGGTGACGTGCCAGCTACGCTCATCGATTATCAGCCGCCTTCCTTCACGTACACATCAGCAACAGTAACGAAAATGCGAAAATAATCGTATAACGACAATAACTTTAACTGTACCAATTTGATTTTAATTTATGACCTTTTACTTCTGGGCGGTGACAACAACAGTGTTGTCAAAAAATATTTCTGAGGGATTTTAGCGGAGCTGGGAAGCGAAGAAACGATACTCCCACATTTTCCAGAGAAGAGACGTATCCCAACTTTACTAAAATTTATGCAGAAAAGGCTTACATCTGATTACTTACTGAAATATGTTTTTTGGCTCTCTGTGTCCATTATTTTGATTTTGTTTTAACATGGTTTTGTAGCTAAGATAATTACAAAATTAATGCACAGTATTGTTCAATAAAGAATAAAAAAAGTAAAGCGTGCCGTGCCCCTCCGTGGCGTAGGCGGGGTGAACATCTCCCTTTCTTAGGCCTTTGAGCCCGTAAGTGAATAGACCATAGGCGGATTTAGGGGGCCAAAGAGCCATGCCCCCAAATGCCAAAGTCGCTCTTTTTTGCCTTGCATATGCAATGCATTATAAAAATTTGTGCAGTAAAACTAACAAAATTTATACTCAATATATGCATTTTTAGGGGGTTTTCATGCCCAAAAAGCGTTTGCTTTCGGGGCTGCGCCCCGGCGACTGGCCCCTACCCAAGAAGTTGACCTTCGTTCTCTGCTCTCGGCTTTAATTTTGGCGTTTGGGGCTAGTTTGCCTCTTGTAACTTCAATTTCTGGCTACGCCTACGTAAGAGTAAGCACAAAATAAACAATAAAATAACGTCAGAGGCGTCTACACCATGCAAATGTTCCAAGAAAAAATAGAGGGGAGGTTTTTTGGGAAATTAAGGGGAAAGTTGAATATTATTATTGTTCTGCATTTTTGATATATTTATGATATCTTGCAAGCAGAAGTGTTCTGTGATTTTTTTAAAATTCGTTTTTCGTTGGGGCTATGCCCCGGACCCCGCTTGGGGAGCTCACAACGCTCCCCCAGACCTCTAGTCAGCTAGGAAGGGGAATACCCTCTTTCCATTCCCCACCCCGTCGACGCCTGCGGCGCCTCACCTTGAGTTAAGGGAAAACTTGCTCCAAAGACTTAAAGGGATAGACACCCTTGAGTAACGCTCTTTGTCGCGTGCAAATCAATCTCAATGGCAGTCCTTGTATTCCAGGTGTATATCTATACTGTTTTGGTCATAAAAAAAACGAAATTTAGCACCAAGAGTCCACGAAAATACGCCATTTTGACCCCCAAATCTCCAAAAAAAATTATGGGGAGGGGCACTTCCCCTTTCCCAGACCCCTCGCGTCCCCTACTTGTATTGACTAGTATACCACCCTACTTATGTACTGTAGTCCATTCCATGATTCCCGCTTTTACCGGGAAACTGGCTCACAAGTCCTCTTCTATATAAGACCCAATTTCTGTCTGATACAAATTTTCAACATGCTTTAATTCTCCAGCGAAAAAAAGCTTTTCGAGAGCTTTTGATTAGGCCTGAACTCCTCTAGTTAATAAAAGCTGTTTGCTAATTAACCATATTTAGGAATTTTATTTAAAAATCACAAAATGTTATTTATGGCTGTGTCTAAATTGCAGCTGCTGCCTGCCATTATTCGACAATCGTGTATGGTAGAAAACAGCGCACGAAATATATTGGTAATTTGGTCTACGTTAAATTTCAAGCATTTGGCGCCCACAATTCTTATTATATAAAGTTAGAATGTCAGCACGTTTTTGTGCAGTTCGATGATTTTATTTAACTTTACTATTTGCTTACATTGAAACGCTCAGGACGAATTAACGCATAAAAACCACGCTTTGTGCCAGTTCGCGGGGTTCGTGGGTTTACACAAAATTTTAGGAGAGTGACTCAGAAATCCAGAAACAGAGTATGACTACATGCTAGCTGACAATAATAAAATATCCATAGACATATGCCAAATATTAATAATATTTAATAAAAATGTGTGTTTTGTACCGATTATTGGCATTCGACAGCGTGTGCATCGTTTGGCGAAGAGCTCTCCATAGCAGTCGACGCACAGGTCTGTGTTGTCTTCAGTATCGTATTGTTTGTCGGTGAGCCCTTTGGTGCAATAGGCGCATTTGAAGCACTCTCGGTGTATCGACGTTCCGCGATGATTTAGATAATTGTTCTTGATAATCTGCAGCAGTCCAACAAAATAACAAAATAATAATCATGCAGAACTCTGACCAGGTGAAACGTGAAATTCTCGTTATTTGTAAACAAGACAAGAGGCATCACAACATATTTGATGTCCAATATTTTGGTCGTCTCCGTACTTACCGCATGACATTGTTACATTAGCACAGAAAAAAACTAACACTGAAATGTTGCAGCTAAAATGTTCGCATAATATTTTCAATATCGTCTTTGAAAACGTAGTCGTTGCGCGATGTTAACACACGTGCAGCTTATTGACGTAAGACAACAGTGGCGTATTTAATGCTCGCTTGCGCAGGCCTCTTTCAACCTAGAGGGTCGAAACTTGAAATTGCTAAAATCTGCGTTTAATACAAAAAATTGTCTAGGTCAATCTTTAGCCATTTCGGCGCAATTCACTTTTAAAATGTGTGTCGCTGCCCCAAATCACGAAAAATTAACGAAAACCTTAATTTTGGGGTTCTAGGTCGTTTAAGGTCGTCGATGTTGATAAAACTAAAAAGCCCGTGACCAGTGCTTATGATAAGCAACATGTCTGTACCTATCTGCAACCGTTTTTATTCTAGAAAAGCAAATAACGGCAAAATAACGTTTTTATGGGGGAGGGTTACCCGTTTTGACGCCCTAGTTCGAGGGGAACCCTCTTACATAGGGGCAGGAAATTTTGTCACAAAAAAACTAGAGACGTTAGGGCAGCCCAACGTAAAGTTTTTATGATCCTGCTTGCACCGTTTTGATACAGATCCAAAGTGTGACGGACGGACAAACAGACGGACGCCTAGGCCATGGCTAAGACGCGTGAAGCATTCTGCTATCGCGCGTAAAAATTGCGGCCAAACCGTTGCAGATACAGGCATGGTTGCTATTGACAGCCTTCAGGAAGTCGCCAGCGCCCTATCCGATGGTACCATCGCGGACCCTTTACGACTTACCGTTTAGCCACATCACCGAATCACTTGCATACCATACAGCGTTATGACTCTTCAAAGTCATCATGTGAAAGGGCGTATGTTAATTATCTGTCCAATTGCTATAGCATAGCATGGGACAGATTATAAAATCACTTCTGTCATTCTATCAGTCTGTCTGTAAACACTTTTACGGCCGCAATTTTAATTAGATTTTGATGAAATTTTGCACAGTGATTCAAAGCCCGAAAAGTAAGATCGAGTTTGTTTGGGATTATATATAAAAAAAAACTGCAAGCAATTCATTTAATGTTGTATAAGCGCTGATGTAAAACTGCAAAAATCAAAAAGTATAAGCACGAACTAATGTATTAGCTTAGACATTAATTCTGTTCTCAATAGCCATCGCCCCACCCCCCTTAAAGAAGAGTACCCCCTTTATAGTGGTTATTTTATCGCTATTAGCTCGTCTAGCGTGAAAACAGTTGCAGATTAGCATAGACATACCTCTTATCATAACAAGCACCAATGACGAGCTTTTGAATGGTGTTAACATCGATGACCTTAAATGACCTTGAACCTTGAACAATACGAGATTACAGTTTTTTGGCAATTTTCGGCTGCGGGGCACATTTCAAGAGTGAATTAAGCCGAAATGGTTGGAGCTAAAGCTGGACAACATGCGTAGGCCTATAAAAATTTTTTTAGCATAAAACGTCCATTTTTAACAATCTAAATATCAGTCTCTTTAATTCAAGTAGTTTTCTGTACAAAGGCCTCGAATTTGGGTTCTCCTTCAAAACGCAATATTATTGCATGCTGCACACAAATGCCCAGGTGGCAGAACCGCTGCTATCGCGCGTCACGTAAGTTTTGCTCAAATTACTTGTTAATGAAAAGTTTCAAGGTATAAGTGGCCGTATCTCGGAAACGGTGAAAGATAGAGCCAATGTTTCTTTCAATCATCAATAGCAAGTGACATACGCGTTTTCAGATTAAATGAAAATCATCGACCTTGGTTGACCTTGAAAGTCAGTGATAATCAATACGATCGGCTGCGTTTCTTATTAATAAGGTTATACTTTGGGCTCTTCCTTTAGATCTATACTACAGGCAGTAAAGTGAACTCTGATTAGCTACGGCGACAATGCCATCGTGCAAAATATGGATGTCTCTTCACGGCCATTTCGAAGGTACATCAATGTAAACTTAGTACGAAATGTGGCTGTAGAAAGCCGTCCACGTGGGTCACTAATTTTGGCACAAATAGAAAACCGCGAATGTAACTGCCAGTTCGTGAGCAGTAGCTACATTGGTTCTATGCATGTTTCACCGCTTCAGAGATATTGCATTATTTTCTGCCAATTTTACTTTCAAACTAGCCCGACATATACGACCACAATACAAATGAAAGTTACAGACTTAGCGTAAGCCTAGCAGAAACCGCAGTCTTGAACATCGCTTCGTTGTAAATTGTATACACTGTTAACCTGTCGATGCATGTCTTGATGCGGGCGTCGTTCTGCAGATTGCGCTTGTTCTTAAGTAGACCTACTAAATACTAGCCACTTTCTTTACAACGTGACGTTGTTTGCAACCTGTGACGTCCGTTATTGTCATTGTCGTGCAATTTTTAGCCCTGCGCGATTTAATTTGCCATTTTTATAATCCTGCATTTACCAGCTACGGTGCTGTTTTTTCCAACTTTTTCGTGGTCGTACGTCATTTTCAGGTCGTGTAAATTCAGCGCCTTAGTTTAGACGTGTAGTGAGCGCAAAAAGCAACTGATGTGAGTGACTTACTCCGTTGCATTTGGCGCACTTGAGGGCATACTTGTCGTGGTCACAGCTGACGCACACTGGTCGACCTTCGTGTACGTGGTACGTGCGAAGACCGATCGTACTTCTGCAGTCGGCACATCTGAAACAGTCTTCGTGAAATATCTGCGTCTTGATCCGAACCGTTTTCTCACCTTTAGAAGCCACCAGGGAAAGAAATTAGACTTGAAAAGTTTTTAACTTAGCAGTACACATCGGCGTTGAAGCAATGACTGTAAGCTGATTCCGCGTCATTGTTTTGAAAGTAACCAAACTGCACGTAAACCTATACATGTAGGCCCAGGTCTTATAAGACGACAAGTCATCACAGATTGGCAGACAGACGGACACGTCTATCCGTCTGTTATTATGTCCGTCCGTACGGACTTGTAAGTTTTCAACTTGAAATTGATTTTAACGTTCCCAAAAACAGAAACAACAGATGTGTCAACTTTAAGCTTTAAAGGTCAAAGGGTCAGAAAAACGGCCGCATAGTAATGTCAGCGCTGGACCGACACGGGCATCTAGATTCTATAACGGTGGAAAAAACTGGACCACTGTGGATAAACTTCTAGGCCTACTGAACCAGGGAGACCAGAAACAATCACATCGTTCAACATACGAGATATCTAACGAAATGGATCTAACACAGTGTAGCATCGTACAAATCATTTACTGCGATCTGTGTCGGAAGTGTTTTGTCGTTTACCAAATGTGCTTGTTGCCTATTGCTAGTTTTTCTTATGGTACACGCATATTTTACAAGGTAGTGTAACAACACAGCTAAGATATGGTGGAATATTCAGTAATTACTTTATTTCCAATTGTCCAGAATGTATGCTAGTAAAAGAAATTTGAAAATCGGTTAATATTTCGCGCAGATATAGAAATAACGATG
>Ga0209367_1003528_pt1 | contig 21306 bp, 15 predicted proteins | sample WorMetLIZISLAND2_FD_187412 | JGI IMG/M metagenome (GOLD analysis project Ga0209367, IMG submission 187412) | Marine gutless worms symbiont microbial communities from Max Planck institute for Marine Microbiology, Germany - Olavius geniculatus... ...
GATATTGAGAATAGATATACTGTTAAATGTAAAACTGCCAAAATTCGAAAAAAAGACTGAAGTAAAGAAAACTAAAATAAGAGAGAAAAACTGCAAAAGGTAAGAAATCAACAATAATAATGAAGACTAAAAATCAGAAAAAAACTGAGAGGAGTAACAGTAAACATAAAAACCGTCAGCGGGTCCGAATAGCCAGATGTCTATGGAGGATAGGATTTGAGAAAAAGAAAAGTTTTGAGATTGGAATGAAAGAATGATGATGAAATGAGAGGTACTGAGAACAAAAATAGTGTCGAATATAAAACTGACAAAATTCAAAAAATGACTGAAGTAAGAACAACTAAGATAAGAAAAAACTGAAAAGATAAAAAATAAAGAATAATAATGAAGACTAAAACTCAGAAAAAACTGGAAAAAAATCTGAAAACAGTAAACATAAAAACCGTGAGCTGGTCCGAATAGCCGTGGAGTCAGTCTGAGGAGGTGCAAGATGTCTATGGAGGATAGGATTTGAGAAAAAGAAAAAAAGAATTTGGGGGATGGCCTTTCCTAACAATGCATGTACAAAACATAATAACAGAAGAAAAGTTTTAACCTTTATAAAACACAAAACCTAAAAACAACCTAAACCTAAAATTGCAAGAACTGCCAATTCTGACAGTGCACATGCAATTAACAGTAATGGCAGTTCTAATAATCTTCCCTCTTATTCTACAAACAGTCATCTATGTCAGAAAGCTGTCTATTGGTGGATGGAGTAGTGCATGATTATAATTCTTCATCAATACTGGACAAAATCAAAACAAATGGCAATGCGCTAATAAATACGAAAAGAGACGACAAACTACCGGTTAACTAAAAACATATGTTGGCCCGTTTCTGACATTTTATGCGGGCGTCCGCCCAGACCGTGCAACCCCTAGGCTTAACCCTTAACCATAACCATGACCTTTGACCTTCTGAACTAAAAATGACACATTTGCTACGCTGGCCCTGAGTAATGTTCACACCAATTTTTGTTTTCTGTGGTTTTCACTTTCCAAGTTATGAGCCCAAATGGAACAAACAGGCTAGAACCATATTGTGGCCTAAAGTTGATGACACATCGGACAGTTTCTGGCGCCTGTTTCCGGCGCTGATTTTAGGCACCAGAAACAGGCGTCAGTTGTCTGGTGCCAGAAACCATAACACACTTTGCCAGCAAATGATACTGACAGCTTGTCAATTAAGCTTTTGTTTAAGATTCTATCATATTAGGTTTTAGTGATGCATTATATCGAAATTCGTTTTTTTCATATTGTTCTATGAGTCAAAAAATACTTTCGTCACTCCACTTCATCTTTCGTCTTTGTTCACAAACAAACAAGCATTGCTATCATCTGCTCAGACTGACCAATCACAGTTCAGCTTTCCAGCCGGTTTCCAGCACGAAAATGAACATGCTTTATCTGGCGCCAGTTTCTGGCACCAGAAAAGTATGGCAGACTGATGACCAGTTGGCTGGTACCAGAAACAGGCCAGTGTGTCATCACTACAAAGCTAGTTTTAGGACAGCTGCACAATAATGTAGTTAAGATAAAAATGCAAAAATGCACATGGCTGCGAGTAACAATTACGAAGTGAGTACTGTTATGAACAACTACACAAGAAATAGTTCTATCATCTGCTAGTCCCATCAGATGAGGTCACAATAAAATAAGTACTGAAAAAAAGATTGTTTATGCTGCCCGATAATAAACATGCTACCAGAATATAACACAGGGTTTCCACTCTTTTACCGACAAAAAACCCAGGTCTTTTCCAGGACTTTCCAGGACCTGCATGAAAAATTTTCCAGGACCTTCTCATAGCTTATGAATGTTTAAATATAATGTTCCGGAACCACAAATTTAAAAGTAAAGGACTACAAGTAATCTGCGAGTGAAGCATGCAGAACCCATATGAGCCTATGAAAAAATGTGTGACTGAAGAATATTTTTACAAGACTTTCCGGGACCAAAGTGATTTTTCAGGACTTTCCAGATCCTGGAATTTTCAGAAAAATCCAGGACTTTCCAGAAGGTGTGGGAACCCTGATAAGACATAGCAACAACTATTAGCCATAATTAATTCAAATTCTGTCATCAGCTACATTCATACATTTGCAAAATAGCACTAAAGCCACATAATAGCAAGAATATATTCCGTAATACAGCATCGGCACAGTGACAAACAATAAATCTTACAATGAAGCCATTGGGCGACTTCACTTTTTGACTTGACTTTCGCTGAGCCTTTTCGCTGAGCCAAAGCTAAAGTTGAACGCTGAAGTCTGTACTAAGACCACAGTTCAACTAAAAGATTAAAAATGGTGGAAAACCGATAAACCCAACAGGAAATGAATTACCCAGTTACGCTTAGACTTGCTTACTTAATTGCGCCGTGCACGCAAATGACGTAATTACGTAACGTCTTACGTCATTGTGTAGCCATTACAGAATTTATTTTTGGTACCAAACTGTTTTAGTTTACTAAACTATCCATGTTAGTCGCCATGTTTTCGCTCAGCGAAATCACTTCACTTTTTGACTTAAATAGGTACTTAGACCAAAGTTTAGACTCAGCGAAAGTCTAAGTCAAAAAGTAAAGTCGCCCATTGTGTCATTTACACAGCAAATGATAGCAAAGCTAATATGAGCCACGATTATTAAACATATGACAATGATAACAACGAGCACCAAAGTAATTTGGTAAAAAGTGGAATCGCTATCCACGCAACTCCTCGTTTCTATTAGCCAGGTGACAGCTGCAATTGGCAACTGCATAACTGAAAGTTTGACCTCCAAATTTCCCCTTCTTTGGGGGTCCCCCATCTGATACAATGTGTCACTAAACCCCACATCTAAACCTGCCAAATGGCATCTAGACCTGCAGAACAGACAGACAGCGCCAGAGAAATGACAGACAGACCACACTATGGAGAAATATGTAGCCATAGGCAAAATCGCTTGTGCTGCCAGAAACAATTCTGCCCAATAATGATAACCAAATTTCTATAGTTGTGAATTCAGAGGTGCTGAGTAAATACTAAAAATATGCTTCGGCATACTTATTTCAAAGCTTTTCATCGGAATAAAATTATAATCTTTCTACCTTAAAAACTTTCACACAAAATTACATTATCATCATCCATATTTCAGTCAGTCATTTTGCTGCTCAACATTAATCATTCATGTTTTTAACACTATATCACTTAATCTATTTTTAAACAGTAAAGAAACAAATTTCTAATAGCTGATAATTGTGTACAACCGTAGACAAGAATATCACATTAGCAGTCAGTCATCATATCGCTTTGGGCCTCATAAATGTAAAGTCATTCACGTCAGTTGGCAAAAATATAGATGACTGAGAAGTGAGTATTAAAAGAGCAAAGTCGAAAACTGGGGCTCGCATGTGCTAAATACCATAGTGAGTATAAGAATATCGGTAAATACACATCTAACATATATGCACGCCCAGTAAAGCACGAACAATAATGATTTAAACGCAAATAGTGCAGCGATTGTGACATGTGCAAAGGCCAGCAGGCCTCATAAAACGAAAACAATGCCAACCAGGAAGAATCAGTCAACGGCTATGCTTAAATATTCAATTTCCAAATTACTATATTGAGCTCAGCTAAAAAGCACATTCATTTAATCGTTTTCACATGACATCAGTTCCTTCAGTAACTGACTAAGTAAGCAAGAAAGTGATATCATTTAATGCACAATATCAACAAAAAATCCCACCAATAAAAAGTACAAGGGGAAGGGTGAGGCACTAAAATGATCCAAAGGCTCTCAGTTGTAGAAAAAAGTTATGCCTTGGCAACAGAAACAGAATATACACACAGAAGGTAAATTGCAAATTTCCAAAAATGGTACTTCAAATACTAATTAAGCGCTGCAATCCACCAAAGGTCATAATTACCAAGCCAACAGTGATCAATGAAGGACTGCCTTTCTTTCAATATAAACCTGTAAGCATCTGCGGCCATTAATACAGATATACAAAAATATATACAGAATATTATCATAGAATACAGAGAGATTAGAATCAGTGACATTAATGAATGAACATGTACAGACTATGGTCACACACTTCATCACAAGTAGCGGATTCAACACAAAAATTATATCAATGGCACAATAATTAACAACAAGACCAATAATCACAGTCACCAAAGCAACAATAATACATGTATAGATACTTTGGTTGAAAACAACAACTAGTCAATCACAAAAGGGATAACACGATCAATAAAGTTGGCCAACCTCATAGTTTACCAACTACCATTCGAACAGCATCCACTACCAACACCTTTCGACGACACCTCAAGACTCATCTTTTCTCTGGCAACGCCGCCATCGACTAACTGTTACCATCTGCGCCTATGATTCAAACTTCTGTTTAGACATATGGCATGTTACAAATGCAGAGTTCTTATTCACTTACTCACTTACTTTAGTGAGCGTGGTTCTTGTGACAGATGAAATTAGCCAATAAAATTGTTGGTAAACCACGATGCATAGCCGACTTTCATCGTTCCTAACTTTGTATGACATCAAATTCAAGAATGAGCAACAGACAACTGCAAAGATAATGCGTGCATTTTTTCAGCATCAAATAAATTAAAGTAAATACCACAGAAAAGATAAGCACCGAGCCCAAGGTCACAGAGCTGTGAGGAGCATGCTGACTATGGAACAACTTCATCTTTTTTGTACACATGTGCCAAAAGTAGGCTCAGCAAACCAGCGTGAAAGAGTGTCTAGTAACCCTAAACGTAACGTGTGACCTAACTAAGCCATGGGTGTTAGGGGTCTGGGGTTGCAGGCCCCCAAAATGTGGCCTAAAAATCGCCCATTTTGTACGCAACGTTCGCCGTTGTATATCTCGCTTATTTTCCGAACGAATGGCACGATTTTTTTCACTCTCTTAGCTTTGTGCGACATCCCATCGCGATCCTGCTTTGCACTTACAATTTTTGGCTCAGTGCCAACAATCCGAAAATTACATTACTCTCAATATTGTGGTTATTTACGCGTGGTAATGCACGTTTTTTTCACTGCACCGTAGGCCTTGCCAGGGGCCATGCCAGGCCCCATCGCGGTCCCGCTTTGCACTTACAGTTTTTGGCTCAGTGCCAAAAAACCGAAAATCACATTACCCCCAATACTGTGGTTATTTTTGTGCGGTAATGCGCGGTTTGTTTACCACCTGGTCAGCCTAGCCGAAGTCCACACGACGTCCAATTGCAATCCCAATTTCCGCTTCTGGCCATTTTCTTTAGATACAAACCCCCTGATTTTTGGGGATTGGCGTTAAAGCCCTCCTTTTCGACTCTGAACATGCTGAGTGTCAAATGTTGTGACTGGTAAAAAGTAAAGGTAACCCATACTCCATACATGCATAGTGGCCAAAGCTGATCCCGATCTTTACTGTCTGTCTTCAGATGGGTTTTTCCCGCTACTCAGCAAAGGCAGCAATTTATCCTGCTGCAAGGTGTCAGCAGCAGTGACACTGTCAACATTTGGCCCATCATGGAGCAAAGGCAGCAATTTGTCCTCCGAAAAACTGTCATTGACAGCGTCATTGTCGACATTCATACTACTGTTGGATGACACGCATAGCATTTTATTCTCGGGTAAAGTGTCAGCGGTAGCATGAATGTCGGCGACGGCAAAAGTGTTGACATTTTCGCTCCCACCATCACCCAGTGACGGTAACAATTTATCCCATGGTAACCTTTCTGAAACACCCATATTGTCAACATTTGTACTACCGCAAGGTGACATGGACAGGAGTTTATCCACGGGTAAACTGTCGGCAACAGCATGAATGTCGGCAACAGTAACACTGTCGGCATTTACGCCACCATTGCCCAGTGACGGCAGCAATTTCTGCATTTTTTCACTGCCCTGGCAATCAGCAGACCAACTATTAAAATCAATGTGACTGTTTGAGTCTCGACTGTGACAAATTGGCTCGGAACCATTGACACTATTATCGCTGCTGACATCACATAAGACCGAAGAACAAGCATCGCCAACCGAACTGCTACAAGACGACTTCTTACGAGCCATCGGCACATCACCGATGTCATCAAGCAAAGTGTCATGAAGCTGCTGGCAGTTTTCATGAGGCAACAGCACATCGCTGACAGTCGGGAGAATGCGAGGAGGGCCGGCATGGCTCAGATCTGCTGCTGCTGCTGACAATGATGATGCTTTAGGATCAAAATCATCTTCTTCACTAATGACAGCAGCCTCCTGTACAAATAAAAAGACATTCAAATGTCTGTGAATAAACTAAACTCACAGGTTTGGACGGTAACTAATGTTACTGTAAAACTTTGAATAGTGTAACTAGACAGCGGACGTAGATGACTGGGTGGGTTTACACTAAACAAACGACAAACTACAGAACAGAACCTAAAAGATAACAAACCCTGCATAGGGTCTGAATCATAAATGGGTCAGTTTGGCGATTAGAAATATCCACCGAGTGCGTGAAACATACCTGCTTTACTTAGATCGAGCAATCAAACACTTTAGGAAATAAATGGCATTAATTGTTTCAGAGAAGGGAGGCTGGTCATGTTAAACACCATGTTCAAGTGACCATCTTTCAGTGCAACATGTTGCCTATTTCAGTGTCAACTGGTACTGAATGGTATTGGTACAGAACCGGCACTAAACAGTCCCGGTAGAATGTACGTCAGTAAATCGAGTGCCACCGACCTCACAACTCTGAATACACTCTGCTCGCAGCTGTGGCCACGTTATTGTAATGCTGGGCACATCCAACATTTCATGTCTTTCGCTTGTCATCTGCAACATTTCATACATGCACATCTCTAATAACAGCTGAAATGAAATCAAACTTTGCCCCAACACCACATTAACAGTTGGTCATCGTCACAGCTGTAAATGAATGGAAAAAATCCCCCCAATATCTTCATTAGTGCTCAAACAGCAGACAGAAGCACAGCCGCTATCCAATATGGACCAGTTGTCTGCAACAAATTTATCCAAACTTTTGCAGGCCAGCTTGATAAATTCCACGGCTCAGTCAACGCAGCAAATTTTCCCATTTCTGCGGCATCCAATTTACTAAGCAAATTGAATAATTTTCGGATTATATAAAGCACACAGAAGTCTGCTACTCTGCGTATCAAATGCTCAATAATCACTGATTATACCTATCAGTATAATATTTGTTGCAAAAGAGTTTTGCCAACTGATGAAGTAATCAGCCAATTTAAGAAAATTGGCAGTTTTGCCGGAAAGCTTTGGAAATGTAAATCTGAACTGTAAAATAAAAGCAATACTGGCCGGTACAAAATTCCACGATAATGTAGAATTTCTCCGAAAAGAACAAATTCTATTACTCGGCTAAAATTCCCGGCCAGCTGAAAAACTGTGGTCTCCACTTACTAGAGTCTGTGCCGTGTCAACTTCATGTACTAGTGACTGTTTCTTCAGTCCTTCATCGACCGCTTTAATTCTTCCCACACAAAACCTAGTAGCACACGCAGCATTGTACTAAGGCTATAACGAGCAGTGCAGACAAAACACTAAATAATATCAAATTCCGGAACTCTATTTCATACTGTTGTCAACCTCAGTGCGTGTTTTGTTTTGATTTATTTCTGGTTTTCATTTCTTTTTGTTTTCGTAGCTTTTTGCCTTCATTAACATGTTCACCATTTTTCACTTTTGCCGAATGTAGTTTTCATTTCCGTTAACAAATGCTGCACTGATCAAACGTCAGCACTTTGACGCAACTGGTTGAGCAACAGCCTCTAAAGCACCGTCATGACAATTACGAGCCAAACTTGGAGTAGCCACAACAATGTGCTGGTTGAAAAGAAGAAAAACCTGCTAACGTAAACGAGAAGGTGCAACAGCTGTGGTGCATGTTTGAAAGCCCAGTAAAACAAAATCTAAGTCAGTCGCCAGAGGGCGCAAGACGACCCACAGCTACAGTGTTTTACTTGTACTCACCAGAGAGCGTGACGTGTCTCGCTCATCTAACGCCGTATCGACTGGATATCGCAAATTTTCCCTACCATCCTCTCATTTAGCACCCTCATTTGAGGTAACCCCTTTCAAATTCATGGGAAAAGCTTTATAGTTCCTGAAACAAGAGTCTTCCAAGCAGCTGACAGTGAAGATTTGGTGATCCTGGCTTGCACCGTTTTTGACTGATCGACCCGTGCGATGGATGGACAGAATTGCAACAGCTAAGACACGCTACAGCAGTAGCTGCTGTTGTGCGTAAAAAAATCGATGCTAAGCAAATTTCACTCACAGTGACGTGGAGGTGGGAAACAGAAAGCTCCCCTCCCCCTGTTAGCCTGTTTGAAAATTTTCTTTTCATCTAAAAAATTCAAAAATACAAAATTTCACGCTGAAAAAGAGCACTTTAAAGCTATTTACAGGCAAAATTAGATTTTCGCACCAATAAGCTCCTCCGCTGGAAAGTTGCAGCTCTCTGTCAAAAAATTGCAATTTTCTGCCCCTCTCTTCAACTTTTCAAATACACAATGCTGCTGATAACAGTCAGACGTGGTACAACTGTGGTGATGTGAAGCAACTGTACCTGAAGGCAAAAACGATGCTGGTGACGATGATGAATGCAAGAAGTAACAGGACAAAAATTCCCAACATCGTGACAGTGCCATCGACATCCAGGGAACCCGAGGGTACCATCACGACAGTGTTAGAATTGATGTCTGAAGCAGCGCTGTCATGTAGACTTGACTCTACAACAAACAGTCCCAGCAACACAGTTTAAGAACCTCACATTGTAATCTTACTAAACTGTGGTCCAAAATATATGTTACACTTTACTTTTGTCCACAGCTTCGCCAATTATTGACCGATTTTCAAAATTCTTTCACCAGCACACTCTGCGAACAATTTGCAATAATGTGGTTATTATATATTCCACCACACCATTATTGCGTCTTTACACTACCTTGTAAAATATAAACGTAAGGAAAAACCAATGATAATAACGAACATTTAGGTAAATGGAAGAAACACTTCAGACCAACATTGCGACGAATGATCTGTATGGCACTAGACTGTGTTAGACCCATTCAGATCAGTGTCATACAGACCATTAACTGCAATGTTGGTCTGAAATGTTTTTTTTTGTTCACTTACCAAAATGTTTATTTGTTATTATCGTTATAAACTCATATCTCATTTATATTTCATAAGGTAATGTTGAGACACATTTATGGTGTGGTGGAATATGAAATAACCACATTATTGCAAATTGTACACAGAATGTGCCAGTAAAAAAATTTGAAAAGTGGTCAATAATTGGCAAAGATATGAACAAAAGTATTAGTGCCACAATTTTTATGGACCACCATGTATAATTATAATGCGTGGAAAGTTCATTTGTCAGTCAGTCTGTCTGCGGCAATCAACTGTGGCGTTTGAGTCCTTGGGCCTTTGGCACATGTGCCTCCACCTTGCCCCCACTTCCCTACAGGCAGTCTGAGAAGGGGAGAGGGTTAAGTTGCTAGTCGGCCATCATACAATAAGATCACGCTGCACACGGTAACGACTAAACCCCCAGTAACTATCATCGATTTCAATATCCAAAATTTTATCTGTGTGACGTCCCCTAGGTACGATTCAATGTTGTTTGCACCGATGCGACGAATCGTTTTTATATGACGGGCTACGACGTCGTAAATTACCATGGGGTCACATCCGCAACAAACCTATACGTATTTGCGGAAAATGTACTTTTTACCGATATATAGACTGTGAAAAAAATTTAGGTCTAATACCTTGATTCTCATTAGAGTACTTATTGATCAACCCTCGTAAAGCAGTCACATATAGTGTGTGTTTGATTCTACAACTGACAGACTCAATGTCAATGGGATGTGAGCACTCAACCACTCCACATTGTAACAGCACTGTCCATATAAACAACAGCGTTACCTGCCACAGGTAAATGCAACCAAGCCAAGCAGGACCATATTTTACCTACCCCAGAGGAATGGAAGGCTGAGTTAACCTTGGTAATTGGTTATATATTGAAATACAAATGTTAGAAGCATAAAATGATTTAAAAGATTAAAAATCGCCGATAGTCAACAGGCCCTCTCACAGCTCTGTGACCGATGCAAGTGGTGCTCATCTCCGTTTCGAAGGCCGGCAGTGTGCCGCAGACGCCTTGCCTGCCGTATGGGATCACACAGTATTATCTGCCACCCGATACAGGCAAACCCTTCCCTGCTTTATATATGGGAGGAGGGCCAGACCTCTGCATGTTACTGTCGTAACCTTCCCGGCAGTGAAGCCGATACCAATTTGTACTGCTTGGTGGACAGAGGCACATGATTGTGTGTGAACAACTTGACCAAGACTGTTACCTGACAGTGTCCCAGCTCGGAGTCGATCCTGGGACCTTTCGTTCAACAGTTCGGCCCATTATCATTACACTATCAACTTTTATCAAGCCATCAAATAAAATAAAAACAAATGGGTGGACAGACAAACAGACAGACACACCAGAGTAAAAGCTGTAGACATGTGAATTCCAGATGATGCCAGTTCGGAGTCTAAGATGGTTCTCAGCTGAAATGCCGAAGATGAACTTGCTAGCCGCCGTCACAGCGGAGGAATGTAGTGAGATGTTATATGCACTGACATCTGAAGGAAGTTTGGTCCAACTGATACCAGCCTGCAGACAATTTGTGACATATACACAAATGAACATAAGATAGCACATAGATTGGGTGACTTAACTTTTTTATTTAAGACTTTTGCTGAGCCTAAACTTCAATATAAGTACATATTCAAGTCAAAATGTGAAGTGATTTTGAAAGTTTGGTTTAAGTAGGTACTTAGACCAAGGCTTTGGTCTAAGTCAACTGACTTGGACCAAACTTCGTTCCAAGTACCTACTTAAACCAAAGTTTAGCTTAACTAACCTGGTCAAAGTCAGTTCGTTTTGCATGGGAGAGATAGCTTAATCCCTAAGGGTTAAACTTTCGCTGAGTCTGAATCCACTTCAACTTCTGACTTTAGCTGAGCGAAAACTTGGCGACTATATACACAGTACAGTCCTATACATACGAATAGTTTAGTAAATTAAAGCAGTCTGGTATCAAAAATAAATGACGTAATGAATACAAAATGACATGAGATGTTACGTAATTACATTGTTTGCATGCACAGTGTAAATATAAATAAGCAAGTCCAAGCGTAGCTGGTTGATTTATTTCCCATTAAGTTTACCAGTTTTTCCATCATTTTTAATTGCTTTGGTCTAAACTTTAGTCTAAGTTAGTAGACTTAGAACAAATTATAGTTGAACTTTGGCCTAAGTACAGACTTTAGTGTTCAGCTTTAGCTCGGACTCGGCGAAAGTCTAACTCAAAAAGTAAAGTCGCTCATTGGCATAAAAGGTAAAGTCATTGTTTCGATTAGCACCAGCTAAGTAACAGAACAATAATGGCAACAAGACTAATTCAACAAATCTTAAAGTTTGCACTTGAAAGAGCAAATAAACTTGGCAAAAAATCTCGAAACTAAAACAGAGAACAACAGTGACAAAAACAAAAACTGCTAACACCAAAGATGTTACTAAATTGAACTAAAAATATTGCTAAAGCCAAAATTAAAATGAAACAATAAATCAAAAAGAAAATACCATAGTGGACTAAACACATGCCGAAAAAGCAGTCATAACTTTCCAAAATGGCCTAACTGTTCTGCGTAAAACCGAAACTATAATTTTTTTCTTCCAAAATGTCGGTTAAGCTGGATTAATGTCCGTAAGGAGAAACGTACGTTGTTCCTATGACACATGGAAACAAGTAAGCAAGAAACACAAGAACTCACTTTACAGCGTGCCGATCGTGAATCATTCGTTGTTTCACACCAGAACAATGTGAATTGAAACTCATTTAGAGGTTTCCATGTACAATATGCCAGCCACTCAGCTGATAACATGACCACTGACAGCGAGTTGCTCTCGATGACGGGAACTGAACAATTGATCCACAACACAGCAACATGTTACAGCATGTTGTGTTTGGAAATTTTTCCCCAAAAATATGCTGTATTTTTATGCAATATGATATCCAGATTTCTCAGAATATGTGCTAAAATACATGTAGGCTCAGTGTAGGCATAAACTACATAAATAAATGCCAAAAAATCTAACAAACTCTGCAAATCTAAATGCACACACTGTGACAAAATGTTCTACAAGACCAGCCTTTACTGCACTAAACAACGTCAATTCTTAACTGGTAACAAAATTGCGCAATCGTTTGATGTGCGTACGCACATGCAGTCATCCCACTGCATTGGCAAATTTTTATAGAACACAGGCCAAAAAATATAGGACATAAAACAAAAATATAGGACATTATCAGACACATGTGTGTTTTAGTATTCAATCCATATACCAGTGCAATGTCTAGCATCTGACATCATGAACACACAAACTGCATGGCTTCCATATCTGACAGTGAAGTTTTTGCTGATTAATGAAACAGACAGACAATTTGTTTTATGCTTTCCGCAACCGTGGGGCCCCAAAACGTTGCAGGGCCCCGAGAAACTTCCCCCATTTTGACAAATCTGATGGGGTCTAGGAGTGGTCAGAGCTCCCTCAGTCAGGTCCGGGGCGGAGATTCGGCTGAAAACGTATTTTAGAACATCTTTGCACCACAGAAACCGCATTTAATGGCATCAAATTTCATGTTTTTGTTGCATGACATGTAAACTGTCAAAATATAGGATTTAGAGGACATTTAGTCAAAATATAAAACAATATAGGACTCTTCTGGGCATTTAAAATTTAAACTTTTAAATACCGTGACTTTCCAGGATCTGTGTGCACCCTGGAACTGGTGGTTAGAGTTAACTAAAAAAACAGAAACTGGGCCTAAAGCAAAAATAATTTACTGTTAATAAGAACAGACCATCGGCTGACGTTGGAATATAGATAGTCCGTAGGTGAAGGCTGTCGTTGTATCCGGCCTGCGTGCTAGCATCGATGGTGATGAAATACTCCACATCGCTCGCCAGTTCTGATAAATTCACTGATGACAATGACTGCGAATTGGTGACTGGGAACGTCAGTCTTGTACTGCGGCCTTGACTGATGACGTTAACTCGATAGCTGAGCAGTGTGCCACATGCTAACCGATGACTCAGCGGCTAGTTTTACACAAGCATACTACCAGTGTAATTCACTAGTCACAGCACAACCAAAGACCTGCACTGAGGGTGTACCAAAAAAATTTCCGCGCCTCCGGTTTCCAACTCTCACTAAAAATCAGTGTCCCTAAAATTAGATATCGCCCCTGGAGCCAATAAAGCAGCTATGACTTTTGTCTCATTAGCCTCGGTTAGACACCAGCTTACACTGCCAGAGCAGATGGCTTGTGCAATATGTGGTGTGCCTGCTACACCCCAGCTTTTGCTGGTACTCACTGCGATTACCTACAGAAGGATGGCCAGGCTGAGTTGACCTGAGTGGCTGGTGAGTTACATACCGAGATGTTTTACCCACATGGTTCTTACTACTCTGCAGAATTCATTTTCCATGACTTTTCCCTGACTTTCCAGGAAAAAATGTAAGATACATCAAGCAAGTGTTCTATCTAGCACTGTGCCACAAACGGTCATGTGACTAAATGGCTGACTAACACTTACAAATCATTCACTATTTCACTACAAACACTAACTAGCATAATAGACATCAACAAAGTACAGCAAAAAAATGCAAGATAAAAAAACAAAATGCAAAAACAGCCACTAACAGCATAGTATTGGTCCCACCTTAAAATAAACGACGACATTTCTTGTGCGAGAAGTAGAGCTCTGTATTTCAAAGCCATTTGGATCGACTTCCGGTCCTGACAGTGGCACTAACCACACATAAATGACATAGGATAACATTCACGATTAGCTGTAAAGCAACGTGAGAAAACATAGAAATGGCACATCACAATATCAATGGCTATAATCACTGTAAAGAAGCAGAGCCCAGCACTTTCTGAGCCCAGCACTACATAACATGAGATATCACAAAAATGTTAACCAACAATAGTCGGTAGACAGATCTGAAATACTTGGTTTTGCAAAATGAGAATTAAAATCCAGCTGGATCACGTTAAACTGAGCAATATAACACAAAATGCCTATTTGAGTATTTGACATTGAAAAGCATTGGGATTACAGCCATAAGTGTTAGTCTAATCGTCCTATAAGTTTAATCTGCTAAAGTAAACAAGTTCTGCAAAGTTTGATCCACTTTCTGTAAAAATTTAAGGCATTGTTCTACGTTCACTTAAAAAAAGCAAAGTTAAAAGTTTCTACATCAGATATTTGAACAAAATTTGCAGAATGCAATTTGCAAATACTTGTGTATAAAATGCAAAGTTTGGCTCAATTTTGTTCTGCTGTTGCTGATATACAGTAAATTTTTCAAAGCTATCATTTTCCACCGACACATCCTACTACGTACAGCTATCTGCGAAGTACACATAATACATCTAGCATACCCTGTGGTGGAGTTTCAAAGCCGGCAAACGCATTTGGTCCCCAGAACACAGAGTCCGAGTACTTAGCAGCAACAGAGACATTGCAGCTGCAGTCCGCAGGCACCGAAGTCACTTCAACACTCAGCTGTCTTCCCTGTGTTGCCGCAATGTCTCTAGTCTGTGGTCCACACAATAATCTTTGTCAGTCATAATTCTGGAATAAATCAAGCAATCAGAGTTCTACGATTGTGCCTACTTGCTGCAGTGTAAACTCCTGACTCCTGAGCACAATTTTGGTGATATGTGCTTTCTAAATCCACCAAATGACATTTCTAAGTTGTGCAAAAATGGACAACATAATCTACATTACAACGACAGAATTAGTTCAGTATAAGTGCAAAAAACTTCAGGACCATGTTGCAATAAATGCTGCATAAAAACGCTCAAAAAATAAGAAACAAAAACCCAAAAATCAAAACTATAAACAAAAAGCCCATCGTCTAGACATTCATGTGTCAACACTGCCAAAACTTCTGCTCTTAAGTCTGAAAATTTGGCAAATTGGACATAAAGTAAGAAACAATGACTGAAAATCAATAATTTTATAACAAAATGAGAAAAACGCTGCCATAATAGATATATGCATCCAGCATTTTCAACATAATAAACCTCACCCAAGTAAAGTTGTCAGGAGAACAGGTGACATTGACAGAATAGCGGAACACTGAGCCGAGTCGTGGTGATGAAAACTGAATAAGAACAGAGTCTGCGTTGGCAGCAGATTTCTGTAGATGTAGATGTAACACTGGACCTGGGTTAACTAATCAACAAGCATCCATCAATAGCACTGAAAAACCAGCTAAACTAGAAGGCGCTCATGAGAGTGCAGATCTCCAACAAGTGAACTAAGTAAAACATTATGATTACTACTACTACGCAAAGATCACCGAGAAATCTCTTGTACAAACCGAGTTATAGCCCATTCTGTCGCCATGGCAACAGGGGTCGTCCCGGAGTAAATACAAGGAAAAGAAGGAAGAAGGGATGGGCTACTTCACGACAGGTGGAAGGGAAAGACAAGTAAATGCCAGCACGTTGCTGCCTGCGCTGTAGAATAACATCATTACTATCATTACGTCGTTCACGCGCCGATGCATTATGAGTCATTATGTGCACGGACAGATGAAGGAACAGAATCGCTTGATTACTTAATCTCCACCAATGTTCACTCTGTTCACCTTGGTGGAGATAACCAGCACCGTATGGTAAATGAGCAACAGCATTACAACAAGCTAAACAATGAATAAGACCATTGTCATTACCTGCATTCTCTAGCAGTAGATGTAGTGCAGGTTGGTGGTGCAATGGTCAAAATGCTAGACTCATGATCAAAAGTTCATGGGTTCAACTCCTGATTAAGATGCAATCAGGTGGATGAGTGACTGTGTGTGGACAGGTAATGTGCATCTTGCTATGTCCCAGATTTTGCTGGTACTCACTGGTCCTATCCATGGAGGGAAGGCCACCCACCTGGATGACTGGTTACATGCCAGGATGGCTTACTGCTTACCCATTCCCGGACAGTCACTAGATCCAAGTACCAAATGGGTCCCAGCCATCATCATCGATTAACTTCACTGACATGACTGAAAGAGAAAAATAAAGGTCTGGTAGTTGCTATATATAGTTCTTCTTACACTTGCGACCAAAACTGTGTTACAATCTCGGAAGTGGCAGCTGCTTGGCATGAGCTAATGATACCACAGCACACTATGCAGCCATCCATTGCCTGCATCAGTAAACAACTTGACCTGTGGTTTGCAGTTAGCAGACATACCACTGCCCCAATCAGCTACACTAGGCTGTCAGCCTGTAGCCCGTAAGCTACTACTCATTTTTCATCCCGCCGATAGTAAAAGGTAATGCTGCTATCAAGTAAGCCAAACCGCCCTGATACAATGTTAAATACTCACTGATTCTGTTCAGTTGAACCACGTGTTCGTCAACACAGATGCAAGCTCCGAACGACCCATTGACTTTGATGTGCATCACTCTGTCGGGCGCCGCGTGATCAAACACTCCGTCCACAGTGCAAGAACCCAACAATGATGTTGATGATGATGACGAAGGCAGTAATAAAGGCATCTGAGTACACCGTGTATACTCTGAGTTCATGCTATGCAGACACATAGACACAACAATATGTACACATATACGTGTGAATGACATTGCAGTGCCAGTCCGTTCTCTTGGAAAAATATACAGAACATTCTTAAATGCAGCACATACTCTTCACCTACTTTTAGATGCAAATACAGATGCAAGTGGCCAACAGTTTGGCCGTTGTATCACTGGGTGGGCGTGGTCTACAGAAGAAGAAACAGATTTCGCACAGGCACTAGGCAGCAAGCTGAACCAGGCCCATTGCATGGGAGCTCATCCCCTTGGCGGCACTTTGAGCCGACGAGGGCGGAGTCCAATTAAGCTAGCATACAGCCCAAGTCGGCCGGATGGCTGGCTCAGATTAACAGTCAGTGCCTTCAACCGATTGGGTCAGTATACCATCAGTCCTGGCCACAGGGCCTACTGTTATGCAGGACTCACCATTTCTTCCCTTGCTATGGCCGTAACCATTGCCAGTACTCATTTTACCATCCCAAGGAGGGTAGAAGGCTGAGTCGACCTAGTTGGCTTGGCTTCGTACCGTGGACAGTCACCCATTCAAGTACTAACCGGGCCCGGCATAGAGTAACTTCGTTGATCGGATGAAATGTGTTACCAGTATGCCAAACCACCAACCATGTGGGTGTGGTCACACTCTAGTCAATTATCATGAACACTGAACATCCATCGTCCATCTGTGCCTTCAAGTCTATGCCATGCTGACAAAAAATTCCAAACGGTGCAACATAGTGCTATCATGCAGAATTTTGAAAATTCACCACAAAAATCTTATAATAATGAACAAAAAAGACAGTTAAATACGCTGATGATGTTTAATGCTAACCTGTTCTTAAACCAAGCAGTAGAGTGGACAGGCAGCAATGTGCTGTTAAGCTGCCAGTGAAACTGCAGCGTGTTCCAATGAACAACCTCATAGCTCACGATTCTCAGTACACATGGGCGCACTGCACACACAGAAATATACACCACTGCCAACAGCTAGTAGATTATGTGTAATGATAAAACCAACAAGTATGTTGGTTAACACTGTGACAGATGTTAAAAAGCAGCCTCAGCGAACGCAGCTACGGACATTCAAACCACAAAAAACAAATATAAATTTTGTCGCCTGCTAGAACTGCTTCCAAAATGATAAAAAATGACACTAAACTTAAAGCACAGTGACCAAAGTGTAACTTTATGAAACTTTATGTAAATTCCAGATCTTTCTCTATTTTCACTATTTTTACACATGATAGCATCTAATGCTTTGCACATCTTAGCTATCAATGATGCATCTGTGTCTGTCCATACACCCCGGAGCACTATCAAAAAGGTGCAAGCTGGGATTGCAAAATCATCACTGCAGGCTGCCACAAGACTCTAGTCGTATGCCATTTTATCTGCTGTAACTTGCAACTAAATTCTGACATGTATCTGTTCAAGTCAACAGAACTTAGCTAAATGACTGAAGAGATCAGACTCGCAGGCGTACCTCTCACATGGACTGAAGCTCTCACAGAGATTGAAGGATCATCTTGCGAGTAGCAGCCGAGATTCCCATTATCATACTCCACCGGCAGGTAATAGCAGATCAAATGAATCGACGTGGCATTGATGATATCACATTGGCACGGTGATCTCTGGCACAGGACAGTTTCTCCAGTCGGCAAATGAAAGGAAAATGAAATAAACGAGGAATTCAGAGCAGAAGTTGATTGGGAGTGACAGATAACACTCAGCCGTGTACCTGAACTTATGCAGATCTCATCGGTATCAAAAACTACAAGGCAATCAATAACAGCAAATCAATAAACAATATTATGACGTATTTAGAATGAATTACGTATTTATACAAGAAAATGATAACTACAAGAAACTAAGTGAACAGCCTGACAGTTAATTTGAGATGAGCCAGCCATTCAATACATAACAGTCCAAGTGTTCAACTAGACATTTTTGGTTTATGTGCTGAGTTAACCATAAAATGCAACATTCGACAAAATTTAATGATATGCTGACTAGCTTCTGCATTGTTACAGTCTTCACAGCTACATCAATGACTATTGCAAACATTTTTTATCCCATTACATAGACCCACCTATGATATGCTTGAATATAACAACCAACATAATCAGTTTTTCCACAAAATGTCATTACATCAAAGAGTCAATGTAACGTCAATTATTGCAGTTTCTGTCGACAGACGTTACTTACTAACTTTAGAACTTTCTTTCGCCAAACAATATGAACAATGAGAACAAATGACACGTGACTTACAAAGAAGGTCAGCGTTGGAATTTACAGCAGCCAAAGCCAAAAATACCGGCAGCAAGCTCGACAGCAACTTCATGACTTCATTAACACCACATGTGAAACACTGTGATGCAGTATGTCCATGGCACATGACAGCTACTCAGCCAGAAAACTTGTCTGCCATGGTCGGTCATGGCCAATGACTATCCGCAACTACGGTCTGTTACTAACTCACAAAGCTGGCTACATGGTTGCTATCTATCAACATAACAAACATGGTTAGCATGTAAGTAAATAAAAAATTCACTCAATAGTGGTAAAATACTGGTTCCCTGTCAAAACCTGGACCGACAATATATAGACCGTCAAAAAACTAGCTTACTACACGAACCCTAACCCTAACCCTATTCCTATTACTAATCCATCTTAACACTTACCTAACCCTATGCCTATTCCTAACCCTATTTCTAACCCTAATCCGTAACTCTAACCCTATACCAATCCCTAGCCCTATCCTGAACCTTGATCCCTATTTACCCTATCCTAATTCTAATACTTAACCGAAACCCTGTGCGGCAGTGTTCGCACTGCCGCACAGACGCCCTGGCGGACGGTAGCCAACTATAGCGACCTCAGCACCAGATGGCACATCACGGGCTCGCCAGTAGGCAAAGTATCAAGCGGTATCTGGCTTCGTCGTGATTACATCATCAATGTTACGCACCTAGTTTGGGTGTTTACATATCGTCCCAAAATTCTTTCAAATAAGCTGGCCGTAACCCCAACTCTACTCTAAAACACTAACTACTAACCCTAAACACTAACCCTAACTCTAACATTATCCCTAGCCATAGTCATAATATTAATAATAAATCCTATTCCTTTACCCAAAACACTAGCACCCTCTTGTGAATTTCTTTGTATGATTTACATTTAAATTTCATACCAAATCATTGATATCGACGCCGAAAACCTGTTTTAGACGATAAAAGCATGCTGAATAAGCGATAAAATAACACAATAATAATTTACAGTATTAACGAAAAAAAGAGAAAAAAGTTTAAAATTGGTAGAGCCAGGATTCGAACGTGATTAAAATGGATTTTGACAGTGAGTGGTCTGATAAGGAAGACTTGCCAACAACGCACTCTGAATCTACTTCCGTTATACCATAGAGTTTGTTACTGTGTCTACGCGATCTACCGCTAGTAATTTTCACTGTGTTTATGCAGAGATCGCCGATCTACTGCTAGAATTATTGTTTTAATAATGTGCCAGTCACAAAGCATGGCACCCAAACGTCCGTCACCCAAAGGCCCCAAATTAATACACGGTTATACACTGCTTATTGGTCCAGAGGTGTGGCTGAGTACAATGGGTAAAATGCGGATGTCCTCCGCAACAACATCCGTTTTTACCCGTTGCCATATCCGCAGATCCGCACATCGGCCTTTTACCATCTTCCGAGGACTAGAACCCGGGAACTTTCGTGCGTGCAGCAGATGCTCACGCTACCAATAGGCTACAAGGGGCTCTCGGCAGACCTGCTTCAATTGCCCTATTTAAGCCTGCGCCATATATCACAGCCACAGTATAATTACTGAGTACCAGCATACTGGTAGCCTATTGGTCGGTATAGGTTTCCCGTGGTGTTGGCGTGAGGTGCTTTTGGCCCTCGTTCAAGCTGCAGCCTGTGACGTCAATGGACGAACCTTTTAGATACACATTATCTGTAGGCAAAGACGCACAAAACGTATACTACCCCATAACTAATAGCATACCAACCGAACAGCTGTTTTCATTCACAAATAACCACTGACATGGTTCTCAATAACGTCAGAGAAACTCCACTCGTCTTGCCATCAGTGATTAATCATTTTCAATTATGCAATAATAATAAATTATAAATTATATCAAAGAAAATCAGAAATTTCTCAATTTGTCATTGCACATAAACAAACAACATGGCGTATAAGTTGAAAAGTTTAGTGAGGTACAAAATACTCACTCACCCACAGCACTCACAGCTCTGCCAGCGCCTCTGAAGCTACGGCACTACGGCGCTATACAAATGTATTATTATTATTATTATTTTTCAGTACTCCCAGTAGTAAAGATACCGGGGGTTAAAAACTAAACTAAACGTTAAAAACTACTGGGATGACCAGAGGTCCGATGTGTCACTTGTACAAAAACTGTCACGAACAAGAATGGCATTAAGGCGCTGCATTAGGATCGACAGCCGCTATATAAAACTAAATTATGCACTTATTAGCATACTGTAAAAATAATATATATATATATATATATATATATATATATAT
>Ga0209367_1003532_pt1 | contig 21302 bp, 14 predicted proteins | sample WorMetLIZISLAND2_FD_187412 | JGI IMG/M metagenome (GOLD analysis project Ga0209367, IMG submission 187412) | Marine gutless worms symbiont microbial communities from Max Planck institute for Marine Microbiology, Germany - Olavius geniculatus... ...
GTCCAGATTTCATCAGAAAAGACCAATGGCCTCTAAATTCGCCGAATGCAAACTCGGTGGACTATCACGTGTGGTGTGCAATGTTGGAGCTTACCGCAAGCTTAAAACAAAGCCAAAAACAATCGCAGAACTCAAGGAATCGCTTCAGGTTATCTGGAGCAACCTACCACAAGGACCGATCGACAAGACTGTGAAAGACTACTCAAATTAAGCGACTGAAGGCTTGTGTTGGAGCTTGGAGCTGTCGGTGGACACTTCGAACATTCACAGTGACAATGGAATTTTGGCATCTGATCAATAGTTAACTGTGTTGTTTGACTTGTTTCAACGATGTTATTAAACTGGTGTTGTAGCTTAAACATTTTTTCACGCTAAAAAATCGGTAAGTGGTCATGTTAAAAATTCTATAACTTCATCATTTTTCAATGAAATCAAATTTTGTTTGACATTTAGCCGTAGAACAATTCAGTAAATAAATCTGTAAATTTTTAGATTAAAATGCTAAACGGTTGCTGAGAAAACAGCGAAAAACTTTAGGGGGCTACTTTTTTCTGCCGCACCCTGTAGTTAGACATACTTCCAGTACAGCATTGTTCGAAGACACATTTACAGTCTACTCAGTTCCAGTAATCTGCGTGGTCGAGTATTTGTGCCATGCGATGCCTAAAGTCGTGTCACTCGTACTACACAGTGGGCCATAAAAACGTTCCACTTTACAATTATAACAATAATAACAAGCATTTTGGTAAATGAAAAAAAACACTTCAGACCAACATTGCGGTAAATGATTTATATAACACTAGACTGTGTGTGTGTCAAACACAGTCTAGTGTCATACGCATCATAAATTTTTACCGCAATGTTAGTTTAAAGTGTTTTTTTTTCATTTACTTGGCTATTTTTACATTTATATTTCACAAAATAATGTAAAGACACATTTACGATGTAACGGGATATATAATAAAAACATTATTGCAAATTGTCCGCAAAATATGACAGTATAGTAATTTTAAAAATCGGTCAATAATTGGCGAAGATATATACAAAAATATAGTTGCTTGTTTTTTTTGGCCCACCCTGTACAGTAGTTAATGACTGATAGAGATAAATGCGATGATAGATTAGACATTGATAATATATCTGCTAACGACTTGTCTTCGCTCAAGAGTTGTTAATTGCTTCGGCGACAGTCAATTTAAGCGAACTTGGCAATAACATTTAACAGCACAAACGGTGAAAGCAGCCATTAACAGTTTGACCGAGCCTACACTGTGTCCCAAAAAAACATCCCCGACATTTTCGACTGTAACTTAAAAACCAATAATCAAATTTTGATAATTTTTGGTAGGGATATTTTTGACAAAACTTGCCAACGAAAGACCATTTCGTTTCTTATCTTACCAAACGTTTGTTTTTGCACAACTTGCGGAAAACACAACCAGCGAAATATCACTTTTTATCCAATCCGATATGATTGCTTAACTAACATAACGCATAAAACATATTTTGTTTACATTTCTGACACTGTGGCTGACAATTCATCCAGTTATCCATTTTTCAACTGCCTGCAGTAAAACTGCTTGAAGTGTTGGCCCGCTATGCGAACACAGGCAAGGAGACGCTTTCTCCATTGTTTGTCAGCAGTATCAATAATGTTCTGCTCATGACCAATTCAGGCTGTACCAGTCGCTTCTTGACTTCACAAACATTTCTAAACTTTATCTGGTAGACACACTGCTGCATGACAGTCAAATCTTGTAAAAGATTTGCTGTTGGGACCCACAGATTAGAATAAATGGAATTTATTGACGTTTTTATTTATTTTTACACGTATTATGCTTGGTCTACTTTCCCCAAATAGTGCAAAAGCAGACGTTGGGTGAGGTGGAAAGTAAAGCACTTATTTAATAGCCAGTTGTGTTAAAAATATTTCTGCCAAATATTATTAAAAAGTTTGTTAATCTTTGTTTAAGTTACGATCGATAATGCTGGGATGTTTTTTTCAAGTGTTCTGTTTATTTCAACACATATTTCGCTTAATCTGCTTTCCCTAGGTAGTGCAAAAGCATACATCGGGTGAGGTAGAAAACTAAACAGTCATTTGATGGCAAGTTATGTCAAAAATGTTTGTACCAAAAATTATCAAAATCTGATAATTGGTTTTCAAGTTACAGTCAAAGATGTCGGGGATGTTTTTTGGGACACAGTGTATATTCTTGGCTTTATTGATTGGCTGATTCTACACTATGTCCCAAAAACATCACCGACATTTCTGGTTGTCACTTGAAAACCAGTTAACAAATTTTGATAATTTTTTGTAGAAATATTTCTGACGCAACTTGTTATAAAATGACTATTCACTTTTTCCCTTCACCTACTGTCGGTTTCTGCACTACCTGGGGAAAACAGATCAAGCAAAATATACGTTGAAATAAAAAAAAACTGAAAAACATCTCTGACATCATCGATTGTAACTCGAAGAAAGATTAGCAGATTTTAATAATTTTTAACAAAAATATTTCTGACACAACTGGCTATTAAATCATTGTTTACGTTTCCTCCGCACCTAACGTCTGCTTCTGCACTACCCGAGGAAAGCAGACCAAGCAAAATGCTAAAATGAATGAAAAACGTCAATAAATGTTATCTATCTACCACCATGGACCACGGATAGGAAGTCGACTCCTGAGAGTCGAATGGTCACGTGACCAATGACGTCACGTGACCCCAAAAGGTCAAACGCGTGACCCCATTGTCTTTGAGGCGCCATATCTCCGTAACGGTGCCAGATAGACGAATGGTCACTAAGGACCACAAATAGGAAGTCGATCCCCGGTAGTCGAATGGTCACGTGACCGATGACGTCACGTGACCCCAAAAGGTCAAAGGCGTGATCCCATTATCTTTGAGACGCCATATCTCCATAACGGTGCAAGATAAACGCATGGTGACGATGTACTATTTATAGTGAATCGAACGGTCTCGTGGTTGACAATGTCTATTGTTTAGTTAAAATAATAGAGAAGGATGAAAGGATCATTGTTGCTGTACAATTTGAAATTAAACTGTTTGATTTTTTTTCTACTATTCTAAACAGCTCACTAATTATATTTATAAGGACATATACTGTAAACTATCAAAATGCATTGGACAGACTCCGTGTTCGTATGAACATTATTTTGTGTTGATGAAGTAATCATAACGCATTAGACAAAAAGTAATGTTTATTGCTTTTGTTTTTCCCCGGTAGTGTAAAAACAGATAATGGGTGAGATAAAAAAAATTGAGAAGTCATTTGATGGCCAGTTGTCTTGAAAATATTCTGTCTAAAAATTACTGAAATCCGATAATTTTTCTCAAAGTTACAATCGAAAATGTTCGGGGTATTTTTTGAAACACAGTGTAGTTCACCTTTACAGACCTACATTAAACGTTGTTTGTGTCCAAGATCGTATCATAGCCAAAGGTGACGTATTCATTTATTACTCATTAAAGTAATTGTTAGCCATGTTCGCGAAAGTCTTTTCAAAAAACGAAAACAGACATACCAATGCAAATAATACATTTGTAATTGATTTACGACGCTGTTATACAGACGGATGGAGCATTACATCTTAATACATTTCAATAAATCAAACTGGTATATTAACGTAAGAAAGGGCTACATTAACGTTGAAAGCTTACTTGTTATGGATGAGTTTCACGGTGATGTCTGGCTGCTTGCCTTAATGTGGCACATTAATAGGAAAAGCAAATGTGAGTATTGCTCTCCGTCGGGCGCAGCTAGCATATTGGAATGGGTGACTTTCTCTGGACTGGAAAATTACCACTATGCAACCAGTCACGTAAGTAGATACAATGTTTTTTACCTTTCCGAACAAAACAAAAAATCTGAGCTAATGCTCATGAGACGCGTGAGAGCCTATAGCAGTTTTTGTTCGCAGGTAATCTTGGTTTATCTCTATTCACTTCGTCGCAATTCACTTTTCTGCAGCCGAAAATCGCAAATAAATTGCTAAAAGCCCCTATTTTGGGGGTTCAAGGTTATTTAAGGTCATCGATGTTGACATTTTTAAGAAGCTCGTCGCCATTGCTTGTTATGATAAGCAGCATGTATGTGCCTATCTGCAACCATTTTCACGCTAGACAAGCCAATAGCGGGTAAATAACCACTTTTTAGTGAGGCATCCCTCTTTGACACCCGCGTGCGCAGGCCTCCTTGAACCTATGTCTGAAATTGGACTGCTAAAATGTACATTCAATGCTAAAAATTTCATACGCAGGTTGTCTTGGTTTATCTCCAGCCATTTCGGCGCAATTCACTCTTAAAATGTGTGTCGCAGCCCGAAATCGCGAAAAATTTACTAAAACCCTTTATTTTGGGTGTTTAAGGTCATTTAAGGTTATCGATGTTGACATTCCTAAAAAAACTTGTTGTCAGTGCTTGTTATAATAAGCAGCATATTTGTGCCTATCTGCAACCATTTTCACGCTAGACAAACCAATAGGGGCAACATAACGTCTTTTTAGGGTGTCCCCCTTTTCTCCCTTTCCTTCAGGGGAGACCCCCGTTACCCAGCAGCATGAAATTGTGTCACGAAATACTAGAGACTCTAGGCTATATGGTGAAAACCCGAAGTGTTTATCTCGCCTGGACTCCGAACGGTACCGAGACGTGATTGGCAACAAGACAGACAGATTTATCATAGTTAATTCGCGCTATACTAGCTATACTAGCTCTCGCGCGTAAAAAAATAAACCTAAGTGTCAGCTTTTGGGCTAAGTAGGCCTACTAACAATAGATGACGAGAGTGGAGTTCAACACGAGCTGACTTGCGGCCAAAGAAAGTTTGCTTGGTTCTAGGGTTAGCGCTGATTAACATTTATTATGTAAATCTGGTATCGTATAGCAGTGCCATAATGACAGCACGTGAAGCACTGCCATTTATTATTGTTCTGTTAGACTGGTGATCTGCTCTGTAAGTCTCTTATTATTTTATTATTATGAAATAGCCGCGAAATTTTCATGCAGCTCTAAGTGGTGAAAAAACACACGAACGAACTGTCAGCTGATTAACTAGACTATATTTCTACAAAATATATTCTGGTGCCGTCGTAACTTTGTTATCCAGAGCATCTAGAAAACAGCTGATAGACTATCGAACATTGACAATAGCGTGTATACCTACTATCTATACATCACAATATATTTATTAACGGACACTACAGTCTTCCTAGAAGCCACGAGCGCGCTACGCCATGCCATGCGACTGCTCTGTACGCCCATGCATACAACCAATACAGCATGCGAATCGTTGCACTGGTATACAGGCGTTTAAACTAAAAAAACGTTTTTGACATAATCAGTTTAATTTGAATTTATTAATCTGTTGGGCCAAAATGTCAGCTGTTAACTTGTGCCATTTATTAACTCGTAACAGAAGATATTACTGCCTGCATCAAAAATACAATATATTATAGTATGGGCCTATGTTCACAACCTTGGTGTTTAACAGCAAAATGTGTACTAATCTTTATGTTAATTGTGCATTGTCCAGATGAATCAGTCAACGTGTTCAACATTTCTCGAAAACGTTTAATCGAAAACTCTGCAGCAGCTTATTTTGCTAGACCTAAGTCTCATTAAAAAGCACTGCGTTAGGCTAATACCGCGCATAATAATTCATTCGCGGGTGATTTTAGCTAGCGCACGTACAGAACACAATATACACATACATAATACTCGCGCACGCATGTTACAATGACTAACAATCTCCTACACATAGTCTCGCAAACGAGCAACGAAAAAACTATAGTTTTTGCTATGACAACTGAATAACGAAAAAATACAATTAATACGTGTTCGACTTGGGTCTAAAGCCTATATAACAACATATTTTCATAAGTAAAAAAAAATTAGACTAGCTGACTAGCTAACAATACACTAACTGCTCGTAACAAGAATTCAGTAAATAAACATTAACAGTAATATGATACATACATCGGATATCAAAAAATGTTATTTTCTAAGTCAAAATCCATTTCAAATGCGCACATCGTAAGTCGAAACAGATCGCAAAATATGCAATTTCGTGGAGATCAACACATTTGAAAACGAAAGTTGTCATTTTAAATGTTAACACAAAATAGCAAACTTTGTATGATTAACTATAACCGTTTGGATACATGACAAACGATTTTACCATGCCCATTGCCTAATGATTGCTTTAGTTTATAGCGTAATTTTAATCTGTGGCAGTATCATAAGGAAAAATCAATAATAATAAAACAAGATATCAGCGATGTATTTCAGCAATCAGAAATTACAAATGATGTTATTGCTGAGCGGATCGCCTACTGCAACACGGTTTAACAATTGCTTGGAATACTAACACGGCACAAGACTAGTATATAGTCAAGAGCCGTTCATTGGCACGATCGACAACTGACACATTGCTATGGAGCACAGCGATTGCTTTGCTTTCCCCAGACATCAATCAATCAACACCTTCAGATTGGCTGCAACTGCAAGTCATGTACTGTAGGCTCCGTTCAGAACCTTGCGACAAAGCCTGGCGTCCAGAACTACTGCGGATGTTACCTCCCCTGATCCAGAGTTTACAAAAGACTTAAGATCGGGAAAGGTAATATCCATAATCGGCGAAGGTTAGCGTTATTTCCTAGTTTGAAATGCCCAACGCGACAGTGCCAGTGAACTGAGCTCAGTAACGCTGTAAAGACTCGTTCAAGTAACTCGGAAAACGATGACGAATAACACTTGGGTAACACAACGCTAATGAAACAATCACAGAACGTTCACGTAAGTATTAAACAACGACGACACTTGCCTTCGCGATGCACGTTTAAATTAGTTTTGTCACGATTCACTTGAAACATTCTAATTGATAACTGGGTTCGAATAACGAACATAACTCGACCCTGATACTGATCCGGTATTCGGTATCGTTTTGAATCGCGTTAAGACGACATTGTCACGGCTAGAAGGCGAACGTGTAATTAAGCCAATCGCACATCTCTAAGCAAGAAGCTGTGAAATCCTGACCGTTATGCTGCCTCGCATGTAAATCATTTAATCCGTGAGATAAATGCGGCGTTATTGTAAAAACGCAGAACAAAATAAAGAATAGAAATTATTTTGAGCAAAGACGTATAATTGGTGTGAAAATTTGCCAACGTCACGTAGGCTACAACCTATACTCGGCTGTTAACAAAAACCGGTCTCGTGGAATGTTTGTCACAAAACGTCCACTGCCTAGCTAAGTATAACATTTAAAATACAATAACCAATACTTTACATAAAACATTCAGCTTTTTACATCGTATAGCGTACACAATATTGTACGCTTGGTTTGTATATTAACGGTCTAAAATACAAATGTACTAAACTAAGTCTAACTTGTACAACGATATCGGCACGTGCTTAACTTTTGTAGTATAACATCAGGAACAAAAATTAGCCTACAAAAATGAAATATAAAATGACAGTATCACAACAAAATAACATATAACATTTGTTAACAAATGCATTTGCTCCATACGAAACGTTAAAATGTGAAAGATGTGAAAGATGCCTTTGTAACAATTGGCGCGTTTAAAAGTTCATAATCGCTAGTGAAATTGACGCCAAAATAGTCTTCCTGTCTATGAGCAAATGAGTATATCACCGTCTTTAAAGGAGCAAACCGCCAATATAAACGGAAATTGCAAAAGTAGGCTTATAACAGACTAAAAAACTGAAATTGCTGTCGACTGCGTTAAAAGTTATAATATATACGCAAAAGCAGTTAAGACGCACCATGCTAATGGTGAGCAAGACACTGCAGGGTAAGTCTACTAAAATAGGCTGAAGACATTCACGAGTCCATCACACTACAACACGATATTGTACAATATACGGCCGCTCTCTACGCTGGATTTGCCTAGGCCTATGCGTGCCAGCATAGAAATCAGTCTATTCTACGCCTATACCGTGTAACCAAGAATCAAAGTGAGAAGGATTCAACTGCAGCTACAGATAGTTAGCATATATCTCTGACATTTTCACTAACTGCAAACAGAAATATTAGTACCGTTATATGGCATTAAACGAAGGAAAGCGGTGTTAAAAATCAGAAAAAAATGAAAACGACTGTAGGCCTACTAATGCTTAAACTAATGCTAAATGACATTTTCAGCGTAACTTATAAAGCGACGAGAAAGATGAAGAGGGAAACTAAAGACAAAAGTATAAGTGACAGAAGAGAACGTCACGAACCTACCAACCGGCAAAATATACAGAGAAAGACGGAACATTATGAGGGACATCACGCCTCAATCATTCGTTACTGGGAAGAGAATGGAGAGTTATTGATGAGTTAAAGCTACAAAGACTTAGTAGAGAACGACTTTACGCCAGCAGTATATTTATTACCGTAAATCTTTAGAAACTTTTTTATCAGTAGCGACAGTCTGCAGCGAGTTTCAAGCGTTTCGAAATTGACCTATGACGTACTCGACGTCGATGACTATTTTGAGTGCTTTATGTACAGAAAACAATACGTCTGGTTAACAAGATCAGACAAGGTCAAGTCAAGGATAAAAAAGAGAGGTCACTGAATGTGCAGGACTAGTTCAGTCGGCTATAGTGTGCGTGAATCAATGCAGTCTATAGCTAAAGCTACAAGTAGCTACAATACTGCAGATAATGATGATGATCATATATCTATTCTACTTTGGATGTTTGCGGGTGACTGATGACCGGTGTTCCTGTGTGTCCTCGTCTTTGTCGCCACTAGCTGCTGGCAGCTCCTTACCGGTGTCGGATGTGGCGGGCGGCGCCGTGGTTGACGGTTGAACAGATCCTTCCGACTCAGAGTCGACACTGCTTTGATCCGCCTCTGCCGCCGTCTGTGCCGCTGCCGCCGTGCGTTCAACCTGGTCGGGTGCTCCCAGTAGACGGTCAGCGTGCTCGGGCAGCGGCGAAGGGCTGCGTGACTCAACTAGTCTCTGGTAATCGGCCGCCGGCAGCAGCAGCAAATCTTCGCGGTGGATTTTCAGGTGCGGGTTGATGAACCCTCCAGAAACACTGCTGGATTCCAGCTGTATAGTGTAGATCAGCATGCGTGAGTTCGTGTGTCCTACAGGATCACTCTGCTCTGACTCTATGATGTAAATCTTCAAGTGCGGGTTGATGTGACCACCGGGCGCGTTGTGCTTCACGTGTCCTGGCATCGGAATCGGTGGCACGCCCCCGCCGGCGCCTGGAACCACGATCGCTCCAGGCGGAATGCCGTTCGTCAGCCGAAGTCCCTCGGTCGCTTCCTTCAAGACGATCATCTCATCGGGGAAGTTGACGACGCACTGGAACACGTCCCAGTGCTTGGCCAGAATGCGGTTCTCGAAGATGTACTTGGTGGCATATGAGATGATGATGACTGTCGCGAAACTGAGGATCATCGTTAAAGTCTTGAACGGAAATCTGCAGAACAGCAAGAAAACAACACAAGCTGCACACCAGAACTACGACCAACAGTGACAGCGAAAATAAAGCAATAAAAGACGATCACCGACATGATATGCGACCGTCCGCTTTATCATCCGAATTTCTGACTGACGTGGAACGTACAATAATGGAAGACCCAGTCCAGAATTTCTGTAAATTTTTAGACTTTTGCTTGACAAACGTATCATGCGGTAATCGCGGATATAACACGAAAATTATGTACAGACGGCCACAGCCGGGCCTGATTACGAAAGATAATCATAGCGTCATTTTCGTTAAGTTTTTTAACGTCCAGTGGCTTTGTGTTTTGTCCTTTTAAACTTCAAAAGTTTTGCAATAAATTTTGGTTCAATTTTTCTAGTGTATCAATCGACTGAAGTAATGAAAGTTTGCGATGATCCAAAACCAATAACTGTAACGGTAGCTGGATGCACCCTAAGTGAAACCAAGTCGTTCAAGTATCTTGGAGCTATGTTCAATTCTGAAGCGACCTGTGACGAGGAGGTCAAGTCGAAACTGGCAATCGCGAGACCAATCGCGAGACAGAGACTGAGCGATCTAGTTCCAATCTGGAAGTTACGTACAGTGAGTAATAAACTAAAAGCTCGACTCATCAAAGCAGTGGTCTGGCCTATCGTCACTTACGGCTCAGAGGCATGGACATTGAACAAGGAATTATGCCAGAATGTAGAGGCGTTTGAGATGCAATGTTACAGGCGTGCTATGCGCATCTCTTACGTTGAACATGTGACAAACGAAAAGGTTTTACGAAGGGTAGGCCAGGACATGGGCCTGTTGGGACAAGTGAAATCACGCAAACTGAAATACTTCAGTCATACAACAACATACAAGAGTTTAGAGAAAGACATCATGCTAGGCATCATGCCCGGAAAACGTCGGAAAGGTGGTCAGAAAAAACAGTGGATCAATGACATCGTTCAATGGGGCGAGAGAAACCTGGTCGAAATGGTAAAACAGGCGGAGAACAGAAAAAGGTTACCGGTGCACGGCAATCTAATGATCAATCGACTAAATGATAGATTGTTTAAGCCATCAGTAACCTTCTCAAAAAAGTTTTTTTTTCTTTCTTTGAGATTTGGGATTGTACTGTAAATATTCATATTTTTTATTCAATGCATTTTATTTAACGCGTCAATATAACGTATTTTATTTCAACTTTAGCGTACGTTACATTTTTGAAGAGCAAAGAGCAATGACCTCTGTTCTTCTGCCGTCCACGTCACTTGTCCGGTGACTTCGTCCGTGCTGTTTTTCGGCGGTTCGTAAAACGGGTAGTGAATCGTGGCTGTGAGGTGGACCGCGGGTTCGCCGCCGAGCAGGCGAAACATCAGTCCGATGACGTAGCCGGCCAAAGAGCCGTAAGTGTTGGTCCAACTCAGATAGATGACGGAGACCAGCTGAGGAAAAAGAATGACGTAGACGAGGTCCCCGCACAGGTACCAGAGCTCGTAGATCGAGTCAATCATGATGCCCATCACCATTGCCAGCACTCCCACACCAAATATCCCAATCCTCATTACCCAGATTATCTCGCGCTCAGAAGCCTGCAAACAGACGTTGCAATATGGAAATGCTATCGTCGATAATTACCAGAATGTTAGAACAGTGCTCATAATATTGTTTAAAACACAATTGACTTTTAACTGTTGTAAAATCCGTCGTATAGGCTAAATAACTTTGATGTCAGTAAAGACGTTAACACTCGGACATACGGACATTTGTTGGAAAAGTCTCATGTTACAACAAAATACGGCACGATGCAGACGCTTTAGCGAGTCGTTAAATAGTCTGAAACTCTAACCTTTTGTCTGAAAATGAGTTTGTAGATGTTGCGAGCGAACATTGAGCTGGCTGAGAGAACAGACGAGTCAGCCGAGGACATGACGGCTGCTGAGACTGCACCGAGACCAATGAACGTGACCCATGGTGGACACAAGTACTGCATCACTATTGGTAGAATCATTTTCTCCTCGCCCAGAGGAATTGGAATGCGGTCCGGCGGCAGGTCGGTCTTCGTCCAGTCTGTTCACAGTACACACAACGCACGTCTATGAAACAGTGAAAGACGCCAGGCACCGAGTGCCGGCATGACATGCGGCCACATGCATGGTTCCTACATCTCAAGCGTTGACAGCAATTTAGCCCTAATTGTGCAATGTATGCGTTATTTTTTGTGGTTTCTGGTATCAGGCGACGTTGACCATACATTTTTTGAGGTAAAAATTAACACAAATGTTACTTCTGACTCGAAAAATGTTGACACTAATTTCGGTTCGTCTTTTTTCTCGTTAATGACGCATAATGCGATTTATAGGACAGCTAAGTTCTAGCTAGAGATAGTTTCCGTTCCCATAATTTCTAACTTTGTACTACAGATGCTCAGACCAATTTTCAAAATGTATTGCAATACTTTAGCAATACTGACAAAAAGTATTTGCCATAGCTGATGACACTGCATAAATAAAGATGACTTGATCACTGCAAAGGCTAACAGTAAACTACTTCTCTCGACTGCATCTGATGATGACGACCACGATGGCGATGATGACGATAAATATCAATACAATATTACAACATTAACGACAGTCTATGAGTGAGTCCTGGCAAAGCGAGCTGGCGGCAGACTTGGTGACTTACCGGCAGCTTTGGCTATTGCTCCAATGATGATGGGAGGAACAGCAAGCACCACGCATCCTATAGCAGCCGCGTAAGACATGATTTGAGCTCGACCGGGCGACTTGGCTGATAATACCCGCTGAAAGTACACCTACAATGCACCAGACGCACACACCCATCAAACAGATATATTGCACTGAAGAACAATATCATTTAAGTTTAGTTTTTTTAGTTTTGTGTACTTCGTGTACGATTTTATAATAAATATATTTAAGATTAAAAAGGTGATAATTTTGCTGAATTATTTGCATCACTTGTGCTGTGTTACACATACAGGATTTTTAAACACTTTTATAGTAGATCCGTTCCATCTGTTTTCTGCTGAAATAGTTTTTAATCTCTAATCGAATTAAAATGTTTGTTTTATTTTCTCAGAGTTTCATCGTTTTATAAAGTTCACCAATCTCATTTTTCTCCTAAAATAATTATTACTTTGTTGTTTCATGTGTTGAATATTCTATCATCATTATTGGTATATATAGACGCAGTTTCCGCCTGTTGTTCTCGCCAAATTACTGCTTCACTGTGATGTTAATAATTATACTTGGAAACAAAAATATTAATGATGATAACGATGGTGCTGACGATGACAGTCTGCTGACTCTATACAGTGAACATTTTATGGTCTATAATACTAACCTGCCACGGTATTCCTCCGAACACAAGAAGCAGAGCCGAGTCGATCCAGTAGCCAGTGTGTTCGACCTTGAACGTTCCGAGCCACGAAAACTCTAGTGCCGAGTGGTTGCTGTGAGTGACGGCAGATGTCGTTACCGTAGCGCTGGTGTTGTCAACCGGCAACGGTTCAATGGTGTTGAAGATATTGCGGCCTGTCATTGCTTGATGTGTGGCGGCAAATGGCACGGCGACCCACTGCAGACATACGACAGACAACACGGCAGCGCGTCACCACGCATGTCAGAGTAACATGCTGCTGACAGCTTGCTAGGCGTAAAATAATCAGGTGCTTCCGGTTGCCATTCGTCGATAAAAAGTTCGCTGTGTTGTTGTGTAAAGTTTGTATATGCTTTTTGTGACTAATAAGTGTATACGTTGTATATTACCAATCCGAAGAAGATGCAGAAGAGTTGAACAACGTCGGTGTAAGCGACCGAGTAAAGACCTCCGAACAGCGTGTATGCGACAGCGATGAAAGCCGACACGATGATAGCCGTGTTGTTCTCCATCTCAATGATGACCGCCAACGTTGAACCTAGACACGCAAACGCCCGCCACGAATTCACCACACAGCAACACGTTCTGCAACTACGGATAGGATCGGCGATAGATTCTTGTCCAATAAGATCACCGCTACTGATAACTTCTTTTACTGACCACGCGGTCGTCGATACGTCGCATTATGCGTCTTGCCTGTCTATCCATCCGTCCATTTGTCCGTTACAAGCTCGCAACTGAAAAAAAATTTAAAAAACAAAATTAGCACAAACGTTTCCCGAGGAATCGGCGTGTCAGTTTTCGGCTGAAAAGGCATAAAAGTGAAAAGAGTCAAAAACCTCAAAACACAAATAGCCGCGATTTATTTACTTACATGTACGGCTAGCGGATCATGCGCCGGCCAGCCAGCTCAGATGCAAACTAGGCATAACCATAGACAATAGAATATTACTAAAATAGTCAGCTAAGTTTATTTACCTATCGTTATCTTTAGATTATGTGGGCTGGTTATTAATTAGTATTTTTGGTGTTCATACTTTTCATATAGCTCATTTATATTTTTGAGGTATAAAATGACGATGATGATGTATTGTTATCGGTAAAACAAAGTTCAAAAACGTATAAGTGAAATAGCTAATCGTGACGTGCTGACCAAGAGCGGCGAGAATGGCAGCCGACCAGAAAACTTCTCCCATGAGCGCCGGGATGTAGAGCAGACCTCCCATGCGCTCACCGTACTTCCGCTGGAACGGATCGAGCATTGTCACGTAGCCTTGAGAACGCATCTTGTTCGCAAAGAACAGGCCACCTGCATAGACGTCCAGACGCCAATCAATTGATCAATTAATCGATGCATCAATCAAGTTTAAAAAACTACAGCTATACAAGTAAAAAAAGTTAAACGAGTTAACCAATGACTATCCGAATACGAAATACAAAACAGATAAAAAGCACAATTTAGGCTATCAAAATTACAACAAAACCAGGAATAGGTAACTGCTAATGAAAATGAAATTATTGTCATTGCCTCTTGTTGCGCGTAAATTTTACTGTCAGAAAATATGTAATAATAAAATAAGTACAATAAATGTAATCATAGTCTTTGCATTTGCTATCTTAAATGATAATAGGAGTTTATGCGCGAAACATGTCAGTGAAAAAATGCCATATTTTTCTTTAAATAATGAGAGCGAGTCTTGGAATTGCATTATTTATGTCTGAGCGAAGTCATATAGTTGAGTGTCCTAATTAACTGCCATCATAAAAAAGTTACTCAGCGAGATATAATGGCACATGGTACTATTTACGTTATTTTTATAATAATTAAATGAACTAATTTACAGCATTAAGATTTTATGTTTGACTCTAACAAAGTAATCTAATTTGCTAATTAATACAGTAAAAAAGTGCGCTTCTATTGCATTAATAAAAAAACAGAAGATAAAAACAAAACTACCGAAAACTAGGCTGAGAGCGTATCCGAATGGTGCCTGACAATTGATGAGTCCACCTCCTTCTTTTTTGAATATAATTTCCGCTGTTCCGTTGATGTACGCTCCTCCCACCCACGTCGCTAATCACATGAAACATGCAGTCGACGCATTCTCATGCAGTTTATCGTGCTATTAGGCGGCGTAATTATAAAAGATTTCGCCAAGTGCGCAGTCGGTCCGTCTGTTCGTTTGTTACACTCGTGCGTAGTTAAACAGAATAAAATGTTATATGTTGGAGACACTTATGTGATCCCAAGCAACACCGTAAACATTGCATATCATATGTACAAGGATGTCCAAAAAACGGACCTGTCTGAGCGTTGAAAACTTTGCGATGGTTACCGATAAAAAGGCGTGTAATGTGACGGAAAAGAACATATTTACGCTTTTATTCAATCAATGGTAAAGCCAGTTGTATGTGTAGGCCTACCTGTCATTGTGAAGACGCCGACGAGCATGCCGATGTTTCTGCCGGCTAACATCACCTCTTCACTATCACTCGATCCACCCTTCGACTTGCGCGCCGCCCACATCCCGACGCCAAGAATCAGCAGATAAAAGAAGATGATTGAAAATATGCCGAGAAGATGAACAGCCATTTTGTCCCTTTCGCTCACAACTCTCGAAACAAACTTGATGATGACAAACTCGTTGTCGAATCACTAGGCGCTTTTCCGAGACCCGACTATCTCAATCGTCTACAGACAACAATGTCATTGCCGCATATAACATCATTAGCATGCAGATGACAAAATCAGATTATTATAAGTTATCCAGGCAACAATGGTACTCAGTGACCGACCGGTCGCGAATTACAACCGATATAAACACATAGCTTTGTATATGCCCAAACCACACTTTCTTCGATTACAGGCTGTACCACAAATTTACAGCAAATTGAAACTCTGTAAAAAAATTGCAACAACTTGTACATGTCTACTGAAATCGAAAGCCTGCGACAAATCCAGCATGTTGGATGACTCCTTCTGCAGTAAGTCCACGACACATCGAAGTAGTGGAGTTTAGGCTAAACAAGTCTTTTAAAGATGTACTGTACGACATGTCCTCGGACATTTTCCGATGACACATGTCACAGTCAGTGGCCTAATGGCAAAAAAAACAAAATGCAAATTCAATAAAGCCGGGGTTTACTATATCCCCTCTTAGCTTGTGAAAATAATTATTTTTTGTCAATTTTTTTTCCAAAGATACAACAGTCCAGGCTGAAAATCTTGTACTGTGTAAAAATTTAGAAACAAAATAAAAAATCTGAGCACCCATAATCTCTTTTGTCGGACATTTGCCGCTGTCTGTCAAAAAACTGCAACTTTCTACCCCACCCCCAACCGATGACGCAGCTGATCACAGGATTTTTACTACATAGGTAAATGTTGTTCAATTAGCGTGCGCAGACTTGACGTAAGCGCGTTAGATAATTTGATGATAATTTGGATAATCGCCGGTCCGTGGTAAAATCGTTATCGAGTAAACACGCGCATCTACTAAGGTCTCATGAAAGCCGCATCGCGCGATGGTAAAAATGCACTCATTAAAACAGAGACAGAGGAGACTGCGACCAAGTTACGGCAGATGCTCACGCTTCGTCATTACACGCCGAACGATCGATCTCGAATACATCGATTGTCATTCCCCTTTGCGCATAAACCAAACTACTGAAAATGATTACACCCAAACTCCACGCGTTTCATTTTGTTGCGGATTTGCTGTACAACAAGCTGTGCAACTAGTCGATATAACAGACTTTGGCCTTCAGTCATCGCCGCTCCTAATTATGTCACTTGTCAGAACTGTTGAGTGACTTTCGGTACACCTGAAACTTCGTTTAATGAATATTTGAATTATCTCGAGAGAATACAAAATACTGTGCGTTGTGAGTGGCTGTTGTTTCCATGTGACGATGTCACTTTACAGCCAGCGCTGAAATTTTTTTTTGTTGCACGTAAGCAGAAAACAGATAGGCCTACTCTAAACAGCGCTGAACACATAAAATAAACGATTCATAAAATAAAATACGTAATATTGCAGTGTGACTGCAAAGATAACAAGCTTACACATAAATGTAAAAACTCAAACATACTATATTTGTGTGCGTTGTATCCAAAAATTGCGAAAAATTCACTAAAACTTTTTTGGGAAGCTAAAGGTCGTTCAAGGTCATCGTTGTTGATAAATCTAAAAAGCCTGTCACCGGTGCTTGTTATGATAAGCAGTATGTCTGTACCTAACTACCTATCTACAACCGTTTTCACAATATACGAGTCAATATCGGCAAAATAACGTCTTTTTAGGGGGTACCCCTCTTTAACGCCCTCGTTCAAGGGAACCAAAGCACCCAGCGGCACGAAATTTTTACACGAGAAACTAAAAACCTTGAGACAGCCTATGGTGAGGATCTTGTGATCCTAGCTTGCACGGTTTTGATACAGCTCACGAGTGTGACAGACAGACAGACGAACAGACGCCCAGGCCATGGCTAAGACGAGCGAAGAATTTGGTATCGCGCGTAAAAATGACTTATAATTTAGCAGGTGACAGCAACGAACACTACCATTACTTTGGTGCTTGTTATTGTGTTTCTGTGCTGTTTAATGATGCACGTGTGGTGTATCTTAATAAACCAGTCAGTCAGTCAATTGCAAGATGTTTCAGTTTACATGTAACCACGTACTATCTCAGATTTGCGTGAAGCAATCGTTTGCATCTCGGTGTTCTGAAGAGCGGTCGTTCGAGCTGTAGCCTATGATTTATCTACCACGGTTTGGCTGGGCATTATTCTGCAGCAGCAGCAGCCAATGAAAATAGACTGCAGCGACTGACGTCACGGTCGTCATAGCAACGCGATATCGAGCGGCGCAGCTGGGTTATGGGAAGGGGCGGGGCGAGCGGTGCTCGACAGACCGTGACAAATTCCGACACACACTGAGAGCGCGCTCGGGTTTGTCGTCAATGAAAGTCGGCGGACCGACACGAGTGCTTGAAAGCTGACAGCGGGAAAATGTCAGTGCGCCGCTGGCTCGCTCAGCCTGCAGCCGCTGTATCAAACACGATTACTCTGATGCTCTGTAGGCATGCGATGCAATCCTGTCGCTGGCTTTAATTAAGCGTTAGCATCAGAATACGAAATCGAACCTGATCAGTGGTTACATTGTAACGGTAACTATACGTATATACTATGCGAGTCTCAAATACGCTGCTGTGATAAGCAAGAACTAAAAAAACTTCACAAATAGTTTCTTACGATGATGCGTAGCTTGAGTAAGAAAACTCGATTAACAGCTGTTATTTTAGATAACAACCATAGTTCAGCTTGTTAGTAAAAATGATTTATTTCTACTGTGTGCTATTGGCATATTTTACAGAGAGTATCACCGAAGTCTAATCACAACAATTACAAAGACGCGGGCCGACGGGGGCGGAGAAACGATGTTCTTCCTTTATAATTAGAGTCAATAATAACAAATGACGAGTGATCATGAGCTGTTTACAGCTGTACGTCTAGGAAACCCGGGACAGAAAGCATCGACTGATATTCACTAGATGGCATAAAAGCTAGTTTATATACGTACAGGTTTTCATTCAGTTTAATTCAGTGACAGTATTTTTTCACGCAAGTCTTATACGAAGTTATGACAGCTACGTTGATGCTTAATAGCTGCGCAAATACTCTGTGTCTTGAAAAAAGTAGTACATGTACACCTAGCTATATCGATAGCATTTGTCAATTCTCAATGGATTTTCAAAAATTGCTAACGTAAATTGCTAACATTAATAGGTCTAAATAAACATTTTGCGCAAACCATCCTGTACACTTCAGTAATCGTCACCGTGTGAGAGACAAAAAATCGTTATCATCGTTTTGATCATTAATGCTAATTAAGTGATAATTTTATGCATAGACTTAGTTACTCGTCGTAAGAATGTATGCCTGCCACGCAATACCGTCTTAGCGGGTTATTTAGTGGTTTGTTAATTGGCGGCGTGGAGCTAGTACAATGAGCTAATCAATGGGAGCGTCAACGTGGGCGGGCGGCCATAGAGTGGCTTGAACGTGGGTGGGTGTTTGTCGCTGAACTGAATAATGGTACACCACGTGGCAATAAAAATACATTCCTTAACATTTTTTGCGGTAGATTTCACTATTTTTGTTTTTAAAAATTAAGACATCATTTCTGACACAGTTTGCGATTGATGATGCAAATTTTATCATCCCATCATGAAAATAACGCAAAAAACTAAAAAATCGCAACATATGTGCAAAATTTTGTAATATTGCACAAAACTTGCTCTCTCCGTCAATCGCAAAACGATGTCTCCTCAATAATCGCAAAAAAATTTGTAAATTTTTTGTGTGTTATTTTAAAACTACTAAGGTTTCTGTAGCAAAGTTTTTAGCCGCATCTTGTACAGTCTCCACATATAACAGAAAGCCGCAGACCAGTCAGCGTTGGAGCAACTGTCGATAAGCGATGGCATCGATGGATAACTGGAGGGTGTGTGGGAGACGGCATCTCTCGCTGCAATCGCTGTAACTATTGATCTAGCCGCAGATCGAACGCCCGCGGTACAGCGCCGGACGACGTCTAATCGATGGCAAAGCGATATACCGAGCACAATACCGTAATGCATGGCAGTGATGTAACGCTATGAACCTTGCCTGTTCTGCATAGGCGCGAGGCTGGTGTAATAAACGACGACGACAGCGTTATTTTTAAACCGCTCGACGCTATGCAAAGAGCGACTATGATACAACAACGTGCAACGCTAAATATAAATGGACGAAATTCCCTCGTCACTGCCAAATTAATTAACTGTTTCTTGTCTACAGCGCCAGCCATTACAACTACTTTTGATGGAAAATGTTAATTACTCTCAGAATAATTTACCCAAAAAGCAGACATCGAGTACGGGCAAAAGATAACGTTTTTGACGTTGTAATGTTATAAATATTTGAGAGGCTCACGATGTCACTAATCACAAATAAATTCGAGGCGTCCCTGATATATAACAACAAGTTTTAACCTCACGGTATTTGCACCATTAACTGAAATATTCTAAGATGCTGTTCTGTTTTCAGTTGATTACAATTCTGAGCAATAACCCAATTAAGTAATCGTTGCAATTTGCTGCGTTGTTCCACCGGTGTCGAAGTATTTCACATTCGAGTTCGATATAAACAAAAATTTGCACAATTATTTGTTACGAAAATTCTACAAATCTTAGTTGCGGCCTGTACGACAAGTATTACTTTAACGAAGTGGTTGGTTTTTAAGCCTACAGCACCGAGGCAAGTGCTTGCTGGACTGCTGCAGCAGCAAGACGTCATACGCCCCGCCATTACGCCATAATGACGTCACAATGACGCAGCGGTCGTGGCCGCCCACTGTCACCGCGTATCGTGCTGCGGCTGCTGACTATGGGACCACTCACTCACGAGAGACGCGAGCTGATTATCCCCCCACTTGTCTGCGACGGAAAACTTTCCGGCGTGTGCGCGCCGTCGGTCCGGGCCGGTACAAGGAAAATTCTAAGATAAGAATGGCCACCAAACGCTCGTCGACCGCAGGACGATCTCGCAGTAATGAAGGAACTGGGAGTCCCACGCGCACAGGCGCCACGCAAGACGGCAGCAGGCAGGCCGAAGCTCTGTTTCGATTCATTATAATGTCCTCCGATGTCGATATCGTTCAGGCCGGACCATCGATCGACAGCATCGCTTCGTCTAGCGACCCGTGGAGCTGCAATTATTTGAAGCAGTTACCAACCACGCGTCTTCGCAGCGTGGATCATGAAAGATGTCTGCAGAACAGCGACATACCGTAAAGTAGCTAAAAACAAAAGCGATTTTTACTGCCTAGGATCCGTCATAATTTTCATCGGTCAAAGTGATAAAAACTACCGCCAGTTCCACTAGCAAGGGGTTGGCTGATGTCTGCAGAGAAACAACGACAAAATGATTTTACGAACAGATGTGTTATGAGCTGTCAACGAAATGTAAACAGCGATTCAGCAAACGTCACATGCTTCGGCAGGTCATTGCAGATCTATGCACCTACAACCAAGAAAGTTCGGCTGCGGATAGTTGATAGCTAAAAAGCAGGCACTAGCAAACTGCTAGGAGGCTCGCACAAGTGCACAACTGCAACATGAGTTCTCCACAAGTTTGTAAAACTTGCATAAAACACACGAGTCTTAAGCACTATATCGGTAATAATCCAGAACTGTTACTGAGCATGAAGACTAGAAAAATGAGGTATTACAGCCATGTGCTAAGAAATGAAGAAATGAAACAAACAAAAGAGGACGGCCTCACCGAGAATGGTCAGATGACATTGAGCAGTGGTGTGGGACAACCCTGCAGGAGTTAAGCCACGCTGCCCTAGATAGGCAGCGGTGGGCAGCGATAGTAAGAATGG
>Ga0209367_1003533_pt1 | contig 21296 bp, 14 predicted proteins | sample WorMetLIZISLAND2_FD_187412 | JGI IMG/M metagenome (GOLD analysis project Ga0209367, IMG submission 187412) | Marine gutless worms symbiont microbial communities from Max Planck institute for Marine Microbiology, Germany - Olavius geniculatus... ...
AGTAAGTTTAGCGTCACGTCACTGATTAACAGTTACTTAAATTGATTAATTAATCGCAATTAGTGGATCAAAGTTCACCAAACTGTTTTCGCCGAATGCGAGAGGAAACGATGTCGGTCAAATAGTTTTCCGATTTTGGATATCCCTATCCGTTCAGGAGATATTCGCGTGCAAACTGGGAAAGGGTCCGAAATCGGGCCAAAATTAGCGTGTTTTTCGCCCCCAAAATTTTTTTGGGAGACAGACCCCCAAATTTTTGGACCGACGTTATAAAATAGAACATGCTTCCGAGCATGACGCAAAATTTCGCGGCGATCGGCCAAGGGACCGGAGATATTTCGCGTTGAAAAATAAAGAACTGTTGTAAAACAAGGACTTCCGGGAACTACCGTTCCGGGCGGCCTAATTAGCCATGGGCCTTAAAACTAAGCAAGCAGGCAAAATTTTAGCGATCTAGTGCAAGGGAACATTTTTAAATTGGGGGTTGACTGAAAGGGGATAGGAAATTCGATGGCCAAGATGGAATACTGGCCATATCTCGAAAACGGTGAGAGATACAGCCAAAGTTACTATTAATCACTAACAAAAAGTCGCATATTGGCTTTCAACTGAACGGAAAATCGTCGACCTTGGATGACCTTGAAGGTCACTGACAACCAGTTCGGTCGGCTATCATTAGCTTCTTGTGTAAAAAGGTAAAGGTGGTGTATATAGTGCTTAGTCAGAAAACCATCACAGAGATATGCGGATTACGGAGAGTCAGCTGCCATATGCGATCACACAGTGTCAGCTGTCATCCGACACAGGTGAACACGTCCCGCCTTAATCCCAGCCATACAGGCCGATACTTGACTCACCTAGACCCCAGAATTGAAGGCTAAGCTGACCTTTGTAGTGGGAAAATGTCGACATGGGTAATCTAGTGGCAGCTTGTTTTCATCAGCTGCTAACAATTCCAGACTGGAGTTGACGCCATCCGTCGTCGCCTCAAACACCGACCCACCCAAGACCCTAGACCTAATCCAACAGACAGTGGCGGATCCAGATGATGGAAAAAGGGGGAGGGGCGTGGCCAGCGCGGTAAAGTCTGAGGGTAGAGCAAATCCCCCAGTGGGATCCAAAGCTGAAAGCGTTTTGGCAATCGTGTGCAGAAATTCCGCATAAAATTTGCTGTTTTTGAATATTTTTATTTATCACGTTGCTTCTAAAAGGATTAAGGCTGTATTTGACCACTGCTCATGAATGACTGGAAAAGAGGCCGGATTGGCCACCACTGCCTCTGGATCGGTCAGTGGCGGCCAATGATATCGACTAGAATGTATAACTCAATGGTGGCGGCAGACGGACCAGGTCGCACGTGGGCAGGCGGGTGGGGTGTTGACATGCCGGAACACGGCCTACAAGTCTGCTTTCCATCAAGCCACTACACCAGACCGGGCACCGGCCGGCGGCGCTGCCTGGTTGATGCCTGCCAGCTTGCTTACACCCAGGGCTCCCTCTCTCTTTCTCGCATCACTGATCATAGACTACAGACTTCAGTGGCTACTATCAAAGAGCTCGACCGGTTTCACTTTCACGACTACAACATGACTAACGAGTAACGACTTACTTTAAAATACATGCAAATCAAAAACTGCAACCCCTCACCGTTTCCTCTCTAAATCCGACAATATGGTTCATCGATCATGGTTAAATTAATTTAATCATATACCTGAACTCGCAACACCTGTCATTATTAACTTCATATCAAGCATAGGATGCGGTACCCGCTTTGTTAACGATGAAAATGCAAAAAGCTGCAGTCGGTCACAGCCATGCAGGATTTGCAAGAAAAGCTACATAACAAAGCCTCTAGCAATAAAGCAGCAATGCGTGGCATGGATTACGTTTCAAGACTAGCTCGGTAACCGTAACGAGTCCGTTATACCTCGTTTACACGATCGAGCAGACATCGAGCAAACGTCGAGCTGGCTTGTTCAGCTAACTAGAGCCAGCTCGTCGAGCCAGCTTGACCATGTAAACGGGATGTAAGTCAGCCATATCACTAACACTCGCAGTATATCTAGCAGCTATCACTGATCAACCATGAAGTCTAAACTCAGACAGAACTGAAGCCATTGCCACACCCGCTGTGTGGACCAATTCAGGCATAAAAAACGATAGTCCTACATTATAAAGCCAGCAAACGGCAGTGGGCCCAGTGCCCACCCATTCATGGCACGCGGCGCTTGAACTCTGAATGATGTATACCTTGACTGCCTGCGCCCACATACTGTGCTAAGCTTTTTCACTGCAAGGCGAGTACAAACTGCAAACTCCACGTACTCAATGAGTTCAGGATATCTCATTGTTGTTGACGCACTACAGCAGCTACAGCTACGCTGTTTACGGCACAGGCTGTCGTCTGTAAGTCCGTCCGTCTGTTTGTAATGGATGTATTGTGGCTAAGCATTTGGTCGTAGGAGAAAACTTTTTACACAAATAAGAATAATAATAATATAGCAATTTATAATGCACACAATGTCGGCAAGCTGAATCTAAAGCGCAAAACAGTGAGCCCTGTGCTGACGCTCTCTGCGTACAAAATTTGGAGGATGTAGTGCAAGGGGAACAGTTCCAAATTTTGGGCTGAATGAAGGGGGTAGGAAAAATGTTTGTTCAATAGAAAACTGGCCATATCTTGGAAACGGTGAGAGAAAGAGCCAAGGTTATTACTAATCATTAATAAGAAGTGGCATTTTTTCAGATGAGATGAAAATCATCAACCTTGGATGACCCAAAAAGTCAGTACTGCAACAGGAACTGTATAGGCTGTAGCACGTCTAACCTAGCAACAGCTGGGCTTTCTTGTTAACTTAGGCTGGACCAGAGAGGGGCCACCAGATATAGAACCCTGCTCTGTGACGTTTCCCAGGTCCCTATGTGGCTCTGGTGAGGCCTGCTATTGGCACATGCCATGCTTAGCAGCCATCTCCCCATGCAGAATGTGCCACCAACACCCTGAAACACTGAACCCAACCAAGGCCCAACACACAACTGTGTGGGTACAGAATACTTATTCTGAGCTTACGACAGAAAACTGACAACAGACGCCACTTCTCACTGTCACACAGAAGAATGACTACATTTGGAGAACCAGCAGAGTTAAATTTGAGAACCCCAATGCCCTGCTATAGGCTATAGTGGCATTTCAGCAGACATTATGCCAGCATTTGCACCTTACTACTTGAAATCCATAATCCATAAAACAGTTCATACAGTTGAACACATTTTGATGCCAGAATACACGATTACATTATACCATCTACACACATCAGAGACAATGGAATTCATGTGCAATGTACATGCAACCACCCAGAATCTCCCACAGGAGAAGCTACAATTGGATGCACTATGCAACCAAATGCAATTCTGGGTACAAATCAACCAGTAACTGCTCTGCTCTCATGCTGCAACATCCATAAACCACAATGAGGCTGCACATAATGAGCCACCACCATGCACCCATAATTACAGGTCAGAAATACACAGCTCAATGGGCAATTACTGTAGAGACCAGACTGGTGAACAGTGACAGGCAGAAAATGATAGATAGCTTGTCTGATGCTAGATAATTGTACCTGCTGTTTTAGCAATCTAAACCACTTTCTCATGTTCACTGCCACACTGCACAACTCTTTTGCACAGGATTTGCAAGTACAGAGTGTATGAATGTACATGATATGGGCATGCCATCACTCTCAGTAGTAACAACACATACAGCAGCAATCCAACGCAATACAAGAAGCCCAGCTGTCGCTAGGATAGCCAACTGTACTGGTTGTCAGTGATCTCAAAGGTATCTAAGGCCGATGATTTTCATCTGAAAGTGCATGTTTTCCTATTAATGATCAATAGCAACCTAGGCCCTATCTCTTGCCACTTCCAAGATATGGCTGCTTATAGCTTGAAACTTTCCATTGAAAATTGCGGCCAAACCGCTGCAGATGGAGATATGGTTACTACTGACAACTTCATAAGAAGTCGCCAGCACCCTATTTGATGGTACCATCGCCGATCCACTACGACTTAACGTTTAGTCACAATACCACACAACAGGCATACCATACTGCATTATGAGCCCTGCAGGTCATCCAAGGTCAATGATTTTCATGTCATATGAAAGCCAATATGCAATTTCTTATTAGTGATGAACAGCAACCTAAGCCCTCTCGCACCTTTTAGCGATGGTACATCCGTGATGGACAGAAAATGGACAGACGACAACCACGCCATAAGCTCAACTGAGTGCGGTCAGCTAAAAAAAACTAAAGAGCAGGAAAAACACCTATAAAGTACACACTCCTGGTGGTGCCATATGTGAACGACAAGTCTCCAAATAGCAGCAACTGCTGATTGCACAGTACACTTCCAGCTGTTAACTGTGTGCCTGCATTCAATTGCCTTTCTCCATTCCCACAGCTTTTGCGCAGACTCTGTGGTGAGTTTTATGACTCAATTTTCTGAAAATGCACTTTACTCCATGAAATGCAGACTGGCATTAAGTGCAGGCATCCAGTGAAAAATTGCAATTCTCCTGCAGATTAGTGGCGACTTGATATCAGGATTTCAATTTTGATACAATGTTGATACAATGTATAATATTTTTACAAACAATCGCAATATCGATAATAAGCATGCGAGTCTCATGCAAGCACTGAAAAAAATGTGAACACTGAGCAAGGCAGTATGGGTTACTTAAGTAATAAAAATGTGTCAGTGAGTGAGTGAGTAGTTTCTTAACAGCACATCAGCACACAATAGGCCATTCTGTGCCATAAGTGGTTAAAATTAATCAAAAGCATGTAATATATGTATTAAAAGCAAAGTTAAAATACTTGTTAAGATCAAGGCTATTAAGCTAATGTAAAAACAACATTATATACGATCGTATACGTTTATATCTTTAACATAAGCGATGATGTTGTGAGGTGCACCAAACGGTCTATGGCTTCGTCTTGATTACATCATCAACGTTACACACCTAGTTTGGGTGTTTACATGTCGTCCCAAAATTCTCTCAAATAAGCTAGCCGTAACCCCAACTCTACTCTAACACTACTACTAACCCTAAACACTAACCCTAACTCTAACTTTATGCCTAGCCATAGTCATAATATTAATAATAAATCCTATTCCTTTACCCAAAACACTAGCGCCCTCTTGCGAATTTCTTTGTATGATTTACATTTACATTTCATACCCAATCACTAATATCGACGACGAAAATCTATTTTAGACGATGAAAGCATGCTGAATAAGTGATAAAATAACACAATAATAATTTACAGTATTAATGAAAAAAAGAAAAAAAGTATAAAATTGGTAGAGCCAGGATTCGAACCTGCAACCTACAAAACTCTAGGTGGATAGCTTAAGCACTAGGCTACAGCTACAACGAAGAATATCTCACGAGATACTTTATATAAACATTGTCATTAATTAATTATCACATAACAAATACATTTCTGACAATCAAACATGATTAAAATGGATTTTGACTGTGAGTGGTGAGTGGTCTGATAAGGAAGACTTGCCAACTACGCACTCTAAATCTACTTCCGTTATACCATAGAGTGTTATGTGTCTACCATAGATTTGCACCCGATCTACCGCTAGTAATTTTCACTGTGCTTATGTAGAGATCGTCGATCTACATCTAGAATTATCGAATTACCATGCGCAGATCGCACACGCTGACCGACGGCGTATAAATAAAGAGTTGCATGGCTGCTTTTTTGTTAATGTTGCTGCTGTTAGTTATGAGCAGAAAACCAACTTTTAAAATATTTTAGGCTGTTTTGGCTACAGCAGTGTCGACAACTGAAGATTCTGCTTAGCTGATATTCAGTTTCGAATCATGTCAACCTATAGGCCTTTACTACGAAAAACCTTGCACCCAAGGAACCATCTAGGGTGCCCTTAGATGACGTAATACCACACAAGATGTCATACAATCTACTTCAGAACTTCAGACTGTACACAAACAATGCATGGAAATTAGACCTAACCGCAGCTTCAATGGATAGGCCATGCGAGTTCGCACGGTCAATAACACCATGCTTGCATAAATGGAAGAACGGATCCCCAAATATTGCATTTTCGGAAGACAATATTCCGACAAAAAGCAGACTTTCTAACAGGCTAAAATTGTACGGGCATTTAAGCCACCGTATCAGCTGTAGAGTTATAAGCCAGCCGTAAGTTTTTAAGCCACGGCTTTGGGGTCTAGGCAACGAGCTATAAATAGGACCTATTTATAGCTCGTTGGGTCTAGGCATCGTGGGGTCATCGCGGTCTCACTGCTGGTGCGCACGCACGGCGGTTACGTTACCCGCCCGGTCAGTCACCTACCCATAAAATGGCGTACACAATAAGAATTCAGAAGCGAACAGACGCTATCTCATGCGCCAGAAAATTCTTACCAATGCAGAAAGCTTCTCGTCGCCAGGACCTTGCAATGTCATCGGACGCATAGCATCGGTTCTTTGAGAAGCCATCTTTGCGTCGGTAGCCATTAAACGCTAGACTGTTACCCTGCCCCTTCAGGCGCTGCGCTAGACCTACAGTAGCCGCGGCGAAACTATCCTCGAAAATATGCGGATCCAAACGGCGTCTCTCAGTCAGCTATCTGCACGCAGTTCTCCAAATACGCTGTGCAGGTTGTTCTTGTCGAAAATCACGAAACAGCGCTGCCAAACGGGTGCCGTCAACGTCACGGAAGCCTTCAACACGGCTGGATGCTTTCACCTGCGTGCGTCTAGTCGACTCAAAGGCCTCGGCCTAGCTGTGCCGAGCAGTACAGCGCCCAACCCGTCACTCGGCATGTCTCGTGCCGCAAGTGCGTACTCATGGCTTAGCTACGGGCCGAGCATTGCGCTGTTTGAGGGGCCCCTGGAAATAATTGCAGTATTGAATTTAATTTGCTTTGAGTATGGTACTCTATATTGTTGTCTGTGGGTGGCGGATCAAGCGCTGCCCGGCTCAGACGAGATGCGCGGCTCCAGTGCCGATTGCAAATTAGGCTATACCGTAGTCCAAGTTTGCGGTCAGAATGGGCCTACCGTCAGTTAAATATAGTATGGGGTATCCTCTTCCCCCTAAAATGGGTCACCAAATGTGTTTTTATTCATCATCTGACCTTTCTACCAGGTAAATTGATTCTGTGTTGTAATGTGTTGACTGTTCTGTTTGATACAAGACAATGTAATTTTTCTGATAAACATATTAGACCCAAAATTTAAATAAAATTCGATATATTTTTGCCTCTACTGTAGGTCCACTAAAAAAAAATCTCAGCTGGTACTCAACAGTTAATATTTTATTCACAATAACAAGTGCTATTATTTTAAGGGCAAATTAAAAAAGATGATTCTTTGTACAAAAATCTGTCAACATTAAACAAGGACTGTTGGAGTTATTTTGAATATGTAACAGGGGGCTGTTTTGAGACTTTTTGTATAGTTATTTAGTTGTATAGTTATTTTCACGAACTGTAAGACATATGTGAATATAATGGATAACATTAAAACATGGCTAGAGAAAAAGCTTTTAAGCCACAGAAATTAACGTCAGTAGAAACTGTTTGGCAATATTCCATATTTCCAATAAACTTCACACAAACTAAATTTTCGAAAATCCCCAAAATCAAAATCACTCTCTGTACTACAATATCACAGCTAACTCTCAGAACTGCTGTAATTGTTTGCCCTACATTTCCTTAATCCTTCTAGAAAATATCTTCTAACCTGCCAGCAAATGGAACAAAAAACAAAAATTGGTGGATGTACGTGCAAGTTACATAGGGTAGAACAAAAAGGGCATGCTTTTTTGAGACAGTGCACAATCATCTTTCATCAACTACATTCACTCAGAAGCGTATTATACAATCTAAATAAACATCTAACTTAGCAAACAAAAATGCAGCTCACAAATTTGAAACAGCACACATGAAGATATTTATCTACACAACATAAAAAGAAATAGCACAACAAACTTAAAATAAGCCTATAGTGTTTACACCATAGCAAGAAACTGGACAACTCATGTCTGGTAAAGCCCAAATTCCACTACACCGACTTTGCGACTTTCACCGAAACTTCCCCGCGGAGAAAGTCGCGGACACAAATCATGAAAGTCCACGACACAAATCATGTCACTGACTTTCATGATTTGTGTCAGTGACTTTCACTGAAAGTCAACGATTTCATAATTTGTCACCGTTTGTGTGCGCAACTTTCCCAAGTTGGCGTAATGGAATTTGGGCTTTAAAAAGCAAGGTCATATGAGTTCATCCACAAAATGTGTTGCACACATATCTACCACTTCTCAATGCTATAGCATCATTAAAATCTGAGACCAAACTACATGTAACCAGGCCTGTCAAGAGGGTGGGGTAGAGGGGGCAAACTACCCCGGGCCCTGCAATGTTTGGAGGGCCCCACCATCACTCAAAAATATAATATTCATCAGAATGCAACATTTTGAAAAAAAAATTTTCTCCCCAGAGGGGCCCCATGAGAATGTTTCCCCGAACCCCACTGTGGCTCTCGACAGGCATGCATGTAACTGATAAACTGAAAGGGGTTGTTTTAAAGTATGTACCATGCTTTGGCAAATGTAACATGCAAATGGCCATGTAAAATGGTTCACATCTGAATGTAATCAAAAATTGCAGAAGAGTGATCTGTGTTAACAATGGGTAACTGAGTATGCAAATGTATGTAACCTCAAAAGTTACCGGAATGAACAGACTGCTTCATACTGACTAATGAGATTACAGACTTCACAAGCACTTTTCTATTCACCTAAGTCAATGAAAACTTGCTGCAAGAATATCAGTAGGCGAGTAACACAAAAATGGCCATTTCCCAGCACCAACTGTTTGGCATTCAAACACAATGTTTCACAGCTTGCAAACTGTGCAAGTAGCTTTATATATTGCAACTCAGTTGCAAATGTGTGGCACAACTCCGTTGGAGGACAGCTGCAGGAATCGGATAAGTTGAGTTGCAACTTTCTTCTACTTCATGCTCATCTGTTTGCCATCTGCTTCTCATAAATTCATCACATTCTGCACAACATAGCAATCAGTGGCTTCTATCCCTAAACCTGGTGGCCGCAGCTTGCGCCCATGAAAAATAGGGTGGGGGAGTTTTGATAAGGTTGTAAATCAAAATTTCCCCTCTATTTTTCACTGGACATTGGGCAAACTACACCCTTAACAAAACTCTCCCTAGAGGGGGAAGAAGCCTAAAATGGAGAAGAAAACTTCAGTCAGAAATTGGGGGGAACCTGAGCCCAGAACTGGGGAAGAAGTTGCAGTCGATTTTGATTTCAGATTTGGGGGGTATAGAAGCCACTGACACCAATACGTTTGTAAGCAAAATTTCACATGAGGCAGCATTTCTGTTGGCTTGTTATGCATCAGCTTAATGTACCTAGATTTTTGCTCATCGTGAATGTGAGCCATGCATTCAGATAAATATATCTCAGCAATCGAGCATCATATCCACTTCTAGTTTGGTTCCAGGGTAGGCTAATTGGGGTAGGCAGATCTATCCAATGGTCACATGACTGATGATGTCATATGACCCCAAAAGGTCCAGGTTGTGACCCCAAAATCTTTTTGAGGCCACGTATCTGCATAGTCATGTGGTCATCATTGACCAGCAACAGGGAATCAAGTGCCCCAACTCGCCCATGACAGCTCTCCGTTTTCCTTCATGTCCTACATGGTCTGGACAGTCCACATCACCTCAGAGGACTGCCACTCACAGGTGGCAATAGGCCCATCGAGAGCCACAGCAGGGTCTAGGGAAACATTCTCATGGGGCCCCTCTGGAGTAAAAGTTTTTGAATTTTTCTTTTTAAGTGGTGCATTTTGGTGTACTTCATATTTTTCAGCAACAATGGAGCCCCCAAACATTGCAGGGCCCAGGGTAACTTACCCTTTACCCCACTCTCTCAACAGGCCTGTCTGGCATCATGTCATCACCTCTCATTCTGTCCATCATTCACCCGAGCCAAGTGTCCCAGCTTTTAAATGAGCCTTTTCAACTGTGCACTGGCCACTGTGAGCCACCTTGCCTGCCAACATGTGATGTTATTTTTGCTATAAAAATTCAGCTATGACAGTACACTACATCAGGATGGTCCAACTTTTTAGCTGTGGCAGAGCGCATTAAAACTTCGAAAAGCTGGCAGGCCACTAACATTTCAGTAGATTTGATGTTAATACAATCCTGAAATAACATTTTAACTGAGTTCAGCCACTTGTACACATGGATAATAAAAAGCCATAGCATTGTAAAGAAAATATCTCCATTAATATCCTCCCTCTCAAATGCTCCTGTCTCTTTGCCTGTGATAAAAAACGCAAACTATACTGTGTCTGAAAAAAAACATCCCCGACATTTTCGACTGTAACTGTAACTTGAAAACCAATCATAAAATTTTGATAATTTTTGGCACAAATATTCCAGACCCAACTTGCTATCAAATGACTATTCAGTTGCCCACCTCACCCAGCGTTTGTTTCTGCACTACCTGGGAAAAAATGCAACTAGCGAAATATCACTTTTTTATCCAATGCAATATGATTGCTTGATTAACGTAATGTGTAAATGTTGCGAATTTTCTCTCTGCATGAAAACTCCGTTTTGGCCTTGTAGGCAACACAATCTGAAGTGCATTCACAACTCATTCATAACTGTATCTTCAACGCCATTTTCACTGCTGTGCCATTACTCTATCTCTACAGCAAAGTCACGTAACCACATTCTGGCCAATCAGCGCCAGATTACACGTGGCCTTGAAGCAACATTAACCTTAAAGCGGTGCTTCCACTATTGAAGACTTTCCCAACATAAATACACATTATGTTCACATTTCTGACACTGGCTGACATTTCATTCAGTTGTCCATTTTTTAGCTGCCTGCAGTAAAATTGCTTGAAGTGTTGGCCCACTATGCAAACACAGGCAAGGAGACGATTTCTCCATTCATTGACAGCAGTATCGATAAAGTTCTGCTCCAGACCAATCCAGGCTGTACCAGTCACTTCTTGACTTCATAAACATTCCTAAACTTTATCTGGTAGACACACTGCTGCATGGCAGTCAAACCTTGTAATAGACCGGCTGTTGGGGCCCACAGATTAGGACAGATGGAATTTATTGACGTTTTTCATTCATTTTAACATGTATTATGCTTGGTCTGATTTCCCCAGGTAGTGCAAAAGCAGACGTTGGGTGAGGTGGAAACTAAAACACTTATTTAATAGCTAGTCATGTCAGAAATATTTTCGCCAAAAATTATTAAAATCTGCTAACCTTTCTTCATGTTACGATCGACAATGTTGGGGATTTTTTTCAGGCTTTCTGTTTATTTCAACACATATTTTACTTGATCTAATTTCCCTAGGTAGTGCAGAAACAAACGCTGGTTGAGGTGGGCAACTGAACAGTCATTTGATGGCAAGTTGAGTCAGGAATATTCGTACCAAAAATTGTCAAAATCTTTTAATTGGTTTTAAAGTTACAGTCAAAAATGTTGGGGATGTTTTTTTGAGACACAGTATATATAGTAAGAAATTAACGTTCACAGTTTTTGCATTGCATACATTGCAGCAGTTCCAGGGCTTTGTTGACGTGAGTATAATTCAGTTGTTGCCAATCTGAGCAGCAACGGGAAAGTGCAACCGGTCCATCAGATCGTCAATGCTTTCTTGTAATATTTCAAGAACATCGGCATTGATGAACAAATGTGTCTCGTCTAAATCCTGAATGACAAATGGACGGCCGAGTTCTTTTGTTTCATCCAGGTGCAGCAAGAACTGCTTCATCGCAGGATCACTGAAACACAAAAAAATTACTCACATTTATAGGAAATAAGAAATTATAAAATTCGAGTAGCACAAAGTTACTACCAATAACAATAAACCTTTTTGTCCCATCACAATAATCATGATGCTTTTAATACAAAAAGCAGACTTGCTGAAAAACAGATCCATAGATTAGCCCCGCCCCACAAACTGTTTTGTCCCCGATCCCCAACTGGGTCAATAGGCCATGGGGTCGATGTAGTGTTTACAGACACCGGCTTAGGTGTTAGGGCAAATTTTGTTCTTAATTTATATTAATGACATAGGTGTGTCAGTTGCATGCAAAGTTTTAAAATTTGCCGATGATACAAAAATACATAGGGTTGTTAACTCACAGGAAGATATTGAAAGTTTACATAATGATTTGAAAAATTTGGTAAAATGGTCAGTAGACTGGCAGATGCTATTTAACGCTGACAAATAGAAGATTATACACACTGGACATAGCAACAGTCATGCTGTCATGTGTGGCAATAAATTGAAAACAGTAGAAAAAGAAAAGGATTTGGGAGTAATTTTGAGTAGAGCTGTCAAAACGTTAATTTTTTTAACGCATTAACGCAGTGTGTTAATTTTTTAATGCATTAATTAACGCGTAAATTAACGCACCTAGTCCCATCAAGATGGAGAGTAAGAGGTAAATTACCCCGGGCCCAAGACGTTTATGGGACCTGCCTATAGAACATAGAAAGTTAGAAAAATGAAAAAAAGTTTTAAAAACACATAATTTTTATTTTTTAAACATATTTAAGCTATTTACTATTTAACTATTACAGTATTTTTATTTTGTATATCATCTGTTGTCCATCATAGAGTCCATCATTTTCAGAACTCACAAGTAAACAGCATCAACAAAATAAAACAAAAAATAAAAAAAATGAACAAAATACAAAATGAACTAACAAAATACACGGTCAGATTTGACGTATTTTCGTATTCTGTAGCACAACCTATTCTGTCATTTTGTCATACGACAAATTAGTCCGCCCGATTGCCTGAAAGACGGCGGGCTTATGTTTTACCGCAAATGTTTTTTGTTCAAAGCAAGATCTCCGAGCTCCGTCAGCCGATCGCTGTGAAAACTATTACGTTTATTTACAGTAGTGATAAAAGGAAAACTAGTTTAGTTACTTGATTTCATTCGATTGTTATATAACCGCAGTTTAATGGAATATCCGAACTCGTGCTGCACAAAATTTAATAACTGAATGAAATAAATTTACGCATGTACATTAATTTTTTTAACGTGCGTTAATTTTTTAAACTTTATTAGCTTTTTTAAAAAAAGCTAATAGGATGCTTGGGGTAATAAAAAGAAATTTTAGTGATAGATCTGAGGAAACTATTATACCCTTGTATAAAAGTCTTGTAAGACCGCATTTAGAGTATTGTGTTCCAATTTGGAGCCCACATTATCAAAAGGATATTGAGTTAGTCGAGGGAGTTCAACGTCGTGCAACTAAATTGATTGACGAAGTAAGAAATTTACATTACGAAGAACGTATTAAAAATTGAATTTAATGACATTAGAAAAAAAGCATAGGAGTGATTTACTAGAAACATTTAAAATTATTGATAGTTGTTATAATTTGCAATCAGATTTATTTTTTACATATGACGAAGGTCAAAGAAGAGGTCATTCAAAAAAACTATATAAAAACGCAGTAGATTAGATTTGAGAAAGTATGTACTTAGCAACAGAGTAATGGATCACTGGAATGCACTGACTGACGTGTGTGTAACCAGTAATACAATAAATCGATTTTAAAAATGTTTGAAACGGAAACTGCAACCGGAAACACATAGTTAACCTTAGTTATTTGGATAGTAAGCGTTATATGGCTTTTGCCAGTGCTTACTTAGGCCACCAGTAATTCTTCTTCTTCGGCGTATGATCAAACTTCTGGTGGCTTCGGTGAATTTGTGAAATCAAATATCAGCAAAGACTACACACCATTCAACAAGCACTCCTTTTTCAACGTTTACCATAGTCAAATGTAACTTAGTTTACGTAATTTCGACACAAAACCATGAAGACACAAACATAATAAACACAAAGAATGTATAATACGCCGTGCAGATTAGAGATGGGTCAATTGGGATATTCTGTCGCTTTTGAAAATATTTGCTTGGCATGATTTTTGGCTCATCTGCCGAAGCATTATTACATCGACTATCTTACGTCTTACGTTTATTACTATGTGGTGGTAAATGATTTTAAAAAATCTATTTCAGACTATTTTTATTGAAAGGCAAAAACATCTGGAATGGCCCCAAGTGGCAGGTGCTTGTGTTTACTTTTTCCGTGATTGCTTAGCAACGCATGGCAACGGAAGTAAATAAACATATTTTCGTTCATCGGTCAATCTTGTAATCAGCTTGAATACAGTATATTAGACAGTATAAATTGCAGTTTTATTTAAAGTTTTTATTGAACTGTCGTTTGCGTACGCTCGGTGTTATCTTCCGTCCGCAGGGACGGAAGAATACGTCGCGAAACGGCTATCTTCCGTCCGTAAACTAGCATATGCACACACCTACTATTAGCTATGAAGCAAAAACTTAGTTAGTTTGAGTAAGACAGAACTAGCAAAGAAATTTTTCTGCAGCTGCAGTGTCACTCAATTATTTTTGGCACAAGAAGAAACACAGAATAACACTTTGCAATGACGCAGTCAGCACCAACCACAGTCAAAATACACACCAAAATAAGTCTAAGCAAAGTACATAACTAGTAAATATACATAAATGCAAATAGCACATATACTGTCAACTCTGCCAGATATATCACAAACGAGACTTTGCGGACAAAAAATAGCGCCTAGATACGCAGTCTTCTATCTATACGGATGGAAGATAGCCGTTTAGTGACGTATTTTTCCGTCCGTATGGACGAAAGATAACATTAACGTTTGCGTACAGTTGTGTTCTATTAATGTAAGGTAGATGCCATTTGTGCTGGCAGCGGTATGACTAATTACCACAAAGGGACACAAACAGACCACGACGAGACCACAACTGACCACATCGGACCACAGCGTCACGTGCTTTATCAGCATTCCAGCAGCCGTAAAACACTTGCCCTCGAAGATGACGGGTCCTTCATAAATGACATCATGCGATTTTAAGTAACAATTTACCCCCCTCCCCCTTGTCACACTTCGTCACACTTCCCTGGACCCCCTTCAGATGTGACGTCGCAAACGTCTACCCTCTCCTCCAGCAGCCCGTAGTGTAGAGTAGTGTAGAGTACAGAGATGAGTTTCAGCATATTCTAATTCTAATATATATAATTATATCCATTATCAAATTTGTCTACTGTCAATTTAATGCATAAAATTGTGTGAAATTTAGCACAGTGTTCCTAAATGTTCCTCGTCCTGACACATACGGCGAGTTGGCAACATGAATTGGCTGTCTATTGTGCCATTCCACAGATGTGACTTGTCTGATGTCACACTTCCTTTTACTCTTCCTCCTGCCCTACATCACACGTTGTCACAATAATGTAAACTCCCTTCTTCCCTCAGAGTGTGACATCATTAATGGATGACCCCGCAGGGATGACAATAAGTAAAAGATGCATAGAAGAATGGATGGAAAGAGACTTCTCTGACTTTCTGTCCATTTTTCCGTCAATCAACAGAAAATAACGACTTATCAAAATATCCACTGGTGTACACCAAAAAATAAAAGCTAACAAAAAAGTTAAAAAATATTGTGATTGTAAGATTGTGATCGTGATGTGACACTAGCTGTTTATGTGACAATATTGGTGAGATAAGACAGTTTTTGTGGCATGTGGGTTGAATGCATCAGCAAACACAGTTTATAGGTGATGCTGTATTGAACCGGAAGCCAGTGTAATTGTTGCAGCATACTTGTAACGTGGTTGCGAGGAGCAACAATTCTGATCAGTCTGGCCACATGTTGGAGTGGTGCAATCATAGATTTTGGCAAACTGGCTAGTATACCATTGCAGTAGTCTAGTTTGCTGAGTACGAACGCCGAAGTGAGAGTGGCTGGGTTTATTTGCATGGTCTTCACCATCTATTTGTGTCCCATCATCTTCTCGTCTTATTTGACTTTGCCATCGTGGACATCTTTTTATCTTCTCTCACTCATCTTTGCTATCCAGTCTTCAATCTCGATTGTTGATATCTCCACAAGTTTTTTTTATCCATCATATTAGTTGTCCAATCATTTTTCGGCCCTGTGTCATCTTCTCCGTTGTTGTAGTCTGTTGTGGTCTCGTTGTGGTCAGTTGTGGTCCATTGTGGTTTGTTTTGGTCCATTGGGTAATTAGTCATACCCCACCGGCAGGTGCTGTCACACAAGTTTTCCGCAGAGGACTGAAAACCGAACTTTTTGCCCGGTCTTACAGCCATGACTAAGAACATCCCATTGCACTGACTACTATTACGTGACTTCACTGTTTAGGCTTGTTGTTATATGTCCTTGTAGTCTTAGGACTTAACGGCACTCGAAAGTTTTTTGTTCTTCATCATCATCATCATCATCATCCACATCTCTTGCTGACAGTTATTGCATTTTACTTACTGGGTTGGTTTATTTAACTTTTGTAAAATGGTTACGTCATCAATACAGGCTACTGCTGAGTTGGCTGCATACAGTGGATGCATTGTAATGTGCTGATTCATTTCAGAACTGAGAAGTGAACGTGATACAGAATGCCTTCAGCCGGAGCTATAATTCCGCCAACCATCATTCCACTTCGCAGTCCATCGTCAGGCGGAAAGTCAGCATCTCATATTGACACAAAGACATACATTGAATTAGAAAGTGGTACGTGGCAGTGATGCCCCTTATGCATCGTGTTCTTCATATAGTTTATATTTTCTGTCACAAGCTTACATTCACAAGCTTACTACACTTGCCATTATAAATGTATGTTTTCATAGTGTTTTTAGTCTTAGAAATTATCTGACTAATCAAAGTTATTTTAGGTGGTTAATCCATAAAATGTTTTAATCTGTACCAGCCAGAAATAACACAGTGAATTAACACTAATTTAGCAATGACTGTGTAAGGTAAGGTATAAGTTCTCAAAATGTGAATTTGACATAACATTATAACTGATGAGCTGACTACTGTCTGTGCAACAGGAACTCCCGAATGCAAGGTTTACTTTACAACAGATGGTTCTAAACCAAATCACATGCAGCCAAAAGTTGGTGGCAGAGAGACAACGTTTAGATACAGAGGGCCATTCACAATGAGCTCAGGAAAGAGGACACTGAAAGTGATTGCTGTTTCACGGTATGATAGCTTTGAACATTGCCTTTATCTCAGTTGACGTGCACCAATTATTGTTGGCAATGATGAAGTTAATTAGCAGAAAAAGCAGCTGCAAAAAAATCTGTAGCTAAAATTTCATCGTAATTGTCTTGTTAGAGTTAGACACAGGTATTAGACACGTTGTATTATAATTCCAGAACTGCTCTTGGCATTAGCATTTTTAGCTAATCATCTGTGATGGATGTATTGTAGCTAAACTTTAGGTTGTAGCTGAAAACGTTTTGCTCGAATAATTAGCCATGTGTGTTAAACTTGGGCATGAAAAATTCAGCCAACTAGTGCAAGGGAAACATTTTTAAATTGGAGGCTCAATGGAGGGGGATAGGAAAAGTGTGCATTTTCAATGGAAAACTGGCCATATCTCGGAAACAGTGAGAGATATAGCCAAGGTTACTATTAATCACTAATAGGAAATAGCATACGCTGTTTCACATGAAATGAAAATCATTGACCTTGGATGACCTTGAAGGTCACTGACAGCCAATAAAGTCAGCTATCCTAGCAACAGCTGGGCATCTTAAGCCTTTATTTTAGTGTGAAAGATCAGATAAATAGCTTTATAGCTATTTGCATCTCTTAAGTTTGTCTAAATTGTAAACAAACACTGATCACTTACTATTTTTTGAGAAGTTTAAGGTTGCTGACTGAGTATGTGGAGTTATGCGAAAATGTAGAAGCGTTTGAGATGCAATGCTACAGATCTCTTACGTCAAACATGTGACGAACAAGGAGGTTTTACGAAGACAGGGGCCTGTTGGAGCAAGTGAGATCACGCAAACTGAAATACTTCGGTCACACAACGAGACACGAGAGTTTAGAGGACATCATGCTGGGCATCATGCCTGGAAAACGTAGGCAAGGTGGTCAGAAGAAACAGTGGATTGATGATATCGTTCAATGGGGCGAAAGAAGCCTGGTCGAAATGGTAAGACAGGCGGAGAACAGAAAGGGTTATCGGTGCTTAGTTCATGAAGCCGCCTATGTTCGTACATCGGGCACAGCAAGCTGATGATAATATGGAACAAATTACTCAACACTTACTAAAATGCTCGAATCTGTTATGTCATACGTTTTAATTAATGCTATGTTGGATGTTGGATTATGCATTATTAGTGATGGCTTAAAGGAGAGCAATGTTATTACGAAGACGTTCACTGTTAATGACAGCGGCTTGCCTTCTGATGACGACAATGGATTTTCCAGTGATCTTGACGCCCTCCAGTTAGAAAATGATTATAAGCCAAACAGGTCCAAGTTTGGACCACAGCCATCACTGGGTTCTGCTAAAGCAAAGGTTTTTATTGTTCTTTTGTTAATTCTTCATTTGAGTTATTATTGCATGAATTATAATTATAATTTTTTAAACAAAGTACATTAAACTGCTTTCATTAAATCTTTTTGTTTGCATAACGTTATTTTCTCAGATATAAATCTGTATTAATGTATTTTCCTATTCTACCTCTATATGTCTAGCTGAGGGTGACATGTTGCTACAGCCTGCTTAAGCCTGCTATAGCTAGTTCTTATTGCAGGCCTTAGCTATGGTGGATCCTAACTCTAACTGAATGGGGCTTTTGCTACACGCGTGTTTTTCGTCATGTGATATTGTGTTGAAAACAGGAATACACACCCTGGGTGGCGCTAGGAATCTGAAGCTAGGGGAGCAATGGGGAAAGGGAGCAAGGACAAAGGCACAGGGGGCAATATTTTTTGTATGGGCCAAATATTCACATTATTCAGTTGTTGTGTGCATCAAAAAGATGTAGTGGAGTCCAGGGGCAGAAGGGAGGCCTTTGCCCCCCTTCCGATGCTGAAACACTTTTAGTTTTTGGACGTTTAATGGAAGCTGCAAATTTGTTTGCTTTTTAATATCTGAAGACGTAAAACATTACATATATCTCTGTTATTTTGCAAAAGTGACGTTCACTAAGTCACACATTGACATGTGCATGATTACTAGAGGGCACTTTTCACCATCAAAATTTCTCCTGGGGAGGTAATTGGGGGCAAGAGCAAGGGCATGGGGGCAGCTGCTCCCTGCCCCCCCCCCTGTATGGCGCCGCTTATGATATATATACAGAAATCATCATAATTGACTTAAGAGTAGCATCATGTTGCATGACTGTGTTAAAGTTTTTGTTCAGTCTGTACTCTGTAAATGCTTGTTGTATGTGACAGCCCACAGATAATGCACTTGTTAAGGCCACTCCAAAGGAAGCTTGGGCGGCGTCTAAAGCTGCCGATTCTCTGTGTTACTCATATGATAGTCCAAGCATTCCGTACCCAGGTACTCTTTTTTTCTGTGCTTTTATTTGCTGACTGATACAATTTTTGTAAAATGTTGGTAAATTTAGAATTAGCAGAAATGTTAAAATTTTAAAAAAATTATAGGTGCAGTTATCCTATTATTTTTGGATAGGACATTTCTAAGCTCCTATGTGCTGTGCTGTGCATACTAGTCATTCTGTAAATTTTTGCAGAGGCATCTATTTGTCCTCGGACATACTACGCAACCCCTCCCCCCTTTTCCAATGTCTGACTCCCTTAACTTAAACCCTTTTCTGCCCCCACACCAAACTTAGTCAAGTGCTACATTCCTCCTGAATGGCACATCCATCTTCATGGGTCCCCATAAAAATTTTTTCTGGGGGAAGAGGTTGAGATGCCAAAAGCATCGACTGGGGACTTAATCTATTAGGAAATCTGTGGAGCATCATAAGATTCCTAATGGGGTTCAAGGCAGAGCCCTGGATGAAAATGACTTTGTGTACATTTAACCTCACAAAACACTTCTGGACAAGTTTTGATGGAGTGATGACTGCTCCCCTGAAGTCTTAAAAGTTGCCTCGCCTTTGAGAAATGAGCATATACCTCGATGACGTAGATTCCCCTGAATTTCGAATTTCTATTGTCTAGCTGTAATGGCTTTAGTACACATACAGACAGATTACAGTGTGCCTTAAAAAAATATCCTCGACATTTTCGACTGTAACTTAAAAACCAATTATCAAATTTTGATAATTTTTAATGGGAATATTCCTGACACAACTTGCCATCAAATTACTCTTCAGTTTTTTACCTTACCCAATGCATGCTTCTGCACTACCTAGGGAAAGCAGATCAAACGCAATATGTGTTAAAATAAACAGAAAACCTGAAAAACATCCTCGACATTATCGATCGTAATTTGAACAAAGATTAGCGGATTTTAATGATGTTTGGCAAAAATATTTTGACACAACTGGCTATTTAATAAGTGTTTTAGTTTCCACCTCATCCAACATCTGCTTTTGCACTACCTGGGGAAAGCAGACCAAGCATAATATGTGTTAAAATGAATGACAAAACGTGAGTAAATTTTATCTATCCTAATCTGCGGGCCCAAACAGCCAGTCTGTTACAAGATTTGACTGTCTTGCAGCAGTGTGTCTACCAGATGAAGTTTATGAATGTTTGTGAAGTCAAGAAACGACTGGCATAGTTTGGGTTGGTCTGGAGCAAAACATTATCGATACTGCTGTCAATGAATAGAAAAAGCGTCTCCTTGCTCGTGTTCGCATAGTGGGCCAACACTTTAAGCAGTTTTACCGCAGGCAGTTGAAAAATGTACAACAGGGTGAAATGTCAGCCAAAGTGCCAAAAATGTAAACAAAATGTGTTTTTACGCGTCGTGTTAATTAAGCAATCATATCGCATTTGATAAAAAAGTGATATTTTGCTTGTTGTGTTTTCCGGAGGTAGTGCAGAAACAAACGTTAGGTGAGGTGGGAAACTAAATGGTCTTTTGATGGCAAGTTGTATCAAAAATATTCCTACCAAAAATTATCAACATTTGATAAGTGGTTTTCAAGTTACAGTCAAAAATGTTGGGGATGTTTTTTTGAGACACAGTGTACACTACAGGGTGCGGCAAATTAAAGACCCCATTACGTAAAATGCATTATTCTCCTAATGGTTCTGAATTTTTCTGCCAAATTTTCAGGCACAGTTCCTGAAATTGTTTGCCATCTGCAGTACTAATGATACTTCGTTTACTTCAGTATTTCTGAAATAA
>Ga0209367_1003534_pt1 | contig 21295 bp, 15 predicted proteins | sample WorMetLIZISLAND2_FD_187412 | JGI IMG/M metagenome (GOLD analysis project Ga0209367, IMG submission 187412) | Marine gutless worms symbiont microbial communities from Max Planck institute for Marine Microbiology, Germany - Olavius geniculatus... ...
GCCGCAGCCACAAATTGGAAAAAACACTAAAACCCCTATTTTTGAAATTCAAGGTCATTCAAGGTCATCGATGTTTACACCAATAAAAAGCTTGTCACTATATTGCTTGTTATGATAAGCAGCATGTCTGCCGATCTGCAACCGTTTTCAAGCTACACGAGCCAACAGCGGTAAAATAACTACTTGTAGATTTTTAAAAATGTATGTTCTATGCTAAAACATGTCATGCAGAAAATGTCCAGGACTATCTCCAGCCATTTCGGCGCAATTCACTCTTAAAATGTGTGTCGCAGCCAAAAATCGCAGAAAAATTCACTAGAAACCCCTATTTTGAAGGTTCAAGGTCATTCAAGGTTATCGACGTTGACAGCAATAAAAAGCCTGTTATTAGTGCTTGTTATGATAAGCAGCATATCTGTGCCTATCTGCAACAGTGTTCACGCTACACGAGATAATTGCTGTAGAATAACCACTTTTTAGGGAGGTAGCTGTCTTTGACGCCCGCCTGCGCCGGCCTCCTTGAACATAGGCGGTCGGGACTTGGACTGCTGAAATTACGTTGAATGCTGAAAATTTCATACGCAGGTTGTCTTGGTCTATCTCCAGCCATTTAGTCGCAATTCAGTGTTGAAATGTGCGCTGCATACAAAAATTGTGAAAAATTCACTAAAAACCTCTTTTTGAGGGGTTCAAGGTCGTTCAAGGTCATCGATGTTGATATATCCAAAAAACCTGTCACCAGTGCTTGTTATGATAAGCAGCATGTATGTACCTATCTGCAACCGTTTTCACATTATTCGAGCCAATAACGGCAAAATAACGTCTTTTTTAGGGGGGCACCCCTCTTCGACGCCCTCGTTCGAGGGGAACCCCTGCACTCAGTGGCACAAAATTTTGTCACGATAAACTAGAGACCTTGGGGCAGCCCACAGTGAAGATTTCGTGATCCTAGCTTGCACCGTTTTGATACAATTCACGAGTGTGACAGACAGACGGACAGACAGACAGACAGACAGACAGACGATGGCAAAGACGCGCGAAGCATTCTGCTGTCGTGCATAAAAACGTGTGGGGCAGGAAGTTGAAATTTCCCCACAAACAGCTGCTGTGAGAAGGGGAAAGAAGAGGAACGGGAAGAGAAGGGGAAGTAGAGAGAAAGGGAATAAAGGGAAATGGAAACGGAAGGGGAAAAGAAGGGGAAGGGGAAAAGAAGGGAAATGGTAAAGGAAGGGGAAGGGGAGTAGAGTTGCCCTATCACCTTTTCAATCTTATATTTTGACTACTGGTATAAAAAGCTCAAATTTGATGTGGTGTGGTGGTGTGCAGCTACGAAGCTTTGGTGGACGGACTACGCCTGGGTCCTAAGTCGTACACCAGTTTAACCTACCACAGCCAACTGTCGTATGAGTTTCTAGCCAAAGACGGCAGACCGCGCGCCGCCAGGTTCCGACTGATTGCAGCCCACCGTCACCATGACGACAGTCGCCATGACAACGCCGGTGATGAGGACAGAGGATGCGACGAATCCGGCTTGCTGGACGCGAATCAACAGGACGATATCGGTACTAAGATTACACCGCGTGTTCCAAAAAAGGCGGACACAGAGCGACGTGACTGAACTGAACTGAAACGGTTTAGTTTTTGACGAACTGACCAATGTGCAAGCAGTATCTTTTATACGTTATTGAGACTGTATGGTTAACTGTCTGTAAGCTATCGTATATTACTGTTTTTTTTAATTTCTTGTGCAAAATTAACTACTAAGTTATATTTTGTTTGATAGACGAGTCCTAGCATAAGCTATTTTAGCTTTTGACTCGTTCCTGCTGCATAGTATTGTCTTATGTTGCTATTGTTGTTTGCTGATGTCGATCTATGCAATAAAATCATGATGATGAGGATGATGATAATGCATTATAGTAGGCACCGTTTGACGGCGTCCGTGACCTATGTGACTACACTCACGTACGCGTCAACGATATGACGATTAGGTTTGCCCTGCTTGCCCATAGTTGACTTCGTCAAAAACTAAACCGTGTTCAGTTCAGTTCAGTTACGTCGCTCTTATACGCGCCTTAAGCCCTTGCATTGTTTATCATATCTTTGCCAAACTTCGACCCATTTTCATAATTATTCTTTCACCAGTAGATTCGAGAGAAAATTTGTCGCAAAACTGTCACTAAACTTCCCGCCATGCTTAAAAAGTTGTGGAAATGAGGGCTTAGTATATAATATAGTGTATAATGTATATAATATTATCTGATGTCAGTGAAGCCTTCTTATTCTGTGAAACAAATTGCATCCACCAAGCCACGCTGTACCGCATGTAGTTGACTAGTTTACGACTGTTGTTACCCGGTATAAGGCAAATACAAAACAGATGCAATTCATGCCAATTCCGAACCAAAACGGTGCTGTTTTAGCAAAACCACAGTATCTAACAGGCTAAATACTATAAATAGTACTCATGAAAACTAAAGTAAAGATACTGCAACATTAGTTACAGAATACAGACTAGATGTAAACCGTTTTGTTTCAGTAGGACTTTGAAAATAAACTAAAAACTGCACTTATATATTTGAGGTTCAAGGAAAAAATTTTAGGGATGCAGGTTTTTTCTAGAGACGAACGGAAACCGGAAGCACGGGAATTTTTCAGGCCCTGTTTATTCTACTACTGCTAGGCCTACTACCACCACTACTAGTAATAGAAGTAGTAGTAATAGTAGTACTGTTGTTGTTGTTGTTGTTGTTGTTGTAGCAACATCCGGTCGTCGTCATGGTGACACTCGTCCAGTCGATTATCTTAGACAAGAGTTTATCAGTCGTCTACAGAGAGATGAACCAGTTACATACCAGCTTCAGATACAACTGAACAACTCGACGGACCAGCCTAGCATCTGGAACCCACAGCTTGTATGTATTAGTAGTCGTAGTAGTAGTAGTAGTAGTAGCAACAATCAGGGGCGTCTACGCCACATAATTATTATTATTTATTATTATGAACGAAAAGATTAGCGTGGCATTTAGTCTAAGATTGACTCCAAGGACACGTAACAGAATCAGGCCTACAATAGTCAACTTGTTCGACAAACGGAAGACAAGTAGACAGCTGGAGTCAACGGCAATACGATGTGGCAAACAAATACGTCTTCAAATGACACTTGCAAATCGGCAGTGACAACGATGACGTAACAAACAACGGTAGCCTGTTCCATGCACGGGCAGCAGCAGCCGGGAAAGCGCGATCCCCAATCGTGCTGCAACGAGTCACTGGAACAACGACCACCGTTGATGAGCTGGAACGCAGACTCCGCCTCGTGGTGACGTACTGTTGCACGGTTGATGCTGTCGGCAATATACACAGGTGCTGTGCCGTTGAGAGACCGGAAGACGAGGCATGACAGCTTGAAGGTGATCGGCTCGGGAATCCGAAGCCAGTGGAGTTCACGGAGCAACCTTAAAGCAAATGCTCCAAGAAATAATAGAGGGGGAGTTTCCGGGGGGGGGGTAATTAGGGACTTGACTTACTTGACTTAATGCCACGGCGACGTTGATGAATCAGCGCGATGCGACAGCTCCAACTTCACGACTACGAAGCCGGTTTCTCCATGATGTCCTGTTTTGAGCAAGTTTGTCAGTCTCAGGTACGGATAGGTGCAATGCAGCGCAGTCTTCTGTTATGTTGTCCGCCCATCTTTCCGTGGTCTACCTCTAGGTCTCACGCCACTGATGTGACCATGAAGCAGTATGTGAGGATATCTGTTGGGGTTCATCCTGGCAACGTGACCGAAGTATGACAAACGTCTAGTTCTGAGGATTTTCACAATATCCTCTTTGGACATTAATTCTGCATTTTTCGCATATTTCAATATCCTGCAACCAGAAGTGTTTTGTGATGCATAGAATGCACCAAATTCGTTTTTCGCCTGGGCTCCACCCTGGAACCTGCTGGGTGAGCTTACGACGCTCCCCCAGACTCGATAGTCGGCTGGTGACAGGGATATCCTTTTTCTATTCCCTATCACTGTCGATGTCTGTGGCGCCTGGCGCGTCTTCCTTGAGTTAGGAGGGAAACTTCCTCTCAAGAACTTAAGTGGAAAGACGCCCATGGTAGTAATGGTAGCAGTAATAGTGGTAGTACTGGTATATATGCTGGCATTTTGTACATCCGCGGTTAAATCTGGCCTTGACTGAACTACTACTACAACAACAGCTACAGCAACAACAACTACTACTACTATTACTGCTGCTACACTGTGGTATTTTTGGTAATGTTGTACAGATGTGGGATGAGGCGGCATGTCCATGGTTGAATCTGGCTGTGATTCAACTGACTACGTTGATACCAGGTCGAGCTCTGCATCTCACATATTTCAACGTCACCACCAAGCCACGCTGTCTGTATTTCCGCCCCGCCAAGTCACCCTCTGATCCACGCAGTTACCAGGTAGAACAACAACAACAACAACGACAACAACTACTACTACTACTAGTACTATTACTTCTGCTACTATTATTATCCTGGTCCTACGGGGTACGTAAATCGAGTACCAGCCTGTATGGCTTGTAAGGGTGCTTGGATGCTACCCCCCTTTTTCCTATTTATTCATCTACGAGAGAGTAACGGGTCATGGAACATAATCAAACAAAACTGATGAAGAAAAAGTGCGAACCACGCACGTCTTTAATCAAGCAGACCAGAGTGGCAACTGACAACAAGCTGCTGCGTTACGTCGGCCCAGCTGCTGTCTGACTGCCGTTAACACTTTAGCTTACGTTAACCCATACAGGCTCGAGTTAGGGCAGTACGCGATCACCTGTGTCGGATCATTGGGATGGCAGGTGTAATCCGGCCCATATGGCAGGTAACGCTACGTAGCTCTGAAATGGGTTTTCTGTGAATAGCTATGTTACTTAGCCATTTTTGTATTATATACGGCTTGGTAGCACTTGTAATGGTTATAGGAAGTTGGCGATCACGAGGTCGTTGGTTCGACTTCTGGTCATTTTCCACCATTATTGTATTGTACTGTGTTAGCTGGCCTGGTCGGCTATCTTCACCGAGCTGAATCGTACCTCGCAGACTGCAGCCGACGTCGACGATGTCGACTGTAGTGATGTGCGGCTCGCAGAATCTTCAGCGCGCAGGTAATGGGCAGCGATAAAAATAGTCTACTACATCTCAGTGTACCATATTCTGAGGGAAAGTTGCAAAAAGTAAAACAATATAGCTAAAACGCGCAGGTGACCTTGGCCTATGACCTTGAAATTCTAGCGGTTGTCGGGGTACATGTCTGTGCAGAATGTCATCAAGCGGTTCGTGAGTTGCCGTATAACAGAGAAACAGACAACAGAGAAAAACTTAGCGATGACGCTAAAAACAATACTGCCGTCGCTTCCGCGGCGTAAAGATTACAGTGCTGACATGAGTGTTAATGGGATAGAGTAGTCAAAAATTTTACTTGAGTAGAAGTAGGCCCTAGAAGTAGTGTCCCACAATGTAGAAGTAGAAATAGCACAAAATGAAACCATTCAAGTATGCTGGGTCCAGAAAAAAGGAACCCCGTAGACATCATACAATAGAAATATTAAATTTGAACGAAACTGAATACAGTTTTAAACACTTAATCTTCAGTAAATTGCTGAAGCAACCACTAAATTTCGTCAAAAAAGATTATTTTATACCGGAGTTATTAATTGTTGAATATCGATAACAAAATATCTTCCTTACTAATATGGCGTTATATAAGTAAATCCTTTTGTACTAACTACATAAACAACATCTGATTTTGACAAAATTCTACGTCAACAACGCGTCATCTAATGCACTCAAAGTGCCAACTTTTAGTTAAATCTGCCAACGCTAACAATAGTTACAGCGGTTTTTGTGAGGTCATCCATCCCAAGACGTCCGTGTCGATTTTACGCAACAGTTTTTAGGCTAATCCAGACATTGTATACGGCTTGCTGGGAAATTCGGCGATAAACTTTCTAGCACCATACCTCATTTCTGTTTTCAGTTAGCAGTTTAATTAAAACACGATCATCTGCAGAAAATAACATTTTGTTATTGTTTACGTTACCGTATTGGTTACGTTGATTGCGTCAACAAAGATCACTTCTGATCGAGCGACTGCAGTATGTGTGACGCCATATTGGTAACGGCTATCTCTGTTATCGATATTCAACAACTAATAACTCCGGTATATAATAATCTTTTTCAACGACATTTGGTTGTTGTGTGTTTGCTTGTTTGTTCGTTTGGCCGATTCTGATATTCTTTTCAACAACATGGTGATCACATCAACAATTTTGTGAGAATTAAATGCACCAAATTTTATTTATATACGTTCATATTTGACATTTTTATGCACGATAGCAGAAAGCTTCGCGCGTCTTAGTCATAGCCTGAGCGTCTGTCCGTCTGTCTGTATGTCACACTGCTGTATTGTGTCAAAACGGCGCAAGATAGGATCACGAAATCTTTTCCTTGGGCTGCCTCATGGTCTCTGGTGTTTCGTGACAAAATTTCGTGCCCGTGGGTGCGGGGGTTCCTCTCGAACGAGGGCGTCAAATAGGGTACCCCCCTGAAAAAACGTTATTTTGCCGTTATTAGCTCGTATAGTCACATGAAAACGGCTGCAGATAGGTACAGACATGCTGCTTATCATAACAAGCACTAGTGACAGGCTTTTTAGATTTATCAACATCGATGACCTTGAACGACCTTAAACTCCCCCCCCCAAAAAAAGGGTTTTAGTGAATTTTTCTCAATTTTTGGATGCCGCGCACATTTCAACACTGGATTGCTATGAAATGGCTGGAGATAGACTAAGACAATCTGCATATGAAATTTTTAGCATTAAACGTAGATTTTAGCAGTTCAAGTACCGACCCCCTAGGTTCAAGGTCAGAGACGGCTACCCCCTAAAAAGTGGTTATTTTACCGCAATTATTTCGTGTAGCGTGAAAACGGTTGCCGATAGGCACAGACATGCTGCTTATCACAACAAGCAATAGTGGCAACTTTTTTATTGGTATCAACGTCGATGACCTTGAATGACCTTGAACCTCCAAAATAGGGGGTTTTAGTGAATTTTTTGCGATTTCTGCCTTCGACACACGATTTAAGAGTGAACTGCGCCGAAGTGGCAGGAGATGGACCTTGACAACCTGCGTATGACATTTTTAGCATAGAACGTACATTTTTAAGAATCTAAGTTTCGATCTCTTAAATTTTAGGAGCCTTCCATACGGATGCCTCAAATTAAAGTACTCTTAAGGTACATTAATATCTTATTGCTGTAGGCCTACACTGATTGCCAAAGTGGCAGGATCGCGGCTATCGCTCGTCACGTGAGCTTTGCTTAAACTACTTGTTATTGTACGATATTTAGGGGGATACTTTTTTTCCAAACACAGTGTGGAAGTAGAAATTTTAACTACTCAAGTAGAGAAGTAGTGCATTTTTTAAAATTAACCTTAGGCCTACTAAATTGTGTTTAAGTGTCAGACCAATAATAATTCTGCCAGGGCTAGAAAATTGGTCTGAAAAAACAGCAAGCTGGGCAAGCTTGTTGTTATTTGTTGACGCGTATACGTAAGCGTAGTCACGTAGGCCACCGACGCTGTTAGACGGTGCCTACTCCAATACATTACTGCTTGCCAATTGGCCAGTTCGTCAAAAACTAAACCATTTGAGTTCAGTTCAGTTCAGTTCAGTTACGTCGCTATGTACGCGACTCTAGTCTATTACTATGCCGTGTTGCTATGATGCTGGCAGGTTGTCGAAGTGCCCGATGCAGCACATCGTCAGCGTCTGCACGGCACCAATCAAAGATGGCGGCACAGTGCCGCGAGTCGATATCTACGTCACTTTCACAGGTCACTACCATATACACCGTGTCTCAAAAAACGTCCCGCTTTGTTATTGTGCATATTTTCACCAAATATATTAATCGATTTCAAAAAATTTTTCACTTGTACACTTTGTGAACAATTTGCAATAACATGATTATGAAATGTCTCATCACACCCTGACGGCCTCTCTGCACTATCTTGTGAAATATAAATGTAAGAAAAACTAACAATAATGGGCAACAAGCGTGTTGGTAAACAAACAAAACGCTTCAAACCTTTAGACTGTTAAGATCTCCGTTTTATGCTGAGAATTTCATACGTAGGTTGTCGTGGTCTGTCTCCAGACATTTTTGACGCAGTTCACTCCTGAAATGTGCATTGCAGCGTAAAATCGCAAAAAAAATACTAAAACCCCCTATTTTGGGCGTTCAAGGTCGTTCAGGGGCATCGATGTTCAAGATGCATGAGTATAGTGATGCACGGAATGCTGAAACGTGTGCTGCAGGGACGGAATGTCGTACAACGCCTCAGCAGCTGACAGAAATCGTTCAACCGCGCAGCACTCCCTGGCTGACTCAGTTCGGACTGACTTCCAGCCAGTGGACAGAACACTACAGGTTAATTTTTTTATTTCTACGCTGTCTGTCTGCTCACTCCCTGCCATGCACTGATGAAATTACTATTGAATATGTCGGTACTGACACATGCCAGTAGTAGTATTAGTAGTCGTGGTGGTTGTTGTTTCCGTAGTTGTTGTAGTTGTAGTAGTAGTAGTGGTAGTATTTGTCGTTAAAAAATTAAAGAAGTGTACAACTCTATGGGAACCTATAGCAGAGCTAGGGAGCGTCACCTGCCATATGCGATCGCATTTTTCATTGTTATACTTCAACGCAAAACACCTGCACGAGATTGGTCTAAATCGCGTCACGTGACTTTTACAAATATGCAGTGTTGCCCGCGCGGGCAACATTAAAATTAAATGTTGCCTGTGCAGGCAACATTGATTGGTCAACATTGAAGTCGTCATAGCTTTTTGTTGAAATGATTTTTGTTCTAATTTTTTTGTTTTGGTTTTGAGGTATAACAAAACAAATAGTAACTGTCGTCATCGATCGTCATTGAACATTTTTGCCAACGGTTCGTAAAACGTTTCCCTTGGCCTTCGGCCTTGAGGTAACATATTACAAACCTTTGGCAAAAAATTTTCAATGATGACGTCGACGCCAGTCACTATTTGTATAGTGTTACCTGCCGCCTGACACTGTTGAACGCATTCCGACTTGACCCCATCAAGTAGGCCCGCTATTCATTGTACCTAGCCTGGAGGGATGGAAGGCTGAGTTGACCTTGGTGGCTGGATGTATACTAAGATGGTTTACCTGTCCGCAGACAGTCATCTATCCTGATAGTAACCACTTAATAGCGACCTGAACTCTCGACCTCTTGATCGTTGGTCCTAATCGTTTTGCCATCTATTCAATTAGCCACTGTGCACTCGATTAGATTCAGGTTTTCGCTTGCTGTTGCAAAACGTTGTTTTTATTGTAGCCTACAGCCAACAGTAGACCAATTGTTGGGGTCCACTTTTTTCTGCCGCACCCTGTAGATCTGCTTTAGAGGAAACTACGATACAACTTAAACTGAGGCCTATCTAAAGCAAGTTTAGCTTTAATGTATTACTCTCATTAGTTGGTCTGGCCTTAGCTCTCTTGACGGTAGATCGTTTTTAGCTTAATGAATGTGAAATTGTTTTGAAATACAGATGTGACAATAATACGACAGTTGCCAAATGTTATTGTAACTTGTTGTAGTTGTTGTAGTTGTAGTTGTAGTAGCTGTTGTTGTAGTTTTAATTGTAGTTGTAGTAGTTGTAGTAGTATTAGTAGTCGTAGTAGTAGTACGACGTAGTAGTAATAGTAACAGCAGTAGTAGTATTGTGTATTACAGCGTGACTACGGAAGAATCATACGGTGAACTGGTGGCGATTGTGATGAGTGTACTTCATATACACGCTAGTGAACACTGGTATCTACAGACGGTCGTTGTAGTGTCTGATCCTGGCGGTCCTGGGCACACCGTGCGATGCTTTCCTTGCCACGACGTCGTCTCAGCCAGGGTCACTTTACGCACCGGCAACGGTAATAGTAGTTGTAGTAGTAGTAGTAGTAGTAGTAGTAGTGTTAGTAATAGAAATATTAGGCCTACTAGTGATGCTGGTGGTGGTGGCAGTAGCAGTAATATGGCGCATACAGAACGATGTAACTGAACTGAACTGAATTCGGTTTATTTTTTTGATGAACTGTCCAATGGGCAAGCAGTAATGCATTACAGTAGGCACCGTGTAACGGCGTCGGTGGCCTACGTGACTACGTTCACATACGCGTCAACCAGTGACCAGTGAGCTCGCCGTGCTTGCCCATTGATTACTTCGTTAAAAACTAAACCGCTAATCTGCCGCACTTTACCATAGTTAACATCGCCAGAGACTTCTAAGACATGAGCTGGTTGGTGATCCGTGAGGTCCGTCTTTGAGAGAGAAAAAAGTGAAACTGAGGAGAAATAATATTTTTTAAACGAAATTTGGTGATTATTTTAGTGATTCATCGGCGATTAAGCGTACGAAGTTTTATTTAAATTTGTTCAGATTTGACATTTTTACTGCACGATGTTTAGGGGTTACTTTTTTCCGGACACAGTGTACAGTGGAAGACACTGGGACAGGTTGAGAGCAGGTCTAGTATATCAGAGAATGAGGGCTGAGATGAGATGCAGCCTATGACGCAACTGACTAAATATGAAACAGTGAGAATGGAACAGTTTTTCGCAACCGAGGCAGTGCACAGCGAAAAGAACTTCAGCAAGAAATGGAAGAAAAATCAGAGTTATGAAAAGGTTTGGAAGAAAGTATAATTTGCAACAGAATCGTTAGAAAAAGTTACGCAAAGCTCACGCACGACTTAGCTACTGACTTACGAAGAAAATGGGAAGAATATTATGTATAGAAGGTCTTAAAATTATCTTTAAAAACATGTTTAAAGTTCTGTAGATTCAGGCTCTAGTTTTTCATGTTATGCATTTTCAAGTTTGTTGTGTCTGTCTGTGCATGTGTAGTACTGGTAGTAATAGTAGCACCAGCAGCAGCAGTAGTAGTAGACTAGTGGTAGTATTAGTAGCAGTAGTAGTAGTATTAGTAGTATTCTGTCACGTGTGTGTCTGTCGCAGTCTGTCTTGCTGAGAAGCAGTTGTATGAAGTTCATCGTCAGGAAAGACAGCTGGAACTCTGTGAACGTCGGCAGCATTACCAGTGGTCGAATACGCCAACTCACCATACCAGAAACGATGATTCAATGGCATTGCCTCGCCGCATACAGGTTACACTAATAGTAGTCGTAGTAGTAGTAGTGGTAGTGGTAGTAATTGTAGTTTTGCGTGTAATAGTAGTAGTAGTAGAAGTAGCAGCAGCAGTAGCAATAGCAATAAAAATGTTTAAATTAGTTTACTTGGCGGAGATAAGCACTGTCACGAGCACCCTCTGGTTGTAGCTGTTGTAGTTGTAGAATGTAGATGTTATAGTAGTTGTAGTAGTTGTTGATTTTGTCAGCAGTATCATTGGTTAACCATGCCAACCCATTACGAGTCACATCCAGTGACTCGCCGCATACAGGTTACGCCAGTAGTAGTGGTGGTGGTGGTGGCAGTAGTAGTAGTAGTTGTAGTTGTTGTAGTTTTTGTTGCAGTTGTAGTGGTATTTGTTGTAGTAATTGTAGTATTTGTGGTAGTTGTCAGCAGTGTCACTGGTCGACTGTGCCAGCTCAACACGAATCTTCGTTCATGCCTCGCCGCATATGGGTCACAACAGTAGTAGTATGTCAATGTCAATGTCAATGTAAATATTAAATTTATTTAGCGCAATATCATGAGCATCTCTGTTGCGCTGGATACACTAACGACGTAATGCAAACAAACTCTGACGTCATAATGACGTTACGCTGAGCACAAACGGTAAGATGCGTATGTCATAATGGGTGTGACCGTAACTAATGTCAAGGTAGTGCAGTGTACGATATTTCGTTGAAATCCGTGAACTACAAACTGAATTAGGCGTGTTTGAAACAGGGGTGCCGCTAATTTTTTTGGGCACGGTGTAGTAGATGTGGTAGTCGTCTTCGACAGTACTAGTGGCCAACTTTGCCAGCTCATCATGCCAGAGGTTGAGTCTCTGGCATTGCTTTGCCGCATGCAGATTAAAAAGTTTAAAATAGTGTATGTTTACAGCCACAGAGTGTCATCTGCCTTATGGGATCACACGGCATAGTATGCTATCCAATACGAGTGAGCACGCTCTGTCCTAATCCGGTACTCATTTCTTTTCAGGAGGTATGGAAGTTGTTTCCAGTAACGTAGTGGCAGCGACAGGAACGCAGGGACGCAGTTTTAAGCCTTTCAAGAAATATTCTCCTTCCGAATATCTCCACGGAAAATTCATAGTTGTTTGCCGGAAAAATGCGACTTTCTGCCCATCTCGATTTTAATAGCCAGGACGATGTTTATGATGCTGTCATTATGGTACTCGGTTCATTTGAGAAATGTAATACAAGCGCCGGGCAGCTGCTGACATTTGGAGCAAGCCAATCAGCTTGAGCCACAGATCCGTTTACTTGCAACTATAGTGTCTATACTCATTAAACTGAAGCGTCTACTACTACTACTACTACTAATGAAGTGAACTGATTGTGGGTGCGTGCATAGGCGTCTAGCGTGAAAGACCTGCCTGACATGGAACGTCTTAAGTCCACTAAGTTCACTGGACTGCGCTGGGACATTGACCCTCTGCTCATTGAGTACTTTCGATATCTACTCAACGATGTCGTAGCCACTACAAACAGACGACAGAGAACCAGCTCTGGACAAAAGACCACGGACAGCAGCAGGTACCGTAGTAGTAGTTGTAATAGCCTACTAGTAGTAGTAGTAATGGTAATAGTAGTAGTAGCTTTTGTATTTGTTGTTATAGTTGTTTGAGTGGGTCAGGAGTTAAATCTAAGTCGGAACTGTTGACGTAATAGTAGTAGTAGTCGCAGCAGCAGCAGCAGCAATAGCTGTGGTAGTCGTTGTTGTAGTAGTTGTTGTTGTTGTTGCAGTAGCACGAGTAGGCCGGGCGTTAAGTCGACGTCGGAACTGTTGATGTCCGATCGACGTCTGTATCTGAGCTATGACAGCAACAAATCCCACAATTCACCTCGGATGTCAACTATATCGTCATCGTCAGCAAGAGCGACATCTCATGCCAATGAGGCGAGGAGATGCAGCATGTTTCGACAGTTCTCCATGCAACAACAACAACCGGCTAGCTTCGAAACTACTACCACACCAGATCAGCCTGAGCCTAACAAGGCTCTATCTCGCTGGAAGAAGGTATAGAGTAGTTGTTGTTGTTTTGTAGTAGTAGTAGTAGTCGTAGCAGGAACAACAACAACTAGCCAAAACCTCCCAACATTTCGGACATGGCGCTGTTTTACAGCATTTGTGTGGCTTAGTGGTGTAACGGTTACATTATCGGACTGATGACCCTGAGGTTGCTGGTTTGATAGAAGTTCTCTAAAGTGACCTAATGCTCCGGAAAACTACTAAACCACTGTGGGAACTTGATGTGGAAACGTGAGAAAAATAATTTAGTTAAGAGGAAAAGAAAACTTGAACAAATGTGACTTTAAACAGTTGCAGAAAACAGACAGTATGGGAGCAGAGGTGACGTCGTGCGGCAGTGTTCCAGAGTCGATTGGGAAGGCACGGTCGCCCATGTTTACCAGTTGCGTTGGTCTCACAGATCAGCCTAACAAGGCTCTAGCTCGTTGGAAAGTTTGTAGTAGTAGTTGTAGTAGTAGTAGTAGTAGTAGTAGCAGCAGCAGCAGCAACAACAACACTACTGCTACTACATCACAACAGCCGAACAAAGCACTAGCTCGTTGGAGTAAATTATGCAATGGTAGTGGCAGTAATAGTAGTAGTGGTGGTGGTGGTGATGGTAGCTTTAATAGTAGTAGTTGTTGTCGTAACAGCAGCAACAACAACTGAGCTAAGACTATACTACCACATAGGAGCAGCCCAACAAAGCTCTAGCTCGCTGGACAAAGGTAGTTGTACGACTTGTAGTTGTAGCTGTAGTAATAGCGGCAACAACATCAACTAGCAAGCTACCCATGAAGGGATGGCCAGGCTGAGTTGACTTGAAAACTGGTGATACGAAACTAAAACTGAAGAATTAGTCAAAACGAAAATGGCACGGTGGCTTAGTGACGTAACAGTTATAACGTTGGACTTACGATGTAGAAGTCGTGAGTTCGACTTCTGGTTGGGTTGCTATCAAGTGGTTACTACCTGGATGGGTGACTGTCTCGGACAAGTAAACCATCACATGTACACGGTGTTTCATAAAAAACAAGCCTTTTTTTCTTTCATAATTCACTCAAATGATAATCAATTTACATGAAGTTTTATCAGTTGTAGCTGAAGAAATACTAATTCAAAGTATTTCAACAAAATATGGCAGTTGATTAGATATTCTTTGCTAGTCGTGACGTAATTCTGACGTCATAATGTGTCACGGGTACAAGCTTGCTAGTCTCAACTGGTGCTGTCAGTTGCTACCCTGCTCCGATTGTGAAAAACCTTGCTCACTGATGACAAATTCTTGAAGTTTTACAGTTGTAGCCACAAAAAACGAGCAAAGCAATCGCATTTACGCGTCTGTGGGGATAGTTGGACTTTGACATGTTCGAGCAAGATAATTCACTAGCACACCGAGCTTGCGAGAAGGTTGAGTTTTTGGATCGCGAGACGTCTGATTTCATGTCCCCATGTTGCTTAGTGCTGACAGGATGAACATTTTTCATCAGCGAACCAGATTAAGTTCACCATCGAAGCAGGGTAGCAACTGATAGCACCAGTTGAGACTAGCAAGCTTGTATCCGTGACACACTGTGACGTCGGCGTTACGTCACGACTAGCAAAGAATATTTAATGAACCGCCATATTTTGTTGAAATATTTTAAATAAGTATTTTTTCGCCTACAACTGGTAAAAATTTCATGTAAATTGATCATCATTTGAGTGAATTATGAAAGAAAGAAAAGGGGGTTGTTTTTTTATGAAACACCGTGTATAATTACCACCAAAGTCAACTCAGCCTTCAATCCCTCCGCGGCCGAGCACCGGCCTGCTTGGCTGATGTTAAGGCTGTGTTGGGTGGCAGCTAACTCTGTGTGATCTCCGTGTGCCTATGTTGTGAAGGTAAAGCACGCGATCAAGTTTGCTCACAGTGCCAGTCAGGCGTCGGTTCATCTGCCTCAAGGCGCCAAGGGTGACATGTGTCGGGCCGTACAGGACGATGTCCAGTTTGGCAGGTCCGTTGTAGCAGTTGTAGTAGTAGTAGTAGTAGTAGTAGCAGTAGCAGTAGCAGTAGCAGTAGCAGTAGCAGTAGTAGTACTAGTAGTAGTAGTACTAGTAGTAGTAGCAGTACTAGTACCAGAGATGAAAAAACTAGTTTTTTTTTCAAGAACGTTTTTAGGTTTGCTTTAGATTTTAAATTTTAAAAAAATTTTGTTTTTTTTTGTTTAGTGTCAAATGAACACTGTACACAAAATTACGACCCAGGAAAAACATCTTATACACCCTGTTTGTCACATTGTTACGCACGAGAGCTAGCATAGCGCGAATTAGCTATGGCAATTCTGTCTTGGAGTCTGTCTTGGTGTCTGTCACATCCCGGTACCGTTCCAAGCCCGGGTAAAATAGAGACCTCCGTTTTTAACCGTATGATAGCTTAGAGTCTCTAGTATTTCGTGACAAAATTTCATGCCACTGGGCAGAAGGTGTCCCCACGAACGAGGGGGAGAAACAGGGGCACCCCCCCCCTTAAGAAGGCGTTATTTTACTGTTATTGGTTCGTCTAACGCGAAAATGGTTGCAGATAAGCACAGACATGCTGCTTGGTACTGGTGACAAAGCTTTTAGGCATGTAAACATCGATGACCTTGAATGGCCTTGAACCCCAAAGCAGGGGGTTTTAGTGAAATTTTTCGCGATTTCGGGCTGCGACGCGCATTTCAAAAGTGAATTGCGCCGAAATGGCTGGAGATAGGCTAACACAACCTGTATATGAAATTTTTAGCATTGAATGTACACTTTAGCAATTTAGGTCAAGAAGACCTGCGCACGCGGGTCTCAAAGAGCGGTACCCTTCTAAAAGGTGGTTATTTATCCACTGTTGGCTTGTCTATCGTGAAAATGTTCGCAGATAGGCAGAGACATGCTGCTTAACCTAACAAGCATTGGCGACGAGCTTCTTAGGATTGTCAACATTGATGACCTTGATTGCCCTTGAACCCTAAAAATAGGGGTTTTTAGTGATTTTTGGCGATTTTGGCTGCAAAGGAGTGAATTGCAACGAAATGGATGAAGATAGACCAAGATTAAGAACTGCTATAGGCTCTCGCGCGTCTCATGAGCATTAGCTCAGATTTCTTGTTTTCTGTAAATAACAGCAAGATGAAATGATCAAAAATCACGATTAAAATATGAAATAAAATATGATATGTAATAATTTCACAGCAAACATAAAATCTAAAAATACTAAAAATTGGATTTTTCAGTTTTTACAGTTTTTTTAACCCAAAGATCTAGGTTTTTCAGACCAATTTTCCAGCCCTGAGTAGTAGTAGTTGTAGTAGACTATGTTTATGTTGGTTGAGATGCATCATAATATTTTGCTTTTACTCACTTTTTTAACTTATTGCCGTTACACACAAAGAAATTTTATTAATCATGCCTTTCGGTTTGTTCCTCTTTCTTTTTTTCCACATTTTATTCTGTGGGTATTTTTCCCCAAGTTTTGCTATTTTTAGGGTTAGTGGCTGTAAACTCCCCCAATATGCTTAGGGGTGAGGCCGATTACCATGTATGTTATACAGATGGACTCTGACAAAACCTAAGACAGACAGACGGACAAACAGACAGACAAGAAAGACCTGTAATGCGGGCTATGTGTGCTGTGTCGTTACACTACCTTGTGAAATGTTGCGCAGGTGGTTTCTGACGGGACCTAACCCTGTGATGCTACGTCGCTGCACGGAAATCCCCACAGACAGATTTCCAGTGACTGACGACATGCTGGTTGGCCTGCTGGACCGCACCAAGCGACTGACCGACGAAGCTCGGGTGATTATGTTAATTTTTGTTAATTCTATGTACTAATTAGTTTATTGTTTATTTGTTTTAATTTAGCGATGTATTAGTGTATGTGGTAAAGTACAGTACAGTGGTGAATGGTTAATTTTTGTTGGGGGAAACACTCTCTCTTTTTCTTCCCCTTTCTTTAAAACATCGGTGGATCTAGGATTCAGCAGAGGACGATGTAAAAACTCCTTCCCTTCTCTTCCCAAGTTTCTGTCTTTTTCCCTTTTCCTTCCCTCCTGTAGTAGCTGGCCTGTGGCCAATCATAGGCGAGCAGCCACGCTGCAGCGACGCGTGCGACGTCGATGCAGCGTGGCCGGCCAGTAGTCAGTCAGTCGACAGTTAGTCAGTCGTCAAGAGAGTCGCCAGTGGTCAGTCGTCGAGTCGAGTTTGCGCCTCGAATAGTCAACATGTAGTGACTTTCGTGACGGCGATGGCCGTGGGGCCATTGTCGCGTTGCTGTCGTCGGGGCCCCGGGGATTATGCGTGTTGAGGTCGTCATTGCTTTAAGTCATATGTGTCGCTCGCGCTATGAATAAAAGAGTGAAAATGTAATCATTCGCGTTGATCCCCCATGTAGTTGAAAGACCCTGTTACCTCTAGCTAGGCGAGTTGCTCTAACCAGTACAAAATGAGTATACAGAATCAGGGGCGTCATTTAGGGGGGCTGGGGGATCTACGGACCCCCCAAGGATTTATGATTTCAGTTTTTTTCTCTGTAAATTGTACCTTCGATTAAACGTGAAACAGCTAAAATGTCAAATTTGTGTTTTTTTTGCTGTGTTACAGTAGTTTTCTGATGCGACATAGGACATGTGTGCTTGCAGTAGACTTTGCTTGATTAATGGATTTTAAATGGCAACACGTAAACTAAGCATAATATACTTATGTATACGTAGGCGAGTAAAGAAACATTTATTAGACTATCAGTTGGACTCATCAGTTGAGTATAATTTTGGCAGTTCAAGTGTGATATAGAACATGCAAGGTTGCTAGAGTGGAGAAGTGTTAGATTTATTGGTCTGTTAATGACTGTTATATACATTTACTGTGTAAACTGCACGAAATTTGGTCAACTGATTCTAAGGAAAGTCATTCAAATTGTTGCCATGAGATGTCAATTTTAAGGCTGAAAATGCACCAAATTCGATTTCGGCTGGGGCTCCGCCCCAGACCCCACTGGGGGACCCCCTAGCTGGATTTAAGGGGGCCTAATTCTAAGGGAAAGGGAGGGCAGGAAAGGGGAAAGGAGGAGAGGGGAAAAGGGGAGAGGAGAAGGGAAAAGGGAAGGAGGAGGAAAGGGAAAAGGAAGAGAGTGGACCCCCCAAGGATTTTGTGAAATGACGCCACTGTACAGAATAAAGAGAAAAGTTATAGCTATAATTCCCCGAAAATCCTCCCTATTTAGAATATAGAAGAGAAATAACACAAACATGAATGAAAGTAAATGAATAATAAACACAACTCCAACATCATAATTACACCCCTTAAATTATATCCATTTATATAACTTACACTCCTTTTTTGTCTATGTCTGTCTGTGTGTCTGTTAATTGAGACAAAAAAAAACATCGCTGGTGCTGGTACTCATTGCACCTCTCCACAGTGGGATGGCCAGGCTGAGTTGATCCGTGTGCGTGTGTTTTGACATGCGTCTGTCTGTCTGTCTGTTTGTGTCTGTTAGAACGGACACGTTTATCTGGTGGACTACTCGTTGCTGGAAGACATACCCACAATGCACCGCGAGGCAGATCACCGCTACGTGGCGGCCCCGATGGTGCTGTTGTACGTTCGCGCCAGCCGACACCTGGTACCACTGGCTATACAGCTCAAGCCACATAATCCAGATTATCCCACGGCGGGGGAAGATGAAGATAATCCTGCACCGGTGATCTGGACGCCCCACGACCGGCCGGAGAACTGGATCTTGGCCAAACTCTGGGTGCAGAACGCCGACTTCCACTGGATGTTCGCCATCTCACACCTCTTCAGGTTAGTGTGGGAAGCCTTGTTTTCGCTTTGTTTTTCCACTTTTTAAAATTTTTATTTCCCACTTTCTCTCCGAAACCGAACGGCGGACCAAGACTAAAATCGGGAAGGAGAAGAGGGGTGATGGACGACCCTTACGTGGAAGGAATTGAGGTCAAATTTTAACGACATCTGTAGAGGGGTTTTTGTAGGAGTGAAATTCATAATGTCGACAACGGACATGGGGTCTATAGCCATTTGTAGAAATAAACGCCGATTCTCCAACAAACGCCGGGGGAAGTATTTGGCAAATGCAGAAATACATGCGGCCCGGTATTTATTGGAAGTTGTGGCTAATTGGGGCGGTGATATGTCTGCTGATGCGGGCAATGGATGGCCGCATAGTGCGCTGCGGTATAATGGTAAAAAAACGTAAAGTAAAGTTCTTCCCGACTCCAGAGCCTTACGGCCCATAGGGCGGCGCTGATCTCCGTTTCCTAAGAGCAAAAGCCTCAGCCAGACACCAGTTTTTACACTGCGAGATCACGGATACGGGGCCAGTGTATCGCGCGGTGTGCCTGTTTACGTCCCAGCGGTGAAGCCGGTACCAAATTATACTGCTTGGTGACAGAGGCACATGTGTGTGAACAACTTGCCTAAGGTCTTTACCCGGCAGTGTCCTGGTGCGGAGTCGAACCTGCGCCCCCGAGTTACCTCAGGATTACAAGTCCGACACATTACCGTTAGACTACCGAGCCACACACAGGTGGCTCATACCAATTAGCTGCCATTTCTGAGATTGTAAAGCGCTTCTGGTCTTGAGTACATCTCATGTAAGAAGCGCTGTAAAAGTAACGGACTTCACCTACTTTACCTTTCTACAGTAGTGCAATGTAATGTAAAGTAACGTATAAGGTAACGTGTTGTTGTCAATACGATACGTTCATAGAATGATGTAGTATTTTTGGTAGTAGCAGTATAGTAGTAGTAGTAGTTTTTAATAGATTATGTTTCTAGGTGGCACTGTTGATGGAACCGTTCGTAGTATTGGCACTACACCAGTGTAGTAGTAGTAGTAGTTGTTGTTGTTGTTGTTGTTGTTGTAGTGTAGTAGTAGATTATGTTTATGATAGATGTCACTGGTTGATGGAACCGTTTGTGGTATCAGCACTGCGCCAGCTGTCCTCAGCGCATCCGGTCTACAAACTTCTCAAGCCTTACTTCAGGTCAGAAACGGTAGATTTTAACCGGAGTCGGTTTCAGAATGCGCCTGTGAAATAATTTTTACGCGCAGCAGCAGCTACTGCTGTAGCGCGTCTTAGCCATCGCAATTCTGTCTGTCTGTCCGTCTGTCTGTCCGTCCGTCACACGGGTGGATCAGTCAAAAACGATGCAAGCTAGGATCACCAAATCGTCACCATCGACTGCTTGGAAGACTCTAGTTTCAGGATCAGTAAAGCTTTTCCATAAATTCGAAGAGGTCACCCCGAAAAATGGCGCTAAATGAGAGGGGGTGAAAAAAATTTGCGATTTTTAGCCGATATGGCGTTGGCTGAGCGAGATAAATTACGCCCTTTGGTGAGTACGAGTAAAACACTATAGCCACCGGTCGTCTGGCGCCCTCTGACGACTGACTTAGACTTTGTTTTACTGGGCTTTCAAACATGCACCGCTGTTGCGCGTTCCCGTTTGCGTTAGCAGGGCTTTTCTTGTAGTTTTTACGTAACAACCTGCTACGCGGCAGTGTCTGTCCGCCTGATTATCCGTCTATCTAACTGTCGGTTTGATTACGTGTCTGTCTGTCCGTGTGTCTGTCTGTAGGTACACGTTGACTACCAACACGATGATACGTAACAACCTGCTTCATCGCGCTGGCCCGGTAGACCGTTTCACATCCCTCGGTGTGGACGGCATTTATACTCTGATCCAGCGCTACTGGGCCTCATCGACCTTCACCTTTAATGACCTTGACCCCGTCCGTGACCTTGAAGCACGCGGTGTCCACGATGCAGGTCAAAATACTGACTGAATGGCTGTAGCACTTAAAATACATTTGTACAAAATACTGCAGCTGTATAGGCCTACAGAGTGGTCCATAAAACGGATACCCAGTTTTATTTTTGGGATAACTTCGGTAATTCAGCACCGATTTTAACCATTCTTTCACTGTTACAAGCAGAAATTTATGGCGCGTAAACGTGAAGTTCTTCCGCCCACCGCACCTTTATTGTGTG
>Ga0209367_1003535_pt1 | contig 21294 bp, 16 predicted proteins | sample WorMetLIZISLAND2_FD_187412 | JGI IMG/M metagenome (GOLD analysis project Ga0209367, IMG submission 187412) | Marine gutless worms symbiont microbial communities from Max Planck institute for Marine Microbiology, Germany - Olavius geniculatus... ...
CTATCGAGTGACTTTGTGAGCGTATCCGACCTGCATTCAAGACAAAAACTATGCTCAGCGTCTACTGTAGCTTTGGTGGTTCCAGTTACACGACATTCCACACTTGGCGATCGGGCTTTTCCTGTTATTGCTGCTAAGTTGTGGAATGCACTGCCGGGCGACATCACATCTGCTACATCACTTTTAACTTTTCGACATAAACTGAAAACATTTTTATTTCGTCAATCTTATGGAGAGTGACTGTTTTGATCTGTCTGTGTTTTTGTCTTAGCGTTTTATTTTTTGGTTTTTATTTTTTAGTGTTTCTACATGTTTTTATCGTGTTGTAACGTGTTCTTGAAGTGCAGTTTGCACTTATACTATGCTAATCAGTTCGTAGTGATGATGATGCAGTGTTATGGACATGTGGTAGTGCAGTTGAGCCGATGAAATGCCTTCTTTGTGTGAAATTGCACGGTGGGCCAAAAAAATGTGCCACTTTACTTTTGTCCATGTCTTTACCAGTTATTGATCGATTTTCAAAATTTTATAGATCCCACCACACCGTAAATGCGTCTTTACACTACCTTGTGAAATATCAATGCATACATAACGGTAATAACAAACAAACGTTTTGGTAAAATTGAAAAAAACACACTTCAGACCAACATTGCAGTGAATGGTCTGTATGACACTAGACTGCGTGGGTCTAACACCTGTAGTCTAGTGTCATATGAATCATTCATCGCAATGTTCGTCTGAAGCATTTTTTCAACTTCACCAAAATGTTTGTTATTATTGTTAGTTTTTGCTTACATTTATGTTTCACAAGGTAGTGTAGAAACGCATTTACCCTGTGGTGGGATATATAATAATCACATTATTGTAAATTGCCTGCAAAGTGTGCCGGTGAAAGAATTTTGAAAATCGGTCAATAATTGGCGAAGATATGGACAAAAGTAAAGTGGCACATTTTTATGTCCCATGGTGTATATTGTTTTGGAGAAAGTCTAATTGCTAGTTTTTGTTGTGATGTGAATGTCACACGTGATGTGAACTTTCGGTTTTCTGATATTTTTACTAATGTTGAGTTTTGCGGCATATCTTGTACTTTTTCATTTTATGTACCATTGTATTTTTTCTGTCATTTGTTTATGTTTTTGTTGTGTACAATCTTGATAATAAATTTTTAAAAATAGTTTCAGTAAACGACTAATTGTTGCCAGTTGCTGTTGTCGTTTAGCTACACAGAAACAGACCCGGTCGTGATAGCTCAGGAAGGAGTGGAAAAGTTTCAGTCGGAGAACTTTGAGATAATTATCGTTGACACCAGCGGCCGTCACAAGCAAGCCGACTCTTTGTTTGAAGAGATGCTACAAGTTTCAAACGCCATTGTAAGTTACATTTTCCAAACACTTGTACATAGTAACATTGAGAGTGGCGTATGTTGGTTCTTACCTTAGACCTTAGTTCCGCCAGTTCCTACCGGAACATCGGGCGACGAGCTTTCTCCATTTCAGTCTGTCGCTGGCAGATCTCTTTGCACCCATCCAGGTAAGCCCCATATCTTGAAGGTCTTCTTTGAACATTGCCCGCCAGGTCTTCATCGGTCTTCCTGGTCTGTGTTTGCCGTTGTCAGGTAGCCAATTCATGGCCTTGTAGACTGGTCTGTTTTCAGGCAGACGTAAGATGTGATCCGCAAATCTCAGCCTCCTTTGACGTACTATCTCGGATAGGCTTCGCAGATCAACTCTTCGCAGGATAATGTTGGTTCTGCATATAGTTAAAAGGAAGTGTACATATAGCTCTTAATAGGGAGCCCTTCACAGAGCTACGGAGCATCACCTGCCATATACGATCACACAGTGTTAGCTACCACTTGACACAGGTGAACGTGCCCCACCTTAACCCCAGCCAGATAGGCCGGTACTCGATTTACCTACCCTAGAGGGATGGAAGGCTGAGTTGACCTTGGTGTTGCTCATATACCAAGATGGTTTATCTGTTCGCAGACAGTTGCGCATAGTTATTATTTGATAGTGTCCCGGTAGCCTAGTAGTGGCTAATAGTGGCTTGGTAGTCTAACGGTAACGTGTCGAACTTGTAATCCTGAGGTAACTCAGAGGCACAGGTTCGACTCCGCCCCGGGATACTGCCGGGTAACGACCTTAGGCAAGTTGTTCACACACATGTGCCTCTGTCACCAAGCAGTATAATTTGGTACCGGCTTCACCGCTGTGACGTAAACAGGCACACCGCGCGATACACTGGCTGTGGTCTCGCAGTGTAAAAACTGGTGTCTGGCTGAGGACCTTAGGAAACGGAGATCAGCGCCGCCCTATGGGCTGTAAGGCTCGGGAAGGACTTTACGTTTTTACGTTTTAGTGTCCCGACTGGGAATTGAACCCACGACCATTCGATGGTAAGTCTGACACCCTACTGCTACACTACCAAGCTAAGGCACTAGTGCATTTGCTTTAGTGGAACCTGGAAGGCTAGAGATGCTCTTCTGGTAGAAAGAGGTTGCAAATTTTCCACTTGTTATCGCAGCTTTTTCCTTGAAGTGTTAAATGCATGAAATTCTTGCATCTGGATAAATATGCAGGCCCGTGGTTAGCTTGTCATTGTGAAGAAATTGTAGAAAATAACATTGTGATTGGTTATGTTTTATATATTATGCATTACTCGAACTACAATGCATTTAACTGTTTTGACAATTTGGCGTTATATGTTTTATATTGAATTTGTTTAAAATACAGATGAAATATGATGGCTGTAAAGTTAAATATTTAACTGGGTTGTTGAATAAATTACAAGTTTGTTTGTTTTTTTTTGCAGAGTCCAGATAACATAATCTTTGTCATGGATGCTTCGATAGGACAAGCATGTGAGGCACAGGTAGGCACTTGATGTTTGTCTAATAATTAATTTAGCTTATTAAATCTGCTTTTATTTTTATGTGTGATCGGTTTGATTCAGTGTCAGGTTAATATCGAAATATCAGATCTGGTTAGTAGCAGTTACCAAGAATTCATGTGATAATTAATGGAAAGATATGTAAACGAATGATATTTAAATGTTTTGTACGGAAAAACATTCTCTGTGATTCTTAACTAATCTTAACGAATCATTTGCATGTTTTAGGTAGAGTGGATCTTGATCATTTAGACATTTATTGATTTTCAACAAGTCCTTAGATTTAGAGCTTGCTGCGCCCCCTGTTGTGGTATTTTTCATGAATTTTTCCTATTGTTTGGTCTGTAAGATAATTTTAGAACTTAATTTCTTTCAAAATGTTATAGACGAAGAGATACAATTCTTAGCAATTCCGACACATATTTTAAGCAGTTTGACCACAGGTCCTCAAAAGTCTTTGAAAAAAAAGTTTACATTTTTCCAGGACTGGGAAAGTCTTTGAATACCAGTTGGGGTTTTTGAAGGTTTTGGAATTTGGGAAAAAGGTCTTGGAAGTTGAAAGTCCTTAAATTTTAGTAGTTTGTAATCATTGTTACAACAATGATAAAATTACAGTTTGCAGTCAATACTCAACTCCTAAACCTAGTAGGCTCGTACTTCAATACTGCTAATTTATATTTTAATGGCTTTCATATGATGCTATAAACATTAAATACTCATACTTATGTGGCAAAATGTCACTGGAATCGATCTGGAAAAGGTATATGAAAATCCTTGAATTTTTCCCCAAAACTGTGGCCGCTCTGATTAATTGGAGGAAATTTTGACTTTTAGACTGCAGTTACTGATTAAAAAATGTTAAAAATGGTGATATAGCTATTAATGGGAAGCCCATCTCAGAGCTACGGAGCATCACCTGCCATATGGGATCACACAATGTTACCTGCCACCCGACACAAGTGAACGTGCCCCGACTTAACCCCAGCAAGATAGACCGGTACTCGATTTACCTACCCCGGAAAGATGGAAGGCTGAGTTGACTTAGGCGGCTGATTACATACCGAGATGGTTTTTACCTGCTCGCTGGCAATCACCCATCCAAGTACCAACCCCGCTCGGTGTAGAGTAACTTCGTTGATCGGATGAAACGTGTTACCGCTACGCCATGCCACTTTCATCTGCTACCAGCACCACATTGTCTGATACTGATGATGATAGAGAATGCTGTCAGTGTTGTTTGTTGTATATACACAGGCTCGTGCTTTCAAGGAGAAAGTCGACGTGGCTTCGGTCATCATCACTAAGCTAGATGGACATGCAAAGGGCGGCGGAGCGCTTAGCGCGTAAGTAGACTGACTTTTGGGTAGTGGATTAGTAGGACTGGTTTCTGATAAACGTAAAGGTAAAGGTGGTGTACAGCTTTTAATAGGAAACCCTTCACAGATCTACGGAGCATCCCCTGCCATATGGAATAACAGTGTTATCTGCCACCCGACACAGGTGAACACACCCCGCCTTAACCCTGGCCAGATAGGTCGGTACTTGATTTACTTGCTGTGGAGGGATGGAAGGCTGAGTTTACCTTGGTGTTGGTTATATACCAAGGTAGTTTACCTGTCCGCAGACAGTCACTCATCCAAGTAGCAACCATTTGATAGCGATTCGACCGCAAGTCAAACTCATAATTTTTTGATCATACATTCAACGTCCAGCACTTGTTAGGGTCTTAAGTAAGTAAGTAAGTAAGTAAGTATGTGAATATTTAAAGTGCACAATGTCAGCCAGTGGCCGAATCTGAGGAACCAAGCTCACAACCATTCGATCATAGGTTTGCCCCTTACTGTTACACCGTCAAGCCATTGACTTAATATCAGTATTAATGAATAAAAGGAGAAAATTGAATACAGCCTTCATGTGTCTACCAAAAGAACCATGCTGTGGTTCTCTGCCTGGAAAGGTTATCTTTGTTGGACTTTTTGCTGTAGTCATTAGAGTGTTTCTGTGCGAGATAAAAATCTTATCCTGCTGTGATGATGGTATAGTCGATAAATTGTAATTTTTCCCAGATTTTCAGTTTTAGGCATTTATGAATTTGCTGTCATTACAGGTGAAGTAGTGTGTTGGTTTTTGATTGTGCTTAAATAACATATTGTTTCTTAATTTGTTTATGCAGAAAGTCGTTAAGAAGCTTTCTGATTATTGCTTGATACTCTGTTTGCAGTGTCGCAGCAACAAAGTCTCCAATAATTTTCATCGGCACGGGTGAACACATCGACGATTTTGAGTCATTCAAAGTGCAGCCGTTTGTCAGCAAACTTTTAGGTTGAACTGGTTCTGATTAAAGTATTTTGCACATCAGTTGGTGTACTAACACTTAATTTTAACTTGATTAGCAATTTGTGTTAGGCTGAATCTCTAAAAGTTACAGGCCGATTTGTTGCTTTCTCTATGTCCTTCGTGTTTCTCTGCCAACAGCATAAAAAGCTTTGCACCGTTTCACCAAAAGTCATTGCTCTCATCGTCTTTCTTTTCCACTAAATATATCTTTTGGCACCAGCTTTTTTGTCATTTAAAGTGAACATTTTTGCTTCTAGGTTAATATACGATAAATATTGAGCATGTAATGAGTTGCATTGAACAGCGTGACTTATTGGGTAAACTCTACTGCGGATTTTTATAAATCCCTCAAGACTCATTTGTTTGACATTGTAATGTAATAGACCCATATAACTGTTGTAGATAGGACACTATGTCATCGATTACTATGATTATGATTATACTAATGTTAGGATTATTTTTGCAGTGTAAATATATTTTTTCTTCTATGTTTTTATGATATTATCAGGCATGGGTGATATTGAGGGCTTGATCGACAAAGTCAGTGAATTGAAGTTGGACGATAATGAAGAATTAATGAAGAAACTGAAACAAGGTAAGATGCGGGACTGAATTTCCCGTTAGTTTGTTTAAGAATTTGTTTTTGCACATAATCAGTAAATAAGCAAATCTAGTCCGGTTGCACTCTTGTTATTCTGTTGTGCAGGTATTCACCATTAGTAATTATATTTTTTACTTATTTTCTGTCTTATTGTTTTTGTGTGATTTGTCATTTTTTGTGTAACTGGCCTAAACTAGTCCATGACACTGTGTTATGCTGGAATTTATTTTATTGGTGTTTTCATTTATTCAACAGGCCAATTCACACTGCGGGATATGTACGAACAGTTTCAGAATATTATGAAAATGGGTCCGTTCGGCCAGATTATGGTAAATATTTATTGTCTATTATATGCTGCTGTGTTTGCTCATATGACTATTCACTGTGGTAACTGCCAAGAATATCATGTACATATTTGTTATACATACGCTATAGGTAGTGTTGTGACAGATTTTTATTGGTATAAGGTAAAGTGTTTATACTATGAAAAGCCGGTAGCCACAGTAAAGAGGAGCTCATCCCTTTGCGATGTCCTTGAGCCAGGGAGTACATCTCAAGATTGCGTACATCTCTGTTGGGTGGATTAGTCCTCAACAGAGACTCCCTGCTTACATCCGCACATTGTGCTACTTATTTTATCGACCAAGATTGGTGAAGGGCTTAGTCGACCCTGACAGGATTTGAACCCTGGACTTTTCGATCTACTGTTTTTATTGGTATACTGGTATAATTTGAAAACGGTAGTAAAAGTAGCAGCCGTTAAATTTTGAGGGTCATTCAAAACGTTTGTATATTGATACAGTTCAGCAAAAGATATTCAGATCGTATTTTGCCACTTTTCAACACATTCCTTTGCAATGAAAACGCACTTGGTCCAGCATTTCTGCAAAGCTCAGATTCCATCATAAAAAAATTTGACCTTGGTCTTTCAGCCAACAATTTGCCGTTACGAGGGGCATTCAGCAAGTTTGTAGTCTGATTTAGATGGACAGTATAAATGTCAATAACACTGTGTTACTGGTTAGTGCCATCTAGCATTGCAATATTGCACAACTTATTATGGGGCTGTAATTAGACATCATGAAAGTAGACACATTTGATGACAATGAAGACATAGTCTGCAGGGTAAATTGCTGGCAGGAAGACTAAAGTCAAAAGTTATTCTACAACAAAATCAAAACATTGGGAAAACACTAGACCAAGTGCAATTTATTTCCGGGAAAATATGTTAATAAGTAGCAAAATATGATGTGAATCTCTTTTGTATAACTATGCTAGTCCACGAACTTTTGAACGCCCCTCATATGTTGATTGAATGTGCTAACTGTGTAGCTAGCTATATAAAAATCATCACTTGCATGCTATTTCATAAAGTGTGGCGGATGTTTTGGTATCCACTGTTGCCTTCTTTGAAGCCACTGGATGTTGCAGCAAATGAAAATCATCGTTCCTAAGTAGGCACTGATGGTTGCCAAAACTTGAGCTGTTTAGCACTTAATGCTAAATTTGATAAATTTCTATAGCTTATTGGTCACATGTGAGTTTATTTGAAGATTCGTGTGTAATGTTATGTGAATGCAGAGCATGATACCGGGACTTGGTGGTGACTTTATGACAAAGGGCAGCGAACAGGAGTCAATGGCTCGACTCAAGAAACTCATGACTATCATGGACAGCATGAGCGATCAGGGTCAGCATCTGGCGGTTTTATTTGTGTTTAACCAGCTTATTTGGGGTTAGGTTGGGTTTCCAAATAGTCAGTTATCGGGAATTATTACTGGAGCAGGTCTTCTTATGGGCGAGATGTCGTTCTTTCTGCTGCATAAACAGCTTAAACACAGATTTTTTATTGAAAATGACAGCTTTGCTTTTTATCGTTTTATTTCACGCTGGAAAACGGCCAGAAATGCTACACTTCTTACTCAGTTTAAGTAAATTTTAAGTTTAAGTAAAGTTTAAGTTGTAATGCGGTTGCACTCCATGCTGTTTGAAAGAAATGCCAAAAAGGTTAAGTTAAATCAACTTGCATTCTTGCCAAAGCAAGATATTACTGAAAGATTATTTAGTAACATCCAGAATAGTCCTTGACTTGATCAATTGGCTTATTAGGATTGAAGGTTTAGGGATCATTATAGCTAAGACCCGCTATAATTAAACTAACCTCTAACCTTTTATCTCTCAAATAATCACTTAGCTTAATCACGCTGTCAGATACTTTAAATTGTTTGCTGCATTATTTTTCATAGTTGCATGTGAAGTATTTTATCCTCTGCCATGCCAACTGCGGTGTAGCTAGTGGAAGTCAGCTATAGTTACACCCAGTCTTGAAGGCTAATAATAGACTGTGATTAAAGGTTCGTGGTCACCAAAATTAACATATACATTTTATCCATTTTCCTGAAAGTGCAGAATTTTCTGATAACTTTGACAGTAATATCGGCGCCTAGCATTTTGTCAACACGGAAAAATTTACCTTTGAAGTCAACAATCTACGAAAACGATGTAGAAAACAGGCTGCCATGATGGCCCACAGTGACATCATGAGTTTAGCCTATAGAGGTCATGAATATTAATGGCCTAGATTAGAATGATGACGTCGTTGGCTAGGAAATTAATATTCATGATCTATATGGGCTAGGGTCATGACGTCACCGCAGGCACTGATAGATTAAAATATTTCGCATAGCGCAACGTAATGCCGCATTTCGTTTGAAGTCACGCATTAATTTCATATATTTATGAAGCTCAAATCGACATATTATATATGCGAGAATAAATGTCTAATTTAAATCTACAGAAATTTGCGCGAGTGAGTTTGACCGTGACCGTGGACCTATAAGTTGTTGATGTTGCTGCCGCTGTGGTTCAGAGTTGGACAGTCACGAAGGAGCCAAGTTGTTTTCTCGTCAGCCGGGTCGAGTGACTCGGGTCGCCCGAGGCGCTGGTGTGTCCAGCTCAGCTGTCAACGAGCTTCTTTCTCAATACACCAAGTTTGCACAGATGGTGAAAAAGATGGGCGGAATTAAAGGCCTCTTTAAAGGTACCCACTGCTGCGAGCATATGCTTGTCGGTCTGATGCCAATCACTGCTTTGCGTCTTAAGCCCAAATTCCATTATGCCGACTTTGTGACAAAGTCCGGGACAAGTTCCCGACAAAGTCATGGACTTGTCGCGGACACAGATCATGAAAGTCTGCAACACAAATCACGTCGCCGACTTTCATGATCTGTGTCCGAGACAAGTCCGCGACTTTGTCGAGAACTTGTCCCAGACTTTATTGCGGACTTTATCATTGACTTTCCCTGTGCATTGCGATGGGCTAAATTCCATTAAAGAGACACAAACGGGTTTGTCGCGGACTTGTCATGGACTTTGTCGCAAACATCTCGACATGTCGAGATGGTTTGTGTCCACGACTTTCGTGATTTGTGTCCACGACTTTTCCCGTGGGGAAGTTTTGGTGAAAGTCGGTGTAATGGAATTTGGGCTTTAGCTTACCTCAGATATTAGTTTTTTCTATGGACATTCACCATGCTGGAATCTGGACTGATGAAATATAGGGGTGTGCAGTATCCATTTAAAATTTCAGTTTTTCCGTTTTCTAAAAACCAAACCGAATTGATATTAACTTTTGGAAATCGAAAACTCGGTTTCTACGATTCAGTTTTGTATAAAATGAACCATCGGTTTTTAAATGGTTTTTACACTGTTCATGTCAGTCAAAATAGCTTTGTCTAGGCTTAGTTTCGAAACACTTCGACTGACAGTTAGTTGGACCATTACAGCAGTCAGCACATGAAGTAGTTTGCATTATTTCTGATGTCATACGCAGAGTAAAAGATGGCTGCAGTGGACGACGGTAGCAATGCAAATTTGAAATCTTCTGTTTGGCAGTTTTTTTATTCTACGCACCAAACGTCAGATGGTAAAAACCGAAGCCGAACCGAAAACTGCGTTTTTTCAAAACCGAACCAAAGTCATATTTTGAAAGCCACACACGCATTGTTGTCATGGAGGTGCACTTACTCATTATGGATATGTGATGTGATATTGATTCAGATGTTGAAGTTTTATTTATGATTACAGATTGTTTGCAAATTGGCAATGTTACAGCACTATTTCACTGGCAGAAATGATGATGATGATGATGATTTGACCGACTTTCTCATTGCAAAAAATATGCATTTTAGGTGCCTATAACTACAGATTTCTTCTCAGCAAGGTCTGTCTGTCATCTGTGCACTCTGCTTAAACTGTTTGACAGTAGACGGCAATTGCGCCCTTTCCTAAATTTTGGGCTGTCGGAAAATTGGCAGCTTGTCAGAAAATTTTAGTTTGGGTCTACCCTATTTTAAGAAAATTTAAGAGCAAGATGAAAATAATTTTGAGCCTCCTGTATTGGAAGATGTTATCTGTTTGTTGGAAAATGGAAACTCCGTGCCTTTCACAGCGTGCCCCCCTAATGTACTGCAACTGAACGGTGACATGTTCGTGCCACTGTGTTCTTTGTCTGCTATATGTTGCTTTGCTCCCCCTGCCACATACCACCGGCTATATATATCTCCGCCAAAATGAATGTAGTGAACATTGGTGGAGATTAAGTAATCACGTTTTCTGTCTGTCCGTCAGTCTTTGCACATGAGGACTCGATGCAGCGGCGCCTGCATGACGTCATAATAGCAATGACGTCATTATACAGCGCAAGCAGCAACGCTGGCATACTGTTATTATCAATTCTCCTTCAATTTCTCATGTCGCGAAGTGGCCCTCCCTTTCTGCCTCCCCTTTTCCCATATTTACCCTTGACCAACCTCTGTTGGCATGGCAACAAAATTTGAGACAAAATTGGTTCTAACTCGGTTTTAACGAGAGATATCTCCTAGGTCTTTGCGTGCTAGTAGTAGTAGTTAGGAGGGGCAGCGCCAGGTTTTCGGAGCTAGGGGATCCAAGTCGAGTGGTTGTCGATTCATCGCCGCTACTCTCACCTTACCCCCCCCTCTTTTCACTCATCCAGAAAGCTCGGATTTGCACAAATCTCATGGGTCGTCTTGCTGGGAACTGGGGGGGTTCGGACCCCTGGACTCCCACTCGCCACCACCCCTGGTACTAGTTAGGAGTAGTAATGTTTAAAATACTTTACTTGGCGGAGATATTCCATTTCACGAGCGCCTTCTGGTTTGGTTTGCATTGCTGATCTGAAGTGTTTTCGTAGGAGGGGACATGTCAAAGAACGTGAATCCTGCACAGATGGCGAAGCTGAACCAGCAGATGGTGAAAATGATGGACCCGAGAGTATTACAGTCAATGGGTTGGTGATGTTTGCTCTGTTTAAATTCATTGTTGCTTGATTGGAATAATTTTGCTTGAGTTACATCGGCAAATTTTTGATTCATCGTTTTTTTGTGTGAATTTTGAGGAAACCATCGAGTGAGACCACCAAGATGAACTTAGAAAAGTGATTGTTTGTATGAATTTTGGAATTTATCTCTTGAGAGTTTTCCTGGATTATCACGGTTTGTAAAATGTAGTAAGCTTTGGAATAAATGAGTTACGTGGTAATTTTCAGTAGTCTAATGCTTTATTTCACAGTGTGTTCATGGTGTGCTAGTGTGATTTTTTAACACTTGGGTGTTTTTTGAGTTTGAGTTTTGGGAGGCAATCAGCTTCTCCACTTCGTCAACAGTAACGGCAGTTTATTCTTCCAACGTCGACGTTGTTGCCTTGAACGGCACCTCATACGCCGGCATGGTAGCAGTGGATGCCCGTACTGCGTCAACCTTGTCCTTGAAAAAGACGGCAAAATCGTCGGCAGCATGAAGACTGGTATCGTCAGTAGATGCCTCGCCAAGCAGTCCCTCCATCATGCGCCACAGCCTCTTAGTGTTGCCAGCATTCATTGCAATCTCGTCCCGTCAGAAATCATCTTTCTTCCTTTCGTACACCGAATGCATCGTTTTCAAACTCGTATTCCAGTTGCTTCTGTCGATATCAGCTTGCGTCCTCCTGAATCTTCTTTCAACTGCAGTAGAATTTGATGTTAGCCTAATCATTAGGTAGGTAACGGCAATATATTAGAGATGTCCGGCTTTCTACTGATACAACAGAGTCATCTTTGTACTTACTGCTGGCTCAGGGCCTTAAAACTGAGACGAGACTGACCCTAGGGTCACAGAGCTGTGAGAAGGCACTGTTGACTATGGGTACCTTGCTTATTTTTACCATCTTGTATTATTTTCACCGGTGACGTAGTCCAGTGGCTTCTATCTATTTATACTTGATGAGTGCAGCTTATGCCTAGTGAAAAATAGGGGGAGGTTTTGTTAGGGGTGCAGATCAAAAGTTCCACGTTTTTTTACTGGGCAGTCAACACACTTAACCAAACTTTCCCATTATTTTTTATTTCTTTTGTTTTAAGAAAACTCCCCCGTAGAGAGGGAAAAAGCTTAAAAGGCAGGGGGTACTACTTGAGTCTGAAAGTGCAGGGGGGGATTTAAGCCTGTAAGTGGAGGGGAAGTTGCACCCAATTCTGATTCCAGATTTGGGTGGATAGAAGCCACTGATGCAGTCTGTGTTTTCTGTTCAGGTGGGGTTGCTGGGTTACAAAACATGATGAAGAAATTTCAGCAAGGTGCGGCTGGTAAACCCGGAAACATGTTTTGACGACTGTGATTAGCTGTCTGTCCATCTGTCTGACTGTACTGTGGCTGATTCTCTTCTTGGTGGTCATATTTATGCAAATTATGCCTAGGCCTAAAGAAAAATCTGTGCTTCCGGTTGTGTCGGCAAAAAAACTAGGTATGGGGGAGGCAGCAGAAAATTTTTTTAAATTATTTATTTTTATATCATGCCATGTCATGTAATGTTTCCCGACAACTTACGAAAAGCAGACCGACACACTAAATAGTGCTCACACGAACTTAAGCAAAGTTGCTGCAAAATTCCAGATTAGATGCAAACAGTATTTTTTAGTAAAACTTTGAAAGCATACAGAAAGTGTGCTGATATTTTTGAAGCTCCAGTAAAAATTTTAGAGATGCAGGTTTTTTTTCCGGGGATGAATGACAACCAGATGCAAAGGTTTTTTCTTTAGGCTCTACTACTTTGGTCTTGGTATTTTCTACAGCCTGGGTGGTAATGAACTCTAAAGTACGAGTATACAGGGTGGGCCAATAAAAAATGTGGCATTTTAATTTTGTCTATATCTTCACTAATTATTGTCCGAGTTTCGAAATTATTTCACTGGCGCACTCTGCTGACAGTTTGCAATCATGCGATAATTACATATCCCACGACATTGCAAATGTGTCTCTACACTACCTTGTGAAATATCAATGAAATATGCAAACATAACGATAATAACAAACGAACATTTTGGTAAAATTGAAGAAAACACTTCAGACCAACATTGTGGTGCATGGTATGTATGACACAAAACTGTGTGGATCTAACACAGTCTAGTGTCATACGGATGATTTACCGTAATGTTAGTCAGAAGTGGTTTTCTCATTTATCTAAATGTTTGTTATTATTGTTAGTTATTGTTATTGTTAGTTTTTGCTTATGTATTTTACAAGGTAGTGTAGAAACGCATTTACTGTGTGGTGGGATATATAATAATCACATTGTCGCAAAGTGTGGCAGTGAAAGAATTTTGAAAATCGGTCAATAATTAGCGAAGATATGGACAAAAGTTAAGTGCCACGTTTTTTATTGGCACACGGTGTATATACCATGTTCACATTGCAACCTCCACCATGTTTGTCAAAGAATAACATAACTGGAAAATAGTTTTTTTAGTTTTTTTGTGTTTTTTAATTATCACTGTTGAAGTCATCATTTCATTTTTTTAAATTTAGAAGTGTATTACGTTCACACTGGCAGATGCCATTCTCGCCAGTACAGTACTGTCAAAATGACCTGACTGGAAAACTATTTCTTTTAATTTGTGTTTAATTTCCTCCATTTAAGCCATTATTGTTTATGGTTGGCTGTGGGTATAATTATTTTTTTTCTGTGGCAAGCAGAAATTATTGAAAAATGAAATTTTTGAAATTATTGAAAAATAAAGCACTAAGGTGTTGTCAGAACTTTTACTCAAATATTAACAAATTTCCAGAGCATTTTTGTGGTCTCACACTGGAGTGAATTTGCAATAAACTGACCATTTGTAGTACATTCACTTTACTGCTTTGTGAAATACTAATGTCGGCTTTTCGAATACTAAATTATATATAAAGATGAGAAATTTTGAGAGTTTTCTTCCTTATTAGCTGGTCAGTTTTATCTCATTTGTGTACAGTTTATCTGTCAAGAAGTGTTGACATTATATTAAGTTTGTGTGATTCAACATCTTGTATATTATTGACACAGTACAAGAATGATTGTACATAGATGTGAATTAAAAACTTGTTTGTGTTTGTTACATTATTGGTGATTAGTGTGAACTAAATACTAAGTTTCTGAGAATTATTCACGTTACTTGTATGAATCGCAGGATCTTTTTCAAAAACAGAATACAGAAAAAGGAAAATCAAAAGTATACATTTTTCTTGGCACAGATGCTTTCAAAAAGTAAGTAAGTAAGTTTATTTAGAAGGCACAATTTATAGATAAGGCAGAGAGAATGGACAATCGAAAGACTTGGGAGGAAATTTTGGCCTCCAAAATTTTACAAGACAACAACAGGGACGAGGTTTGCAGACTTCGCAGTGATAATCAGTTAGCGTGCAGTAAAATAACTATGCGTCTTGAAGGAATACCCAAGTTTGAAACTTCCGTACGAAAAACTCTGAACATAAGAGATCGAAAGTCAGATGATTAAAAATGTACGTTCTATGCTAAAAATTTTATAAGCAGGTTGTCTGGGTCTCTCTTTAGTAATTTTAACGCAATTCACTCTTGAAATATGAGGCGCAGCCGCAAGCTGAAGAAACACTAAAACCCCTTATTTTGGGGACTCAAGGTCATACAAAGTAATCAATGTTGACACCACTAAAAAGCTCGTCACTAGTTCTTCTTATGATAAGCAGCATGTCTGTGCCTATCTGCATTCTGCAATAGTTTCACGCTGAATAAGCGAATAGCGGTAAAATAGCCTCTCTTTAGGGTGTAGCCCTGTTTAACGCCCGCGTGCGCAAACCTCTTTGAATCTAGGGTGTCAGGACGTGGACTGCTAAAATTTACATTTAATTTTTAAAAAAAATTCACACGCAGGTTGTCTTAGTCCATCTCCAGCCATTTCGTCGCAATTCACACATCTGCAAATGTTTTCACGCTAGACAACCAGTAGCGGTAAAATAGCAACTTTTCGGGAACGGGGAGGGGATTACTCTTAGTTGACGCCCTAGTTCGAGGGAAACCCCCTCATCCAGCAGTATGAAATTTTGTCGCAGAAAATAGTCCTTGAGGCAGCCCACAGCGTAGATTTCGTGATCATGGCTTGCACCGTTTTGACAGACAGACAGACGGCTAGGCCGCTTTGATTTCGGTTTATTTTCAGTTCCGTTTGTTTCGTTTCAGTTTAGACCTGTCGCTTTGTACACGTACCATAAGCGTGGTTGCTCCGAATTCCCCCACAATTTTGTAGTCATTGCTATTTGCCACACAGTTCTAGCGCGTTAACGATAACGTTACCGATAACTTACGGGTAACTTACGCGTACGACACACTTAAATTACGGGTAATTACAGTTACCAGCAAAGTTTTCTAGCGGTAATTTAGCAATTCTAAATGAAATGAAAATTGTGCGCTCCGGCTCTCAGTTTAGTTATACCACGTTTACACGATGAAGCAAAGATAAAGCAACAGTATTCAAAATACACGTGTACGACGACGACGTGTGCTCTAAGTTTGCTTTATGTTTGCTTGATGTTTGTTTCATGTTTGCTTCATCGTGTAAACAGGGTATTAATTTCATTTTTATTCCTGTTGTTCTGTAGGCCTGTACACACATCTTAAGTATTTTCAACTGTTTTGCTGAGTTGTAGATGGAAAACTTCAAAAGTAACTTAGTATTTAGGGACGTAAGTCGGCAAAGCATATGTGGGGATAGGCAAAGGCTTAAACAGTTTTGTTTCATAGCGAAAGCGACTCGAAAGCAATGCTATCGTAGGAAACCGTGCGATGCGGCGGTAATAATATGCTGGTTTCCACTAGTCTATGTTACTGATGTAAACAAGATTTTTTCCACGACCAAAACTATTTTTTCGAGACCTGAAAACGACTTTTTAAAGATCAAAACTTTTCATGCACCATCAGTTGTCAATGTCAAGCAAGCACTATGAACATTCTCAATTCATTGAAATTACTGAATGTGGAGGAAAGCTAATTTAACGAATAGCTAATCGGCTGCTGGTATTGTATGAAAAGTTTTCCCAAAGGTCGTTTGGTACTGTAGGCTTGGTAGCCTATAGCGAGGCGTTCGGACCAGTAGAATATCAGTTACTTATAAAAAAAACCCGAAACCATTGGGTTTCCCATGGCTGTCTGAGCTTTGCTAAGGTGAAGGTCATGGTAGTCTGAGGAAGAAATTGAATATTAAGTAGCAGTAGGCCCAGGCTTATGACACGCCCTGCCTTGTGACGGTGACAGACTGAAAGCTCTAGGCGACGTAGGCGAATAGCCTAAAATTTGTGAAAGCGTTCGGAAACATACTGGGTAAACCTACTATAAGACTAATTATATTAATACTGCGCTGTAGCCTACCGGTGGACTTATAATGATCGTGTAAAGTAGGCATACAAGAAATTTGAGCAAAGCTCACGAGACGCGCGAAAGCCTATAGCAGTTCCTGTTCGCAGGTAATCGTAGTTTTATCTCCATCCATTTCGTCGTAATTCACTCTTTTGCAGCCACAAATCGCCAAAAAAATCACGTTAAATCAATATTTTTAGGGTTCAAGGTCATTCAAGGTTATCGATGTTGACATTCGTAAGAAGCTTCTCATCAGTGATTGTTATGATAAGCAGCATGACTGTGCCTATCTGCAACCATTTACACGCTAGACAAGCCAACAGAGTATTAATAACCACTTTTTACAGGGGTATCTCTCGTTGACATCCACGTGCGCAGGCCTGCTTGAATCTAGAGGGTCCGGACTTGGACTGCTAAAATCTGCATTCCATGCTGAAAATTTCATTCGTGGGTTGTCTTGGTCTATCTCCAGCCATTTTGGCGCAATTGACTTTTGAAATGCGTGCATGTCGCAGCGCAAAATTGTGCAGAAAATTCACTAAAACCCCTTTTGGGAAAGTTCAAGGTCATTCAAGGTCATCGATGTTGATAAATTTAAAAAGCCCGTCACCAGTGCTTGTTATGGTAAGCAGCATGTCTGTGCCTATCTGCAACCGTGTTCACGCTACACGAGATAATTGCGGTAAAATAATCACTTTTTAGGGGGGTAGCTGTCTTTGACACCCGCCTGCGCCGGCCTCCTTGAAGCTAGGGGGTCGGGACTTGAACTGCTAAAATCTACGTTGAATGCTGAAAATTTCATACGCAGGTTGTCTCGGTCTATCTCCAGCCATTTCGTCGCAATTCGGTGTTGAAATGTGCGCTGCATCCAAAAATTTCGAAAAATTCACTAAAACCACTTTTTGAGGGGTTCAAGGTGGTTCAAGGTCATTGATGTTGATAAATCCAAAAAGCCTGTCACCAGTGCTTGTTATGATAGCAGCATGTATGTACCTATCTGCAACCGTTTTCACGTTATTCGAGCCAATAACGCCAAAATGACGTCTTTTTAGGGGGTACCCCTCTTTGACGCCCTCGTTCGAGGGGAACCCGTGCACCCAGTGGCATGAAATTTTGTCACGATAAACTAGAGACCTTGGGGCAGCCAACAGTAAAAATTTCGTGATCCTAGCTTGCGCCGTTTTGATACAGATCACGAGTGTGACAGACAGACAGACGGACAGACGCCCAGACGATGACAAAGACGAGCGAAGCATTTTGCTTTCGCGCGTAATAAAATTGTGTATCTTTTTGCGTAATTCGGTTAATGACTTTCAACATTTTTGCAACAATTATGACAAGTTTCAGTTTTTCGAGTACGCCCCTAACCGTCTACTTGGCATAGCTTAGGCCTAAGGTGGGAGACAAACAGCCGAATTCAGTCCCGGTTCATGGTTGAGCGGCTGCAATTCGGCCTTCATCCATATCCACTAGTCAGGTCGTGTGACGTGGACGTCCTGGACAGTTTCATTAAGACTACTTTCTATAAAATAGCCTTTTTTGACTTTAATATACATATAGGCTATAGTGCTATACGCTCTGAACTACATGAATATAGCTGCGGCGAGGTCCACTTCGTATGCGTGTTAAATTCAGGGGACTTTGTCCACTAAAGGAAAGGCGATGGACGGAAATGCAAGGGGCGGATCCATGGGCAAGGGAAAAGGACTGAGCGAGAAGGTGTAGGAAGATAATAATAATAATAATCTGACTTGTAAAGCGCCAGTATGTGCTAAAAGAAAAACTTCAGTGGCGCTGGCGGACAGAACTAGTCGCTGAGGTTAAATGTCTGACGGAAGATGTGTGTCTTCAACCTGGAAAGATGGAAAGAGGAGTAATTGGAATAAATTTAAAAAAAAAAAAATTCACAGTTTTGTCAATAGCAAATAAAGCTCTATCGGTCCAAGTAGCCTATACGGTGAAATTTTATGCCTTTCTGATCATTTAGAAATCTTTCTGGCACAAGCCATTTCGCCTTTATAGCTAGATCTACATATTTCTCCATATTGTGATCAGTCGTCTCTCTATTTGTCACCTATAATACATTTGTACACCCTAAGCCTAGCAGTTTAAACCGTTTGACAGATCCACAGGCCATTTGGCCACTTGCAATTGCAAACTGCTACCGTCGCCTGGCGAATAAAAACAAGGAGCGATTCCGCCTTTTGCCCAATTTACTTTGGACTTGTTTGTTTTGTACATTTTTAAAGCTTAGCCTACAGATTAACCCCTATGTTCGTTATATAGCCTAGTTGACAACATGAGACATATGAAATGCCGTAAAATGTGTCTATTTATAGAAGTAATGGCAGCATCTGTTGCTGCAAGACGTCTGGAGAATGTGACCGAATGTGCAATATGTGTCGGCGACTTGACCGACGCCAGGGTTCTACCGTGCGTGCACACCTTCTGTCTGGGTTGCATCGAAAAGTGGAGCCGGAGTAAGGAAGCCGGTGAAAAAGTGTCCTGTCCGATATGTCGTGAAGAATTTGAGATTCCCGAAAAAGGAACAAAGGCTTTGCCCAAGAACGGCTTCGTTGAGAAATTACTGCAAGCAAAGAAGTTGTCCGCTACGTTGTCACAGGATGATGTGGTCTGCGATGTGTGCTGCGATGACAAGAAAAAGTCACAGAAAAAAGCCGCAAAGGAGGCGTCGGTTTACTGCTTTGATTGTCGTCGAAATATGTGCGAGAAATGCTGCGGACATCACCAGAAGTTTCGACTTAATCCCGGTGCTCACAAACTTATCGAACTTAACAGCGAGATGAACGTGGATGAACTTCTGCTCAAGTTTCCGGAAAACGTGTGTGACAAGCACGCAGACGAGTGCACGAAAATTTACTGTTTCGACTGTAAAGAGGCGATCTGCATGATGTGCTACATCGGGAGCCATAACTCGCACAGATGCTCCGACATCAAAGAAGTGGCTGAAAATTTGGAAAAGCAGATGTCAAGTGGTGCAGAGAAGCTTGCTGATAAAGTTGCGGAGTGTCAAGCTGTGCTGAAGAATATCGAGAAAAATGAGACAATATTCTGCAACACTGTGCCAGAAATCGAGAAGCTGATTCGTGAGCGAGCAGAAGAGCTGAAGCAGTTGATCGAAGCTCATAAGCAGTCACTGCTTGAGCAGTTGTCTGTCTCAAAAGACAAGCAACTGAAGCAGACGGCAAATGTGCGCGAAGAAATCGAGAGACGCCAAATAGTGGTGGAGAACTTCATCAGATATTCCAATGAAGTGAAAGCGAAGGGAACCGCATGTGACATTACCAGACTGGCAGGCAAGTTGAATGCGAGGTCGGAAGAACTACTCAAGTTTAACTTGGACGCCGATCTGACCACTGATTACAACGTTACCGAAGTTATCTTCACTTCAGAACAGAAGAATGACGATTTGAAGCAACTATTTGGAAGCTTGGCAATCGATGTTCAACGTATGTGAGAAACTTTGATAGAAGATTTAAACTTAGGCCTGTTGCAGTCTAAATCCTTAAGCACAACAACTGAGGCGTCGTGAGCAATGAGTATAAGCGCTGTGTTTTTACGGCTGCAGCGTCATGTTAAATCAGTTATTTTTTAAATGCAGCTTGTTCCTTAGGGCATTTCAGATCATATGCTAGGCAGCTCGCTTGACAGTTTTTGAACGTGCACATTTTATTTCATACTTGAACATAATAATGTTGTAGAAGACGATGTCATGTTTTAGCAAGTCTATATCGTAATTATTTAAAATGTTCGCCGTTGTCCAGTGACTATATGTCAATGTCAATGTGTATGTAGGATATTTCAGGCTGTCTTGTCAAGCCGTTCACGTGATAGCCACTGGATTCACTGGAGTCATTGGACTCGCGGTGCTTAATGATAAAATGTACGTCAGTTGTAGTGGTAATCAGCGGATAGCAGTCTACAGTCCAACGACTTTCAATTTCCAGCAGTATCTCCACTGCCGCTGCTCACACTGTGGATATCACTCAGAGTCCGTAATATCTCAGTGCGGGTGCACTGGTAATCGTAATAGACACCGATTTCCATATACACATACATACCAATTAAAACATTTTATAGTTGCATGTGACGTCAACAACTGCATCTACGTTGCTACTACTAGCCACATTAACGAAATTGCAATCGGCCAGAACAACACGTTGTCTCGCTGGTCTATTGGTAACGCTCCACTCAGTCTCTCAATCACCACTTCGCAGAGCCTTCTTGTTGCTTTCAGCAATACCTCATTTTTAGAAGAATACTCGCTGCAGGGCCAGTCGCTCCGTCAAATAAATCTACAGCCTGCAAGAATCACAAGTCCTGTATATGCTGTCCAGCTGTCAGATCATCAGTTCGCAGTCACCCATCACCAACCAACGCACGGGTTCTCAATCGTTAACTCCGACGGACGGTTGATTCGGAGCTACGGCGGTAATGCGGGAGACGTGAATCAGCCGCAGGAAATTGCAGTTGATCAACGAGGCAGAATGTTCGTGGCGGATCAGGGAAACAACAGAATTCTGGTGACGGGTCCCAAGACTCAGTCTCTCTCAGCCTATCCTCTGCAACTGCCAGCCAACTGCACGCTGGATGGTCCTCACAGCATTCACTTTGATGCAGTCAACAATCGCATCTACGTCGGCGAGTGGAATGGAGGCAAAATTCTTTGCTGCCAGTTGTAAATGTGTACACATTACTACATACATTGACTTCTTTTGGTATCCTGCCACAGACTAACTTTGCCTCTG
>Ga0209367_1003536_pt1 | contig 21291 bp, 12 predicted proteins | sample WorMetLIZISLAND2_FD_187412 | JGI IMG/M metagenome (GOLD analysis project Ga0209367, IMG submission 187412) | Marine gutless worms symbiont microbial communities from Max Planck institute for Marine Microbiology, Germany - Olavius geniculatus... ...
GGTGTTAACGCAAGTACAACTTTTGGGGGCACCGCCTCCCTTAAAATTTGGGAGGGCAAAAAACGTGCAAAAATCGGTGCGATTTACGACAACTTTCGAGTTTGAGCGCAAATATCTCTGGAACCGATGAAGATAGCAACAATATGTAAATGGCGTTGACGAGAACGATCTTTTGGGCGTTGAACAAAAAAATTTTTGTGAAATTCGGTCCACTACGAACAAAGTTATAAGCGCTCATGTTGACCTACCCTAAGTCGACAATGCGCGTTCAGCGTATACCAATGCATTTGAGTTGGGGCCACGTGACTTTGATGCCGGGGTAATTTTACCCCGCCCCCCTAATTTCCCCAATCGGACTTAGGGCGTCGGGCGGACTCACGTTGGGCTTTGCCCCAAATTTCTAGTTTTTTTATTTATTTCAGTCATGAGATCTCTGAGATGCGTCGACCGATCGGCGTGAAATTTTGCACGGTGATCAGACTTAGGCTGGATTTTATAATGTCGGTCCAAAATTTTTGGCGGGCCCTCCATCAAAAAATTTTAAGGGCCAAAAACATGCAAAATTTGGCTCAATTTTAATCGACTTAAAGTTCGATGGCGAATATCTCCGGAACAGATGAAGATATTCTAAATCGGACAAGTACATTTTGTACTGCGATTCCTCGCACATTGGATGGAAGAAATTCAGTGAACTTTGGTCCACTAATCACAGAGATTAAGCGGTGAAATCGTACCCACCAGAATTGACTTTTTGGAAGACCATATTTCGGCCCTTAAGGTGTGCTGTGCCCCAAATTTTTACACGAGCTAGAGAATGACCAAGTCAGTCTTACTAGTGCACCCCACCGGGGACAGGGGTCTCTCTTACAATTTTTTCAAAGGGGGTTCACAATTGGCTTAAATTTCAGTGTATGAGTTTCAAGATCTTCGGAGTTGGAGGGTATAGCCTAACAAAACTTTGCCATGTGACGTGCCGCTATGTAGGGGGTGATAACCTTGATACAACTTTTTGGGGCATCGCCCCCTTAAAATTTGGAGGGCAAAAATCGTTCAAAATTAGGTCAGATTTCAGACAACTTTACTTTGATCATGAATGTCTCTGAAACGAAGTGAGCTGTCAAAAAAGCGGAATAGCAAGTGATCGTTCACAGCCAATCCCCTATTAAACAAAGGAAAATTTGTGAAATTTAGTCCACTAGCAAAAAAGTTCTGTTGTCTCATTCCGACCCGTCAAAAGTCAGCTCTGCGCCTGATTTTCAACAATTTTACATCGGTAATAAATCTGCAATGGATTGAGATATGAAAAATTGGTATAGCAAGTGATCAACTACAACCTTTCTCCTGTTAGGCGAAAAAAATTTGGTGAACTTTGGTCCACTAACAAAAAAGTTTTTGTCTCATTTCAACATACCCTAGGTCAACAGTGCGCGTTCTGCGCATGCTAATGCATTTGATTTTGGGCCATGTGACTTTGCTAGCAGGGAAATTCCCCCTTTCCTGAAATTTTTTCCCAATTGCACTTAGGACTCATGTTGCGCTTTGCCCCAAATTTCTAGTTATCCTGTTGTATACGATGTACTCAATCATTTTTATGCTGAACTTGCTGATGGTCATATTGACGGGTAAGGTAATTGGCAAAATGTCAGTGATGTGAAGCACCAGGAAAAAGTCTTGTTGCTATCGTTAACTTTACATTTGAGGCACCTCTGATGTTTGTGGTATGTTTGGTATTGTGCTCTTTCTGGTGCACTATCGTACTTTGATACTGAGCTTCTTCACTGCTTTTGAAATTTGGTTCCATTTATAAAGTAACTATAGTTTTTGGTTTGGAATGATCTTCGGTTCAGTTTTGTTTAAAAAACAGTTCAGCATGGATTAGTTTCATGCTTTTAGTTTCTGCTAGGAACTGCATTACCGGGTATTGGGTAGATACAGTCAACCAGTCAACTACCCTCTGGAAATGATTTCCGCATAAGCTCTTATCAAATTTAATACAGCTTTTTACATTAGATGTGTATATTTGCAGATTCTTGTAGACAGTCGATTGGTTGGTTTTGTTTGAAAATGCGGTTTGCTCACAAATTTTTCGGCAAACCAACTGGACGGAATTTAAAATTTCGGACAGTTTGGTTACCATATTTAGAAACAGAAAACCACACCAACTTTCAGTTACCTGCAGACCTCTAGTTAGTATGTATGGCATAACTTGCATAGTTAGAATCAGTTTGTGTTGCATTTATCTTTACTTCAAATACTGAACTGTTGATTGCTGTGCATTGTGCAGTCAAAAGCAAAGAGTAACGAATTCTATTGAGATTCAGCATCGTTCTAAGTCTGCTGTAGCGAACTGTGGCGACAATGACCATGATGGTGGTAATGACGATGATATTAATGACTATATAGAATCAGACATTCCAATGGACTCTCCATTCGAGTTGCCCTCTGTGCATCAGGATGCACTGCAGCGGTTTGAGCCTGGTTCCGATGACGGGTCAGTCACTCTGTCATGTGAGGACGACGATCGTGACTTGGAGCATTTCGAAGAAGTTGCAGAAAGGTAATCTGATTGACTGTTTGCATGGCTTACATATGATGATATAATCTAAATGTAAGCATAATAAAAAGAAAACTGTTTTAGGTTATGCTGTTAGGGGTGCGCCTGGTTTATATCTGGATCTGGCCGCGTATTTGGCGGTTTTTGTAGATCTGGTCCAGAACCGGATGCTTAATTCGTTTGGGATATGGATCTGATTGGATTCTTACTAGGATCTGGCCAAAGGGCGGGACTCGCGTTTGGCATTTGAGTGTTTCCATTATAATATTAAACATGAAAAGATTCTTGACCTCCAGCATTTAGCTAATGACGTCAAATGTGAAATAAGGTCAAATGACGCAGACTCAATATTTGCTATTGATTGGTCAATGTGCAGTCTGTGTTGATAAACGTAGAAAAGGTATGAAGCCAGTGGACTGCATTTGTGTTAGCAGTGCAGTGAAGACGAAAGACGTTTGTGTGGACAGCAGCTCAACTGTTGACCCCGTCAACAGCGCTGAAGTGGTAACCAGCTTCATTCACGAAGATGATCAGGTCTCTGCAGATTCTACTGTATCATTTTTCTGTTTAACATTGTTCACCTGTAGTGTGACACAAAATAATTACAAAGTACAAATGACCAAAAACTCCATTGCAGGATGATCGAATGTTATCAGACTTGATAGTATTTGTCCATAGTGATGCTTTTACCCCAGTTGTGCCCACATAGTACCCTCTGGAATTAGTGCCTATGGTCTGAAATGACAGTTGATAAATTATTTGCAACTGTTGACAAAAATAGAATAGTGTTTGTAACAAGGGTAACAGAACCAGCACCAGGGAATAATGCTAGCACTAAGAGACAAGAAAAAGCAGTTACTGTTTTTCAACAAAGCGCTAGTCGTAAAAGAATTGGGTTACTTTGGCATGAGTTGTAGCTGATGATGAAGTGGTAGTGGTGGCTGGAGTTGTTTGCTGGTAGAGCCTGCAAGGTGTACAGATGAAAGCGCGTCTGCTTGTAATTTGTTATGGGGCCGTCCTTCCTAGAGCATGTGTTGATCCTGTCCGTTTGTCTGTCTGTCTGTCCCGTGCCTCCACCTAGAGGGAAAACGAAAAGGCCTACGAACACCAAACTTGGTAGGAAGGGTCCCTGGGACACCAGCACTCCGTGGACCAATTTCAAGTTCAAGGAGTCAGAGGTCAACGTCACGGTGGCTAATTGCGTTGTTGGCGAAAAATCCCCATAACTTCGCCACCTGTTGTTCGATCAACTTGATATTTGGCAGGTGGCATAAGGATCCCTTGCTGCCTTGCACCGGGTGACCTCGTTGCCATGGCAACGGCCGTTCCCTCCGTCTGTCCGTACTCAACTGCAAGGACGGCCCCATAGCCGGCGGCCCCTCAACGGCCGCACCCTCTTGTTCATGTAGCAGTAACATGCTACATGAGCAGAATCTGATGCACAGCTTCAAGCTTTGTTTTTACCTCGAACATTGACATTTCTGAATCCCAAGGTTTTTTATCCCAAGATGCACTTATAACAAAAGGTTGAAGAAAATCCCTCAGTGCTTGCCGGAGATAACATGGAAAGACACCGTAACTATGGTATTTGTAGCATATTTGCTGATGTCATGTGTTGCCTTGACCTTTGGCCAAGAGCCAATGTGCATTTGAAGTGCTGTTTGTGACTGGCGTGCAGTGTGTTGCATTTCACGACGTCTATCCTCAGGCACCGATCCATTTCATCGTCATCCCAAAGCGGCTGATTGGTCCGATTTCTAACTGCAGTGATGCCGAAAAGCAGGTGATTGGTCGAGCGTATTGTTTATGCGCTGGGATTTCTTACTGCAATGTACTTCTACTAGAGTTGTTGGCTTGGATTCTTTAGACTCCCATCTTGATACAATGTCAAAAAACGTATTGGCCAGAATAAACATTTTTCTGATTGCTAATTTTATTAATAAAGCTGCCACTGAAAGTTGGTCGTAGTGAAGGTATTCCAAGAAATTGAACATTCTAAGCACTCAGTCTAATTAGGCAAAAAAAGTTACTCTGCTTCCGGTTGCAGCCGACAAAAAATTAGGGGTGGGGGAAGGGCTTTTGAAAATATTTATTATTATTTATTTTTATATCGTCACTAAACCACTCATAAAAAGCAAACTGACACACTAAGTAGTAGTCACGAGTACTTAGGATATTGCAACATTTTAGGGTAAATGCAAGCAGTATTTTTCAGTGTAACTTTGAAAGTATATTAAAAACTGCACTGATATGTTTAAAGGTCCAATAAAACTTTTGGTGATGCAGGTTTTTTTTTACGGACAGACGGCAACCAGAAGCATAGGAATTTTTAAAGGCCTAATTACATCTTATTACGTTGTGTTACTCAGTCAATTTGTTATACATTCTACATTCCCATAATAGCTTCCACTGCATAAAACTGCTTGCTGTGAATGTCATTTGGTGTTAAATTGTTCAAGTTTTAAAGTTCTTAAAGATCACTGCATATCAGGGTCCCTCACATCACAGATACTTATAAATTTTGCGCTTTTTCACCAAGATGACTGTTAACTTTTCATTTAAATTTTACTGGTAACTGCACGTCCCAGCTTGAAGTCATTCTGGCCGAAATGGAAATGGACCAGGGAACATCGATGTCACTCATGGGGAAGTTTTGGAGTTTCAAACCATCGCGACATATTGAGATGGTTTGTAAAAATCTCATGAAGTCTGCAACAAACCCGTTTGCATCATTCTAATGGAATTTGAGAATGAACATGTCGACAGTACAAACAGACATTGTGGACTAGACGTGGGAACAGCGAAGGACTTTACAGGGTCTTGTCATGGGGAAGACATAGCGAATTTGCTGGTCAACTTCTTGTTTTGTGATGGGAATGGGCTTGTCGCGAATGTCGTAGAAAAGTTGGCGTAATTGAATTTGGGCCAGCATTGCTTTTTTAGCAGTACCCGAGTACTGCTTACTGCATAAACACTGACTGAGCATGTGCTGTGTGTTTTCTACGTCTGGCGTACAGTTGCTATTTCACATGCTGATGGTGGCTGAGCGTCTAGTGACCGAGCTTGGTCGGACACAGAACATTGAGGACTATCGGGTAATAATGAACAATCAGCTACAGAACACTAGACTAGCAGCTGCACCTGCCTATCATCCACAGATACATGTCATGGCTGGCAACAACAACTTAGACTGGACACCGACATGATGACTTTTCTACTCCTTTATTCTCTTGTTGCATTATGTATTATTTTTGTCCTGGTTCGGTGTTGTGATCCCAGCGGGGATCCTGGCAAGTGTATGTGGCCATCCTGATTGGGCCCATTACAGGTTTTGCCCATTTATCTGTTCGTCTGTCTCTCTTTTTGTTTTTTTGTTTGATTGCCCTGCGTGGGCTTTTAACTTGAAGACAAAAAAGCACAGAAAACCTTAATATGATCCTAATTTGGCATGTGTTTTAATTTTCTTTTTACCTCTAAGCCAGTGCAACATTTGCTATTGATTTTCTGCCTCGAGGTGTCGTGTCTATGCATCTTTGAGCTCACTGCAGTTTCGTCTAAACCATCATCAGGCTTGGTTTATTATTGGCATTATTGCGGTCATATTTGCTTGCTTGTTCAAATGCACCGATTAAACTGACACTTATTTTGTCAGCATGTTGCAGAGGGCACTTTTCATAAATAAACTTTGTAGTACATCTAACTAAATATTAGCAAAAAATAGCACTTTGAATTTTGAATACAACTTTAGCTCATTTATCTAAATGTTGATAATGTACATTAATTGCTTGATATAGTGGTATTTTGAGCAGATTTACAACAGTGTACAAGGTATCTGGTTAAGTATAGAATTTCATTTTCACGTTCAACTGTTCGTGTGGTGCTTGAAACTAAGAATACTTGCAAGGGAATATCCTGCCATTTGTCGTGTGACTGCATTCATGGCATTTACTGCATGCATACAGATAACAAGTACCATATAGACCTTCACAGTATAATATTGTTCACGTTCAATAACATTGTTTCTTTTTACGGTTGTGCAGTTTGTGAAAAAGCTGGACTTTGCAAAAACAATGTTAATTATGTGAGCCATCATGCAGTTCTCAAACAAATGTGACTGTTCTCTTAATTATCAGTAGTTGCTGTATATCAATGCCTAAGCCGCTAGCCGTGAATTTCACGGTCGGCTTAGCATTTTCGTGGCTAAGGTCTCGGCTTAGACACTATTTTCGCGGCGACGGCAGCTTAGCATATTCGCTACGTTCCTGCAGTTACGTGCAGCTTTTACATTTTTGCTACTTTTTGACGTTTGTAACTTTTTTCAATTTGTGAACGTTTTACATATTCAAAAAATGTTTACTGAAAATTCTGTCAAAAACTTCGAGAAGCACTTTTGAAATCATCACAAAAACGAACTTATAGGCTACATGCAGATTTCGATTTTGTGGTAGTTTGCTTAGTTAGTATAGTGATATGACCACACGGTTAAATTGAAATTGAATAGAGTTGCAAAATCACGGCGCGACGGCTTAGAGGTCTATCATTGCCACTCAAACTGATGACTTTTTCTGTTAAGATAATTGCAAATAGTGGCACAAATGTTCAAGTATAATATAATTCACGTGCTTAGTAGAACAAGTATTAGATTTTCATTGCAATTTTACCTCACACTTCATTGCTTGATTGCTTGTTTGTGTTAAAGCGACTGACAAACGAAACAACACCAGCGTATTCCAGCAGAAAATATGTCTATATGGACGCAGAATATCACTGCACGTTTTGTGAACCAGACACTGGCATACGTACTACGGCATATGTGTACAGAAAAACGTAGCTAAACTTTCGAAGCAATTAACCTTACTTGGCTTGCGATTGGTTTCAAATACACGAGTCACACGAATTCGCCAATAATAAACTTTTAACAAAAAGAAATTTTTCGCGTATCTCTAGACCGAATTTTTTCATTGAATATTTAAGCGAGTGATGTTTGTTTACGTTGTGTCAAAGAGAATATGTGTATTGTGTTTTCATGTTGTATGTTGATTTAGGGCGATTATTTATTGCGTTTCTATTGCACAGTCTTCTAGTAAACAGCGAGGTTCTGCTGTGCGACTCCGGCGATATGTCGAGTGAAGTGGAGAAAGCGCAAACCGCTGCGCCAGGCGGCGATACCATTTTTGGCAAGATCGTTCGTGGCGAAATACCGACAACTTTCATCTACGAAGACGACCAGGTTTGCTGTATTGGACAACAGAGCTCTGCACGGGCCGAAATTTTATGGCCCGGCCCGGCCCGACGTCGTTTCGGCCCGTCCCGGCCTGTTAACTACTTGTGATATTTTGACCCGGCCCGGCCCGGCCCGTAAACAATTACGGCTATCAAAAGAGGGAAAGGCATGGAAGTATATAGGAGGCCATTGATAGACAGAGCCATCCGTGGACCAGAGGGTGTTCTTCTGCCTCCCCTGCCGGGTTAAATTGAACTATAGGTCCGTTGGCAATAATCGCTGTTTTTGCAACGCAAAAACTGCAGCAAATGTTAGAAAAACACTATTATGAAGAATTTACCTGCGGGACAGTGAAGATTTCCTTCGTTCTTTGTATGCTGCTTGTTCAGTATCTGCAGTTCGTCGATGGAGATCTTTCCGGCAAAGGACGTATTGTTCAATTTTACCCCCTGCCGACCTAATGGGCCCAGAGTCCGCAAATTAGATTTTCATGGCGCCATAATACGCCAAACTGACTAACTGTAATTTTACGGGCTTACACAAACCAGCCCAGCCCGGCCCAATTTCTAGAAGAAATTTACAAGCCCGGCCCATAATGAGCAGGGCCGCCGGGCCGCCTGGTTTGTGCAGAACTGTATTGGACAACATTTTAAGGGTTTATGATGTAACCTGTGAGATGCGTTAATTGCACACTGTTAGATGTTGTCGTCCGCCGTAGCTAGCCAAAGATGCAATTTGTCCATAGCCCTCTATGTCGGTGACTCAGTGTGATGCCCCAGTTCTGGGGCCCTGCTGACTACCTATCCAGATCCAGATAGGAAATGTTGATATAGCAACTGTAGAAATAGTGTTTGTTGAAAAGAGAACTGTTGCTCTCTTCAGTCTATCACGATTTGCAGTGAAGATGATTTTACATTGGTAGATATTCATACACTGTGATTGATTGTACCAGTATTTGATTTTTCTTTAAAAGTTTAAAAATTAGCACAAATGTTTTAAAACCCAGGAAGAACACTCTGTATGATATTCCCCACATCACATCGTTTTCGGTTGAGTGAATGACGACATCAAAACTCGCAAATCACGATTAAAATATGAAACTACATTTTGTTTGTATTAAAAGTAACACAAAAATCTTATTTACTATTCCGAGTTAATCTGGGTTTAGTCAGATATTGTTGCAGCATTGAGTGTGGCTGAATATACAGGGTGGGCCAATAAAAAACGTGCCACTTTACTTTCGTTTATATTTTTGCCAATTATTGACTATTTTCAAAATTCTTTCACTGGCACACTCTGTGGACAATTTGCAATGATGTGATTAATGATTATTGTATATCCCACCACACTGTAAATGCATCTTTACACTACCTTGTGAAATATAAGTGAAATATGCGTATATAACGATACTAACAAACTATCATTTTGGTAAATGAAACAAAAACACTTCAAGTGAACATTGCGGTGAATAATCTGTATGACACTAGACTGTGTGTGTCTAACACAGCCTAATGTCATACAAATCATTCACTGCAGTGCTGGTCTGAAGAGTTTTTTAGTGTACCTAAATATTTGTTATTATCTTTAGTTTTTCTTACATTTATATTTCACAAGGCAATGTAGAGACTCATTTACGGTGCAGTGGGATATAATGATTACATTATTGCAAATTATCTGTAGAGTATCAGTGAAATTTTTTTTAAAAATTGGTCTGTGATTGCAATTGGCAAAGATATGAACAAAAGTAAAGTGCCACGTTTTTTATTGGCCCACGGTGTATTTATATAATGTATCCAGTGAAAACTGTATTAATGGATTAGTTGTGAAATGTCAGTGTGTAGCTTTTCATGACGTCAATCCGCAAGCTCCTGTTCACTTCTTGGTAATACCAAAACAACCGCTTACTAAACTGTCTGAATCTGAAGACTCTGATGAACAGGTATTTGTGAACTTAACGAGTATTTAGTGTACTTGGTTTATTTTGCTGTAGCTGCAGCAGGCTTGGAAATTTTCAGATTATTTCATTTCTACCCAAGGGGTCAAAGGGGACAGACAGACATGGCGTGTTGTAAAAGGTTGGTCACTGGCAATGATAACTACACATATCTAAGAACAAAACCTAGGTGGACAACCTTGCAAACCTGCTGCAGGGAATTTGTGAGAAGCCTCAAAGTAAGGTTCGCAAGGTTGTCCATCTAGATCATGTTCCCAGGTATCTGTAGATATGATTTCCACTGATAAACCTTTTACAATAGTTCACGCCATGTCTATTAGCACGAAAAATTGGCCTTGGCCCCTGGGTATTCTGTGTCATTTGGCTGTAATAATATTTATCTTTTTATGTGCCACCTTGCCAATAGTGTACTTTGTCCATTTACTTTAGTTATTTATGTGAATTTTTATGCTAGCATAGAATAGGCATATCTGACTTGCGACAGAGTGTCGTAACACATCTTTGTTGTCATGTGATTTTCATTTTCGATCTGTGCATGTGCTCACATTTTGGGCAAAGAAAAATTGATGTTGAGTTGATTCAAGATTAAGTTTTAAATACCGGTATCTAACTTGATCTAAAGATGACTTGTTTGTGCTTGAATATGTCCGTCTTTGATATTGGTTTGATCTGCAATTCTTGACTAATGGAAATCCAGCTGCTGTAACAGCAGTGAATGTGCCAGGCCTGGAATTTTTTGGGCTGAAAAGTCAACAGGTCAATCTTAGCAATTCAGACTTTTGCAGATGTCATTTTTTGTATTTAGACCTTTATTCTTGATGAGCACCGAATTATTGATGCTGTTTGCAGTTGCTTGGACACTTGCTGATTGCGGCACGGAAGGTAGCAGCGAAGCTGGGCATTGACAAGACCGGATATCGTGTGGTGATCAACGATGGCAGGAATGGATGCCAGTCGGTGTTCCATCTGCATCTACATATCCTCGGTGGACGTCAGCTCGGCTGGCCACCTGGCTAATTTTTGACGTTGCTGTCCACTGGTGTGAATGCTTGCGTATAGCAATTTTTGCTGTTGAACTTCAAATTATAGCATGCTTCACCACGTGTCCATGTTCAGTCTGCTGTTTGCTATTGAATGTTTTGCACCATTTCCTTGCTACAGAATTTAGCTTACATAAAGAATCCTGTGCTTTCTGTTGCTATTCATCTCTAAAAAATACTCTGTTTCTACAATTTTTACTGGACCCATCAAAAATATTTGTGCAGTTTTTTGTTACTTTTGAAGTTCTACTGAAACAAAACTGTTTGCATTTAGTCTGTTATGCCGCAGTATTTTTACTTTGGTTTTCATGCATAGTATTTGGTATGTCACTTTGTTTCCATGAGTATTTTTACAATAAATGTTGTGATGTTAAAATTATTTTTCTTGTCCGTATTTTTTGCACACTACAACTGGCAGCACAGGATGTTTTTTGGCATCAGTTTGCACTTAGCAACATACCAAACACTGTTTTTACGTGCGAAAGCAGCTACTGCTTTCAGCGCGTCTTAGCCATCGCAATTCTCTCTGTCCGTCTGTCTGTCTGTCTGTTCGTCCGTCCGTCACACAGATGGATCAGTCAAAAATGGTGCAAGCTAGAATTACCAAATTTTCACTGTCGGCTTCCCTGAAGACTCTGGTTTCAGGAACCGTAAAGTTTTTCCATAGATTCTAAAGGGATCACCCCAAACGATGGCGCTGAGTGATAGGGGGATGGGCAAAATTTGTGATTTTTGGCCAATAAGTCGCTGTATTTCAGTAATGGTGCGAGATAGGGTCTAGATTACTATTAAGCACTAATAGAAAGTCGTACACTGGCTTTCGATTGGCGCCGAATTCAATGACCTTAAACGCCAAAATAGTCAGTTTTATGGATTTTTTGGCGATTTCGGGCTGCAACACAAGTCTCTTATCATTCACAAGGTGGCGCCACGGAACTGTCATTGTCGGTATGCGATCCAGATAAAGAATTTGGTATTTGTATATTAACTTAGCGTGAACACCCCAATTTTCAGCTAAACTACTGAACCGGAACTGCTATAGGCTTTCGCGCGTCTCATGAGCATTAGCTCAAATTTCTTGTTCCATCTGGCTTTTAATTATCCACTCCATTGCAAGTGCTTTTGCCTTGAATTATTGTTATCAGTATTCTGTCCTGTTTTGGTCTTTCATAGCTGGTAAAATGACGTTGTGGATTATAAACTGGAGTACTGTTGTTAAAGGAAATGTGGAAGGATCTCTGTTATTGTTGAGTCTGGATTTTTTATTTGTGCAAGTAAAGGAGCGATTGGTGTGAAAGTCATTGAGTTACAGAACTGCTACAATTACGAGGTCCACTGCAGTTAGTTAGTAATAGTCGAATTTACACAGAGTTCAGTATCATCATTTGCATCAACAAAAATAAGATTGTTGTAAACTGTGAATGAAAATACACACCAACAGTTTTTAAAAACGTGAAAGTTTGAAAGTTAGGGTTTTTTTTATTTCTTGAGTTATTTTTAATACAAATAAAATTTAGTTTCATATTTTAATCGTGATTTGTGAGTTCTGATCTCACGTCATTCACTCAGCATAAAACGATGTGACGTGGGGAATATCATATAGGATGTTCTTTCTGGGTCAGTGGGTCTTAAAATATTTTAGCTTGGTATCTTTGAGTGCCACTCATGTTATTTGGTTTTGACATTAGCGTGATATTTGTGCTGGTGCCTGCTGAATCTTTGGCTCAGCGTTGAGCAACAACATTAGCAATAGAAGTTTTACTGAGCTAACAATTTTGCATTGTATGATTTAATTAAATTTCTACCTGTTTACAATAAGTATAAGTATACAATCAGTGGCGAATACAGGGGGGTGGCCCCCTGTATCCACGGCCGCCCCCCTATTGACCAGATGCATCTTAAAACAGACGAAAAGTTTGCACGAAAATGCACTATTTTTGCATAAAAATTTTTTAAAAATTTCTAGCCGTATCACCCCCTACCCTTCCACCCCCCTTATTCCAAATTTCTGGATCCGCCACTGTGGCCAATGCCATTCTTAACTATGGTCCTAGCAGTAGCTGTTTGTTACTCAAGCCACACTAAAAAATTATGATTGATTAATTGATGATTGAGATTGATAAACAGCAAACACGGCTTGTTATAAGCCTATAGGAACTCATCGTTGCCCTATCCAACGGTACCATCGTCGACCCCCTTCGACGTACTGTTTAGCTACAATACCTATGTCACTGATTGACATTATCTTGTATCATTGTAGGACCATAAGGACAGTCGGCTAAAAAAGTGATATCAATCAAGATAGCTTAGCGTAATGACAATAGGCTTAACTAATTGCTGTTGTCTATATGTTTATGCCAGTGAAAAAAAATCTTTGAATGTCTCGTCGAGCCAGCTCCAAACGTACGATTTAACATAGCTATTTGTGTGAATCGTCTGACATCGTTTGACGTCGTTTCTCGCTAACCAATAATGGTCCTCAGAGGTGTGGGGCGTGGAGAAGCTATAGGGGACGCCTCTCCCACTTCTTGAAGGGCTCGAGGTCATGTAACCACTATTTTGTTAAAATTGCATGTACTAAAATCTCAACAATCCTTTTGCCCTCTGTGACTTTTAAGACATTTTAGCGTATGCCTAAATTGGTTCTCTGTCCCCCTTTCTAAAATTATTCGTAATATTTTTATTTTACAATATTTCTGATAGCCAAGAAAACAACAAATTTGCAATAAGCCTACGTTTCGATGTATCATTCTGTTGTAATTATTTTGAGCTTGCGTTAAACAAAGCGCAAACGTACAAAAAACTAGCAAGATTGTGCTTAGTTTACGCCACTGTCATTATTCAAGGCGTCCCCAGTTCTTTCTTAAGACGACGCCTCTGCTGCTGAGACAGACTATCGGTCTGCGTCGCTGACCGGCTGAGGCGCTCATCACCTATAGGCTTACCTGGACAGGTGCTCGCTTTACCTAGCGGCCAGGTGTGCATTCAGTCAGTCGGCGATCATGCGGCGCACTGATGAAATGAGCGTCCGTGCTGAATCGTAATTAACGCAGGCCTATATTCAGCCTCCGTCGCATCAGTTGTGTGTAGGCGCCTATAGGCTTGCGACGTGTGGCATACGTTACTTCACTCAACGTTCGTTCAGAGCGCATCGCCTTGAAAATAAACCTACAGCAGAGCTATTGCGAAACCGGTGACATTTGCTAGCTATTGCCAGGCTAGCAGCTTATAATGCGTTTCGAGTCCAACTGCATTACAAGGACGAACGAATTTTTAATGGAATAGAACGGCGAGGGGTGAAATCAAAATTCCGCGGCGGCGCGGTCAAAGAGTGGGAAGGTCGTAAAAAGAGCTTGCGACAACTGTTTTCAGACGTGTTGGACAGCAGAAGTATAGCAACAGCAACTTAGCAAAGTGCGATGCAAGATAATTGCGCAGTGAATGCTGTTACGAAACCAAAGCGAGATTTTGTCGGTTTTACACAACGACACATCGGCAGTCGAAGGCAATGAGTCTTACTGAGCGATGACAGCCGTGCGTTCTAAAGTGCACTACGGTATCTGATCTATTCGGGCGACCCAAACTCTTTCGTTTCGCTGATCTCTTTCATGCTCGAATAATCCAGTGCAGAACGCACCCGCCCGTTGCATGGACGAGTAATGAGCGTGCTAACATTCACCAGTAGAGATGTGTTTCTGCCTCATCCAGAGCGTTCCAGCGGCACCGCGCCGCTGTCAAACTTCAGTATCGAAGCGCTCATCTCTGGGGGTGACTCAGTTCGCCGTCGGAGCTCACCGGTAGGCTGGGGGCTGGTGACGACCCTGCACGATGGAGTGCTCAACGGTGGGACGGACGCCCGCTCCCCGCCACTAACACCGCCGGCAGGGCTGCACCAGTTGACGACGACAACTGTCGGCTGGACAAGTCATGTCAACTTGGCCGCCGTGTGCCGTCGCTTGCCGTCCGCCTGTCAGATCAACGGTACTTCTATTTCGGTTTCTCCCATTTTATTTCATCTTAAAATATTTTAGTCTTTTTTAGCCAATCGTACTTAAGTAAAGGTTGAGCTTATAGTACGGTTGTCGTCCGTCTGTCCGTCCATCGTCGTCGTCTGTACGGATGTATTGTGGCTAAACGGTGCAAGATAGGGCCTATTGCTATTGATCACTAATAGTCGCATATTTGCTTTCAAATGACATCAAAATTATTGACTTTGGATGACATTGAAGGGTCATAACGCACTATGGTATGCCAATGGTGCGGTATTGTGGCAAAACGGTGAATCGTTGAGGGTCGGCGATGGTGCCGTCGGATAGGGCGTTGGCGACTTCCCAGGGGATGTCAGTAGTAACCATGTCTCCATCTGCAGCGGTTTGGCCGCAGTTTTTAATAGAAAGTTTAAAGCTATAAGTGGCCGTATCTCGGAAACGGTGAGAGATAAGCTTAGGGCCAAGGTTACTATTGGCATATGCCCTTTTAAATGACATAAAAATCATTGACCTTAAATGACCTTAAAGATCAGTACTGCAACAGGAACAATATAAGCTGTAGCGCGTCTTCCCTAGCGACAACTATGGGCTTTCTTGTTTTTTTATGTGCCAAATGAAACTCACAGCTTGTCTGTCAGTTTTTGAGTGCAAATCCTGATTGTATCGTATCGTATCGTATCGTGTGATTTGTATCGTACTGGTGAGCAATTTTCGTTACGTCATAGGGATTGATGTCGAAAAATTAACTGCCGCTGCCGGTTTCCGCCTCACGCGTTGTCTGCTGTTGTACTATGCTACCTGCGAAAATGGAGCACGTTAGATATGCGTTGAAATGAACAAAAAAGTCAATAAATTTTATCTATTTTGATTCGTCGCCTTCAGTTCGGTCACTTACAAGTTCTGGATGTGGTGTAAAATGCAAATGTCTGTATGTCATGGATGCCGTTTGAGAATGTTTATAAATTTAAGAAGCGACTGATTAAGTGTGAATTGCTCTGGAGCAGAACATTATGAACTCTGCATAGTTATTATCTGCCTGTGTTCGTACAACGGGCCGATATTTGGAACGCTAGGTTAAAATGACTGGAAAATTGTATAAACAGCGAGCCAAAGTGAAAGGAATTTGGACTATATGTGATTTATGTGTTATTTAAATTACATAATTATACTACCTTGAATAACTAGAAAGCAGTCATAGCCCACAGGTACCTCCGCCAAGGCAATGTTGTTCTCCAGGTGGCGTCACCATCTTCGTATTGCCAGCGGTTCCCGTCACCATTGCGTTAAAGGGGGCACCCTTTAACGCAATGGTAACGAAAATTTCAAAGTAATCCAGAATCCAGGATTCCTGCCGGATCAGGCCCAAAATTGAATCACTGGTAGTTTATGCCATTCCCGACATACCCTCAAAATTTTAGAAAGATCTGTCCATAATTTTTTGAGTTATCTTGCTGACACACAGACAAACAGACAAATAGACAAACAAACAAAGTCTGGCAAAAACATTACCTCCTTGGCGGAAGTAAAATGTAGGCTAATATTTCATTTGTTATACTCTTCCCAATCAGTAGAGAAGCAGACATTGGGTAAGGTGGGAAGCTCGACGGTCATTTAATAGCCACTTGTGTCAGGAATATTCTTACTAAAATAGTAAAATATGATAACCCTGAGGCAAGTTACAATAGTTAGGCCTAATGTCGGGAATCCTATCTTGACACACAGTAAGCGGTAACACTCCGAACATGTTATTTTTATCTGTCCCATTGCTAAATATAGCATAGAATGGGACAGATTAAAAAATCACTTGCGTCTGTCTGTCGCTCTGTCTGTAAACACGGCTACGGCCGCAATTTTGATTCGATTTTGATGAAATTTTGCACAGTGATTCGGGGCCTGAAAAGTAAGATCGAGTTTGTTTGGGATAAAAATCTGTTAACTTATTCCTTTATTTTACCCCAATTTTTTTAAAAATTTGCATTACGGCCTAAAGGGACTTTAAAGCGGCATAACTCGGTCCTCGTAAAAAAAATTGCGCGCTGTGTTTACCTACTTTCCATTTTCGGGGTCGGGCAATCTTACGGTGTTATGTAAATTTACCCCTTCTCCTGTTGCCATAGCAACCATTCAAAAGTTGCAAAATTTTGCATTACAGCCAATGGAGATTTCACAGCGGTATAACTTGGTCACCGTAAAAGATAATTGCGCGCTGTTTGCACCTATCCCCTTATTTTTGGGGCTATGTTATCTGACGGTGTCTTTTAAATTTCTCCCCCCGCCGACCCCTGTTGCTACGGCAACAAATTTTGGGACAAAATTGACCATAACGCGACCCCCGTTAAAGATAATTGCGCGGTGTTTGCACCTACACCTATTTTCGCACCCGGGTTATCCGATGGTGTCATTTAAATTTTTTCCCCGCAAACCCCTGTTGCCATGGCAACGAATTTTGGAACAAAATTGACTACAACTCGGCCCCATGAAAGATAATTGCTCCCTGTTTGCACTTACCCCCTATTTTCGGGCTCGAGCTATCCGATTGTGTCATTTAAATTTTTTCCTGCCGACCCCGGTTGCCATGGAAACGAATTTTGGGGCAAAATTGACTATAACTCGGCTCTTGCAAAAGATAATTGCACGCTGTTTTCACCTACCCCCTATTTTCGGGCCTAGATTATGCAATGGTGTCATGTAAATTTCTCCCCTGAAGACTTCTGTTGTCATGGCAACCAACCGTTTTTATTCAAAAGCAAAAATTGGCTGCAGGCTCACAAGAGCGTCAAACGCTGAAACGCTATATAGCGTGGCAATGGGACAGATGCCTCGTTCCACAGAACGTATTTCTAGTTAGGAAGAGAATTATTTAATATGATGTCGGCGATCGTACCGTTGGATGTTGCTGAGTTCCTAATCTTATAGGATCTCTGTTATTTAGCGGCAATTTGCAGTTCAAGTTTTCACGGGGTTTCGACCCCGAAATTTACGCTTTTCGTTGACGGTCTAGAGTTCTTACTACTTCGAGCTGCGCGAGTGTCGATGTTATACGGCAGCTGATTACGTGCAACGGTTTTGGCTGGGTGCACGAGTGCGCGCGACATACAGACGGAGAGACCACGCTCGCGTAGGCCTAACGTTTGTCGAAGCGATGCCACCTAATATCGATATCGAGTGCTGCATTTGTTGCAGAGAACACACCGACATTCAGACCTGTAATGATTGCACACCCAACTGTCTGTTTGCCCGGAGCCCCAATGCTACTTTCCCACTACAAGCAGCTTCCTCATTCCTGGCTTGTGTCGGACCAGCGCTCCGGCCTCAGTGTAACAGGTAAAGTTACGATTAAGCTTATAGGGCGTTTACACGATCCAGCAAACGTCCAGAATTAGCACGTGTATTTTGAATACATTAAATTTTGCGAAAGTTTGCTGGACGTTTGCTGGCTCGTGTAAACACCCCCATTACTTCGGTACATGACGTCATTGCGTCTTTCGCTTTGCTTCTGTACGCTAGGTGCAGTGCAGCATGTCTACCGCTTTTGCTGTTCTAGGGTACAGAATGCTATAGGCTTAGGCCTACATAAAGCAGATATTTGTTTAGTAGGCTATATATAGCTAAAAGTATGTCGTGAAATAATTATTATCATGGTGGAATTACGTTTATTTTTCAATCATTCGTACACAGCGGCGGATCCAGAACTTGAGAATAGGGGGCGAAAGGGTAGGGGGTAGAGTCTGGGGAAGGGGCTTTGCCCCTTCCCCTTCCCGGAAATTTTTTAAAATTTCAAGCAAAAATGATGTATTTTTGTGCAAAATTTTCACCATATTTAAGATGCATCCAGTCAATAGGGGAGGGGGTCCGCCACTGTTCGTACAGGAGTAACGCTGATTGAAAATTGCATCTGGCCTACTCACATAAAGAGCTACGGTACGTACCAACCAACTTTTGTCCGTAATCTTCGCTAAATATTGACCGATTTTATAATTCTTTCATTGTCGCACCATGGAAAATTTGCAATAAGACGATTACCAATACTATAATAATATCCACGGTTCTTGGCATGTGATGACGTAGCACCTATACGGTAGACAGATATTTTTACGCAAAGCGGTGAGCCATAGACTGCAGTGCCGGGTGCTTTAATTTGCAATTTGCGGACGAGTGTTGGACCCTCGTATTTTTTTATTTCGGAAACAAACAATGGTTTTAGCCATGTTTCTGTCCCATGCTACAACGAAAGACGGCTAAATGGCGTTCGTTTGTCGCTTGCGAATGACAATTTATATGTAGCGTTACAGCAGCGGGGCATGCTCTTGTCGCATAAACAACTAGGCCTACACCGTGCCTGTGCGCTATAAAAAACAAGACACCAGACTCTTGTCAATGCTTTAGTCAAATAATGACCGATCTCTAAAATCCTTTCGCTGATACTCTTAGCCGAAAATTGGCAATAAAGTGATTATACAGATTTCACTAAAAAGTGACTAGACTTTAATTGCGTCGCTACACTGTCTTGTGAAATAGCCTACTAGGCTTATTCTATGAAAACTGGTGCGCCATGTGGGCCTACATTTAAGTACAGTTGCTGAAATACGAAATTACAAGTCAGGTGGTATATACAGTAGGAAACAACTGTTACAACGGAAACAGATTACAGTAGTCTAGGCTATCACCTTCTATCAGTGCTTGCGCTATACATGTAATTTGGTATTTCGCTGCTGAGCTTTCAGTTGGCGCAGATTTTGAAACTGATATTTTGCAAGGCCGTTTGAGGTTTGATACAATCTTCTATGATTGCAATAAAAGTGATTATGTTTAGGCTACTTGTCAAATTGCAACATGTCGCGATGTTGGCTATACCAGAATTTGTAGTTTTATAGCAGCTTTAAGCGGAGAAAAAAGCTAAGATAGGCGAACAAAACGGTCAGATAAGAAATTTCCAAATTCCGACTCCTCAAACCACCGGCGAGCGATAATGGCGTATTTTATCCCCCTTTCACGGACGTAAGTGAACAAAGTCTATAGCCTACATGCAGACAATGGCTTGACCGCATTGACAAACAGCCTAGCTATAGTCATTGTGACAAATGCTTTCTCACGATCATAACGGCGCATCATCAGTTCATCGTCGTCGCGTTGTTGCGTTATTTATTGATAGCAGCATCTGCAGCCGACGACTGGACCCAAACGCCTCAGCGAGCCGCTGGTCGCAGGCTTACTAACGACAGGTGTACAGGTGTATTGTTGGCCTATATACTAAGCGTAGCCTATAGATAGTGTCGTCAGTCGCTGGCGTCGAGGAATTCCGTTCATGTCATGCAATGCACTTATCTTCGTCGTCGTCTGATCAGACTGCAACAGTCGGTCGCGGCTGCACGAGACCGTGAGACATTTGCACGTCGTCACCGCCGCCGACTCATCTTAAGATATACAGTACATCGTCACGTGAACAATAAATCAACGTCTTCAGAAAACGTGCTTCATTTTACATGCACGGTCTAGCATCAAAGTGTATTAGTGATAGAAACGAGACAAAAATGTAAGACGAAACTGTAAGATAAAGAGCGCTGAAGCAACAACAAGACTGCAGAATGCGCATTGGCTACCCATTGTAGGTCCGTAAGTTAGTAGGCAAGATGCACTAACTGGTTGCTCGAGTTTTCTTTAATCTGATACTGTTTAAGCTTACTTTATGCGTCCGCTTTTTTGCACTGCACTGCAGTGGACCGAAAACAAAACTATAAAATGCCTCAGACCGGTCTTTTTTATACTGGCACGTATTTAGTTCGTAAAAATATTCTGCAATAATTTTTTTACAAAAAAAATGATGCACGTTGAAAGGTTTGCAAAACTGCTGCCAAACCTATCACCAATGCAGTGCGCATGGCTCGAAGGTAAAAAGTGATTATGTTTACGTGGGGCGACTGAAAACGCGAGACCTGACATTGCGAGACCATCAAAATTGTGAGGACTGACATCGCGAGACTGGACAACGTGAGACCATGTAGCAAGGGTGGACATCGCGAGACTTGTTTCAATGTTCGAGTATCTGCTCAATGATAATTTTTTTCATTATACGAACTGTAGGTAGCAGTTTGTATTAATTGTCTTAGTCATGTTTAAAGAAGCCGTAAATGACGCGTCAAATACAATTTAATGTTACGACAATGCAGAAATACACATTGTTATCATGATGCAAAACACCACATAATATCATATATAATGCTACTGTAATACGTTAAAAATTTAATGTTACGAAATGCAGTGAACACATTATTATCATGATGCAAAACAACACAGAAGGTACAATTTTCATGCAAAGTGTCCAGTGAGGGTGGGCATACATTGCCGGTTGTTCTAACTCGGTGATAAAGCAAGTTCGCACACATGTACAATACGCCGGAACCTTTCTTAATTGTTGAGTATTCCTGCTCCATATCGGTCACATATAACTTAGTTTGGTCCAGTGTAAGACGGCGTGTACAATTATCAAGTTGTCTATAGCACAACAGTGGGTAGGCCTAATGTGATATAAA
>Ga0209367_1003537_pt1 | contig 21286 bp, 10 predicted proteins | sample WorMetLIZISLAND2_FD_187412 | JGI IMG/M metagenome (GOLD analysis project Ga0209367, IMG submission 187412) | Marine gutless worms symbiont microbial communities from Max Planck institute for Marine Microbiology, Germany - Olavius geniculatus... ...
AGAGGTCAGGACCGATGAAGTCGGGTGTCTCCCGCTGCAGCAGCTGGATGAGGCAAAATTTACCATTTGTAGGTTTTGCCATTTTCCCAAGGTAAGACAGTTGCACTAAATAGATGAGGTGGGAAATGAAACCACCATTCGATGACACATAGTCTCATTAATAAGTGTGCCAAAAATTATTATAATCGGACATTCATTGTTCAAGTTATTGCAAAAAATGTAGTCACATGCTTTTTTTGAGACACAGTGTACAGTGATCACGTTCTCTTCAGTACGAGTATGCTTCAGTCTGCCGGTTTCATGTCGTTGGTCGGTGCTGCGTGTTTTCAAAATCGGTCTTAATAACAGTCTCACGCTTTCCCTGTTGCAGTTTATCTTCAAAAATTCTGCCAGTATTCTCCGAAAACTGTATTTTTTGAACCAGTACAAGTTCTTCATCAGAGTCTTGTCTCCATTGCTAAATGGAAGATTACATTACCAGTGTATCTTCAGTGCATTGAAAATTATTATTTACGACAATATCATCTGCTTTTGTTTACAAACATCAGAAATGTATATAAAACTAAACATAATTTAATTTTTGTATAAAAATTAGTGAAAATTGTTTCAGAACATGATTTTTTTGCATATGTATTGTAGTGATTTTGGTGATTTTTGAAAATTTGTGTTTCACACAGTAGTGTAGGAACACAGTTAAAATGCGGTGGGATGTTGAACAACTACTTTGTTGCTAATTGTCTACGGTATGCGACAGTGAACGAATTGGCGAAGATATGGACAAAAGTAAAGTGGCACGTTTTTTGGCCTACACTGTATATACGAGTAAGCCTATGGCAAAAGACAGATTGAAAACGCAAGCTAGTATCTAATTGCGTCAACATTTAACAGGTTACTGCATTTGTATAGACAGTGAATTTTTATTTCAGTGAATATTATGACCAATAAACGAATATTGTATTGTATTGTCAGGCACAACAGCGAAATGTCGAGACAGATGATGCCAGCACCCAGAGGGCCCAGTGCCGGGGTGTGTGAGGATCACACACAGTCAGCCGGTAGACAGATGAACCAGCCAGGACCAGGGTCCAGTGGTGCCGCAGTGCATGACGATGCAGGGTCAGCTCATAACAGCTCGTTGGTGGCGGACACTAGCCGGTCATTGACACAGCCGACTACAGCCACTGCTCCAGCAGGTGCCGAAGCATAGATGCTAAACAGTGTTTTTAAATGTTTTTTTTTCTCATAAGTGCTTACTGAATGTTGCTTCAGATCGCCATCGTTACGTATTGGCATTTGATACACATTCTGCAAGATGCCAGCACCAGCAAGCTTTTTTATTCCACAGCAGGCCTACAGCGGCCTATACTTACCGGTAGCTTAAATCTGGACTGTTCGGGGGGGCACAGTTCGGGACTTGTGAGCATGCAGCGTTATTTTACGCTTAGTTGTAAAAATTTGTTTGCAGAAAGACTCAATTAAGTGCGTGCGTGTGTGTGTAGGCATAAGGAACGCACGAATGAATATTTGACTCCGCACTAATTTTCCATGCTTAGGCCTAAGCATGGGAACCCTATATACGTGCTAGGCCTACGTCCTTTATCACCGCACTCCGCCGAGCGCGTGGATAAACTGAGTGACTGTCATGACGTCCACGACGTGCCTTTGCACAATCACCATTGGCGTAGCCAGAATTTCTTACATTTCGGAATTTGGTAATACCTACCGCGGGAGCCTAAGCCTGGGAGGGACACAAAACTAAGTAAATTAGAAATTTGAGGCAAAGCCCAACGTGAGTCCGCCAGGCGCCGTAAGTCCGATTGGAGGGAAAATTCAGGGGGGGGGGAAATCTCCCGGTAGCAAAATTACGTGGCCCGAACTCCAATGCATTAGCATACGCAGAACGTTCACAGTCGACTTACGGTGGGCAAACATTAGCCGCGTAATCTCTGGTGTTAGTGGACCATAGTTCACCTAATTTTCTCTTGTTCAACGAGGAAGGGATCGTAGTTAATAACGCCGTTTACCGCTTGCCGACATCTGTAACCTTTCCAGATATATTCGCGGTCAGAGTCGAAAGTTGTCCTGAATTGCACCCAATTTTGCACGTTTTTTGCCCTCCCAAATTTTAAGGGGCGGTGTCTTTAAAAAATTGTAAACGCGTTATCACCCTTATACCCAGCAGCACGTCACGTGACAAAAGTTTCGTGAGGCTACTCCCCTAGCTCAGAAGTTCTCGCGGCAAATACGCTACATTTTAAGCCAATTTTAAACCCTTTTGAAACAATTTGTAAGGGGGATCGCCGTCCCCGGTGGAGGTGTGCTAGCAAGACTTGGTCATTCTCTAGCACGTGTAAAAATTTTGGGGCAAAGCACCCCAGGGGCCAAAATATGGTCTTCCAAAAGGCGCTTTGGGTGAATACAATTTGACCTTTAGATCTTTGTGACTACTGGACAAAAGTTTACCTGACTTTTTTTGCCACGCAGAAGGAACCGCGGCCGATCGTGCACTTGCCTGATTTTGAATATCTGTGTCCGTTCCGTAGATATTCGCCGCCGAAGTTTGAAGTCGTCCGAAATCGGGCCAAATTTTGCATGTTTTTGGCCCCCGAAATTTTCGAACGGTATTATAAAATTTGGCTTAGGCCTACTACTGATCACCGTGCAAAATTTTACGCCGATTGGAAGACGCATCTCGGAGATCTCGCGTTGAAATAACGAGTAATTTGAGAAAAGCCCACGTGACGCGCGATAGCAGCGGCCCTGCCACCTGGGCAATCGTGTACAGCATGCAATAAAATAATAATGCGTTTTGAAGGGGTACCCAAATTTGAGGTCTTTGTATGGAAGACTTTTTGAATTTAAGAGATCAAAATTTAGATTGTTGAAAAATGGGCGTGCTATGCTAAAAATTTCATAGGCCTACGCAAATTGTCCAGGTTTATCTCCAGCCATTTCGGCGCAATTCATTCTTGAAATGTGCGCCGCAGCCGAAAATTGCAAGAAAAAACACTAAAATCCCCTGTCGTTCAAGGTTTAAGGTGATTCAAGGTCATTAAAGGTCATCGATATTGATACCGTTCAAAAGCTCGTCACTAGTGCTTGTTAGGCCTATGATAAGCAGCATGTCTGTGCCTATATGCAGCTGTTTTCACGCTATTTGAGCTCACAGCGGTAAAACAATGACTTTTAAGTAAGTACCCCTCTTTGATGCCCTCCTGCGCAGGGCTCTTTGAACTTACAGGGCTGAGACTTGAATTGCTAAAATCTACGTTTAACGCAAAAAATTCCGTACGCTATCTACAGCCAAAAATAGCAAAAAATCACTAAAAACCCCTTTTGGAGGGCTCAAGGTTGTTCAAGGTCATCGATGTTAATAAATCTAAAAAGCTAGTCGTCAGTGCTTGTTATGATAAGCAGCGTGTATGAACCTATCTGCAATCGTTTTCACGCTACACAAGCCAATAACAGTAAAATAACCACTTTTTAGGGGGTACCCCTCATTGACGCTCGCGTGCGAAGGCCTTTCAGTTTAGAGAGTCGAGACTTGAACTGCTTAAATCCGCGTTTAATGCCGGAAATTTTATACGCAGGTTGTCTGGGTCTATCACTAGCCATTTTGGCGCAGTTCACTTTAAAATGTGTGCCTTAATTTTGAGGGCTCAAGGTCGTTCAAAGTCATCGATGTTAATAAAACTAAAAAGCCCGTAACCAGTCCTTTTTATGATAAGCAACATGTCAGTACCTATCTGCCACCGTTTTCACTGGCGAGTCAATACTGGCAAAATAACGTTTTTTAGGGGCGGTACCCCTCTTTGACGCCCTCGTTCAAAGGGAACCCTATCACCCAGGAGCATTAGATTTTGTCCCGATAAACTAGAGTCCCTGGGACAGCCATTTCGTGATCCTAGCTCGCACCGTTTTGACACAGTACAGCAGTGTGACGGACAGACGCCCAGGCCATGACTAAGACGCGCGAAGCATTCTGCTATTAAATGCGTGTAAAAAACATCTGCAGTAAAACGTAAATCCGCTCCGAAAACTATCTTTTCCGGGCAAACTAAAAATAATTTAAGATGCTACGTATATAGGGGCCTATACGATCGTGGTAAATTGTTAAAAGTTTTGGCTTCATCGATAAAAGTTAAAACGGCCAAAAATGCGCCCCATAATGCAGCAACTTGGTCTCTTTTTCGTAAAAGTTCTTAGTCAAAGCATTGTCCCGGTTACTAAACGCATGTTACAGTACCGGTATATCGTCAGTCGTCAGTGCATGAAAAATTATAATATCCTTTGGTTCTGCTTGACGGGAATCGTTTCATCGCTGCAGCTGTACGAAAATTTATCACAAACAAGAAGCCCAGCTATCGCTAGAAAAAGCCGACCGTACCGCCTAGGTCCGAAGCCCAGCGTCCGACTTCCAGTCACGGAGAGAAAGCGATTGTCAGAGGTGACACAGTTCCATGCACGCTGTTTTAACGAAACGCTGTCTCGAAAGCCACGATTAACGACGATAGCATAACACGCGTCGCGCGTACAGTACCTGTAGGCCTAGCTACGTCAGTTGTAAACTGTGGTTGTAAATAACACCAGAATTATCGGACGCAGCTTTCGCAGACTTTTCTCACAATAAAAACGTCTGGCTAGATAAGACTCGCTACAGCCTATACAGTTCCTGTTGCAGTATTGACCTTCAAGGTCATCCAAGGTCGAAGATTTCTCATCTGAAACGGCGCGCATGTCACTTGTTATTAGTGATTAGTAGTAACCTTGGCCCCATCTCTCACCGTTTCTGAGATACGATCATTTATAGATTGAAACATTTTATTCAAAATTGCGGCCAAACCGCTGCAGACGAAGACATGGTTACTATTGACAGACTAGGAAGTTGCCATCGCCCTATTGGACGGTAACATCGCCGACCTCCCTACGACTTACCGGTCAGCCACAAAACCGCAGGATGCCATACCATGTAGTGCATAGACTATGGCCAGTTTTTCATTGAATTTCCTACTTTCGTCCATTCAACCCATATAGTTCAAATGTTTCCCTTGCACTAGATGGCTGAAGTTTTGCATGCCCGAGTTTAACACACGTCTATAATTATTCGTGTAAAAAGTTTCCCCTACGCTTTAAAGCTTAGCCACGATACATTCGTTACAGACGGACGGACGACAACCATGCCAACATCTCGACCGTTACTTAAACTGTACGGTCGGTAAAAGAGTCCGTGACGGTGTGGCAACACATGGTGAATATTTGGTTATCTTGGCTTGTGTCGTTTTGACACAATACAGCAGTGTGACAGACAGACAGGCAGACAGACAGACGAACGCCATTTTACGATACTCTAAAGGTGCGTTCTCACTGCGCGCGTCACGCCGCATGACGCGTGTCACGCCCGTACGACGCGTGACGCGCGTCAAACGCGTTAACTCAACGGGCTTTCCAATAGAAGCAAGAAGCGTGACGCGCAGTGAGAACGCACCTTAAGACTAGCATATCGTGGGCGGCGCTAGGAATCTGAAGCTAGGGAGTAACGGCCCGGGGGGAGGAGGCAATGGGCCATGTGACGCGCAAACGTAATAAACTTCACAGTTTGTAATGGGCCTACAGTGTAACGAAAGGCAGTCGCGTCTAACGAAAAGCTTCATCGCAACTACTGATCGAAAAAAAAATCCTTGCAACTATAAGTACAGGCCGTCGCTGCGACATTTTTCTGTAGTCGCGAACTTGCGATTGCGAACTTGCAAAAAATGTTTCGAGACGCGAGTAGTTACGTTACGTGTATTGTTGATCAGTTATCTCTATGTTGTTTGTTTGTTTATTTTTCCAACTGTGGTGTTGTTTGGTATAATTTGCTGCATTTGGTATGTTTAATTGTTAATGAAGTTTTTTGTACATCGGTAAAAGTAGGTTACCAGCACTGAACGGTAGTTAAGGGTCACTGTCGTTTTATCTTTATTACGTTAAGTGTTAGTTCGCAGCACCGCAGTGCGCACATGGTTTTCTGACCGCGCGGACGGATAAGTAAGCAAATAGCTCGGTGTTATTTTTCGTTCGCACGGACGGAGATGTAAGCGAATTTGATGCTATTTTCGTCGGCCATGTATAAAACTGCATGCACACATGTCCACGTGGATTAATAACATGATGAGGCTGTTAACTATTGGACCCTTAGCTATTGTGGCCCCTAGCTATGGTGGCGCTTAGCTATGGTGTGCCATCGTCGTCAAATTTGCCGTTATTTGTTCACGATGATGTGTGCATGCAATTCTGTGGTTCAGATCTGCCATTCCAAGAGGTGGGAGACTGCCAAACTTGTTTTGGATGATGACAAAACTGTACTTGTTAAGTGCTAAGTGTTAAGTGTTAACTCTAATCCTCGTCCCAAATCCCAACCCTACCCTAACTCTATGTCTAGCCATGGCGATCTTTCAGAATGGTGGGCCAACACCAGTTACATCCATAGTGGTCGGAAAACATCAGATTTGCTTACATTTCTGCCATGTAGACGGAAAATAACAGCAAGTGTGTGCACACGATCCACTTCCAGAAAAGCATAGTGAACTGTCTTAGAGTTGTAGTTAATACCCCATTTACACGAGGAGCAAACCTGAAGCAAACATATAGCAAACATATTCAAAATACACGTGCACGACATGTGCTCTAAGTTTGCTTCATCTTTGCTTCATGTTTGCTTCATCGCGTAAATGGGGTGTAAGCTATCACTTGATAGTCTTTGATATAGTTTTAGTTAAAGTTAGTAAAATGTTTCTGGATAACAAAATAATAACTCTGTTCTCTCAGCAAACATGCTTTTTTGGTGTGCCAGAAAAAAATAGACCACAAACTGTTTATTTTTCTGGTGCATCATTTATGCTGGTAGTATATGTGTTTGTGTGTTGTGGTGTTTGTCAAGTGATGGGAGAAGAGGGGACCGGGCTGTACAGGCGCTTCCTTAGGGAACGCAAGAGGAGCGTGGAAGCTGAGGTGGCAAAGGCTCACAAAGAATATGAGTTCATTGTTGGGTATCTGCAGCAAATTATGCAGCAGGTATTTTCTTAAAATTTTAGTTAGAACTTAACACGTAAAGGGAATGGGTTTTAACGGTTCAATGCTATAGCTCTTCATAGGAAACCCATCTCAGAGCTACAGAGTGTCACCCACCATATGGGATCACACAGTGTTACCTGCCACTCAACACAGGTGAACACGCCCCACCTTCATCCCAGCCATATAGGTTGGTGCTCGATTTACCTGCCATATAGGGATGGAAGGCTGAGTTGACCTTGGCGGCTGATTACATACCGAGGTGGTTTACCTGTCCGCAGGCAGTCACCCATCTAAGTACTAACCCGGCCAGGGAATGTGGCTAGTGATAGATATTTTGCTACTTACTGGCTTATTATTAATCTTATTATTATTATTAATGTTATTTATATGGCACACATTTGTTCAAGACAGTAAATGTGCCACGTCAACTGTTGTATGGATTATGTGGATTACGTTTTATGTCAGACACTTGAATGTAATGAAACCACAGAATGATCCACTCTGCCCTGCATCTGGTGAGGAGGAGGAAACTAGAAACTACCTACCACTTTCTGGGAACATACCCTGCTCGAATGCAGGATAGATATTCCATTTTTGGATCTCATCTACTAGAGGAAGAAGAACTAAGTTAAGGTTCAGCCAATATCCCTTATTCGGTTTGCAAGAACCATTAAGAGGCTAATGTGACCTTTGGTTACATTTGGGGCTGTGCATTGGGCCGAGCTGATACAGCCTCAGCACTGGACAGGTGAATAACCTGTCCACCCCTAAGGTAAGGTAAGGTAAGGTAAGGTAAGGTCAGGTCAGAGATGTGTTGAGTCACTACTGAAATACTGGTACAGATGCAGTTTTGCTTTTAGTGTGTTCCATTTGATGGGACAAGTGACAGTGAAACTGGGTTGAGGGGTTGTCGTAGTAGCTAGGTTTGTGTGCATGAATTTCCTTCAGATGTCTTCATTTATTGCATTATTTTCGGAGTTATTTTTGTCATTTTCTTAGTTTTCTGTTACGATTTTTCTTAAATTTTTAGTTTGATTTTACACAGTAGAATTAACTTGGTATTCATTAGTTTTCAAGTGGGGTTTAAATTGTTGCATTGTGTTGTATCTTGTTAAACTAGAAGGCGCTCATGAGAGTGCATATCTCCGCCAAGTGAAGCGATTTAAACATTTCCTCTGTAACATGTAGAAGTTTTCACGGGAGGGCGCCATTGTTCCTGCCACTTGTGTATGACGTGGAGATGAGTCTTCGTGTACACACACATATGGACAGAATGACCAATCTCAGTGTTCACTTTGTTCGCCTTGGTAGAGATAATTGGAAATATGAACACATTCTGGCCATCACATATTGGAATAGGTGTGGAAATAATTTAGCTACTTAGTTGCATGTATGGTCCGAGAGAATGGAGAATATATGTTGCCTGTTTTTCATGTTATTGGCTCTCAGCTGCACTCAGCTTTGACAGTATTAGGTTGCAGATATTTGTGATATTTTGCTGTAGGACTGGGTGTTTTATTTTGCATTTTGCTGATGTATGTTTTGTGGCAGTCGATGAATTTGTTTAATATGTGACTTGCATGTGACTGCATTGTTCAGATTGATATACAGTCAGCTGATTTGCTAGCAGAAAGTAATTTTCAGAACTTCAACAGTAAGTTCAGCCCGACAATGAACTCGATCCAGGATAATCTTGGAAAGTTGATCCTTGTACGCTTATCATTGCGAGAGCGATCTACAAACCCCGGTTCAGGTGATTAGTGAATTGTTTACTTTCTTCAGTTTGCAATGCATATTTATTTAATTTGGGTCAGTATGTTATTATCTTTCACAACTGTTAAATTAGCTTTGTTTGAATGCATTTTTGTCAGTTATTCAGCTAAGTACATATGCTGCTGCTGCTGCTGCTGTTTCTGTACTACTACTACCAGCACCACCACCGGCAGTTCTACTAATCTTTGGGCATCCAGCCATTTTCAGGGTTGTACCACATTAGGCTAATTTAGAAAAACAGTTATTAACCATTTTATTGTGTGTACCATATGTGAAAGTAAAGCATGAAGTAGAGTTAGGTCTCAAACTCAGCTGCGTATATGAGCCTTTTTGTGAATAAAGCCAAGTCTTTGTCCTGTAAAACTAAAATAATGGTGTGGGTGAGTGGTTTTTACTTCCAAATGCTGTTTTCATTGAGCAGTGTCTCAGCAATGAGCAATGGCATTAGATATCATTATCTGTGAGACTTTGCATGCATGGTTGGAAGATTGTGCCCATATGTTAATAGCGCATACAGTGCAATTGTCCTTGAACTGATATTCAAATTCGTCATCAAGTTGCAATATATATCTACCAATTTTTTTGTCGGTCACTGTTGCCTCATTCTGAAAATTTCGAAAAATGCACCAGAACAAGTGGCCAACCAACTTTCTTGTGTCAGTGACAGATTGTTTGCCATGGCAAATCTAGCAGTGAGCAGAAATCATTCCATGAAAGAAGGCAACAGTGGACACCGAAGCATCAACAAATTAGTAAATGTACAAGCTAATAGCTTAGAATGAGCTGTCGCTGATGACAATAGAAATGAATGAATGAATAAATAAATAAACACGATCGCAGGTTATAGATAGACTAGGCCTATAAAAACACATGACAGTCGACAACGCGAACGTTAAACGAACTTCGATGTTTGCTAATTTAGATCCGTCAGTGGGCTGATCGGTCATTGCAGCGAGACAGGGATACTAAGAAATAAAAAATACGACGCAAAATTTGCATTTTGTTTCACACTTTACACTTAAACATATTTTGCGCTTTCGCATTTCACAGTTGGCACTTTAGCTGCAAGCATCATGATAGGCAGTACGAGAGCCAGTGTAGAATAACAGAGATGATAGATGTTGGTAAACAATGTGATGATAGCTGCAGCACCAGTGCATCGACTAGGGAAACAAGCGTCAAATGAACTCTGATGTTTGCCAACGGCAATTCATCAGACTCGTCAGTATGCACGTACGAAAGTGAATTTGCAAAAACTGCAGTGCGAAGACATGTATATAAAAGGCAAGTAAGAAATGTTATGTCCTGGAACCATTTAGCATTTTCTGTATCGCCTTATATATGTACGCAATATATACAATATAATGCGATGCAAAATTCGCATTTTGTTTCGCACTTTACAGTTGGGACATATTTCGTGCTTTCGCAGTTAGCAGTGAACGAGGCAGCAAGCAGCAGCTGGCTGCTGTTTGTCAGATAACACGGAGCTAAAAATAATTATATCTACTTTCATGGTCAGAAATGTACGTTGCATCCAAAAATTGTGAAAAATTCACTAAAAACCTTTTTTTTGGGAGGGGTTCATGGCCGTTCAAGGTCTTCGATGTTGATAAATCTAAAAAGCCTGTCACCAGTGCTTGTTATGATAAGCAGCATGTCTGTACCTATCTGCAACCGCTTTCGCACTAAAAGAGCCAATACGGTCAAAATAACGTATTTTAGAGGGGGTGCCCATCTTTGACGCCCTCGTTCGAGGGGAACCCCCACACCCAGGGGCACAAAATTTTGTCACGAAAAACTAGAGACCTTGGGGCAGCCCACGGTGAAGATTGTGTGATTTTAGCTTGCACCGTTTTGATACAGTGCCAGGCTGTGACGGACAGACGAACAGACAGACAGACACCTAGACGATGGTTAAGACATGCGAAGCATTCTGCTGTCGCGCATAAAAATCGAGACAGCCTATAAGTAGTCGCCAGCACCCTATCTGATAGTACCATCGCCGACCCCTTACAACTTACCATTTAGCCACAATACATCCGTGACAGACGACGGACGACAGACGACATTCGTCCCATAGACGCGCTACACAGCATAGCTGTAGCATGTAAAAAACTGACAGTGGGTAAGTATAACTAGAAACACAGATATCCACAGAGGCTGATAAACTTCGTCGCCATTAAATGTCAAGTTAGTAGGCCTATGCCTGTCAGCCACGACTGAAATTAACTTAAGAGTAAGACCCAAACTCCACTACTTCGTTGTTATGGACTTTGTTGTACTGCATATGTTGCATGATAAATCAAAGCAAGTGGGGCTGCGACAGCTCAATAATTGCAGCATGACCATTGTGCAGATGACCTGGTGAGTGAAGCTGGTTTTACTGAGGTGCTGCCAGCTGCTACAGCTACTGTCGCGCCTGCTGCTTACTTTCCACCGGACCCTTCATTGAGTGCAGGGTTGATGCCAGGCAACCAATCAGAATCATGCGAAGCATGCACTGCTGTTTCATTGACCACAGAGAGGGCCACGTCACGTCATAGTGCTGGTGCTGCTTCTGCTGGTTCAGCTGGTACGTTCCAGACCACGATGTCTGCCATGATGCCTCCAGTCTCTGCTCATGGTGGTGCTGATATGCAGACACTTCCAAGACTTGAGCTCATGGAGCCGACGGTCGTCGTCAAAATAATTGAAGTGCAGGTGCCGTGGCTGTTCTGGGTTCAGCGTCATTCGAAGAAGCAAGAATTGGAAGATATCCTCGACAGACTGGAGTAAGTTGTTTGGCTTGCTTTATGCTGTGTTGATTTTGTTTCTCAATTTATTTATGTTGAACATCTCAAAGCCAACAAGTGAGTGGATAGTTTTTTTTGGCAAAGGTGCAGGTTCAGACACTTCATGTAATGTGGCTGGTTATCAATGAAGCTCTCAGTTTTAGTGCTTTTAATTGCTATATCTTTGCGGTATTTACTGATAAAGCTGATAACATATGCAGGTCATTTTGGCTGTTTGCTCATTTTCAAAATATACAATCATGAATGACCATAAATTTTGCAGTTAGTTCGTTTTTGTGTCGGACAGGTTGTTGAGTTGTCTGTTCTGATGGTACCAAATCTAAGCTAATGGAAACAGGAAAGCTTAACCAAAACAAACAGGTGTCTATGCAGTATGCACACCATGAAATATGGTTTCCCTGTAATAGCACATAAATTGCACCTTTCTTATTTTTATTCATTTGCAGTTAAACTACTTGCACACAGACAAAACAAGGCAACAGGAGAGACTGTATCAGACAGCCATTGGTTCGGAGTATGAGGGTTAATTGAAGTGATGTTGAAATTACTGACATGTAATTAATTGTGTGATTGCAGGCTTCATCATACGCGACATCCGGTTGACAGTCCATTTTATCAGTTGGACAAGTCAACACATGTTCGTCTTGGTGCTCTGGTGTCGGCGCAGTACACGCAGGACAATGTCTGGTATCGGGCTCGCATTGTCTCAATCTACCAGTCAAAAGGTTGGCTTCTTCGCTGCTATGGATGCATCTGAGCTGGATCTCCTTGGTAGTTAGATATAGACTAAGTAGTTTCTCTCATACAGCAGTCACTGTCACCCATAGCAAGCACTGCAGGTGGCCTGGTGGCTTAATGATTAGGACGTTGTTAGACTTTGTGATCACGAGGGCATGATTTCAACTCTGGCGTCACGTGTTTACTACTTGTATGGGTGACTGACTGCCCACTCTGCGGACAGCTAAACCATCTGGTTAAATTATAGGCCTAACCATGGTTCCTATGGTCAGGGGAAGTCAGGGGAAAATCATTAAATCTCGGTGTAACTTTTTGCATTTTTTGCAACGAGGAGTAACCCAGGGTTACTAACTCAGGTGTAAACCTGGGGTAACTCAGCAATCTTTGTAAACCGGCATCTGATTGGTCGATAACGACTATGTGACTTGGTGAATTGCCGAGTTGATTTATCGCATATTTATTGTTTGGTTATTTCTAGCGCTTTCACCTAGCAAATGGCCCCAATACAAAAATGCTATTTCAAACATTGCAAGCAACAATTTGCTAACCATAAAATGTTTCTGCAGACATTGTAGCAATCTCAATTATGATGTTGAACAAAAATGATGTCAAACGAAATAAGTGTAAAAGCATATTTAATGTCTTTTTAAAATAATGATGTTGCACAAAATATTTATGTTTCATTACCAACTTAATCAGAACACCTGTTGCAACTTGAAATTTGCTGTTAATATTACTAGACAGCTGAATAGATTAACGAATCATCATTGAAGTAGTCGAAGTGAACCATTTTGCTTGTCTCAGGTTTTGCCCCTGGTTTAACTTGGGGGCAACCCTCCAATGATGCGGGGTTAACTTTTGGCAAGTTACCCTTGGTTTAAACCAGGTTTAGCAGTTGCAATTTTAAATGCAATTGTTGTTTAACCCAGGGGTAACCCTTGATCAAGAGTTACCCCTGGTTTACCACTCGTTTCAAAAATCGTGCGTCAGTGTTTGTTTTATTTGGTTTTGTTACATATTAGAGTGTTTTCTACAGGTGTTAGGGTATTCTACATTGACTTTGGAAATTCCGAGCGACTGAAGCTGAACCGAGTGCGTCCTTTGCCGCCAGAATTGCTGTCTTATCCTTGCCAGGCATTTGCCTGCTCATTGGCAGAGGTTTGTTTGTCAGTTAGCACCGACAGTAAACATGCTGTTATTAAACATGCTGTTATTGCCTATTCTTGTCATGCAAGTAAGTGTCAAGAATTCTGACCTTTGCAGCAAAAATTACACGATAAAGAGTAATTTTATCTGAATGTAATTAAAGCTGTAAAAAATCGTGTGATGCCACTGCTGGGCATTTATTCTAACCAGTGATGACGAGTACTTAAGTACATTAGTACTTAAGTACGTACTTAAATACTTTTCATGTACTTGAGTACTTGTACTTAAGTATTCATGCGTGATGATACATAGGAACTTGTACTTAAGTACATTTTGAAGGTACATGACCCATAAGTACACACTTAAGTACTTGAGTACCTAAATTGCGCAGTTGAAAACGCTAATTAGTTTCAAGTGCATGTTATTCTGGATAATAAGTTATTTGTGTGTCGTATATTTTCTCATTTGGACATTTCCCTGTATGGACTTTGACATATCCCACGAGTGAGTTGTCGCATTTGGCTTAGCGGTGAAATGTTCATTTCTTGAGTTATTTGACTTGGGAAAAGTTGCTTCAGACCACAATCAAATGGTATAGCCGATAGCAATAAAGACATTTATGACTTTATGCACGACTCAAAAAATGAGGTTGCTGTCTCTGGATGCAAAGATAAAGCACTTCAGTTTTTGAGTGATCCATCATATTAACTTGTCAGTTTAGAAATTACCCAGTAGTCGTCAGAAGACAAAGTTTCTGTACAGGGCTGATGATGGCACAGCCAAGCTGAACTAAGAACTTAGTCTAACACCTTACAGAAATGAACTGTCAGATTAACTCTATAGTATAACACTACTTCTTTATCAGAAAAATAAAAATAAACAGTTTGTTTAGTGACAACGTAATCGGTTTTAATTTTGTTTGGTGACAGGTGACACTTCTGTGATGTACTTAATATGTACTTATGTACTTGTACTTGTACTTAGTTCTTATAAGTACTTAAGTACTTTTTCCAGAATGTATTTGTACTTGTACTTAAAGTACATTATTCGATGGATACTTTGTACTTGTACTTAAGTACTTTTTTGGAGTACTTACGTCATCACTGATTCTAACTTATAGATATATCATATCTAGAGAAAGAGCATTCCGTATGTGAGAAAACTGTTCTGCTGGAGCAATTTGCAAAAGCTCACTTTTGGTGCAGTTATTCCAAAAAATAGTTTAATTAAATAAGCAAATGAAGGAGTGAAAATTTTATGGTAGCTCGCTAGGTTGACATAAGGACTCTCCAATCCATGGCATATGCAATGTGGGAGGTTGTGCTTTTGTGGTAATAATGTTAGCTGGCGGTTGAAGAGTTGACTGACATGGCTGGGCGGGCCAGTGAGCTCCAGCGTCCTTGACGTTCACTTGACGTTCATCATGCAGACAGAGTTAGACAGACAGATGGAGACATTGTCAAAGAGACAGGGTCGGTCAGTGGGTTGATCACAGCAAACGACGTGACGTCAAGTTCTGGAATGCCTGGATTAGGGCTACAAAGTAAGCTCTACTCATAGGTGCACGCTGCCTTCATGCTGCACGTCACTACATCGGTTGTTGATGTTGATAGCAGTGCCGCAGTGACTACGTGATACCACCCAGTTGCAATAAACACCTACATGTATTATATAATAAGTCAGGCCATCTCACCTGTTGCATCAGCAGTGCCACTGTCTGGCACTAATTTGCAACTCACCCATTCGTTCATTCATTCAAATGTCCCAGACCTCACCTTTCCCCCTCACTTGGGGCATACAGCGCCGCAGGCAAGCTGATAACATTCCGTGGCGAGCGAGGAGCGGCGGGCGAGAAGAGTCCAGAAGAGTGGTGGCGCCGCACGAATCGTCTATTATTGCACCATTAACGGTTAACCCTACGGGCAGTTTCATAGCTGGTCTTGCCTTTGGGACCTGTTAACCGGTTAACCTTTAACAACCCTATATGGTTGGAGAATAATGATAGACTGCTTGGTTTGTGACAGTGTTGTTTTGTTGTTTGCAGATTGGCTGCTTGGGTGTAAATATGAGTACGTAGAGAGTATGCATTGTTTTGCTGTTATGTTGTGTGCTGCTGTAGGTGGGTCCAGCGGATGGTAGCAATAGCTGGTCGGAGCATGTGCTTGCTGAGTTCTATCAGCTGATTGCTGATGGCCAGCGCTTGATCCAGATCCACAATGATACCAGCATTCCACTCTTGTTCACCGATATCTACGAAGACATTGCCGCTTACGAGGACCACCAGTCATGGTCATTTTCCACCCGTCTGATGGCAAAAGGACTGGTGCAAAAGACGACCAATGCGCACATCGTATCGTGGTACAACGTGGAAGCTGTTCATCCCGTTGATTCCGATGTCACGGCAAGCTTGAGTCAGATGGATGTGCACAAATTTCAGATGCCGGCTGTTCATTTTGGTTCTGCCACAGCATCACAGCCTTCACAGAGCTATGTCGTTGCTAATGTGACTGTGGATCCGCCACCATTAGTCCGCACAGCAGCCATAGCTAGCAACAAAAAACAACCAGTCAGCCAGGAACCGCCTCCAAAAACGACCGCAGATATCCATCGGCAGAAAATGGAGAGAGTTGACAAGTGGCTCGAACACGGGAGCCACAGGAACTGGAAGCCGACCTCCTTCAAGATGTGTGTGGATGATCCTACAGTGGCTGTGCATGAAGCATTCTCAAGATTGGTAAACCATAGGGTAAAAGTTAAAGATTGTCAGAGAGAAGGCCGACCAGATGAAGGATGCAGTGGGGATCAGTGTGAACCTGGTGGCAAGAAGTCAGGCTGTACTGGTGTACCATTGCAGAGCAGCTTCATGTCATTCTCAAACCTTCAGCAGCAGCAGCCATCCAGAAGGCAGTTTGAAACATGTGACACACCCGAGAGAGATGTCAACCAGGTTGATCAGAGCACCAGACCTTCTGGTAAGAACAGGAGCTTTGAGCAGTTTATGAATCAGCTTCAAGGTGGTGGAGATGGTTCCCCGCTGAAATATTTTGCTTCTACTTCGTCTACTTCAACACCAAAGTCGTTGACAAGTAAAACATGCGACTCTCATGTAGCTTGTGATTCAGTTCGAGAAGGACAAAGAAGGCCTCTGTTTACACTAGATGAGAACATCTCCTCATCTTCTAAGCTTCCTGTCTGCATTCCCGAAGAGAACAAGATGGACTGCTCCACCGTCCGCAACACCTTTACATCGAAACGTGCTGATGATACTAATTTTCATGGTTCTTTTTCTGAATTTGTATCTGAGATTCTGCCAAGCACCGACGCGGAGAAGTCACCATTAGTAGATACTCTGCAGACAAAATCTGACCCCACAGTTGTCAAGTCGCCCGACGAAGAAAGTGTCGCCAGTAAGCAGAGTTCGGGGACACCGACACCGTTGAAGAAAGCTGCCGTTGATGAAGCTATAGCTTATTCGTCTTCGGGTGATCAAGGTGGGGCAAGTTGGATGGAAGGTTGCACACCGGCTGACGAACCACCATCGCCAACTCAAACCATTCCACCATTCTCACTTTTGCCTGCTGTGGAAGTGGAAGACCTGTTTTCAGATCACAATGCTAACGACGAAGATGCTCGTTCGGAGACTTCGTCGATGTTTGTGATGGCGAAAGTTCATCCACTGGAGTCTGATTTATATCTCACTGCCAATGAAACTTCCAGCAGTATATCTGCCACTTCACCAAAGAAGAACGCTACCACTGTTTCTTCAGCAGTTTCTCATGCAGAACAGTCCACGGAAGTCAGTAATGGAGATCCGATGTTGGTTTTAGATGACGAGACATTGCGGAACGATCACGCAGTTACTGCAGCTGATGTGATGAAGACATTGCAGGTTCTGCCAAGCGTCAAGTTGGAAATACCGGAATCTCATCATCTTACGGTCTTTCTGTCTTCTGTTGAGTCGCCACACCGGTTCTGGGTTAACCTCGGGTCAGAAGAAATTGCCCAGTTGGATTGTGTAACCGAGTTACTCAACACATTAGATCTGGTACCTACAGACCTGTTGTCTAGCAGTATTGAACTGCACCAGTGCTATGCAGTTCGCAGTGCTGATGATGGACTGTACTATCGTGCCGAGGTGGTTGAGGTCTGCTATGGTGACGCATGCTGCATGCGTGGTTCATCAGACAGTTGTGAATCATGTCAGTGTGATCAGATGATGCATCTGCCCACAGATACTGTCTCGGCTGTTCGTGTACGTACGTCTTTGTTTACGGCTCAGTTCTGAGATTAATTGGTTATATGATTGCATCCCGTGAACCAACAAAATTACAACAAAATTTCTTATACCACCTCCAACAAAACTAGATGGCCGCACTTTACAAGTTGGCAATAAAAAACTAGGCCTAAGCAATGTATTAAACTGGCCGTTTTCTTTTTATTATGTGAGCACACTGAGTGTATTTTATTTAATTTTTATTTATTTTAAATTCTCCACTGTCTTGATGTTGTTACAGAAATTGCGCAAAACTGCTTTTGGGGATGCTGCCTAATGTGAAAATTTGAGAAAATTAGAGAAAATTTGGCAGTAGAAGCAGTATTAGTTGTCAGTGAGTAGTGATTTGGTTATTACACAGCTGTCTTAGTTGTCCATATTATAGTTTTTGCTTGTTCGTTTGTCTGTCTCTCTGTCCGTCAGTTTTGTGTTGGCTTCTAAAAGTTCTAGAAAACACAAAGCATAGAAAACCAAAACTGGTGTCAGCATTCCCTGCAGCTGGAGTAACCGATTATTGGCTTAAGGGCCGGTTTCTGGATCTTAACTGGCCGGTCAAGTTAGTGTTAACTGACAGATTTGCATAACTCGCGTTTCCTGTTGCGTTAAATTTTGCGTCATTTGTTGTGTCAGGAATATTCACACCAAAAATTATGAGAATCTAATAATTTTTGTTCACACTAGAACAGAAAATGGCCATCAAATTAACTGGCAAACATCGGGCAGTTAGCTAACCGTCGATCGTAGTTATCGTATTTAACGCAACTTTTGTACCATTTTACAAGCAGTTAATTGAAGAATGTGATACTATAAAACGATTTTACCGTATATAGCATTGTCTTCATAATGCACGAGGAGACGTTTGCTGCTACAAATTTCGCTACAAAATCCATTGATGAATGGACAAAATGGATGTCCGCATATTGCTTGGCTGGCTCGTGCGCTGGCTGAGGAGCGCTTGCGCTCATTAATATTCATGATGCCCGCGTGCGCTAGGCCACGGCCTAGTGGCTAGGCGGAAGTGATGTGTCATGTGCATCGTTGCTAGTTTACCGCTCAGTTAGCTGACAGCCAGTCAGATTTTGTTCAGAAACACGCACAAACTTAACTAGCGAGTTACAGTTAACAGACGGTTTGCTAACTGATCAGTTAACTAAAAGATCCAGAAACCGGCCCTAAGTCGTGTTTAGGATTGTGAAGCACATAGCAAGGTGGGCAGCCATTTCATGTCAGCACTGGGCTGACATCCCCACTTGTTACAGTTCTATGTTTTTACACTGTTTCTCCAAAAAAACATCCCGAACATTTTCGATTATAACTTGAAGCAGAATTAGCGGATTTTAATAATTTTTGGTAAGAATATTCCTGAGACAACTGGACGTCAAATCATTATGTAGTTTCGCACCTCACCCAACGTCTGTTTCTGCACTACCTGGGAAAATCAGCACCAACAAAATATTACATTTTTACCTAAATAGGTATTATTACTTTGTCTAAATAACGCACAAAAACAGATTTTGTTCACATTTTTGACACTTTATCCAATTGTTTTGTTTTTAGCTGTCTGCAACGATCGAAATGTTGACCCATTGTGCAAGCACACGCATGGACACAATTTTTCCATTCATTGACAGCGGTATTGATAATGTTATGCTCTAGACTAATCTAGACTTCACCAGTTGCTTCTTGAATTTATAAACATTCCTGAACGTTATTTGGTAGACACTGCTACAAATCTTGTAATTGACTGGCTCTTGGGGCCAGAGATCTGGATAGACAAAATTTTTCAATGTTTTTTTTTATTCATTTTAATGCGTATTTTGCTTGGTCTGTTTTCCCCAGGTAGTGCAGAAAATGACATTGGGTGAGGTAGGAACTTAAACAGCCATTCAATAGCCAGTCGTGTCAGAAATATTTGTGCCAAAAATTATTGAAGTCTGATAATCGTGCTTCAAGTTTCGATCAATAATGTTGTGGATGTTTTTTTTATGTTTTTATATATTTTAATGCTTATTTTGCTTGTTTTTCTTTTCCTAGGTAGTGCAGAAGCAGACATTGGGGGAGGTGAAAAACTGAACGGTCATTTGTTGTGTCAGGAATATTCACACCAAAAATTATGAGAATCTAATAATTTTTGTTCACACTAGAACAGAAAATGTCTGGGATGTTTTTTTTGAGACACAGTGTATATGACTTGGTGCAGGTTCTGAGTGTGGACTTTGGTGGCAAGGAGTGGGTGGAAGTGTTCAGCCTGCGCCAGCTTCCCGATGAAGTCGCTGACTATCCACCATTTGCCGTGTGCTGTCGACTGGCCAACATTGAGCCACTAGCCATTGAAGACAGCGATGATCCTGCTGATTGGTTGAGCTCGGCCACAGACTATCTACTGACCGATGCAGCGGGTGGCAAACTATTCACTGCTTGGTTGGATGACTCTCTTCCAGTTGGTGCAGTTGTCAGGTACATTATGTGGCACTAGCACATGATTTGTGTCAGCAGAGGCACTGTTTGTGTGTGTTTTTTGTAAAGAATGGCCAGGCCATTTAATGATGCGTCGCGACTGCTTTAAGTGACACACTGATCCTTATTGTCTCTATGTTCACTCCTGCTTTCTGTCTGCGGGAAAGACTGTCACCGTTAAGTGGTTAATGTGATAGCTGTATGGTTGTGTGCAGTCCATGCAACAGAAAACCGCTGCCAGTTCGACTGACTGATGAAACGTCTGATCCAGTACTGGACATTGCTGATACCCTTGTTTGTCGCGGCTTTGCCCAGTATACTTCAGGTAACTTACTTACTTTGGTTGATTTGCATGCTGCTGGGCAATTGACACATTGACTATGTGATTTATGTCTCATTTGTCACATCCATATGTTAGTGGCTGAATGCATGATTCAGGAATACTTGCGTGTGTGTTTTGCAGAAGTGCATGATCATGATAATTTAATAGAGACATTTCCAAAGTGCCATATGCAGAGACAGAAAGTGGTAGGTGTTGGTGGTAGTGATGGGGTGAAGAATCACTAAACTTTGCATTTTGTTTGTTTGTTTGTTTATTTGTTCAAAGAAACATTTAATAAACAGTAACAATGTTCAGCAGAAGTGGAGCACGCAAGGCATAAAAATGCACTCACTGCGGCCCAAAAACTGTCAAGGCATACACATGTCACCAGCCATAATACATCAACATATTAACTATTCAGAGACTATAAAAACTACCATAAAAACACGAACACATTATCTAAAAATCATCTGAAAATCAAACCTACACAATCAAAGTTCACTTGCTCAATGCATCGCTTGAACGCTAAAAATGAACTGAAGTTAACACTGGCTGGAAGGTCATTCCACACACTTATGACACGTTCTGTGAAGAAATTTGCCCGTATACTTAGGTTATTATGGCTTTTGTACAGTTTGTATTTATGTCCCCGGGTAACAGTACATGGGCTAGGAGTGAAAAAGACACCAGACTCAACATCAGTCAGACCAAACAGAATCTTGTAACAGTAGC
>Ga0209367_1003538_pt1 | contig 21285 bp, 15 predicted proteins | sample WorMetLIZISLAND2_FD_187412 | JGI IMG/M metagenome (GOLD analysis project Ga0209367, IMG submission 187412) | Marine gutless worms symbiont microbial communities from Max Planck institute for Marine Microbiology, Germany - Olavius geniculatus... ...
AATAATTTTTAGAATAAATCGTTTGATATGGGCAGAATAACAAAGGATGATCGCTGTTTGATCATGGGCTTACGAACTGAGAACTGTTTTGCTAGGTAATGTGGTCACACAATAAAGGTGCGGTGGGTGAAAGAACTTTACGTTTACGCGCCATAAATTTCTGCTTGTAACAGTAAAAGAATGGTTAAAATCGATGCTGAATTACCGAAGTTATCCCAAAATAAATCTGGGTATCCGTTTTTTTGGACCACCCTGTATATATCATGTGACAGGGAGTATACTGAACTTCATAAGTGTAGAGGTAAACTTTACACCTGCCAAAATCAACTATAGGCCCCCACATTCAGACCACAAAATGATTTAATCATTTGAAATTCGCTGATAATATCAAACCTCTTGACATTTATTTTCAAGTAACTTACATTAACCGTGTGATGAAAAAGGCAATTTTTACTTGCAACACTTTTTTCTTGTAAATTCCATTCTTTGCAAAGTGAGGCGACCCGTAGCGAAACAGTTAAAAGTAGTGGGATATTTAAGAACTGCCTCATCGTTAATTGTCTGTCTCTCACTGAATATGTGTATACGAACATATACTGTAAACTGTCGAAATGCATTGGACAGACTCCGTGTTCATATGAACATTATCTTGTTGTCTAGAAAATGTGCCAGTACAAAAATTTTAAAAATTGGCTAATTTTTGGCGCCAAAAATTAACCGATTTTTAAAATTTTGGCGAAGATATAGACCGTGACATTGTGGGACGTTTTTTGGGACACAGATAATAACATGCAGAGCGAATATCGGTATTTGCCCATTTTATTAGACAATGCCCATTTTTCTTTATGGGCCTGTTTTTTGTTATTAAAAAAGTCAGATAGTTAACGGCTGTGTATAGCTCTTCACGAAAACCCGTTTTAAAGCTAAGGAGCGTCACCAGCCATATGAATAACACGCGGTGTTATCTGCCACCTGACAGATGAACGCGCCCCGCTTTAACGCCGTGGTAACCATTTATAGCGACCCGATCGGGAGTCTAGTTCACGACCAGTGACGACTTCTTAATGGTAGTAGATTCGGTGTCCTAAACCGGTATGCCATCACCACGATTTATTGTTTGTTTGTTTGTACGTTTTTTGTTTGTCGTTTTGCTCCCATCGTCGATAGATAATTTTTATTTGAAAAATATGATACGAAAGAGAAATACAGTAATCGTTACTCAATATTGAAATAAAATAAATAAATATATCAGTTGACTGTTGACGCTTGTCAGCTGCGCAGTGACGATTAAAAACTGGAAAAACGAAAACGATAATCAGAATGGAAATACACGTGAGCGGCGTTCTGACCTCGGCGCAGCGAGTCTGAGTTTGATTCGGCGTAACTACGACATTCGTCATGACGAAGAAGGCGTCGTTCTCCTGCAACAATGACGACAACGATGACAATTGCAACTGATGACTTCGCCGGACAACGGCGTCATATCAGTTTGTCTGTTTGTTTTTCTGTCCGTCTTTCTGTCCGCATTATTATTCATCAACTTATGAAAAAATGCTATTAGGCCTATGTGTACACCGTGATCCATAAAAACGTGCCACTTTTTTGAATAGCTCCGTTAAACATGGGCCGATTTTAATAATTTTTGGCGTGCGACATCAGAAAGAAACTAGACACAAATAACTCTAGCTTTGGCCAACTCACTTTAATACTGTCGCTACACTACCTTGTGAAATGCAGGTTATTGAATCTGCTGTTGGCGAGTGGTGTCAACGTTTGCAGCTTGCATTCGTGCTGGAGGAAGACATTTTGAGCACATGATGTGATGTAGCACGTGTGACTTTTTATGATGCAATAGTTGCCAATCCTGTTGGCAGTTAATCATTTTTGAGCCGACGCGTGGGCTATCCAGTATGAATTCATTGTTGTAAATGGCCAAACTACGACTTTTTGCATTTTACAAGGTAGTGTAGCAACAGTATTAAAATGAGGTGCCAAAACTAAAGTCATTTGCGTAAAGTTTCTGTTTAATGTCGCATGCCAAAAATTATTGAAATTGGCCAATGTTTCACAGCGCTATTCAAAAAATAAAAGTGACACTTTTATGGACCACGATGTACTTGCAGATAGTGCAGCACAATAGCAAGCATAGTACACTGTCCATACATCATCCCCTGAATACTTTGGGAATACATCCAACCATAAATTGTACATGCCCTATATATAAAAACTTTGCCGATATTTGTGAAAAAAGTCACTAACCTTCCGTGAATAACCATAAATGAAGCATTCATCTCCATTTTAACAGTTCTGCACCTGGATATTCTCACACTATGCACTCAGCACTGACGGTGTCACATTAAAATGTCTTCCTCATACGTGGTTAAAATTAATTAAAAGCATTTAATATATGTACTAAAAACAAAGTTAAAATACTTGTTAAGATCAAGGCTATTAAGCTAGTGTAAAAACAACATTATATACGATTGTAAAAGTTGATATCTTTAACATAAGCGATGATGTTGCGAGATGCAACATTTTCAAAAACGTCCTTGAGTGTGTTCACTCCAAAATATCTCTGACGTGCTGCACTGTAACGAGTGCAGTTTACCAAAATGTGCTTGACTGTGAGCGGAGAATGGCAAGCTTCATATGGCGCCGTCGCTTAGTACTCTATTTAGTGCTAAGTACACGCAACAATTATCATTTAGCTGTCAAGTTTAGAACCCGGAGTGCAGAATAATAGTAGTCCTGTCCGCCGGCGAAACCGCTGTGCTTATTTTACCATAGCACTGGTACCGTCTATATCTAGCAATATGTCGGCGGGGGTATTACGGGTTGATAAGTCCACCACGAGTGCACTCAAGCGTAAAGTGGTGTAGATTCGTTTAACACTCGCATATACCACTTCAGACAGTGATTTAACCGTACGTACGAGTAGGCTATACACACCGTAAACAGCACTGGTGATGATTGTAGTCTAGCAAGATAGTGTAGTTTGTACTAAAGGCAGAGAGACAAATTTGAAATAAGAGGGAGAGAGAAAAAGAATAGATAAAACTAAAGTTTAACCTGCCACAGTCTTCCATTCGCGGCAGCAGCAGTGGTAAAAGTGAAAAAGGTAAACAAACTGCAACTTTAGGTTGGTTGTTCCAGAATTATTTCAGGTCTCATATTTGGTCTGCTATTTTTAAGGTGTGAACTGCATTTTTCTGGTTCGTGACGTTAGTCGGAGCCGTATAATATTCAAACTACGATGGAGATAAATTTCGAGTTTAAAAACGGCAAAGCTGTGCAATAAATGCATAATTCAACGCACACTAAGGTGAAATTTGCTCTTGAGTATCGTTTAGTCAGCGCGTGATAAGAATCTGAGGTTGGCCAAAAACCGCGATCTCCTGCTGTGACTAGCTATATGCCGGGTGAGCCAAAAAAGTGACTATTTCAACCGCGTCAATATAATACCATATAAACTGCACGACGCCATACACTTTTACTGTTTAGACAATTCTAGCATTTGCTATTCGCAGTTTGAATATGTTCATATTATTTTTAATAACATTTTAATAATTCTTTCGGAACCGGTTTTTTTCGCACGCAGATTATGTGTGGCGCCGCTACGTGGCAGCCGCGTTTTCCGCGTGTCCGACGAATTTGTATGAATACTGCGGCCGTACGCGTTTCTGCTTGCTGAAAGTATGACCGCGTTCTAGCCTGTGGTTTCTGGAGTACGAAGGTTCATATTGTTTTCCAGTTTGCCGAGCCCTCGTGGAATATTTCGCCTGGAAAACCTGCTTCGTGCTCAAGCCTAGCTAGACTGTTGGCCGCGGCCATGTTCCGTGTGTCCTACATGTTCAGCCATGCGTGACCAAGTCTATACAGTCGTGGTCAGCTGCTGGGGCTATGGCTGCAAGCCGAGTACAACTTCATTGATGTCACTCGCCGCCAGGTGTGGTCTGCGAGGCTTGGGCGTGAGAGGTCCAGGCCCCGCGGCCGTTGCGGAGGACAACACCAACATGCAGCCGCCGCCCATCGATCAGCTGATCGACAACTTGACATCGTCTTGCCGCTGTTTGCTGGATGACCTGCGACGTTTGCCTGAGATGCCGTTCAGATGTGGATTGTGTGTGGCGCCGCTATTTTGGCAGCCGCGTTTTCCGCGTGTCTTGTACGTTCGTCAGGCCACCAGACATTGTCGCACGTGACACACTGTCGTATTTTCCAGACAGTCGTACATAGTTTGTCGTGACTTGCGGTTTTATTTGTGGACCTTGAAGTTTTTTTTTACTTAGGCCACGTTAAAAAATTGTAATGTAATGTACTGACAGCATTCATCGTTAGTTATAACGGAAGACGAAGAACTACGTATTAATGGCAGTCATTTAATACAAATGATCAGGAGTAACCAAAAATGGCAAATATAACGCATAGTACGACAGTAACAAAAAAGGAAACTAAAATACCAAAAAAGTGAAACTTTTTGGCTCATCCTGTAAACTTTAGACTAGCAGTTTAACAACCAGTATAAAGTCTGCGGTGGGGGAATGGCTCATGTAGTCATGTTTATTCATTGACTAATTCGCCTAGTGCACATAAACTGCTGTCTATCAAGTTAACATGTCAGCCACAACGCGTCAGATAACGGTTTATTTTACTGCGCCCGCGTGTATATACACAATCGTCACAGACTCAGGTGGGAATCAAATTGAACGTACACGTACGCACGATAATTTCTTGGCATTTATATTATACAAGGTAGTGTAGCCACGCGTGTCAGAAGAAAAAATTTATGCAAATCCGTTCACTTTTCTCAAACAAGAAGCCCAGCTGTCGTTAGAATAGCCGACTGTACTGGTTGTCAGTGACCTTTACGGTCATCTTAAGGTCGATGATTTTTCTATCTCATTCCAAACGGCGTATGCGATTTCCTATTAGCGATCAGTTAGCAATCTTGGCCCTATTTACCGTTTAGCCACAATACATCCGTGTAATGCAGAAATAACTGTTATGCTGCATTTCACCACTGAAAATTTGAAAATAATAACAACTATGAAATGTCTATGTTTTAAACATTGTGTTTAGTGGTAACAAGAAGCCTAGCTGTCGCTAAAATAGCCGACCGTACTGGTAGTCAGTGACCTTCAAGGTCATCAAAGGTCGATGATTTTCATTTTGTCTAGAAAGCGTATGCGACTTCTTATTAGCGATCAATAACAACCTTGGCCCTATCTCGCACCGTTTAGCCACAATAGCGCATACTGAGTTTCAAGGTCAATCAAGTTCAATGATTTTCATGTCATTTCAAAGCCCACATGCCACTTCCTATTAGTGATTAATAGTAATCTTGGCTCTATCTCTCACCGTTTCCGAAATACGGCCGCTCATAGCTCGAAACATTCCATTAAAAATTGCGGCCAAACCGCTGCAGATGGAAACATGGTTGCTATTGACAGCCTATAAAAAGTTGCCAGCGCCCTATCTGATGGTACCATCGCCGACACCTTACAACTTACCGTTTACCCACAATAGCGCACGATTGGCGCACCATAGTGCGTTATGGCTCTACAAGATCATTCAAAATCCTTGATTTTCATGTCATTGGAAAGCCAATATGCCACTTCCTATTAGTGATCAATAGGCCCTATGTCGCACCATTTAGCCCCAATACATCCGTGACGAACAGACGACGGACAGACAGACGACAATCATGCCATAAGCTCGACCACGGTAGGCTAAAAAGTTTGAGATGAGTCTTAGTCAAAAGATGCCGCTCCGTCGCTGCGCAGCATAAAGATCTGTACTGGCCAATTCGCATCTACTGTTGAGTCGCGTCGGCGTCGTAGGTGTAAATCAGCCATAGAAGCAACAAAAACAATTAATTTGAGCAAAGCTCATGTGACGCGCGATAGCAGCGGTCCTGCCACCTGGGCAATCGTGTACAGCATGCAATGAAATAATAATGCGCTTTGAAACAATACCCAAATTTGAGGTTTCTGTACAGAAAACTCCTTGAATGTAAAAGGTCGAAATTTAGATTGTTTAAATTGAACGTTATATGCTACAAATTTCATAGGCCTATGCAGATTGTCCAGATTTATCTTGAGCCATTTCGGCGCAATTAACTCTTGAAATGTGCGCCGAAGCCGAAAATTAAAAAAAAACACCAAAACCCCTTATCGTTTAAGGTTCAAGGTCATTTAAAGTCATTGATGTTCACACCAAAAACTCGTCATTAGTGCTTGTTACGATAAGCAGCATGTCCACGTCTCAATTGTTTTTACGTTAGACGAGCTAATATCGGTAGAATGAACACTTTCAAGAGGGTAACCCTCTTTGATGCCCGCCTGCGCAGGCCTCCTTGAACCTAGAGAGTCAAGACTTGAATTGCATAAATTTGCGTTCAATGCAACAAATTTCATCTGCATGGTTGTCTTGGTCTATCTCCAGCCATTTCGTCGCAATATATCTATATATTTAGAATCGGGGCGTCGACAACGCACGCAACAACGCACGCCTATCTCTAGCCATTCTGGCGCAATTCACTCTTAAAATGTGTGCCGCAGCCCAAAATCACGAAAGATCTACAAGAACCCCTAATTTTGGGGGCTCAAGGTCGTTTAAGGTCATCGATGTTGATAAAACTAAAAAGTACGTAACCAGTGCTTGTTATGATAAGCAACATGTTTGTACCTATCTGCAACGGTTTTTTTCACACTTGACGAGCCAATAACGGCAAAATAACGTCTTTTTAGGAAGGGGGTTCCCCTTTTTGGCGCCCTCGTTCGAAGGAAATCGCCTCACACAGGATCACGAACTCACGAAATTTTGTTGCGAAAACGAGTCCTTGGGGCAGCCCACAGTGAAGATCTCGGGATCTTAGCTTGCACCTTTTTGACACAATACAGCAGTGTGACAGACGGATGGACGGACAAACAGACAGACGCGCAGGCTATGGCTAAAACGCGCGAAGCATTCTGCTATCGCGCGTAATAAAATGAATTAAAAGTTTGTTCGCTTAATACAGTCTGTGCAACACAACACATTACTATTTAACCTTCTAAACTAACGTACTTTAACTTACTAAACTGAGATTTCAGTGCAATTTAGTTTATTTCTGTATTGTAGGTGCGTAACACATCGAACTTCGTTAAATAATTTGCTAACACATACGTAGCGACGCGATTAAGATCAGACGAGACACTTAACATTCACTGTATTATTGCAAATTTTTCACGAAGTGCACCAGTAAAAGAATTTTTAAATCGGTCAAAATTTGGCGAAGCTTTGGACACGAAAGTTTGATAACACGTTTTTATGAATTACGGTGTAGTTTTAGAGTGGCCGAGTAAGTTTATGAAACATAAATGTCGAGTGACACCAGTGGATGCACGCATGACACGGCATCGTGAAGAGAGGCGGGAAACGATAGAACGGCCGCAAGTAATGTGACTGCATGAGCCAATAGCGCGCGGTGCAGTCATATTGGCTCAGGTCGCACCGCTAGTCATTTTGTGATGCCAGTCGACTGCAAGTCAGCAGTAGGTCAGTCAGATCGTTGCCCCAGACAGTCATTTCCAGTTACGTGGCTGGCAGTCTGGCGTCTACTCAGAGCATAACTACAGTGTACATGGGATTGGTTGTTGAAAACAGAAGCCGAAATAACCGTAATGAGAATTTGCACACAGGACAAAAACACAGAAATGCCATCAGCACCACATGCACGCATACCGGCCGTGAAGAACTCACGAGTGTCTGATGGTGTGGGTTTGTTAGCATCGCTAACAGGTTGCTGTAAAACAGAAAGAGAGGGCAGACATTGCAAACCTATAGGGTGTTTACACGATCGAGCAAACATCGAGCAAATATCGAGCAAACATCCAGTTGGCGCAAGCAGGCCTATTGGAACCCAGCCCCTGACTCAAATGTAGGCCTAGGCTTAGGCTCAGCCCACAGCTGATCACGTGTTATATAGTCCTTCCAATTACAACCTGCCAGTCCTTCTAATTAGCATGCTAATTACCATAGAACGTCCAGCTAGCTGCTGGATGTTTGCTCGATCGTGTAAACACCCTATTAGTGAGGCACGAACGAACGATATGCTCACTGACACCAACAGATGCGTCACTTTAGTGAGGCTTGGAGTGAAAATACCAAACGCACTGTAAAAACATATATTTGAGTCACCGCCGAGTATTAATCAAATTACCAGTTCTTATCAACGACAATCATAGTCCCAGCTATCATCAAGTATAGTCATCAGTAGATTGCTAAGATATATAACGCGCCTCTAATTACTTTGACGTAAAAAGTCCTTCCCGAACCACAAAGCCCATAGCGCGGCGTTGATTTTAGTTTCGTTAGCCCCCCCCCAACCAGACACCGGTTTACACCGCGAGACCTGCAGGGATACGGAGCTAGTGCATCGCGCGGTGTGCCTGTTTACGCCACATCTTTCGCTGGTACTCATTGCGCCTACCCACGGAACGATAGCCGGGCTGAGTTGCCTTGGGTGGTTGGTTACATACCGAGATGATTTACTCTTTGCCGTCTGCCATCATCCAAGTACTAACCGGGCCCGGCGTCTATTAACTTCGTTGATCGCCAGAACGCGTTAACCACTTCCAGTACGCTAAGCCGCCACCGCCGTCGTGACGTATGATGCTACATAATGTGCTTTAACTGCTTGATTAATTGATAGTACGAGTACTGCGCTACACGCGAGCTGGAGGCCGTCCCGACAACAACTCACATTGGAAGCGACGACCAGGACGACCGAGACACACCTGTGTACGACAAGTGGAGATCGACACCGGTACCCCCGCTGATGTTGCATGGGACATTGCCGTCGACCGATGCAGTTGGGGGGCGCTACGACCACAGCTGGTCAAGCGTGACTAATGATGATAATGATGATGTACTGCGCATCATTAGAATTTACCTGCGGTGGCATGACGTAATCAGCAACATCCCAGATTCGATTACCGTCAACGCCGCCGTGAATAGTGATGTTCAGTTGTGTGCAATTCGTCAAAGCGATGCCCTTTAGCTTGGTAGTCGTGGCACTGATTACCTGATCTTTGTCCTGGTAGCCTCGCTCCCATATGATCACATAGCTGAAACAGTCACGCAAAAAACTCGGTATCGGTTCATGCAACTCCGTAGTAAAACATACAAACTGGCCATCACTACGCTATAATCAGACGCGGGGCCAGGCATTTCGAGGAAAGACGTTTTCAGTTTATAAGCGGCATTGCTGTTCACTATTGTGACAAATGATCTGTCTGTCTGTCTGTCTGTCTGTCACACAAGCTGTTGAACAGAATGTTATCAAGCTTTTGACACGACTATTCGTGCAGCCCTAAATAACATGATTTGATTTGAACAGAGGTTCAAATCCCGCGACCTCTCCCCCGCAAAAAAGCGATTTGTGATAGGAACTCTTGGCCAAAATTTGGACTGTAAATTGCGGACAAATCGCTACAAATAGCGCAATCTTTACGACAGGAAATTTTAAATTCAGCAACGCTTTATGCAACGGTGCAGTCGACGTCGTTTACTTGTTACAACTCTACCACAGTCATCGCCGCCGAAATGCCGCCAGTGACAACTCTGGTTGATAGGCCTACATCATCATGGTCATCGTCGTCGTCGTCGTCGTCGTCATTAGACATAGTTGCAATCTTGTCCAGAGATAAAGCCCACGGGGTAACTCTGATCTCCGCTGCATTACCTTTCCACCTGTCAGCCAGACACCAGACAGTCAGGCTCACTTGACCTGGATGGTTCACCCGTCTGCTGAAGTAGGCCCACTAACCGGGCCCGGCCCGGCCCGGCCCGGCGTATGAAGACTACGTTGTGCGAACCGAGATAATCAACAACAACAATTGCAGTTAATTTACACTTAGCTTGCACTGCTACAGTTTTCACAGTTTTCGGCTGCAGTCGTGCGTCATAAAGCAAACGACGATGTAGCCTGGGCAATCCAAGCGTGGTTTAACTACGATACCGCACTGTCTGGAGTGGTATAAGCTCGGACTGCGTCCTCGCATACCCACTCCAGCAGTGCGATATCTAGTAAATACCGACCCGATGATGTAGAAAAGAATCGCTGCCTGTATGAGACGGTTGATGATGCCGACTTTCTTGCTAGGAATGTGAACGACTTTGGCCGTGTCATATTCGAAAAAACTGCCAAGCACCGTCACATAGCTGCGTAGACTAGGCATCTTCCGACCGATCACTACTACACCGTCCGAACTCATACAACTACGACGACGACGAGTCGTGTGACGGATCAGCTGTAGACAGTCTAACTGTCTTGGCTGCTGCTGCTGATACGGCTTCTCGTGATAGCTTATAGTAGTACAGGCTGTCAGTAAAGCGTCACTGAAACGGCTACGACTACTGCAAGTGTTGCTGCTGCAGCTGCAGCTGCTGATGATGCGCACGCAGAGTAGGCTAATGGTTCATTGATGATCGGTCGCGTGCAGCGTGCATGCAGGCGCGAGCCGCTATACTCGCACTCGCAAGTTCGCAGTGGTGTCGCTGAGTCACTGTAAGTTCGACGGAAACAGCTTCTCTCTTACTGCCTCTCTGCGTATGGGGTGGTATATAGAAGGCTGAACTTAACGATTTTAGTAAGAAAAAGTGCTTTGCGCAGATCGAGCAATCGTGTAATATACATCTGTAGCAGCCTTGTAAACGATTAGCTTAGCTTTGATCATTGCAGTGAAGTGTGGTCATATTAAACGTCAACATTGTGAAAGACAAAAATATCGGCGCTGCTATTTTCAAGTCAGAATTGCAATTTAATTACTTTAATTCCTTGCATGTTATTATATGTTTATTTTGAGAAAGTGCACTTTTATGTTCAACTGGTTACAGTTTTGACTCAAACCAAATAATGTAATGTTTAGTAAAAGCTGAGACAATTTTAACCTTCAAAAACCGTCGCAATGTCTCAGTGCCGGCGCTAGCGCCCCCAATATAAGTGTGAGGCACTATGGCGAGTGTGGTAGCTCCAGCGTATAACGGGGTCTTGGGGAGAAGCTCCTAGCAGCGTCCAGGGGCAGAGCTCTTGATCAAGGGATCAAGGGGACGAAGCCCCTCTGATGAAATTTTTGAATAAATTTTTTTTAGAAAATCAGCCATAAATAATTGTAAAGATTCTAAGCCCGATAATTACGAGTAACAAATAACAAGTTAACAGCTAACAAGTACAAGTAATTTAAGCAAAGCTCATGAGAAGCGCGACAGCCTTAGCAGTTCCTGTTTGCACATTTTCTTGGTCTATCTCATAGCCATTTTGTGGCAATTCACTCTTGAAATGTGCGCTGCAGCCAAAAATTGCGAAAAATTCGTCAGAACCCCTTCTTTTGAAAGTTTAAGGTCGTTCAAGGTCGTTTAAGGTCATTGATGTTAATAAAACTAAAAATCAAGTGATCAGTGCTTGTTATGATAAGCAACATGTCTGTATCTATCTGCAACTGTTTTCACACTAGACGAAAGACGAGCCAACAATAACGCACAACAACGTTTTTCTACAGGTACTCCTCTTTGACATCCGCGTTCGAGGGGAACCCTTCACCTAGTGGCACAGAATTTTGTCACGAAAAACGAGAGTTTTGTGGTAGCCCACAGTGAAGATTTTGTAATCCTAGCTTGCACCGTTTTGATACAAATCAAGAGTATGCCGGACGGGCAGACGGACGGACGGACAGACACCTGAACGATGGCTAAGACGCGCAAAGCATTACATGCTGTCGCGCGTAAAAAAATTAAGTTGGATACGTGACCCAAATTCTTTTTTGTAACATTTGTAAATGTAATAAAATAATTGCTACAGTTCTGGAGCTACAGAAAATTTTTCTTAGTAGATTGTTTTTTTTTCTTTTGCGCATATTTTTATAGCCGCAGCAGTAGTAGCAAAAGCGGCAGTAGTAGGTTATAAACCAGGTTCACGCGACTTTTCGAAAAAACGCCGTCCCTACAGATTTTTACACTGATGTTCGTGACACACAAGCGAAGAAACTTAATTAGCCAAAACACTTGAATGATCGCGTGTTATCGACATGTTAAACATCCGAACTCGGTATGGCACTTGAGGCACATCAGCCTTACTGTCGCATTAAAGAAATAATCACGATTAAAATTATAAATAACCCCGTCAGAAAATGAAACGCCGTGACATAAATTACACTAGAGTAGCTTGCGATCCAATTATAGCGTCGCGCCCATAAGACCTTGTTGGGCCATGGCCCCACCTTTACGTCAGTCGCTAGGGCCAAGTCGGGTTAATGTTAAAATTTATGCGGCGTAATTAACATTATTGTTAAAATTTACTCAAATACTATCGATGTCGCCGATTTTAAGATGTCCGCCAATCCCGAGATTCGTATTGGCCAAAACGGCCGGGATCCCGGAATCCCGAAATTGCAATCAGTAACTTAAATGACAAATCTATTTTCCGGAGCAGATATTAAACTTACATCAGACTTCCAGTTTTACGCCAAATTAGCAGAGTCTAATTTTTTCTTGTGTGTCGTCAATATTTAAGTGCAACAATCTTTGCCTTAAGTAATTTTATCAGGGTGTTAAAAATAAGTAGAAATAACTTTTCGTCTTCCTTGTCAGCTAATTTGGAATAAGTCGATTGAAATATTGTGCAGAAATGTCTTTTATAGCCAGATCTTTACATTCAAATAAAATTTAGCTAACAGTTTTATATTTAGACAGAAAAATAATGTTCATATGAACACGGAGTCTGTCCAATGCATTTCGATAGTTTACAGTATATGTCCGTATAAATATAATCAGTGAGCTGTTTAGACTGGTAGAAAAAAAATTAAAAAGTTTAATTTTAAATTGTACAGCAACAATGATACTGTCATCCATCGCTATTATTATAACTTAAAATTAACGTTGTCAGTCACGAGACCATTCAATTCGTCACCAGCGCTTTACTGGTCCATCGTCACCATGCATCTATCTTGCACCGTTATGGATATATGGCGCCTCAAAGAAAATGGGGTCACGAACTTAATCTTTTGGGGACACGTGACGTCATCTGTCACGCGACCATTCGACTCCCGGGGGTCGACTTCCTGGGTGGTCCATAGTGACCATGCGTCTATATGGCATCGTTACCGAGATATGGTGCCTGTAAGATAATGGGGTCACGAACTTGACCTTTTGGGGAAAAGGAAAGGAAAAGGAAAAGGAAAAAAGGGAAAAAAGGGAAAGGAAAAGGGTAAAGGAAAGGGGAAAGAAAAGAAAAGGTGAAAGAAAGAGAGCGTAAGAAAAGTTGGACGCACGGACACACGGACGCACGCACGGACACTCAGGTGATTTTATACTCTGTTTAATGCTATGCATTGCATTGGACAGACAAAAAATTGCTGTAGAATTTATTATCGCTTCTTTGTTGACACACGCCAGGTGGTGTCCTCTAAATTGAATAACTTAAATATCAATTGCTCCAGCGCAGATACATGACCATGCAGCCTCCTATACTGAGCGAGATAGGAAATGACTCCAATAACGCACTGCGTGATTTGATGCACGTTTTATGAGATTCGATGCTGATTTAATAATTTTTTGGCAGTGCAATTCAGAAAATATAGGCCTACAACGGTTACTTGGTTTAGATAGACGGCATTTTTAACGAATCCGTTCAAGCGAGGGGGGAGCATGGCCCACCCGCCGCCACCATAGATCTGCCCTTGTTTCGCAATCATAGTAAGTTGTGTAGCCTACTGTGTAACCTGCCTGTCGTAATCAACTTTACTTACTTTGCCCACAATGTACGATACGAAACTGCACGGATTTACCACTAAATCTGCAATAATTTTTGTACCGTGACACTATCAAACTTCCACAAATAGAGACTCTCCTCTGCAGGCGTTCAACATTCCACTATCAGAAACCTACAAAACTATACGGCGTTTATGTATAGGCCTATGGCCATTACTGCCATTAGTCAGATATCATAACCATGAAACAAAGTGTAGGACAAAAACTAAACATGTGAAACAAACATAGGATTAGGCTATAGTGGCTTTATGGTCTAACCTCGAATGCCCAACCCTTTCCCCATTATGGAATGTCAGGCCCCCATGCACGATTGCTAGTATACAGCGATCGAACAGTGACAAAGGTATCAACAACGTTGGTATCGGAAAACAGCAGAGTTTTTTTACACAACAATAAAATTCTCGAAATAGAATTTTTATTGTGTCATCTCCGCTATTTAGGCCTACTTTATATACAAAAACTCACAACTATACACAGTATTCAAAAGTGTCTTTAAATTTTAGTTACATTCTCCAAAGATTTGACGTCTGTAGGCCTAAGCCTAAATGTTATGCATGTACCGAACCACGGATACGATATTAGCATTACAAAACATTATTTCTCTCATCATCTGCAGTACATAGCTGCAGGAGCATAACATCATTGTTGTCATTATTGGCGCTAACTCGCCTAGTATTCAGATAAAACATTTAAATTTTCGCGGACTATTGTGTCTGGAATTTCGTAGCCGAAAATCTCATAATCTTTTTTGTACACTTGCAGCAAACGTCGAATGATATACGAGGGTATCTCGCCGTAGAATTTTCGCAGAAATTCACGCGAGTTTCGGTTTCGACTGTCCAGATCGGTGGCGGGAAACTGAACGGCGTCTGCAGTGTTATTAGTGAGAAGGCGGCGATGAGATATCAGTCGCAGAACGTGTTGAGCGTCTTGATGAAATGTCTCGTAATGACCGATGAAGTCGTAGTTGATCTGACATGGTCTACACAGATTATACTGCGGTCTCCAGTGCATGTCAAGATGCTGTTGTCCGACGCGCCCAGCCTCTTGCAGAACGTATTGAACAAACTCGTCGAATTTTACTTCATTTCCGATTGTCACAGACCTGGTAACGACACAATAATTGTTGCAGAGATTTAAGTTTTTGATAAATACTGCAATGACGCAGAAACGCAGAACCGGTAAATCTACAGTCTGTTGAAACACTCTGACAGAATCCGTGAAGGCAAAAAAGCTTGCAATGCAGTTTTAAATTCTGCATATTAGTGTCTCGTATATAATTTGTGGGTTTTTCATATTTAGCATTTCTGCATTTTCGTATATATTTCATGTGTTTTATGTCGCAGCATTTTTTGCGAACAAACTCGTTTAAAAGAACCGGTGTTTTTGAAGCTAAGTTAAGCTGATGTTACGACCGCACAATACCCACAGTTGCTGGAGCAGCACAGATCGTACAAGAAACAACGAAAGCGCAAACTGCTAAAAGCGACATTAATGTAGAATTAGATGGGAGTCATTAACCTGCAGCTAGAAGCAAAATACCGGACGAAGTTAGTGCACAACCATTACGCTAAACCAACACAGTATGCAAAAGTGTCAAGCCATTATGTTAATACTCTACCCAGTCTTTGATGGCAAATGCTCTCGAAACTGACTGATGATATACTGCCGAAGCGGAGCGTATTCGTTGGCTCGAAACATCTTGTCAAGATACGCCGACACGAGCCTTTCAAGGGGCTCCCGAACAAATATAAACTTGAAGTAGTCTTTGTACGGAAAACCTGCGAGCTACGAGGCGTTTTGAAACGAAGCCATATCGAGGTGGTAGTTGTGTTTGCCGAAATGGACACTGTCGCGGTCGGCCGTAGCTAACAGCTGAGCGGCAGGATTGCCGGTTAGTTGAAGTAGCGCCCGCATCCAGGTCGTGTAGGCCACCTTACCAACAATGCAGTAAACAAGCCGCAAGTCGTGGCTGACAATGAATTTCCACGGCCTCTCTGACCAACTGTCGTTGGATACTGAACACGCTTTTTGCAGGTGTCGTTGACGATGCTGTTGATGCAGCTGCGCTGATGTGCTCGACTCATGTGACTGAAATCATCACAAGGAATTAAATCTATGATTGCAGTTTTACGATAACAAGTGGAAAATCAAGCACGATACTTTCGTTAGTGGTTATTTGCCTTATACTGTAGTCAAAAACTGTACAGTTCTGCATTTACATAGATGGACCACTAAAGCTGTTATGCCAATTTAAAGTAGGTTGTTTTATACACTGTGTTTCAAAAAACATCCCAATGTTTAATTTTTTTACTTTACTCAAAGTCTGTGCACTACCTGGGGAAACAGAACCAACGAAATATTGTATTTTTACCTAATTCAGTATTATTGGTTAATAAGTAACGCACAAAGTAAGTAACACACAAACACATATTTTGTTAACTTTTTTGACACTTTGGTTGACACTTCATTTAACTGTTTTTAACTGCTCCCAGCAAAATTGCTTGAATTGTGGGCGCATTATGAGAACACAGGCATGGAGACGCTTTCCGCATTTATTGACAGCAGTATCGATAATGTTTTGCTTCAGACCAACCCAGACTTCACCAGTCACTTCTTGAATTCATAAACATTCCCGAAGGTCATCACTGCTTTATGACGTGACAGCATGTTCCAGGCTACTATACGCACTACGAGTAATAAGCAGTCACGACTTGCCGGCGTCATCTATGCAAGACGTGTTCATGCGACGGGATATTATTTGCATATGTTTAAGTTGCCTGTTTTTAACGTTTTTAATCTGTTGTAAACATTAGTTTTTATTTAGAGTACTTTTTGTTAGTGGTGTTTACTTTCCGCACACACAATGGACGTTTTTCGTAAATGTTTGCATGTTTTGACATATTACATGATTGCGTAAATAGAAGTTGCGTATATCAACTGTCATTAAACGAATATATGATAATGATGATGATGACTAATAAATGGAACTCGTTGTGCGGTCGGACTAACAATGTTTTGTGCTACTTTTACAAACGCCAGTATTTCGATTGACTCCAGAGGCGCTGAAAGTACAGCTAATGAGATCCTACTGAGTGTGCTGTGGGATCTAACAAATCTATGTGTGGAAGACGTAGAGAAAAAGACTCAGACTCGTGTGGAACGTACCAAATCCTACACGCTCGTTCTTGCTAGCTCCGTTGTGTGGCACTCTCTCACTAAGAGATGAACTGTCTTGGTGCTTGATGTAAATTTCATTTGTAGCTGTCCGTCCGTCCAGTGACAGTGACAGTGTCAGGGTTCGCTTTGCCGCACGTCATGGTGTCTTCTGTCGTAGAATGTTGTTTACTGTCGGGCGTAATGCTCAGTACTGCTGCCTGGTCGCATAATAATGTGAGACTGGCTGGTCTTATTATGTACGTTAGACAAGATGAGCATTTAGCGTTCTGCTCTGGCTGCTGTATCAGATGACACATGGAAAAAGTGTCTTTTATTTTAGAGCTGTTTTTGTTAAGTGTGTTTTTATGTTCTGGACGTTTTCTTACATGCTGAGCTTAATAGCCTTAGTAGTTTCCTTTGTAAAGATTAACTGTTTGTATTTTTTCATTATTTTTTGAATTTGTATTGTGCTTTTTTGAGCTACTTTTTGTGCGTATTTTATGCATTTTTGTTTATATGTTCGATTTTCATAATAAACAAATAAATAACGTATTAGATTTCTCAAAGCTAGTGTAAATGAAAACGCCTTGTGGGCTAATACGTTTATCGTTTGCATTTTTTGTAGCTTCAAATATCGTAAAGAAATTGGGTAACTTGGCTTTCATATTCATGCTTTGTAACAATCTAATGTAACTTACTGTTGTTAATGAAACCTAAACTAACTCAATCGTTAACATTATAAATGAAACCGCACGCTTACAAGTTATTTTGCAAGTAAAATTATAACTAATCTCAAAATTGAAGCTACGTAACATCATCTTAATTTAATTAAGACTGATTTAAAAAATTTTAAAAAAACTGTTTAAGCTAAGTTTTGTTAAAACATGAGGTTAAAGTTAAAATTTGTTAAACCTTTACTTACTGTTAAATGTAATGTAGGCCTAAAGCAGAATAAAACACGTGTTCAACGTAATAGACATTAAGTTTACATAAAAAATCGTCAGCACCCGATTATAACCAAATAAATGTACAAGACATCAGTTTATACACTTGTTAACGGCAACATTAGAGAACTCGCCTATCGAAAACAGCAAAAATCACAAAAGGTGATATTGCCCGCATCACACAGACTGTGTGTCAGTCGGGGTGAAATTCGATTGGCAGCATTTGCCGGCCCATCCCTGAAAACCCCCTATAGACGCAAAAATCTCGCAGATATCTTTTACACAGACCGAGTTATAGCCAGTGTTGTCTCAGATGTTGTCGCCATGGCAACCAGGAAGGGTCTGGGGTAAAACTGAATAACATCATTAAATTGGCCATCCCCCCAAACCATACCCTAGAACCAAAAATTACGACTCCATCTTATACATAGCCAAAGTTATGACAGTTTAAAGAATTGTTTAATTTTTCCCATAGGCGCCATTATATTTTATTTTCAAATTTTTATAATAAATACGTTAAATATTAAATTTTAATTTTCTAGCCCAAAAAGGCACACCCTTGCCTGATACCGCATCGTTTGAGCCATTGCGCGCAAAAATTCGCTAAGGAGTCTGACTTGTAGGTACGTGGAAGTAAAAAAGTACATGGGTATAAATTTTTTGCGTATATTTCACCTATATTCTGCGAAATTTTCTTCGGGCAGATTTACATGAAATTTTGCGTGATGGGTCATCTAGCCGACTTAATAAACTGTGCCAAATTTTATCTCAATCGGGTCAGGGGTTTTGATTCTGTGGGGGTCGAATTTTTGATTTCTTCATAGGAAAAGAAGTCGCCGTTAACACAGGGTTTAAACTACCGTTCAGCCTGTGATTGTAACGAGAAATGGGCATAAAACCATTAGCTTACCTTCATGGCGGAATTTTATCGTCGACTTGATTGAGGTAAACTTGTCAACGTTATACAACACACTACGAGTATTAATACTACAGCCGAAGCCGTCTTGATTTTCACTCCTTTCTCCAATTTTCTGTTCATTTTAGTTGACGAATGAACTGTAAATAACGTGCAAAATTTCCATGCATGCACTTTTTAAGTACATGCATGTTATATTATACGTTCCACTTAATAATAAAGATTGACGATCGATGTCGAACGAACACGCTACTAACATCTAAAAATCTTTGAAAGTTGATAAATCGTTAGAAACATTTTAACTCATTAATTTATATTCACATTTGCTTGCAGCTAAACGTCTTCAACGGGCCGTCAGCGATGTTAATGTTACTGTAGTATGCGTTTTTTACGACTGTGTGCGCATTTATTGCAAACTGCGTTCGAGTAAGACTACAAATGATAAATAAGTAAGGAAGTATGTAAGTAAGTAAGTATAGCGCATAATGTTGGACTTTTATTTCTGTATTGTGGCGGTTTATGGGCCAATTTTGTTTAAGAATATTATTTTATTTTAATAAAAAACGTTAGTGAACTCGAAGTAAAAAGTATAGCTATGGTCTAGATTGAACTGTGTATTTTTTGTCGAACTACGTGCGGAATTTTAAATCCGAAAATATTGTAATCTTTCTTGTATAGTTGCAACAGATTAAAAAGGTTTTCTGGCGGAATTTCGTCGTAAAAGTTTTGCAAAAATTCGCGAGAGTTTCGGTTTCGGCTGTCAAGATCGGTGGCGGGAAACTGAACGGGATCTGCAGTGTTATTGGTGAGTAAAAGGCGGCGATGAGATATCAGTCGCAGAACGTGTTGAGCGTCTTGATGAAGTGTCTCGTAACGACCGATGAAATCGTAGTTGATCTGACACGGTCTACACAGATTATACTGCGGCATCCAGTGAGGATCAATATATTGTGGATCTTTGCCAGCTTCGTGCAAAACATGCAGAACGAACTCTTCAAATTTTACGTCGACTTCGATGTTTACAGACCTAGAAACCACAAAATTTACTGCACCAATTCTGTCATATTGCGGCACCACACGAACGACACTGTGTCCAAAAAAGTAACCCTCTGGATATCGTACAATAAAAATGTACAATCTGAACAAATTTAAATAAAATTTCGTACGCTCAATTTGTAATAAATTGCTAAAACAAGCACCAAAGTTCGTTGAAAAATATTATTTCTTAGCGGAGTTATTAATTGTTGAATGTCGATAACGAAATATTTTCGTTAAGCCTGCGTATATGATGTTAACGAAGTAGATTTCTCTGTTATTTTACACCAAGGTAACTTCAACAAACAAAATTTAATTCGAGCAAAATTTTACATTAACAATGCATCGCCTATTGGCAATTAAAATGCCAAATTTCAGTTAAATCTGCCAAAGAATACAAATAGCTACAGCGGTTTTTGGTGAGGTTGGCCCAAAACACTTCAGCTTCATATGTTTGTGTTTGACGTCATTCACAAGAACCTGAAACTAAAGTGTTTCAAGGTGACCTTACAAAAGCCGCTGTAGCTATAGTTTGCTTTTGCAGATTTAATTAAAATTCGGCGCGTTGATTGCCAATAAATGATGCATTGTTGGCGTAAAATTTTGCCAAAGTCAGATGTTGTTTGTTAGAGTTACGCAAATGTACATTAACAGAGGGGTTTACTTGTGGAACGTCATTTTCGTAACGGAGATATTTTGTTATCGATATTTAACAATTAATAACTTCGCTAAAAATATTTTAAACAAAATTTTGTGATGGTCTTAACAATTTATTATAAATTAAACGTACAAAATTTTTTCAGATTTGTTTAGACTTGACATTTCTATTGTACAATGTCTAGGGGGTTACTTTATTCCGGACACAGTGTATATGCCGTGATCCATAAATACATTTGTATTTCACAAGGTAGTGTGTCAATGCAGTTAAAGTGTGGCAAAATATTTAGTAACTATTTATTACAATTGTTGCAGAGTCTGCCAATGATTTTTTTATAATCTATAGATATTTAGCGAAAATATGGAAAAAAAAGTTTGGTAGTACGTTTCTATGGACAGCGGTGTACTTCGGCGACAACTGCTACTACAAGGTCTGCAAGTGAAAAAATGTGCTAATAAGTTTGGCTGAGTGTTCGGAGGGTTCAGAGATTGCTGACCACTAACTAATAACAGTAAGTAAGTAAGTGAGTAAAGTGTAAATTTATATAGCGCATACTCAAAAAGATCTCTAATGCGCTTAATACATTTTGTCCAACAATATTTCGTAAAAATGTATGTCTTTAGCTGACGTTTGAAAGTATCAAGACTCAGTTCTGGATCACGAAGACTGTCTGGCAGCAAATTCCAAGTCGACGGGCCCGCCACAGAAAAGCGCCGACGACCGAAACTGTTCAGTCGATAGCGCGGTACGACCAACTTCCGCTG
>Ga0209367_1003539_pt1 | contig 21284 bp, 12 predicted proteins | sample WorMetLIZISLAND2_FD_187412 | JGI IMG/M metagenome (GOLD analysis project Ga0209367, IMG submission 187412) | Marine gutless worms symbiont microbial communities from Max Planck institute for Marine Microbiology, Germany - Olavius geniculatus... ...
GCATTCTAGAGTGCCGATGCACCGTTGCTATGCCGTATACGGTAAACATATTATCTTGACAACGGATGTAGAATAATTAACGAATATCTATTGGAATATAAAATGTGTATCTTCGGAACTTTATCGTGCAACTGTTGATGCGAAGATTGTGTGATAACTTCAGAGAAGCTTATATTCGAACAAACTACTGCTAATCGGTGCTGGACTGTTTCGTAAGCATTGGCATGAGCGCATGTGACTGTGACATCACTGTAGTTGGCCTACGGGCTGAGCATGGCTTGACCAATCAGAGTCGCCCACGGTATAACCACGGCCGTTCAACTGAACGGGATCAGCTGATCCAAGTTCAACTTGGTGCAACATAATTCAGCATGAACTCTGTTCAACTCTTGATCTAGGTTCAGCTGAACCAAGATCATGAACCACGTTGGTGCAACTCGCCCTTAGTAGTGGTAATGGTAGTAGAACTTTGTAGTAGTAGTAGTAAGTAATAGTAGTTGTCATAGTAGTAGCAGTAGTTATAGTTGTAGCAGCAGTAGTAGTAGTATTAGTACGAGTAAATAATCGTATATCCAGGAAAAGCTAGAAGCTTCAATACATCCCTTGTTGAATTTAACAGCTTTTGCTACTTTTGGTAGATTGAACTGAATTTCACTAACGTTACCAAGTATTCTGTTGCTTAAAGGTTTTTTAAACAACCCCAATCCAGTGCAGGATTGATAAATGTTTAACGAGTTACTTATTTGTTGGTTGATCGACTAATTCCATGACAGCACTGCAGTATGTTTTCACTATATATTTATCGTAAGTTTCAACAAAGTGTACCAGAAATCAACAGACACTGTCTTTTAAAAGAAAACTTCCAAAATCTAACTTCTGTGCTATTTACACAGTTAAGTTCAGGTTCCATTCATGTTGTAGCAAGAGGGTTAAAAGGTAGCTGCCTACTGCCCCCAAATTTTAGCTTCTCCAAAAAGTTTTTTTCTCCGAAAAATTTTTTTCAAGTTACATCTATGCTATATTCGGTGCCGTAAGTTTCCCATTTTGTTGAAATTTAAGGGCTTAATTAAAATTTTGAACACTATCTTTTCTGTCAGCAATTTGCTATTGGAAAATTGCCAACTTCCTGTGGTCGTGCTCTCATGTTTGATGTTTCATGGTAAAATCTGTTCTTCTGTAGAGTAAGAAGACTCTGAAGTTGTTCAAAGATGGTCGTGAGAAAATGTTTGATGAGCATTCAACGCCTCGGCGCAGCCTTACCAAACTTTCTCTGGTTTTTTCCCACATGCTTGCCGAGCTTCGCGCACTCTTTCCGAGCGGAGTCTATGCTGGTGACACTTTCCGCATCACCAAAAGCGACGCCGCTGACTGGTGGAAAAAGTCTTTCCCTGACAAGTGCGTAAATGCGTAAATGCTAAACTTTGTTAGCTTGGACTACGCAGTTTGAGTAGGCTACTGCATTATCATCATTTTTTTCCATTTTACTTCAGTTTGCTAAAGACAATGTTTAACAATTAGTAATTGAAATTTTGCAGCTGATTGATTAATTTTTATGAATTTTTGGAAACCACTCAGTTACAAAATTTCTAGTCAGTTGCAGCCCCAATTTCTATTAATGACCAATACCAAGACTTGTGTTTAATCCTTACTGTGAGATTTGTCTGCTGGCATGTATGCAAAATATGAAATGCGAGTGTAACAAGGCTTTATACACTTTAGACTGTGTTGAAATGTACACATTTTATGGCCATGATCAGTGGCATGTTCTGCCTGGATGCACGTGTGATATACAAACGGGAGATACTATCAGTCGTCGCGCTTGAGTGGTGGAGTGGGATGATGGACACTTATAACACTACAGACACTATAGTGAGAGATAGGAGGACTAACTAGGCCACGAAGTGATATTTTTTGTGCATTTTTTCCAAATTTTTGCACTGCCAGTTTTGTAGTTCTGCACTGCATTTTTTTGTCTATTTTATTTATTTTCATCTCAATTGTTAAAAATGTAAGTACTCGGGAAAGCTGTAGTGTGACTGACTTGCCAGGAATGTTAGTGGTTGGTCGCATTGTTTTTTTTGTTTTGTTTTTCAGCTGCATAAAACAAAAAAAACACAGATTTTTAAAGTTTTTTTGTTAGATTAAACTGACAGCATGTCCATCAGTTTTCAAGTGCAAAGTCTCTTGTGTCATATCATACTATTACCAGTACCGCTACAGCTACTGCAACAACAACTACTACTACTATAGTGTGTTGTTTTTTGTAGAACAATTGTACCATGGAAACAGTTTCGCCAGTCTTTGAATGAAGTTCATCCGATAGGCTCTCCATTGGAAGCTATGGCACTCAAGTCCACCATAGATTTGACCTGTAACGATTACATTTCTTGCTTCGAGTTTGACGTCTTTACACGGTAAGGCTCTGCTGTTACTACATTCCCTACATTGCTTTCATACATTCTAAAGTTTTGACAGGATGTGTCAGTTTCAGGATTGCAAAAAATCTTATTTTAAAAACCCAACCCAGTGGGTTTTGGCATTTATTGGGTTTTTGGGTTTTGGTTTATTTATAATTTTTTGGGTTTAAACTGTTGTGGTAAAAAGTCCAAACTTGATGGGTTCAGGGATTTCTCTGGGTTTTCCATTTGTTGGTTGATTCATATTGGTTTCTGTTTGCTGCCCAGTGCCCACAGCATAAAATATACTAGTATGTGTGAATTTTGCTGATGGCTTGGTGGGGTAACAGTAGGATATCGGACTTGCAAACAAGAGGCTGTGGGTTCAACTCCCGGTTATGTCACTATCAAGTGGTTATGACTTGGATGGGTGACTCTCTGTGGACAGGTATATCCCAGTATATAACCAACAGCAACATCAAGGTCTACTCAGCCTTTCATCCCTTCGGGGTAAGCAAGTCAAGTATTGGCCTCTCTGGCTGGGGTTAAGACAGGGCACGTTCACCTGTGCCATGCTGTGTGATTCCATATGGCAGATGATGCTCTGTAGTCTGTAGCTATGCAATGGTACACAACTTTTAACCTTTATGTGTTAGCATGCATTGTTGCAGGCTGTTTCAGCCGTGGTGGAATCTACTGCGTAACTGGAACGTGTTAGCGGTTACACACCCCGGCTATGTGGCTTTTCTCACTTACGATGAAGTGAAGGCCAGACTGCAAAAATACATCAATAAACCCGGCAGGTCAGCTACTACTACTGCTACAACAACAACTACTACTACTACTACATGGATATTATTACTGCTACTATTTTTTGATGGGTTACGTTACGTTACGGCGGAATGTTTACATGTTTTAATTGAGCAGTTTTTATGGTTTTAACTGTTTTTAACAAGTTTAAGACATTCGTTTTCATCTGGACGGCTGCGCAACATGTTTTTGTTTGTGAACGTTATCTTCGTGACAATGTGAAGTCAACTCTGTTTACGCTGAAGTGGGCGTGGCACCAGCCACGTCTGTCCACCTATGTCGTGACACTGTTTGTGACAAATATCTGTTGTTTGTGTTCAACTGCCCGTTCCGTCCTCGTCCACCTCGCTCCGTGTCGTCTTTTGTCGTCGTTGCTCTTCTGCTCGTCACTGGGATTGAAACAAACCCCAGACTGACGTACTGCAAAGCACCAACCCTAAGCCCGACTTCGACCACCATCAGTGCCAAATCGCCAGTGAAGTTCGGCTTCATTAACGCTTATTCTATTGTGAGACAAGGTCCACTGATCTATGACATGATTGCCACACATGAGCTTCAATAAAGCCCAGACCACAATTGGTGGCTTTCAAGTTCCGGTCTCTAAAGAAAGTTAACTGGGCGCGGTTTCAAGATGATCACCACCAGTCTGAACTTTTCACAGGCCTAGCGGATAATGCTGATCAGTTTTCTGAGCAGCTCGATGCGGTCACTGTCGACATACTTAACCGACACTGCTCGATACATCAGCAAAAGCGGTTCATGTCTGCACGAAGAGACAACAGATGGTTATCAGTAGCTGCAGTCGATGCCAAAAGACATCGTTGTCAACTTGAAAGGCGCTGGCATGCCACTCGTTGCTCAGAAGACTACGTTGCCTACAGAAAGATGTGTCGCACCGCGAACAACCCTCATCGACGTTGGTCAGCAATTCGCAGCACACTTCATCAGACAGAGCCACGGATTGTTCGATCATCAGATTAGAACCAACGATTGTCGAGTGAGTTTGCCACATTCTTCCTTGACAAAATTTGACAAATTAAGTCCACGATATCACAGTGGCTCGGCCAAGGCTGCCATGACCCGCTGCAGTCAGATGTCAGACATGTTGACACTGCTTTCACTCACATCCAGCTGCTGACATTTAATGAAGTCATGAATGTCATTAGGTCAATGCAGGCAAAATCTTCACCTCTCAACAACATCCCGACATCAGCGTTGAAGATTTGCGCAGAGACATTTGCAGAACTCATCTCATCACTCTGTCGTTCAGTGAAGGCAGGTTCCCAAATAAGTACAAGACTGCATCTGTTATGCCACTACTTAAGAAGCAAGGACTGGACGCGGACTCACTCGGCAATTATCGTCCAGTCTCTAACTTGCACACTATCTTGAAGATTGTAGAACGTGTGTTCATGACAAGGCTGGTCGAGCATGTAAACAAGTCACCAAACTACAACAGATTCCTGTTTGCTTACAGACGTGGTCACTCAATGGAGACAGCACTGTTGAGACTTTTGAATGATGTGTACTGCACAGCGCACGATGGGTTTAGAACTGCTCTACTACAACTTGACCTTTTGGCTGCATTTGACACTGTTGACATCAGCACTCTTCTTCATCGCATTTGCTACTCATTTGGTATATCTGGATCAGCGCTAAATTGGATAGCATCGTATGTGGTCAGTAGAACTCAGTTTGTGCAAGTTGGCCAGGAACAATCGCCTAGAACTCACTGTAAGTACAGAGTCCCTCAGGGATCGGTTTTAGGACCACTGTTATTTATGCTGTGTACGTTGTCTGTCGGCAGTGTGATCAGCTTTTTTGGTATTGCCCAGATGACACATAGCTATTTTTAAAACTCAAGAATGGCAGTCTGTCCACACTGACGGAGTGCATAAAAGCACTTCACCACTGGCTTGACCAAAATGGACTGTGTCTAAATCCTGAGAAGACATAGGCGGTTGTGGTTGGTACAAGTGGGAGACAGCGGGTAGATGACCACATTGGTACAATTGACACTGGAACTGTTGACATAAAGACATCAGACAGTGTGAAAAGTCTGCGTGTGGTCATTGACAGTACGCTGTCTTTCAATCAGCACGTGGACAACATTTGCAAGGTGGCTCACTTTCACATTAAAGCTTTTTGCCACATACGGAAGCTGTTACCTGATGATGCTGCAAAGACAGTTGCCAGTGCCGTGGTTGCTGTGTGGTACCACGTTCGCGAACATCGACAAGTTGCAGCATCTGCAGAATGCACTGGCCAGAGTTGTCAGCAACATACGCCGGCATGATCACATCACTCTGGTGCTCGCTGATCTGCACTGGCTGCCAGTGCAGTACTGAATCGAGTACAAGATTGCACTCATAACGTACAAGAGACTGACGACGAAACAGCCACAGTACCTGTCAGAACTCATCCATCACTACGAGACTCCCAGACGACTCCGATCTCGAGGCAGAAACACTTTACGGATCAGCGCAACATCTCTGAACTTTGCAAAGCGTGTTTTTTGTCATGCATCACCTACAGTCAGGAACAGTCTACCTCAAGCTGTCATCTCTGATTTAACTGTTACAATTGGTACTTTTAAAAATAGACTTAAATCTGTTCTGTACAGCTGCGTATTCCTGCAGTGACACATAACGTGCCCACACTTGCGATTCTTCACTTATGTGAATGACTTAAAGTGTGTGTAAACCGTGTAATAATAATAATAATAATTACTAATACCACCACCACTACTACCTCTGCTTTTTGATGCTTATTTTATGTCATAGCTGGGTTTTTTTTGTAAAAAATACTCATGATGGCATCTAATGCTAGAGCATGTATCAGCTATCATATTTCTGTCACAACCCGGAGCAGATTCAAGCCCAAGTGAGATAGCGACTCGGGGTTTTCAGCATATTATCATAGCATAAGGTCTCTAGTTTCCTGTGACAAAATTTTGTGCTGCTGTTTGAGGGGATTCCTCTTGAATGAAGGCATCAAAATGGGGTACCCCTTTTCAAAATCATTATTTTACTGCTCTTGGCTCGTCTAGCATGAAAACGGTTGCAGATAGACACAGACTTGCTGCTTATCATAACAAGCACTGGTGACGAGCTTTCTTGTGGTACCAATATCGATGACTTTGAACGCCCTTGAGGCTCGATGCATGAAAATCTCAAGTATTGGTGAATTTTAGATTGCTATTAATCATTAGCATTCTCCACGTGGTGGTACTATTTTAGTGCGGTTTCTGCGGCTATTGACTAATCTAGCAGATAGACACAGGCATGCTGCTTTTCATAACAAACACTGCTCACAATTTTGTACTCAGTGTGCGACTGTTAATAGTAATTGTTGTTGTCGTCTTGTAGTGGTTGTCGGGACTCTCTGTGTGTATAGTTATGTGTTCCGGCTAAGCTGTACTCGACTGGGTCAATGGGCCATTGGTTATGTGACGGGAGATGGTCAGATTCTTCAGACCATTCCGCAGAACAAATCTCTCTGCCAAGCTTTGCTTGATGGACAGCGAGAAGGATTGTAAGCAAGCTTCATGCTTATCTATTTATTCTTTTGTTTGACTAACTCTTCAGCGGACAAAAAATGGCAGTGTTTGGAATCCAGTTTTTAGTGCATAAATTGACTTAGTAATTTGTAAGCTGACATACTTCACTGTTTTCATTAGAAGCAGTAGTTTATTTCTTCTCTCATTTTGCTACCTTCACTGTGATGTCATCATTATGACTTTTTTGCGGACTTTTTTTAGTTTGACATTGTGTCAAACTCACTTAGTAGTGGGTGTTGTAGTAGTTACGGCAGTTAATAGTTGTTGACTATAATTTTCGAAGAATAGATGATATTTGATTTGATTACTAATTACCGGTACTTTTCATTGCTGTTTAGGTAATCACTTCAGCTGTTACTTCAGATTAGGCTGGGTTTTAATGTTGATATGCTTTGAAGATTGGTGCAGCAGGCTAGTTATAAGGATCTGGTGCCTGCGGGGGAGTTTGGGATTTAAACTTTTTTGAGTAAATTTTAAAAAATCAAAATTGTAGTTTAGTATTTGTGCAGAAGCATTTAGTTTTGTGTCCATCTGTCTGATTTTTGGCTGTACGTACAAGGGGCGTTCAAAAAGTTTTGCAATTCGATATGTTAGACTGAAAAACTTTTCAGTATCTGTACACAAATAATACAAACATTTCTCCAGAACTCATGTGAGCTTAAAGCGGATGTGGGCATTTTATATCAGTCTCTCCAGCTAGACTTCTACCACAGACTTGAGTCTATTATTGTTTGGATAGTGGACACCACGGAGAAAATTTTTCAAATTTAAAAAAAGATAATAGTTACCGTTAGTCAAGTCTCTGCTAGATGTAGGTTGGTTTAATTGTACAAAGCCAGAACAGTCGCTAACAGCTTGCTGGGTAATTTTAACTTTGAGATTAGGCTGCAGTGCCACGCACTGCCGGATTTAGAGAAGATCTTCAGGGCTCGCTCCCTGGCCCCCACACATCAGGGCTCCCCCGGCCATACATTGTAAAAATTGTTTAACCTTTCATAAAGACTACAGATATCACTAACTGTTAACTTTTCGATAAAATTTTACTGACAACGTCAAATTCTGACACGACATCATAATTAACAGAAGTGTTCTTATTAATGGCCGGCGCAGATTTCGGATACTGTGTATTCATATTGCAAATAAGAAATTCATGAACGTATTTGTCAGGGCTTCCAGAAGTTCCATATCCCGCTGTCTCACTTTCGTAAATCCGGCTGCAGACTGGAGAATAATCGTGCATATATTTGCGCTGCTTGCATATACACTCCAAATCGTAGTATGTTTGATGTTTTCTGACGTCTCAAATTTTAGTAACATGACATCTGCTTGAAGCTCATACGAGTATGGGAGAAATATAACTTTTACTGGTGTATAAATTTTAAAAAGTTTGTTAGTCTAATATACTGGGGCCTATCGAGTTGTAAACTTTGTCTAATTTTTTCATATGTATAGGTTTTTCACAGCTGGCACAGATATTAGCTATTGAATAGTTATAATCGCAAATGAGAAATTCACAGACGTACTTGATAGGACTCTCATAAAATTACATGTACCAAGAAGGCCTCATGTTGGAAAATTTGACGGTAGACTGAAGAAATGTCGTGCAACAGTGAGTCAAATTTTACACTGCACAGGCACTCCAAATCATTCCTGTTTAATGCTCTATGACGTTATATGTTACAATGACGTCATATCTGCTTTAGGCTCATACGTGTTTAGGAGAAACATATGTTTTATTGGTGTATAATTTTCGAAAAGTTTTTCAGCTTAACATGTTGACTTACTTTTTGAACGTCCCTTGTACCTGTCTGATAACGTGAAATATGAAACCCTTGGACCATGTCGATTGACCTGACACGTAGATCCATCTATAAGCGGTATCATATCTGCATTTATCTTTGCCATTTATTATTATTTTTCAACTAGAAAGCTAGTGCTTATTTTACCATATCATTGAGTTTTTTTTATCTGTCCACATATGAAACTAGAGAGATACCAGTGCTGTATTTGTTACTGGCAGTGTGTAGTGGTTATGGGGTGTTGTAGTAGTTAAGACAAGCTGGTTGTTGTAGTTATTTGTATCCTGACGGGAAATCAAGCGTAAACACAGAGCTAAGTTTTCTGGTGCAAGACACTCCGGAAGACCACATTCGCGTGACCCAGGAACAATATGAGCTTTATTGTGAGATGGGCTCGACGTTTCAACTGTGCAAGATATGCGCCGAAAACGACAAAGATATTCGCATAGAGCCCTGCGGACATCTGCTATGTACACCTTGCCTTACCTCGTGGCAGGTTGGGATACTACTACAACTTAGTTGTAGTTGTAGTTGTTGCTGATGCTACAATTTTTATTGTGGTAGTGGTAGTATTAGTAGAGTAATGTTTGTCGTAGTGATATTCATTTTTTTGCACTTGTTTTCAGTCTTTACTCTATTATTGTAGTTGTAGTAGCTTTGACAGGGCCCTGCTATGTTTTGTGTTCTGTTTATCTGTCATCAGTATTCTGACTGAAAATCTGGAATGGATTTTAAAAAAAAATTTTGAATAGATTTTGGAAATCTTCTGAAGGCATCAAGCATGGCCGTGAAAGGCAGTGGTTATTTTTTATGGATCCAATCAGTAGACTTATTAGAGTAGTGTCAGTAAACTGAGGCTTTGTTATGTTTTGCCAGGTGGCAGCGCTATCGTCTGCAGTGCTTTGAGAGTTTCTAGTGGCACTGGATCTGTGATAATAAGCAGTATCCAGCTGTTAGCTGAGTCATTTCAGCCTTCCATCTGTCCGGGGTAGGTAAATCAAGTACCAGCCTGTCTGGCTGGGGTTAAGGTGGGTGCATTCACCTGTGTTGGGTGGCAGCTAAAACTGTGTGATTCCATATGGCAGGTGATGTTCCATAGCTGTGTGATGGGTTTCCTATGAAGAGCACCATCTTTAAGCTTTTGAAGGATTTAGCTGGACATATTTATTCATAAGCCATGTTGATGCGTGTGTGTTTAAAGTCGGATGGACAAATGTGTCTATTATGTGCTAATAAATGCTGTCTGTGTCTGTGTGTGTTCAGGATTCTGACGGACAGAGTTGTCCGTTTTGTCGAACGGAGATAAAGGGTACAGAGCAGGTGATTGTTGATCCGTTTGATCCGCGTGGAACAGCGCGGACCGGGATTCGCAATTCACCCAGTGTGGACGAAGACGACGATGCATTTGAAGTAAATAATACTCTGATCATTTTTTAAAACAGGTTTTTGCCACCCTGCGATAAACAACTGCTTGATAACTTGTATGTATAACCCGTGTGTTTTGCTAACATTTTTCGAAACAGTTTCAGTAATCTTTCACGCTATATTACTCTGGAAAAATAACAATGAAAACAAAAATATTCTGACAACAGGACGATTTTTGGACAGCTCAGAATTTTGGGAGCGGGGAGGCAGATTCCGTCACTGAGCACTAGCATTCATTTCACGTTAGAGTGGCCCCAAACTGTTTTGCAAATTTTACACCAGTTTCCTTGTGGCAGGAGTTAGGAGGGGGAGGTTCAATTGCCTTTTAAGTTTTTGATCTTTTAAATTAGCCATTCTTAACCCGCAAAGTCTAGTAAAGCCCAGCATGAATCGGTTTTCTGAAGTCTAATGTGGTTTCACATTTTGAATTATTTATCTACCGTATATGTCAAATGTATGATTTTTGAGAGTTTCTTTTTGAACAGTATTTTTTCCCAAAGTTTATTACTGCTATGGTTGCAGGAGAGGCTGGCCAGTATGTCTGTATGTTCGTGTGTATATGTCTGTCTGTCTGTACTCGATGGCCCAATTGGCACACATTTTCCATGCCTTAACTTCATCAAATATATTTTAACTGGTTTTCAAAATTTTTCGCTGTCACAATCAGGAGAAAATTTGTAATAAGCTAATCTCATATCTGTCTGGTTGTATTTATAGGGACCGTCCCATTGGTCAGCCAGTATGTTCATCTCTCTGTAGACTGCATTAGGAGATTGATGACTGGAGGATACCGGGGAAGATTATTAGAACTGCCATTACTCTCACATATGCACAATTATAATGGCGAGTTCTTACAATTTTAGGTTTAGGTCGTTTCTGTGTTTTGCATTCCATATTAGGTTTTACTGTTCCATTGCTGTAACGGTTAAACTTACTGTTCCATTATTATGTGTATGTATGTGTATTGTCTGTGTAGGCTGTTCCCGAAATGATCTATACTGTGTCAGGCAGGATGTAAAATCCTACTCACTCACTCACTCACACTCACTGTCTATCTGTGTTTGTGTCTAGGAGCCGTCTCAGTGGTTGGCCAGTAGTAATTTGGCCTCGTTGGCCTCTGCTGTTCGTTCGTCGTCAGACCAAGGCCGTCAGCAGTCGCCCAACAACGGCTCTCCGTGGGTGTCACCCAGTATGCCTCGCCGTGAAAATCTCCCCCCAGCGCCGCCATTACCCCCGCGAAGTTCTGTCCACACCTCCCCGCAGGCACCGAGGTACGTACACAACTTTCTGAGAACTATGCAAGTCCTGCATTGTATGATTTTATTTTCATTGTTCTGTCTGTCTGTCTACTTCTGCAACCTTGTGGCAAATTAGTATGTTCATAAGCTGGCTCCTGCGATTACTGGAACTTGTATATAAGTTGGTGGCATGGCGTTGCGGTAATGCGTTGTGTTCGATCATCAAAGTTGCTCTACTTCAGGCTGTGTTAGTATTTGGATGGGTGACTGTCTGCGGGCAGGTAAACCATCTCGGTATGTAACCAGCCACCTAGGTCAACTCAGCCTTCCATCTTTCCGGGGTGGGTAAATCGAGTATTGGTTTGTCTAGCTAGAGTTACAGTGGGGCACATTTGTCTGTGTCACCCGTGGCAGGTAACACTGTGATCCCATATGGCAGGTGACACTCCGTAGCTCTGTGATAGGTTTCCCATAAAGAGCTATAGCACTTCTAAAACCTTTTTTCAGCCTTGACTCAGACTCGTGTCTGTGAATTCACTCTTATAGGAGTCGGCCGGTCATCCAGCCAACATGGGTCATATACCAGCTTAGTTGGTTTTAACTTTTGCTGACTCATAGCACCACAAAACGTATAAGCGGCTTGCTATTGTAATGATTAGGACATTGGACTTGGGATCCATCTAACTAGTAACTGGTAGTAGTATTAGTTGTTGTTGTTATTGTATTAATAGTTGTTCTAGTTGTAGTAGTATTAGTTGTTGTTATTGTAGACGTCAGCTATCACCACCTCTGCCATGTGGAGACGGAGTTGAATATGTGAATGGAATGATAGTAGTAGTAGTAGTAGTAGTAATTGTTGTTGTATACCTCAGTTGCCACCATCTCTACCATGTGGAAGTGGAAATGGAGTGAAATATGTGAATAGAACGATTGTTGTTGTAGTAGTATCTTGGCTTTAGTAGTAGTAGTAGTTGTTGTTGTAGACGCCAGCTACCGCCACCTCTACCATGCGGAAGCACTGGAAATGGCGGAGTGGAATATGTGAATGGAATGATTTCATCTGATCCGCTGGTTGTGCGACGCACCAACAGTCTGGACTGTTTGAACAATGTCTCCTCTGCAACAAATACTACAACTAATACTACTACGTCAAATCTAACAACTACTATGACCACAACTGGTGGTAGTAGCGACGGTGCTGCCACTTCACTGTCAGATACCGGTTAGTAGTAGTAGTAGTTGTTGTAGTTTAGTTGCAGTGATGGGGTAGAAACACTTGACACTTTATGTTCTGGCTGTTTAGCTCTGTTCAAGCATAGCTTTAAAACATTTCTCATGTCATAAAGTGTTTTAAAAACATTCTTTTCTGCAGTACATTTAGGCCTAGCTCTAGTAGTGGTCGTAGTAGAGTAGAAGTTGTTGTTATGCTTAGCTTTATCACCACTAGTGTCAACTGTTTATTCAACGCCTTAGATGTCATTCAACATAGTGTTGCTATCTAAATTTTTTTATCATTAGGCCACTCGTACATAGTAACAGGAGGCCTAATGCTTTCACTTCATTTCTTCTACTTTATTTTTTCATTTTCCATTTTTCCTTTGAAACTAGACGACAAACAAAGACCGAAATTTGAGGGAAGGACGACCCCTACCTGCAAGGAATTGAGGCAAAATTTCAGCATGATTCATTGCCGGGTTTTGGAGAGAGGGGAATTTTACCATATTTATAATCAACGGCTTGGCGAATAGGTAGACAAGACTCCATCAATTGGACTTATGGTGCCAGGCAGCCTCGTGCTGGGCTTAACCTAAATTTCTAGTTTTTTGTTTGCTTTTAAGCTCAAGTTTGGGGCATTATTTGCTATTGATTGCTACTCTTGCTGCATAATTTTGCTCATGTTAACTCAGCCTCCTACCCTCAGCAGGATGGGAAATAAATAGTAACTTACGAACTATGGGGGGAAGGCCTAGTGTGGCTGATTGGTATGTCTGCTTGCTGCAAACCACAGGTTCAATTGTTTGCTGACACAGACAATGGATGGTTGCATAGTGCATGGCGGTATCATTAGCTCATGCCAATCAGCTCCCACTTCCAAGATTGTAAAGCACTTCTGGCCTTGAGTTTGTCTCATGTAAGAAGTGCTTTAGCTCGTGCCGGACTTTTTATCTTTTTAAGTGTTACTGTTTATGCTTTTTACAGTGAGTCAGCATTGTTTGCAGTAGCAGAGACATCTTTTGTCTGTCCACCACACTGGTGAATTGTGTCAAAACGAAGCATGCTAGGATCACAAAATCAAATTAGTAGTAGTAATAGCTGTTTTGTTGTAGTATTTGTATCTACTAGTATTGTCCAGTAGTAGTATCTAGTAGTAGCTGTTGTAGATGCCAAGCAGCGGTGTTTACCGGAGTTACATGACGTGCCCTACGACACCCCGCCCCCCACAGCTGTCGGCCAATCAGCATCAGCAGCTGTCTCACCTGCCGCAGCTGCTTCTGGAAATCCCGCTGGTGTAAGGAGCAGTACGCGACATCATCGGGATCTGATGGACGAACCAATCTATGCTAATGCTGCTGCACACCCGCCTCTTATAGGTAGCTAGTCTGTGTTTTTATAGCTAGTTCTGTGTTTTTTTCATGGTGGCTGGTGGGAGGAGCCTAATGCTTTTTCGCTGAGCAAAAACTCTTGATCTAACTTTAAAGTTTTCGCTGAGTGTTGGCATGTGCGGTTTCCAACATCGGTTCAGTTTTCGGTTCGGTTTTGAAAATAACCACGGTTTTTGGTTCGGTTTCCGGTTTTTTTGTTCGATGTCTAGTGCGTAGTATAAAAAACTGCCAAACAGCAGATTTTGAATTTACACTGCTAATGTCATTCGCGGTAGCCATCTTTTTACTCTGCGTTTGACGTCAGTTACACAGACTACTAAATGTGCTAACTGCTGTAATGGTCCAACTAATCATCTGTCAAAGTGTTTCGAAACTATGCCTAGAAAAAGCTACTTTGACTGAAATGAAAAGTGTAAAAACCATTTAAAAATCAGCAGTTCGCTTTCTTAAAAAAATGAACCACGGAAAACGAATTTTTGGTTTTCAAAATTTAACATTGGTTTAGTTTGGTTCTTTAAAAGCCGAAATTTTTAATGGATTTTACACACCTAGCTGAGTGAAAGTCTTAGTTCCTTACTTTGGTCAAAAAGTGAAGTGATTTTGTCCAGACTTAGACTGATGTTTTAGTCTTAAGTCTAACGTTTAAGTCAAATGTATGATCTAAGTACCTACTTAGTCCAAAGTTTAGCCAAACTAACCTGGCTAAAGTCAGTTGAATTTGCATGGAAGAGATAGCTTAAGCCCATAGGGCTGAGCCTGAATCCACTTTAACTTTTGACTTCAGCTGAGTGAAAAAATGACGTCGATTTGCAGCACTTACATTCAGGTTTCCAACTGATAATTTTGGGAATCCTTTTTGGGGGACACAGTCACTTGGGGGTCACTTTTTTCACGAGCGACAGCATGTAATGCTATAATGCGTATATACCATCACAATTCTGTCCATCCATCTGTCTCTCTGTCTGTCTGTCAAACGGGCGGATCAGTCAAAAACGATGGAAGCTCTGGTCAGCAAATCTTTACTGTCACCGCCCTGGAAGACTAGTTTCAGGATCCATAAAGCTTTTCCATAAATTCGAAAGCAAGGGCAAGTCGTGAAGGGCACTAAATTTGAGTGGGTATGAAAATTGGAGACTTTCAAGCAATAAGTTGCTGTATTTCAAAACAGTGAGAGATAGGGCCTAGGTTACTGTTAATCACTAATAGGAAGTTGTCCTCGCACTTTCGATTGCTTTCAAAAGCAGTGATTTTGGATAACCTTGAGCAATAAAATAGGGGTTTTATTGCATTTTTTGGTGATTTTGGCTTGCGACAAACATGTCAAGGGTGAACTGGATGAAATGAACAGAGATAGACCAGGACAACCTGCAAACAGGAACTGCTATAGGCTGTCGCACATCTCATGAGCATTAGCTCAGATTTCTTGTTTATTGTTGTTGTGCAGACTCTGGTAGTTTGAGTGGTTTACATCGGGTGCCCAGTGATTATGATTTTCCACCGCCGCCCGTCAGTCATCACCGTACCCATAGGCCCACGCGACCCAGGTCAGTGGTAGTTGTAGTAGTAGAGATTCTGCTCTTTTAGTTTATTATCAGTTGCATGTTTTATTCATAGCAGCAGTGATAGCCAAGCCATTTTTTAAACTGTCAGTGCTTAATGGTTACAAGCCAGGCCAACTGGTTGTAAATGTTGATGCTTAGTGGCCATAAGCCAGGCTCAGAAGTTCAAACTGTCGAGGCTTTTTTAATGTAGACTATACTTTGTGGGACCAGCGTTAAGGTGAGGTGGGAAGTATTACACTGGTTTTGTTGAAAAGTTATTTTTTAGTGGTGCCAAAAGTGTGAAAATCCTTAAGATTTGATAAGAAGTTATCACCGATTATGTAATCCTGTTTTTGGCAGGTGTTGTTGTTGTAGTAGTATTAGTAGTAGTTGTGGTATGTATGTTCTGTGTGCAGTGCTAAGCTATCAAGTGCGGATGATAAGTCTAGTCCCAGTACAAGCAGTAGTGGTGCTCACAGTGGTTTAGTGAAAGTCTCAGCCTCACCGCCGCCCCAACGCAGACTGCGAGAGAGCCAAGAGGCAAACAAAGAAAACACAGCTCGCTGCGGGGCACTAACGGAGAGACAATTGGAACAACTGGTGGGCGAAGGATTTGACCAAATCTACGCCATGAGGGCACTGCATATCTCTCAGAACAACATTGAGATGGCTCGCGAAATACTGCAGGAATTTGGCCCACACCCCTAGAAAAAATTTGGCCAAGCAGGGGAGTACAGTCGTCCGGGGTTGGAGTGAGGGGGTGGGGTTAATATCTAGACAATTGGAGCAATTCTTTGGGGAATTTTTGATCAAATCTATGTCACAAGAGCCCTTCACATCTTTCAAAACAACATTGAAATGGCCGGGGAAATACTGCAGGCCCCTAGAAGAAAAAAGGGAGCATGGAGGATTAAATTGGAGCCGCTCTGAAGTCAGTCGACACTGGCGCTATACAAATTAGTTTATTCTTCTTCTTCTTCTTATTGTTATTATTATAATTAACATTGAAATGACACACGAGATGCTCCAGTAGTTTGGCCCAAATTTGTAGCTACTAAGATTAGTCTGATTGGAATTAGCAGGGGTGCCAGATGGCAGATGAAATAGTATTTTGGAAGTTGTACTGTGCACCATTTAGTAGCCAAGAATGTGTGCTTTTTGTGGACCATAATATATGTTGAAATTGGTTGCAATTTAGCCCAAGTTAAATTTGGGGAAGCAGTGGACAATTTACTGTCTTCTTTATTCAGTTTGGTTCTTTTATAATTTTTATGGTATAGGCTGGTACTAGGCTTAGAATCGGAGGAAGAAAAATACAAAACTTGGTAAAGGGGAGGATGAAAAGGGATAGTGGGGGAAATTGGATCATAAAGTGCTATGAATGGCAAACATCCTATCTGTTGTCAATGACATTTCAAGAAAATTGAAAGCAACTTGCTACGCAATGTGTTTTTTTTGGACTTTTCACTCAGTATTTTAATGTTCTTCTAAAGTTTATTAACAATTAACACCTGGATTTGTTTCCCACTGTATTTCATTACGTAATGAAGTCAATATTTAAACTTTGATAATATTTAAACTGTAATATTTTGAAGAACTTTGTAGTTTGTGGATAGGATGTTTTGCCATATATTGGGTTTTGCTGATGTCCAGCAAAGCCTTGGGGTGTTATTTATCGGCTGCTGCTTTTTGCACATTTGCAGGGACTGCTGTAGCGTACTTTTTGTCATTGTCCTGCAGTTGGCCATTGTTAATTTATGACAATGCTGTCTGAGCTTGCCTTGAGAATGCTTTTTGTCAGTCTGTTTGTTTCCCTGTTTGTCATTCTATGTGTCTGTCTGGGTGCTGGCTTTTTACAACTACTGTGGGCATGAGCTTTTTTGCCCCGCCTCACCACCACATCTTTTTCCCCAGTGGCAATGTGGGTTAAAAAAGTAGGCGAGACAGTAAGTCAGTTGCAATTTTCAGGCAGACGACTGCAAATTTTCAACACAGGAGATTATAGGAGCCTTTAAATTTTTTTAAAATTGGGTATTTAGCCCCAGACTTTGCATTTTTTCACAAAAATTTTTCGACAGAGAAGATTTTCGGACGATTTTCTGACAGCCCAAAATGTAGATGGGGCAGATGCCCTTGCCCTCCCATGGTGCCACTGCTTTTTCTTAACTTTTCCAACGTCTAATCTCCAGCTGTTAATTTCTCTCCCCCCACCGGGTCTTGGAGGACAAATAGTTTTCAAGCATTTTCAGGCTTGATAAATTACGTTTCAGCTAAAAGCAGGACTGATTTTTGAGTGTGAGCAATCGCCCACACAGAGAGTCGGCACATACGAGTGATTGTTAGTGTGATTGCCTGTCTGTCTGTCTGTCTGTCTGTGCTGGTCAAATTGTGATATTATTTAACCTAGTCCTGTTCCATTCTTTTTGATGTTCCCACGCTTCCTGGAAAGTCCGTGATTTTTACCATTGATTTTCCAAGCCCAGGAAAGTTTTGGAAAATGAAAATCTTACTTGATAGTTGATCAGTTTAGTGGAGCAAGGCTGCAAGGGTTTGAAACTCATATTAAACAACATGTAACACTGATGCAGCACTTGCTTACTGAAATACAGTGATGTGAAATAAATTTTTACAATATTTGGTGTTTCTTACTCCTTATGAACAATTTTTTTCATTGGATTACACTCTGTATGCAGTAAGTAACATTGTATTACACTCTTTAGATGCAGTAAATAACTGCTGTTTGTTTTTATATTTTAACGTTGGCGGGCTTCAAAAAGATCCTGGAAAAAACGTTTTGACAGCCCTGGAAAGTCCTGGGAGAAAAGTTCTGGAATTTTTGTCAGTAAGAGTGTGGGAACCCTGTGTTAGGTGTGTTGATGAGGTGGAGGGGCTTGCAAGGGGGGGAGGTTTCCTTTTCCATGTTTAAATGTGGAGTCCATGAATGAATCGTAGCTCCCCTCCCCAGCTGGGTTGATGTTGGAGTATTTTATACGCAACTTGATGTTGATTTTGTGCTTTTTTCAAGTTGCCAACTAACCTAAGAGTTGGTTGGCTTCTGCCATGATACGTTTTATCTATTTATGGGGAGAGATGTGTATTCTTTCCTCCCCTGTCCCCCTTTTTAAGCCCTCCCAATGTGAATTTGCCACTGTTACCACAGCTGGTACCACGTTGTTAATTATTCACTGTGTTTATACTGAATTGAAGATTGATGCTTTACTTACTTACATACCGGACCCAGTATTACTTACATGCACTGAGTTGAACTATCGCCAGTCACAAAGAATATCTAATCTGTCGTTGTCGTCATCGTTGTTATGTTGTGTTATGTAGTTGTTGCAGACAACAAGGACAACAACAAAGCTATCAGCGTTGCTGTTGTCATCGTTGTCATAGCTCAGCAGCAGCAGCAGAAATGTTTAGTGGTTGAATTACTCTACATTTTCTGCTTCCTTTCTTTTCCTTCCTTTAGCTTCCCTTTTCCTTCTTTCCCCCTTTCCTTACATTTTTTCTCCTCTCTCCCCTGTCTAGAAGTAGGCCCACTTAAATTCAGCTAGAAGGTTGGAGAGCGCTGTGTGCTGGGTGCAGCCCTGGCTGAAATAGAATTGCGTGGGTATTTAACTTCAAATTCACACTTTTTGGTGGCATTAGCCCCCAACATTTGCTTCTACACTACCTGGGGAAAATGGAACACATGCAGTGGTCGTTCCGGCCCTGAACATGGCGAGTGTGATAGCGTGAGCCTATAGCGGTTGTCTAGGGGTGGAGCCCCCAACACAGTCCAGGGGCATAGCCCCTGGTCAGGGGGCAAAGCCCCCCTGAAGCTGAAGCACTTTTAGTTTTCGGACGTTCAATGTAAGCCACAAATTTTCCCAGTTTTCTAAAATTTGGAAACGCAAAGACTGGGGGGCCTAGAGCATAACTGGGGACCTGTGCCCTCCAGCCCGGGCCCAAAACTGCCACTGAACACACAAAATAGGCACTGAAATGAACAAAATATGTTGAAAAACATACATGTCCCTTACATTATCGATTGTAAACTTTTATTTTTTCCATGTAGTGCAGAAACAAGTGTGAACATAAATGGTCATTTGATGGCCAATTTTATCTGAAATATTCTTACCGAATATTGGCAAAAAATCTGTTAATCCATTTTCCAGTTGTGATCGATTATGTCGGGGGTTCATTTTATATATGCTGCTGCTGTTTATTTATTAGTAATGAAAGGAATGTCTAAGCAGTAATGTTTACTGATTATGTGTCTGATATGAATATGCATTATCCTATTGTTTGTATTATTATATGATGTTATGCTGCGATATGAGCCAAGCGTATTTGTACTTTAACGTGTGCACATTGTACATTACGTGTACACAGGCTGTGTGTACACATTGTCTGTGTGTCTGTCTGTCTGTCTCTGACATTGTGTATGTCTCACTGATAAATGCTGAAATAAACCTAATGTTCGTGTGATGTCTTCATCTTTTAACGTTAAGGTTCTGTTGTATAGCTCCATGGCATGGGAAACCTATTGCAGCACTACACTGTATATGGAGCATCACCTGCCATATGGGATCACACAGTATTACTTGCCACCTGACACAGGTGAACGCACCGTGTCACATCCCACATTAACCTCAGCCAGACAGACCGGTACTCGATTTAACTACTCAGAGGGATGGTAGGCTGAGTTGACCCTGGTGTTGGTTATATACTGAAATGGATTTCACTTGATAGCGAGCAGACCAGGAGTTGAACCCAAGACCTCGTATCCAACAACCTGCCATTACGGACATTACGCCATCTTTCTGATCTGGTGGTCTCCTATTTGAACAGCGCAAAGCTAAGCTTAATGCAGTGATTGTAACCATTCGCCGTTAGACGATGTATCTGCAAGGTCGGCTATTGCAACAGATGAAACAGTAGGCTAGTGTTGTCTGTCTGTATGTCACGCTGGTGCACCCTGCTAAAGCCGTTGGACAGCAGAGCGTTTATTCCGTTTAAGTCCTTGGAACAAGTTTTCCCTATAACTAAAGAGAACGAGGCGTTGAAGGGTAAACAATAAGGAGGGGGTATCTCTCCCTAGCGGATAAGAGGGTCTGGGAAGAGTAGTGACTTATGAGCTATAGGCAAAAACGAGTTTGGTGCATTCTGTAGGCGTTGCAGAACACTGGTTTAATTGGCTTTTTAATGCACAATTTCTTAAAATAGGCTTTTTGTTTAAAAAAAACTCACAGATCCGAGATTGTTTATTTTCGCAGTTGTAACCTCCACTGGACAAAAGTGGGGGTAGAAAAAATTTTATTTCTTCCAAAAATCCCAAGTTAAGGTAACGACACATTCATAAGGCGTGGTGGTCAAGTGACAGACCCTGTACTCTGTAGGCTACGTTTAAAGACCGCTTCCTGGCGAATCTGGCTACAGTAACTGTATTCCACCGAATAAATTTCTAAAGAAAAATAATCAGTATTTAATTGGTCGTGAAAATATATAGGCCTACTGTAGCCAAAATTTTTCAACATCAAGGTCATGCAACGTCATACCGCCTCATATATCTATTTTTCCATGCTTACCGAGTTCTGGTGCCGCTGCCGTCGTGGGAGACCGCTTTTAGAAGACGTTTGATCCAAGCATTAACTGTTTCCTCAGTATAACTGCGAGACCCACCGTCATATACTAAGCCCCGCTCGGATACGTGATAACCTTGCTTTCTTTCGCCTACCTACCGCACTTTCGGAACAATCAAAAGTACCCTTCTAAAAAGGTACTTCTCCATTTTTTGGAAGAAAACCGCACGCGACTTAAGAAAGAGGAAAGGATTAACTGTCGAATGCCGTATTTAGTTTAACCGGAACAATTATTTATTTCTTGTAATAAAACGTAAAAGGGTCGCTGTCGGAAAATCAACAAGAT
>Ga0209367_1003540_pt1 | contig 21284 bp, 10 predicted proteins | sample WorMetLIZISLAND2_FD_187412 | JGI IMG/M metagenome (GOLD analysis project Ga0209367, IMG submission 187412) | Marine gutless worms symbiont microbial communities from Max Planck institute for Marine Microbiology, Germany - Olavius geniculatus... ...
CCAAATTTTAAGGTGGTGGTGCCCCCAAAATTTGTACTTGCGTTAACACCCCAACCCAGAGCCGCGTCAAATGCCAAAGTTTCGTCGGGCTACACCCCCTAACTCCGAAGTTATAAGCGCTAATTTATTACATTTTAAGCCAATTTTTGACCCCCATTTGAAAAAAGTTGTAAGGGGGGCCGCCGTCCCCGTTGGGGAGTGCGCTAGTAAGACTTGGTGATTCTCTAGCGCGTGTAAAAATTTGGGGGCGCAGTACCCCCTAGGGGCCGAAATATGCTTTTCCGAAAAATGCGACTTGGGGTAGGTCAACATTAGCGCCTATAACTTGGTTCGTAGTGGACGGAATTTTACAAAAAAATTTTTGTTCAACGCGGAATTAACCGTTTAGGTTATGTCAATATCTCTATTCAGTTTAGAGATATTTGCGGTCAAACTCGAAAGTTGTCGTAAAACGTACTAAATTTTGGACGTTTTTTGCCGTCTCAAATTTTAAGGGAGCGGTGCCCCCAAATTGCGTACTTGCGTTAACACCCCCACCTAGAGATACGTCAAGTGCCAAAGTTTCGTCGGGCTACACCACTTAACTCCGAAGTTATAAGCGCTAATTTATTGCATTTTAAGCCAATTTTTGATCCCCCTTTAAAAAAAGTTGTAAGGGGGCCCTCGTCCCCGGTGGGGGGTTGCGCTAGTACGACTTGGTGATTCTCTAGCGCGTGTAAAAATTTGGGGGCGCAGCACCCCTTAGGGGCCGAAATATGTTCTTCCGAAAAATGCGCTTTCGGTGGGTTAAATTCAACATCGAGATCTCCAAGGTTACTGGACCAAACTTCACCGGACTTGTTTCGCCTAACGCGGGAGGAATCGGTGTCAAACAAGTAACTCACCGATTTTGAATATCTTCATCCGTCCCGGAGAAATTGGCCGCCGAACTTTGAAGTCGACCGAAATCGGGCCAAATTTTGCATGTTTTCGGCCCTTAAAATTTTTTTCGGGAGGCTCACCCAAAATTTCGGCCCGGGATTATAAAATCGAACATGCTTAGGAGCATCGTGCAAAATTTCGCGCCGATCGGCCGACGGAGCTCGGAGATTACGCGGCGAGAAAAAAAAGAAACCACAGTAAAACAGCAGTCCTTCCGAAAACTATCGTTTTCGGGCGGACTAATAGACCAAATTTTTACTATTGCATTTTGAGATCAGCTCGGAAAGAAGATCCGAAATAATCACCGATTTGCCAGCAAAATCATTTGGTTCAGAAATATGCAAAAGCGTTTAGTTGTGGTTAATATATAGTCTACTACACACGTCATGTTTCTGACAATATGCCTAATGCCTATGCTATATTACTCCACATGCCATCGGTAGGCACGCGTGTTTTCAGTCGTGCACGCCACTGGTCAATCGATGCTACACTAACGAGTTTTGTCTTACATGTACAATGCATTATATACGCTACGGTGTACATTACTCCGGTTAATAAACAGATGCACGATTCAAGATTCAAATTTCTCAAGCTAGTGAGTTGGCAAAATCGCATTGTAGCTTTTTCTGTTTTTATCTCAAAATTTGCCAGTAAAAGAATTCTTATGCGGCGGCGTGCGACCATCCCGAGTTACCCGGTTTGCTCGTCCGTCAGCATGTCTGTCAGTCTGTTCTGTACTGGTTTTTAACTCGAAATTGGCATGTAAGCTCTCCAGAAATTGAATAACATGTGTACCTAGTTTAGAGGACTAAAGTTTAGCGTTACGCACGGCAACCGAAATCACATATTTTTATAGGCCTACGCCAAACAGTGCGTGCGTCGTGTTCAGTCACGGCGTAGAGTAACAGCTTCATCCGAAGCAGCAGCAAAGATGCGGCTGTGGGCAAAGCTATAAACATCGATGCTGCTGCAGCTGTTGCGCCACAGCAGACCGTCGACCAGAGCAGCGGAGACTGAAAGAAGAAGAAATCACCAGAAGAAAGTAACTTTTCGTCATCAGATGCAAATCTTCATCAAGTTCGTGTCAGCAGCAACAGATCCGACACTCCAGTACGTTATATCTTCGCGTGCATGTCTTTTTTATTTAAGCATTTTGCTGTGCTCAACAAAGCAAAAAAAGCATGTGTTACTATATGCAAGAATTTAGGCTTAGTTACATTTTTAAAAAAAAACTTTCAAATGAATGACTATCTAAATACCGCAAATTACTGTCAATATATTTTTTACTGATTAACAGATACAGCAGAACGATGTTTCGCATTTAATTATGCATTTTCTTGCACACGATAAAGCAAGATATCCATTAATGCAACCGTTAAGTGCAGTTGGCTGCTAAAAGCAGCGGCGTCGTCAGTTGAAAAAATAAAGACTAAAGTGGGCAAATTTTTGACAAATAAAATTGTAAGTGCTTATAATTGTAATTTTGCTCGTAAATTGTTCACAACTGGTTTTTTAGCCACAAATTTTGCATTTTTGACAAAAGTTTTTTTTAAATTTAAATTTTCAACAATTTTACAACAGCCAAAAAAATTTTTGAGGGGAGAGGAGGGGAAGGTAGAGAAGGGGCAACGTTTAAGTTGCATTAATTAGTAAGTAAACAACATTTTACTGCCTCTCACTGGCGTTTCGCCTGAAGTTCATTATTTTTCCAAGTCCAAAGCATTTTCAGTTTCAGGCCTGTCGACGAGCAGAGATCAGGAGACAAAACACAGTCAACAACTTGCCCCGCAGCAGTGCTGCAATGCCACTGAGTTGATAATGTTCTAAAGCAGCATAAATACTCTGTACTAGTCGATCTGAAACTATACCAGATGTTTAAATGTCCGCATTGGCATTAAGAGTGCCGATACGTGCGACAAAACCTCGCATGCGACAAAAACAGGGCGAGTACAGTGCAACTAACAGTCAAATCTGGTTTGGCAGCTCTATCGCGCCATCGACTGGTGACGTCTCGTGCGATGGCGCTGCCAAAGCCAGAATTTACTGACAGCTGCTCTTGTACGTAGCACCGCCCTGTTTTTTTTTGCAGTTGTTAAGATACGTGTTTTTTTGCAAAATGTTATCAAGCTAAGTGTAGCGGTTCGTGAGTCATCGTGTAAACAGAGAAACAGACCAACAAAATAGTTAGCGGCAATTCAAAAAATAATACTGTCATCGCTACTGCGGACAGTAAAAATGCAGAGTGCAAGAATAATTAAAGGACAGCAACAGTTGATTGCTGCTGGCCCCGCGTGGCATAGCTTCGGCAGTGACGTTTGCACCCAAAGAGAATAAAAAAAGTCGACTACAGAAGAATGTTGAAAACCTAGGTGTCCACGTCAGTGACATCTGATCTTCAGACGTGAGAAAGGACAAAGGCAAGGCGTCTGTGTACCAAAACATGTTTACTCCCGCACTTCCGTTCATTAATGTCAGTCATTAAATATTGAGAAAAGATCATGCTTCCGCGACTAACAGTTAACCAGCGCCGCAGCCGCTTTTGCAGCACTGTCGCAACAGGGTCGCAGCAGTGTCGCGACTCATTTGTTTCGCGTCAGCTTTAGTCGATTGCAAACTCAACGAGCCGCCAGTCACTTTAATAAGTTACTGTTATCGTGTTTGAATGAACATGTCGGACCTAAACTGCCGGCGTCATCTTAAACGATTTGCTTCGACAAAAAACACCACCACCATCAATGTCTTATTTACGCCATATTATCACGATTGCAATATAATGAAACAGACAACAGTGTTATTGACAGACATGTACATATTGTAATATTGTGGCGCATTTCGCTTCTATATATATGGTGCTGTAGAAAATATCGGCAACATGTCACGGCGCACACTGCGTTCGAAAAACTGTGTCTCAAAAAACTGATACACAAAGCTCGATTGATAAATTTGTCAATTCTCGGCGAATTTTACAAATTTTTTTAAACGATGCTAGTATATTTATAAACTTGTGACGTACACTTTTTTGTCTTTAAATGTCGTACCACGCTTTGGCATTTTTTCAGATGCCAATTTACGCAGATTGCCGTGCGTGCACGCAGCTGTCGAGGCTCCAATCAAGAATTAAGTTTTTCGTCAAATTGAGATAATTAAAAAATATAGAAAATAAATTTTAAAATTAAAATAGCTGCTACTTACAGCAGTTCGTTTCACAATTAATCGCAAGTTATGCACTATTATAAACAAAATATAAATACTTTTTGATACAAATTCTAGATTTCTGTCAAATAGTTTTAACATCAAAACCGCAAAAAAAACTATGCCTCGTATGACATTGTGGTGAAATGCTTGCTAAAACAAGTTTAAAATCTTTACACGATTTTGTTTATTATAATGTGCCTGTTTTTGTGATTTTTTCTGTAACTATAGCTGGCAAATTATGTTGTTGTTCTCTAAAGCCTTTGCCGCCACCATATAGGCCTAAACGTACGATAAACGCTCACAGTATGCGCTGCGGCACCTTGGCGCTATATACACTGTGTCCCAAAAAACCTCCTACCTTTTGTTGTCCATATCTTCGTTAAATTTTAACGGATTTTCAAAATTTTTTAATGTATTCGATCATGGAATAAATTGTTGCCCTTTGTCTCTACAGCTGTTAGGCGAAAACTTGGCAATAGAGTGCAGGATGTAAGTATGGTGACATATGACATTATAGTGGAAACACATCGTCCCTTTTTCTTGAAGACGTTACCTGCCAATCATATCGATTTACGGAGACCGCCTTTATCTGGGTCAGGCTTAACACGGACTTTCACTATAATAGGCCCTGTCATGTCACCGGACACGTCACTACATAGAAAATTCGAACTCTTACGACTTATCGGCGAAAGCTGCTAAGACATGCAATTTGTCGTATCTGTGGTTCGAAGTAAACGTCTCGGAATAACGCACATAAATTGTCGACCACGATGACAGCATTACTAAACCTGGGCAAACTGTTATACATTCGACGTTCGGTGTTTCGTTAATCAGTCACAAAAACAGCAGTCGTCAGTCGCCTGGACATTTTGCTACGTTATTACTTATTACTTACTAACCTAAATTTTAGCGAAAATCATTTCAGACGCTTTCACTGCTTTGCAGTCAATGAAAGTAGTCTGCTAGTGTTTATAAACGATTTCGTAAAATGATAACCAATTATTGGAAGAAATAAAATACCCGGTAAATACGTTTTACGCGAAATTGCAGTTGATCTCTGCCATCTGCGTCAAAACATGTTCACCTCCAATAGACAGCATTCCGGATGATAACAGGAAAGATTATTAAAAACTGCCATTACTGTTATATATGCACGCCCATAATAGACAGTTTTTACAATTTTAGGTCGATTTGTGTGTTTTTTCTGTAAAGGTTAATTTTTTTGCTCCATTATTATGTGTTTGAGTGCATTGCTTGGAAAGGCCGTCCCCGAAATGACCTATACAGTGTCGGACAGGACGTTAAGCCCTACTCACTCGCTCGCTCACTTATTTTTTTAACGAACTGCCTCAGTTAATCTGTAACATAACATAACAATATTATTGAGTTATCGACAGTCGCTCGCCGGTTGCGATACATTCGCGACAGTTGATAAGAATTGAAGGTAACAACTGACAAACCGTCACATAACCACAGCTGACACAGGAAGCAAATAGGTCTAGACGGCAACAGTTTCTGTTATGCATTCGATTTAACGGCTATAATAGCTCGGTGGCTATTTGTTGCATTGCAACGCTTCATAGCCATTTATGGTTGCTTTCTAATGAACATCTTAACTCATCTTATCTATTGCTAAAAGCAGCCCGTAACGTATTGTGTGACGTCATCGTCAGAATATCGTCAGCGAAGCACGCCATTTGTAACGCGACCAAACGAAAACCGGAAGTAAATCGAAGCTGGCGGAGAGGACCGTCTGCCTCGCGCGGTGTGCCTACGCCAGTGCGGCTGGAAGACGTAAATGTCAGCGGGAATGGCGAAAATGGATGGCCTCGTGCAATGCGCCGTGATAATAAGAACCATTAATTTTGATGCCGTGAGCGCGGTGCAGCCGAGCTGCTACAAGGCAACAGTGACACTATGAGCTATAAGATGCGTTTCAACTGACCATTCTGTGTGCACATCTTTTTTCTACCCGACCGTCTAACGTGTTCTTGGTTGTACCTTAGTTAGAGTTTTTGCAACAGTAAAAAGGGCAAGTCAGATTCATGTTTTAAAATTAGTTTCAGCAGTTTTTTTTCATCAATCAGCTCGAAAAAAACGCTTAGCTTCGAATGCATGTTTTTCGATCTTTTTAGGTAGTCGCTACATCTGAAACATACAAAAAATTTAAAGAAATGTTTTATGTTATATTTTAGATGCAAAAAACAAATATATTTTGCGTTAAAAATCTTGCAAGAATATAATGCCTGTTTTATGTTCTAACGTTATATTCGGGCGATTCACATTCTGTCTATTGGTTCGAGTATACCATAATAAATTACGTAACTCAAAAACGTCAAAAGATAGAAAATTTAGCTGAAAATAGCAGCGTTTAACAAAAACCAATATAGCTCAATTAAATTTACCAGCTTGCAATTTTAGGCTGTCTGTTACAAGTGTTACCGCCACTAGGATTACCTTTTCATTTGAGTCATTTAGGCCTAATTGCGTCGTTTGAATTGACATGTCTGTTTTAGAATAACACCAATTAACCAGATATTGTCACGAAAACGCGAAAGTTCAACAGTTAATTATAATGCCGTAGGTCGCGACTAAATTTTTTTTAAAAATTAAGAGCACTTTTGCAAATACTATATATACGAACATTTTTAGTTTTATTTTACAAATCGCAACGTTGTCCCTTCAGTACTAGTATTTTTAATCAAACAGAGGCCTAATAATTGACGTGACCTAGTGACCGTTCAAAGCGCTTGTACCAACATTACATTCAATGTTTTAAACTTCAGTAAAAAAAATAATTAAACCAAAACAAGCACTAAAACAAAAAAAGTTTTTTTGCGAAAAAAATATCTGTCATCGTTGGATGTTTGCTCAACAAATGACTAAATGAAATACTTCAAGATAGAATGCGTCTTCTGCAGTCGCTAAAAATCATATTTCAGCCGGCCCAAAGGAACCCGCTGCAACTGCCGTCGTCGTGTCCAGGCATCACTCGAAGTCAATCGACATACTGGCGCTATACAAATTCGTTTATTGTTATTATTATTATTATGAGTGAACAGTCTGTCAGCTCATGGCGTCGTCATTAATAACCTACTAATTGCAGCTGACCACGTAAGCACTACACTGTCAATCAATCAATCAGTATTGCCTTAGTGGCAGAGCTGCTTCAAGGCTAGACAGATAACAGAAAAGTTCAGAGGATGATGTTTTGATATTACCTTCTAAAGAGCCAGGTTTTCCGGTGACGACAAAACATTGGGAGTGACTGAGATGTTTTTATGTCCTCCGGTAAAGTGTTTCCATAGAATGTAAAAAACGTTTTTACGTTTTTCTTATTCTTGCCACATTTTTTACGTTTTTTAACGTTTTTTTACTTTTCCAACTTTTTTTATTTTTTGAAAAACGTTTATCAAAATTTAAAAATTCTACCGAGAACGTCGAGAAGGGCTTTTAAAGCCACATAAACGAATTAACAGGCTATAGTGGTGGTAGTTTACTTACTTAGTCTAGTAATTCGTGGTCTTATGTCTATACGGTTGAATTAAAATTGAATAAAATTTTATCTCTTTCTTTAGTCCTAGCTGTACTTTATTAGATTTTAGGCAAAAAGTCGAACAAATTAAGACTAACGTTTTCATAAATATTTTTAAACGTTATTTTTTAAAAATTTTACCACGTTTATACGTTTTTTAACGTTTTTTAAATTTTTTTTGGAACGTTTTTACATCTATGAGTGTTGCAGACACAAGATCAAGCAACAGTGAAAGCCCGGTTACTGACATTTGACAGTCCGACAGGTGGCACCAGCAAGCGATTAGTGCCGGCAGGGCGACGGCCGGGCAGATCGGCAACAGGAACGAGTGGACCCCGTCGTGCCCGAGCATGAATGATGCACTCCGCGTGTTAGTGAGTGAGTAGGATTTAACGTCCCGCCCGACACAGTATATGTCATTTCGGGGACGGCCTTTGCAGGCAAAATTGCACAAACACATAATAATGGAACAAAAAGTTTAACCAAATTACAGAAAGTCTAACCTTTATGAAACACAAAACACGAAAAAACGGCCGAAACCTAAAATTGTAAGAACTGCCAATTATAATTGTACATATGTATCAAAAATGGCAGTTCTAATAATCTTCCCTGTTTTCCTCCAGACAGTCATCAATCTCATAATGCTGTCTATTGGAGGACATGGGGCACTCCGCGTGTTGCGAGATCACGGTGTGCGACCCAGCTCGCTCGCTACATGACATCTACCGTGCTACCGTGCTCGCAAAGATTTTCACCGGCGTGGTCCGGTCTCTCTAATGCCTCAGATCGCAGCCGCATCGACGCGTTCTTGAGAAAATCCGAACGTCTGAAATACTGCTACGTATGTCAACACACTGCTGGTTGCCGATCTGTTTGCTGCAGCGGACGACGCACTCTTCAGTCGTATGACGGCCAATCTCATCCACGTGCTGCAGCCTCTACTACCAGACCAGTCCAACCACCACTACAACCGGCATCAGTGACTAATCACGCAGAAGTCAAGTCACTTCAAGAAAAAAAAACTCTCTCTCCAGAACCTTGTTCAAAGACAGTTACTAGTTTATCTGTTTTTCGTTCCCTACTGCTGCTACTAGCACGAACCTCGCGGGTGCACTTGGTGCAAATCTACACAGAAAAAAATTCTTTTGGGTATAACGCCCACCTTAAATTCAGCATCCTGTGTTAGCAAACCAAAGCGTTTTCCAGACCATCTGGCCTATAGAAAGAAAACCACTTTGTGACAAAAAAAGAGAAAAAAAACAACTAAGAAAAAGAAAAGAAATGAATAGAGGAGCGGAGTGGAAGGAAAGGGAATCAAGAAGACAGGGGAGAAAGAAAAGGGAAAAATGGACAAGGGAGGGTTTAAAAGCTAGAAAAAGTCGGTGCTTATAAAAGGGTAGCATTACTGAGACATTGACTCCATACTACTGTTTCAAACTCAATTTTTTTCCTGATTCATGTTAGTGTTATTATCGTACTATTAAGGCTGAGCGTGTCCTTTTTCCTGAAGGAAATGCTGCATGAGACACCACACAGTGACGACACGCTCTTTGATGAACTGCGTGCGGCGAGAATAATTGCCAGCAACCCTACTCCGTGTTAGGATGATCACAGGCTGGCGGAGCCGATCGACTGAATATAGATTGGCACAATTAGCAGCCAGTGTTCATCGGTGCGTCGTGTAGGCCTACTGCTGCGGGCTGACATCACTGAAACGTGCTTTCGTTATGACCTGCATAACTGTACCGGTGTCGGTCGTTCACTGCCGCGGTTAGACAATCAAAAGATGCGAACGCATTGCCCTAGAAAGAGTGGTCATAGTAATTGACATCTCTACACGCGTTCTCGTTAACTGTGCCCTGCAACCATTCTCGCTCAGCAGCCAGACTGTTACCGCCGGATTTTCTGCGTTTTGAGTTTTCTTTTAACTTTAGCATTTTATTTTCCTTCGTGCGATTCTCGTCGGTCTTGCGTTTTTAGTTCTTTCTGTTCTCAGGCTTCTATTTTTACCATCATTTGGCTGTTTCTGGACTTTTGGCTTTATTCAGAGTTACGTCAGAGCGCTTGCTTTATATTTTTTCTGATCTTAGCCCGTGTAAAATAATTGTAGTTTTTTATTCGATAACAAGGAAATCGTTGTCAGGATTCTAGGACAGTACCACGCGGGCAGGCCACTGCATGTTACTGGCGCGACACCTGGGGGACGTACCTCGCTGAGTGTTGAGTACGTCTTTAAACGTCGCTATATAGACAGAGCTGTAAACTCACGTGATGTCAATTAGTGTCAGACTGACTGCTAATCCAGTTAAGCATGTTTTCCATTTGACGCAACGCACGCAACATACGCAACGCAACTGACGTAGCTAACCTAACGACTGCTTCTACAGCTGCGTCTGTTGCGTAATTTTTGCGTTTATTGCGTACTTTCTTACGTTCGCTGCGTAGACTACGTTGTGTGCGTAGTAAGTTGAATGGAATCTCCGCTTAAAGCGTTGGCAGTGCACCAGCTGCATCATTAGAGATGTGCATGGAAATGCGATTTTCTGTTTAATTTCATTCTCACGGGATATCCGTGGAAACGGTTATGTCGAAAAAGATATGTTAAAAATTCCAATACTATCATACTGATGTCAAGCTCGGATGTGTAAAAGCAGTGAGTTTGTTGTTTAATGTAAATCTGTTCTCCCATCAAATTAAGGTTTTTAAAACTTCGTTATTCGACTTTAATTGCATGATTTATTACAATTTACAATCTTCCTTATCTTACCGCTGTTTACACAAAATTTGAGAATTTTTGCACTAGGTCGTTGAAGCGGTGCTACTGGTGAGCTGATACATCCATTATAAAATTTTAGTTAGCCCCACTTATATGACCACGATGCATCAACGTTACATCTGACAAACGGGAAGACGGACATACGGACAGACGTCATAGGCTGGCTTAACCCGCTCATGGCGCGGGTAAAAAAATCTTGCGTAAATTTATATAGGTCAACAGCGTCAACATAATTTCCGAGCCACAAAAAGCAATCGCATGCATATTGGAGCATCTGGCGATGCATATCTTACAACGTATCCGCTATATACTTGAAGTGTCTACGTGACCTATGAATGTAGTGTGTGCGGTTTGCGTTAGGCCTACTGATATTGCCGTTAGGTGTAAGTTAGGTGCCGTACAGCAGAGCAGCGCAGATTGCGCCTGGAAATTGTGTGATGTATTGTATTGCAGCATCTTGTTTCGTCGTAATTTGCTAACGCATAAAAACTTCCTGACGACAGTCAGTCAGTCGTTGCGTTGTCTGTTTGCAGTGTCAAGCGCAAAGTCTACTTTTTTCGATTTGTTAGGCAAATTGTTCTGTCACGCCAAGTTGGCACGCGGCTTTAGACTTTCGGTTTGTTGTCGACTTGTTTGAAGTTTACAACATCAGGCTACAACAAATCTACGACACATTGATCGAAGCAAGTAGAGTTTGGCTGTAACGAGCGCATAGCGTCGCAGTTTCACGACTACGGGCTTTCGGATTCAGTATCAAGTATTTAATAATGTTTACGTCACGCGGAAGAAAAAGTCGAATGTTTGATGACGTGTTTAGCAAACAGATGAGTCGCTATCTACTGAGGCTCTGACCGTGTTATGTCGGCTTACAAGATCGTTTCTGTAAATACTCTTTATTGTGACTTGGCTTAGGCTAATTGTTGTTCCCAGTTGTCTTTAATTTTACTAGCTGTTTGTTTCAGCTAAATTATTCAAAAAGTTGCAAAATTTCATGGAGGAATTAGGCCTAGGCATAGCCCGATGAGTAGGTATTTAGATTTTAGTGTCGATCAATCCCATTATTATTTTGTAGATTCTCAATCACTACCGATCATTACAACTTTTTTGTCATTACGAGATGGCGTAACTGACAAATTGCAGTTATTTAACTGAGTTTCAATTTCCTGAATCTGGATTAGTACGTTTTATTCGCTAGATGGCAGCACTAGTTTCGGCCATGGTTTGTGCTCTCCGATCCTTTCTAGTTAAGTCAATTCTTACATAAAAATCAACAGTCATATGCGTTTGCTTACTTCTGCGTTCGGATTGTGTTAAAATACTTTTGGCGTAAAGAGATCGGTTTTGGTTATTTATTGTGACTTAAAAGATTGTGTCACACTGTTATGCATGCATCATGCATGGGGGGTGGGGGAAAGTAAGAAGTAAACAGCTTACATTATTGCTACTGGGTCAAGTTTAGTTAAGTACGTTAGAATTGAAACTCAGGTAAATAGACTCAGATCATCCACGATTATCGTTTACGCCGTGCGAATCTTCACTCTATATGCAAAGTCGCCATCAATTACATGTGTATTGGTGACGCACACAAGTCATTACGAGGACGGAAGTCATTAAGCGATGTGAGATTCTGTCCGAAAAGTCTGGCGACATCGGTCCGGTGGCTCGAGTGAAAGGCCGTCATTTCCGCGCCGTACACAATCTGGCCTCGGATTTCTCGTGTGTTGCCATTCAGTGCAGGCAATGAACCGGTTTTTGCAGCGCAAGGCAAGTGCATAGCGGGCGCTGCAGCAACTTTCTAAAGGTGTATGCAAAAAACTACGGAACCGAACTGAACTGAGATGCCACGTCAGTTGCATTGCGCCGTCTGTACTAAGCGAGCGAACTGTCGGTTCTGGTTATTTCTGTTACTTTTTACGCGCCTTTGAAGTCAGTTTCTGCTTCGGCGTCTCGTGCACTCAAAAGCGTTTGACATCTAAGATAAAAGATGTGTACAGTTAAAGATGTGTATTGCTCTTAATGGCACCCATCTGAGGGCTACGGAGTGTCATCTGCCGTATGGAGTCATCTGCATCTGACACAGGTGAACGCGTCCAGCCTTAACCCCAGCTAGGCAGACCGTTCGTGATCTGCCTACCCCGGACAAATGGAGGGCTGAATTGACCGTCACCTATCACGTCGTATCTAGTAATATTTATTGGTACCTTACGTACAAGAGACTATAACTGTCCATCAGCTCCTATGAAGTCCTTCTGATACATTTGCGCTATTTATAAGCCAGATTATTATTGTCGTTTTTATTATTATTATCGGTAAAAATATTTGGCGTAAAGCAACATCGTTGATCAAAACTAACGCGTCAACCAGTACTGTAAGTGGGTAAGTAAGTAAGTAAGTAAGTAAAACGCCAATTTATATAGCGCATCAACGTCAAGAAGAGCCCTTACACCCAGCCATCACACTACCACCGGACATCTGACGGTATTTTCATGCTGATGGCATTCGTTTGTACGCGGTTCAAGCACTCAGGGCTCGGAGCAGACATTCTTCTCGGTCGTTATTTCGCTTGCTGAATCACCGCGCATCAATGAGAATTATTTTACGACGGAATATCGCGAGCCACTACTTAGCAAGTCAACACGTAGGCCCTACGAAGACAACTCGTGGCTTTCAGAGTAATAATAGAAGTTGTCCCGAGCATATTTCCTCGGGGACAGAATTCTTTCCGGTAATTGGCGCACGCAGAGTAAATACGGCGCGAATTGCACGACACTGCAGCAGCAAATGGCCAGCAGAAGCTAGGCCTATAGGGCATCGCGTGTTATTGTCATGATGGGCCCACATTGTAGTAGTTCTGTAATAAGATTTTTTTCTGCCTACTGTTGTAGCTATGTTAAAGCATTCGTCAACAGTATTCCAGTCATTGTTCGGTGTTTTTTTGCTTATTTTATCCCATAGATGTTAAAAACATTTATATGCAAATAAAAAACATAAAAACATGCTTTTTAATATTTTATATGCATATGTTTCCAATCGCTACTTTTTACTTTGGGCATTTTTTTATTTTATGTAACCGTGATTATGATACATACTCAATTATAAACTAAACAATCAAATGTCAGAACAAACACCAAGTATACTAATCACGTTATCAGTTTTTAACACATCTGTGGCAATTTATTCTAACGATTTAACAAGAACAAAAAAAACATGACATTAAAAAGCACAAAAACATTTTTAAAATTAAAAAACAAAACAAAAACATTTAAAAAATATAAAAAAACATAAAAACATGTTTTTAATACTTTTATAAAAAACATAAAAATGTTTTTATATCTATGTTTTATCCTCCGCGACGTATACAAAAGCACAGCGTGCTGCACAACAATAAACTGTCTATCCGTCTGTAATGTCAAGGTATCCTTGTCGTAGGTTAGTTGAGATATTTTGTAAGTAATTACAGAGATTATCCCAGCATATTTGCATATGCATACAAGGGTACGCCAATATTCTGGCGAGTTCACCTTTTAGCATTGGTACTTGCCAAAGCATGACAAAAAATTTTCACGGCAGTGTAACGACACGTTTATAGTGTAGTGTAACCTTTAGTCATTGGTTTACTCTAGTGCTTCTTGGAAATTGCGCCAGTAAAACGTTTTGAAAATTAGTTAACGTTTGATAAAGTTGTGACAACAAAAATTAATTGCATAGGCCTATACGTATGTCTGCTTTTCGTGTGGGTTATTTTTCTTCAAATGAACCGGTTGAACTCTCGCAATGGCTGTGACATGATGACGACGTCATAAACATTTCTTTCGTGGCAAGGGCCGCGGAACATGAACTGTGACAAATGGGTGGGTGCGGTTAGTACTACGTCAATAAACTTTATAGCTATGTTTTATAGGGACCACTGCAAATTATGAGACCTCACTGTAACATAGTTCAATCCAAAGCTGGGCCCCAAAACTGTATTGTTTTTTTTCTGACACTGTCACGCAAATATTTTACGAGAACACTGGTGAAATTTGCATAACGGACGTATCGTCTGAACATAGTGTGAATTACAGTGATAGAATCTCTACACTTCCGGAGGTGTAGAATTTTTCCTAAGGTTGTTTTTGATTGGCGCAGCCGGTAAAAATACGATGCAGTAATGAAGGCTTTTTCTCGAGGTGCTCGCCTGCAAGTTTTTCCTGCAGGGCATATCCATCGTTGTCATCGTTACGAGATTATCAGTGCAGTGAATTGAACCCTGATTGGTCGTCGACCTTCTCTGTAATTCTGTGAATGTCTATAAGTAAGCAAAAAAGCAATCAAAAAGCTCCAGATGTCAATTCTATATTTATCAGGTTTAAGGTACGACAAAGCAAGATATTAGAAGCTGACATACGAACAACATTAGTTCTTAACCGCAATGAATTTGTAGCCGTGTGTGCTAAATACGGTCACGATGTTGATCTGATGACAGCTAGCAAAATTTTTTAAAAATGACTCGGGATATTTTTACTTGCACTGTATTATAGCCTGATTTTATATTGCTTATTTTAGTTAGCCACGAACTTTTTGAAGGCCCTTCGCATTATTACTGTGATCAAAGCCGTGTGAGATGTGACACGTTACCTGCCGTATAGTACCATTAGCGCGCTAGTCGCTACCACTGCTGTCTGTCTCTAGCCGAACAGATGTTGACAGTCACACATAACTTCTACTTGACGATTGACTAACAGTAAACAGTTTTTTTCTCGGCAGATTGTTTATTGTTGCAACTGCAGCTGTGTCGATATCGGCTTATGGTCAATGTTAGACGTGGCAGCTAATTACTGTCGATAAGTCGATTTCGAAAAACTAGAACTAGACGCCTCGGTGTCGAGTTTTGTACGCCTGCTTTCGCATGAAAAAATCTATCAATATTTACCCGAAACATTGTAGGATTTTTGACATTTGGCCTCCTTATCCCAAAAAACTAATCGTTTTATTTTTGTCTTGTTAAAACCTATTAGTAATGTAGGTCCATTGATTGGATGATGTGGGTTGATTTGGGTCCGCTATTCCGAAAGTCTATTCCCACTAATCCTAAGGCTGACCCTAACCCTAACCCTAACCTTAATCCTAACCGTAACCCTAACCTTAACCATAACCTTAACCCAAACGTTAGCACTGTGGCGCGTATCTGCACAATAAACTTTCGGAATAGTGGACCTTCGGAACAGCGAGCCGGTACCTGTGGGCTAAGCAGCGTTTTCACGCACAAAAGCAGCTACTGCTTTCAGCGCGTCTTAGCCATTGCAATTCTGTCTGTCCGTCTGTCTGTCACACGGGTGGATCAGTCAAAAGCGGTGCAAGCTAGAATCACCAAATTTTTACCCTCGGCTGTTTGGAAGACTCTAGTTTAAGGAACCGTAAAGCTTTCCCATAAATTCGAATGGGATCACCCCGAACAAGGGCACTAAATGAGAGGTTGGTAGGGAAAATTTGCAATTTTGGCCAATAAGTCGCTGTATCTCAGTAACGGTGCGAGATAGGGCCTAAATTACTATTAATCACTAATAGGAAGTCGTACACTGGCTCTCGATTGGCACCGAATTGAATAACCTTGAATGACTTTGAACGCCAAAATAGGGGGTTTTATGGATTTTTTGACGATTTCGGGCTGCGACACAAGTCTATATCATTCATAAGGTGGCGCCACGGAACTATCGTTATGCGATCCGGATAGAAAATTTGGTATTTGTATATTAACTTAGCGTGAACACTCTAATTTCAGCTAAACTACTGAACCGGAGTTGCTATAGGCTTTCGCTCGTCTCGTGAGCATTAGCTCAAATTTCTTGTTATATTAATTAACGATTTACTTAGTTGACTAGTCGCTACTTGGCGCAGTGCATTGATGCAAAAGGAAATTAAGTTAAAGACAGCCCATTAAGATACTTCTTTTTTCTATTATACTAGAAATACGTTCTGTGGAACGAGGTATCTGTCCCATTGCCACGCTATATGGCTAGCCTAGCAGTTGCGTTTCAGCGTTTGACACTCTTGTGAGACTACAGTTACCATGGTGCACGGGAACTCGTAAGGCCAGCGTACAACTAGTTCAGCGTAGATGTCTACAATAGTGGTGTCATGCAGCGTGGCAATGGGACAGATACGTCGTTCCACAGAGCGTATTTCTAGTTATATAATAAAATGTACAAATTATGTACTTAAGACCAGTTGAAATATAATTGCTGCTGGGCTGGAGCTGAGTTATAGTCAATTGTGTTCTAAAATTTGTTGCCATGGCAACAAGGGTCGGCAGGGGAAAATTTAAATGACACCATCGGATAGCGTGGGTTCGAAAATAGGGGGTAAGTGCAAACAGCGCGCAATTATCTTTCACGGGAGCCGAGTTATAGTCAATTTAGTCCCAAAATTCGTCGCCATAGCAACAGGGGTTGGCAGGGAAAAATTTAAATAACACCGTCGGATAGCCCGGGCCCGAAAATAAGGGGTAGGTGCAAGTAGCGCGCAATTATCTTTTACGCGGACCGAGTTACACCGCTTTGAAATCTCCATTCGCTGTAATGCAAAATTTTGCAACTTTTGAATGGTTGCTATGGCAACAGGGGTCGTTAAGGGGTAAATTTAAACGACATCGTTAGATTGCCCAGCCCCGAAAATAGAGGGTAGGTAAACGAAGCGCGCAATTATCTTTTACTGGGACCGAGTTACACCGCTTTGAAATCCCCATAGGCCGTAATGCAATTTTTTTAAATTTGGGTAAAATAGGGGAAGGAGTTATCAAATTTTTATTCCAAACAAAACTAATTTTACTTTTTGGGTCCCGAATCGCTGTGCAAAATTTTATCAAAACCGAATCAAAATTGCGGTTGTAGGATTGTCTACAGACAGACTGGCAGACAGACGCAAGTGATTTTGTAATCTGTCCCATGCTATGCTATAGCAATGGGACAGATAACAAGACGTTTAACTTAAGACATTGCTAGCTAGAAACTATTAAAATTGCCAAACCTTTGCCAAAAAAATGGTTCTGCCACCTGGCAAATACTAGAATTGTGTTAGCTGTAATAATGTCAAGCACAGCTTTTTCAGAGACTTTAGTTATGTAAGTCTTCGAGTTTGGACATTGTTAAGTAAATGTACTGCTATCGTCTGTTTTCATCGAGTATCTTTGTAAACCACCCAAGAAGTGTGATTCAAATAAATCTATGCATGCAGCTGTAGACGCAATAAACTGAGCCGATCGAATATTAAAACCAAAGGCATTCAGCGTTAATGTGAAGTGTCTATTAAGGCAGTGTATACACGGAGCGATCGTCGCTGTAACTGACCGGCGCAACCGGTTGCGGCGACGATCGCCCCGTGTATGCATCCATCGTGGGTGGGCTTGGATCATTTTTTCGCTTCTTGGCGCGCTTAATTTTCTACTTTTTCCCAATCAGCGTCTATTCATGTGTCTATCCACGTTCGCGTCCTGTCCACGCCTTTTCCATTGTCCCGTCCGTCATTCGTTAGAGCTAATAGCATCGTATTCGTACGCATGCCAGTCATCACCGACCACTTCGAGACATTAGCGTGGTGGACAGGCAGACTTCTCTTCCATATCACTTTCTTTGATTTTTGTTTTTTACTATTTCTAGTATTCGTTGTACTTTTTTATTTGAGAATTTATTTGTTTAATCTAACCCGAGAGACTGGACTGGACAACTCTGCACGTTAGTGGGCCCAGCTGCAGTTCTTCGAGAAATTTTGTTTTGCAATTTTGTGGCACCACGACGAACAGTACGTGAAAGGCTGAAAGCGGTGCGTGCCCCAAGGATATTTGGCTGTGTGGGCGACTGTACCCATCGCTCCCAAGAAGTTGTCTCCTTTGACGCAGAAATAACAAATATTACCACTCAGTTTCAACGGGGACTAACCTTCGTTTAAAATGTGAGAAATTGACAAACGTCGACAAGTAATCTGTTTTATCGTAGACAATTTATACAGTGAGTCAAAAGAAGAAACGCCATGTTTTTTTTGTATTTTACGAAATATTGACAGATTTATTTTACCGGTGCACTTAACAGCAGATATTTACAATAAAGCAATTATTACAGCTTCAAATGTGTCTTGTAAAAATAATATTCAGAATTCGCGTCGCATGCAGCATCAACGATGTCAAAGACCCTTTGAAAAAACTTGTCCGCGCTGAATAACTAGTGGTTCAACAATTTCCAGAAAATCGACCACAAATTTATCGCTTATTACGGGTATGGTGTCGTCCGAATCCTTTTCACCGCCGTTTTAATTTGAAGTGTTTAAAAATTCTGAATAAAAATGCTCTATGCAACCAGATTCAGCTACTCGAAACCAAATTACGTTGCTTTCATTAATCCTTTGAGTCCCAACTTCTTGTTAACAAAGGGTACGCAGACCTGCTTCGTTTTGGGGGTTGGCATTATAGTGTCGTAATTTAATGAAAAAGTAGTTCTGTTACTGAGAAATTACCGGTTGTACGCGTTTGCGACAACCAAAAAAATGGCGTCATAGTTCAAACGCTTTCTTCGTAGAAAAAGACGTCCAGTAGTTGCCCGATGGTGTCCGGGTGTCACAATTGGAACCCTATAATCTATATCTCCATAGATCAAAGTTGATGAAACCTAATTACTGCGACCTGATGTTGTAACAATAGTTGCCGTTGAGGCTCATGGCGATGGATTCATCTTTCAACAAGAGAGTGTTTCAGCCTATAACGTTGCACGTAACTTCTCCGTCAGTGATATATCACAACACAGCATTACACGCTCAGTGTGTGACAATCTTTAGGTTACTAGTTATATTGTTGCAAAATTTCCGACGAGTCGCTAAAAATATTTTTTTGCTATGATATGTTGACATTTTATTTTACTTTATTTTAATGCAGCGACGTCGTGAGTTACAAAAGTAGACGAAAAGTTACAATTTTTCACAGACAATGAAAATGCCTGACAGATACAGACAACTGCAAATTTTGGACAAAAAATGTGTTCTCAAAATTTTGATTTTGCCACTAAATTTCTTCCAGTATGGGTGGGGGGGCTTCAGCTTCAAATTTTGCAATCGTGGACAAAAATATTCCGACAAAAAGATTGTCCGACAGCACAAAATTTTGTAGGAGCAAATGCTTTTTTTCCTTCTAAAAATGTCCCTCCCTGTCAAGACGCCAGTGCCTTGGTGTTTCTATTGGTTAATCGGTTGACGATGATGATAGCGTGTGTGTGGTTAGCTGTGAAGGATAGTGGAGCCTCCGGCTGCAAATGATATAGCAATGGACAACTGCGCTGACGAGATGGACGATACAACCCAGGCGGCGGCAATGCTCGGCAGAGAATCGTCGACGTTTGCCTACGCTGCCGCCGACGAACTGCTAGAGTTCCACAACTGGTACCAGCGCTACCACGGCTATCTGGCGAGCATTGTTTGCGTCTTCGGCATCGTCGCCAATACGCTCAACATCATCGTTTTGACACGGCCCAACATGGTATCATCCACCAACTGTATCCTGACCGGACTGGCGGTGTCCGACGGACTGACAATGGCCGCCTACCTGCCGTTCGCTCTACGCTTCTACGTTCTCTACGGACTCGACTGGAACCCTGAGCGTAACAGTTACGCAGCCATCAACTACATGCTGTTCTTCGCATGTTTCAGTGTTGTCGTCCATTCCATCTCAATCTGGCTCACTGTCGCCTTGGCTATTTTCAGGTGAACATTGCCATTATCTTTGTCATTATTTAATTTGTTGCAGCTGACACAAGAAACGTCCCAAAGTAAATAAATAAGTAAATAAAACGTAAATTACTTTATCGCAGAACGTCAAAATTAATCTCTAATGCTCAAAAATGCACACAATAGCATCAGTAGGCTAATTATGGACACTAGTTCAACCGCGCAGAAACTGCACTTGCAGTTGTTTAGAATAATAATGCCAAATATAACACGACTTGTCCTGCCCAACTCAGTCTGGCCATCCCTCCGTGGCTAAACGCAGTAATTGCCAGCGAGAGCAGACGCACCGCGCGATGCACTAGCCTAATATCCGTGTTTCGCAATGTAAAACGATATCTGGCTGAGGGTTAAGGAAACAAAGATCATCACCGTCATGTGAAAGAGACTTTGCGTTTTACGTTTTTCGTCCAGATATAAATGCAGCGCCTCTGTGTGGTAACATAGCCGCCGACGTAACCAGCGCATGAGTAAGTTTTGGGCCGTTTACATGCATGTAGATCCCACTTGGAATATATTTTTATAACTGCAATCATGACTTCATACTATTGCTACGGCACGGCAAGTAAATTTATGTTCGTTTGTGTTTTTAATTTGTTAGCAATATAACTACATGTCGGGCTTATTAGAAAGACGGATAGATACCGTGCATGTACGAAGACGTTGATAGAAGTAGAACTGGAGGAACACTGGCATGTTTATTGAACTTCAAATTCTCTGATTATACGAACGTGACAAAAAAGCCAAAAACACACGTAAACACATTTTTGATTACGGTAGGCTATCAGCTGTTATATGTAAACAATCGTAATTTCGTCATAAACAACTAATATCAGAAGTTTTTCGACGACTGTCGATGACTGACGGTTTCAGGCTCTAGCGGGTTATGTGTCGCTGGACCTGTCATGGCGGCCCGTCAAAACGGGCTTAGCTGTCCGGCGTTGAATTGAACGACGCAGGATATTAATCGTGGAGCTCGGTGGCCGAGTGGTTAGTGTTGGACTCAGGTCAACTTCACCAGAGCGAGAGGTCCTGGGTTCGATTCCTGGACGGACCCCTCAAAAAAAAATTGCCAGGCCTCAGGACAGTCACGTGGTCACGTGGCCAGCGGGTGAC
>Ga0209367_1003541_pt1 | contig 21279 bp, 10 predicted proteins | sample WorMetLIZISLAND2_FD_187412 | JGI IMG/M metagenome (GOLD analysis project Ga0209367, IMG submission 187412) | Marine gutless worms symbiont microbial communities from Max Planck institute for Marine Microbiology, Germany - Olavius geniculatus... ...
CGCTCTACAGCTGGCAGAAGATCGCTCGTTCTGGCGACAAATCGCAACGGCGGAATGCTACGGCTGAACGCTTCGCGTCGATGATGATGATGATGATGTACTACTGATTTAGTTAGTTACTTAGTTACTTACTTACTTGCTGTATCACAGGTAAACCTGATACTGCCGTGCGTCGCTATTTGTTCGGTCACGCTTCTCGTCTTCTACATTCCGGCCAACTCCGGCGAGAAGATTACCATGGGCATCACAATCCTCAACTCTCTCAACATCTTTCTGCTGCTGGTCGCAGAGATTAACCCTCCGACGTCGCTGGCCACGCCCCTCATCGGCAAATACCTCCTGTTCACGATGGTTCTGGTCACCTGCTCGATAATTGTGACGGTGTTCGTGCTGAACATACACTTCCGGTCGCCGTCGACCCACATCATGGCGCCGTGGGTTCAGGAGCTATTTCTGAACGTTCTGCCACGCCTGCTCTTCATGCAGCGGCCTCAAGACCGGTTTCAACTGCAGCCGGGCAAGTACCCGAAGGTCAGTTTCGTGCTCACGTTATAACCAGAGGTCGATTAAGAAAACGCAATCGTTGCACAACGGTTAAGGCGCGTACAGTGCGACGTGACGGAACTGAACTGAACTGAACTGACAGGGTTTAGTTCTTAACGAACTGATCAATGGGCGAGCAGGTGATTACTGAAATGCATTACTGCTTGCCAATGGCCAATTCACACCTACGACGGCGATGCGATTCAACTCAACTGCTGGCAACAGTCGGCGACACTCGCCGACAGTTGAGTTAAGTCGAGTCACGTCGGCATCGTAGGTGTGCATATGCCATAACAGATCTTAATCTTCAGTGCCTTAATGTTGTTGGTTGGGCTGGGCAACAGAAATCTATCCATTTGTGAGTTTATTTTAATTTTTTTCACATAGTAACACAATAGCTTCTTTGTGACTGCTTACTAACATATTTAATGCTAGTATAGGATGTACAAACCAAGTGTGCTTCAAAGGCGTCCACTCATATACTTGTAGGTTTAGGCCTACATGAATGTAACCTGCGTTAGGAAAAAAACAAGAGCAGTAAAATTATGCAGATTTTTCAAGTTTGAAAATACTTAACTAAGCTCATATTTCAATGCAAATGTGTGTTATTTTTTTTAGTTTTTTTTTACAAATTATAAGACAAATATAATCGCGTTGTTTTTTTTTGGGGGGGGGAGAGGAATAAGCGCCCGCACCCTCTAGTGGATAGCACATTGACAGTTAGATGATGTGATGGTGAGTGATATCACCTTTTACGTCTGTGGATATGGGTATGTATGAGAAATTTCATATCCACGGCAAGCCTGGTTTGCGGCCATCCAATTCTCAATGGCTGCGACACATTGCTCAGTGTTGGCTGACTGCATATCTTCAACTATCTAACTATCCCAGGAGTTGATGGTCTTCAGCAAACGCGTGTAGTGTCGTTTTGTATTGTATAGCATCCTTTTAGGTACGTTTGGCATATTCGGTGAAACAGGGGCTTGCTCAAAAGAGGGCTCCACAGGCCACAGAATGTCGGTCAGCAGCGCAACATTTTCTAGCCTCTGGGGCTTTTCTGTGGCATGTTAAACGATCTCTTGGCCATGGTGGGGGGCTTTTACATCGTATTGCAAAATTCGTCAGTTCTTTATACATGCGTTGTTGTCCGGCTTTTGGCCGACCGTCTGCGATCAGCTGTAAGAAAATGTCTTCACATATTTTACTTAACAGGCCTCAATTGCGTTTTCGTCCGATTTAGAGGCTATTGATCCTGTTGCCGGATGAATATCCTGTGCCAATAAAACGCGTTTTTGTAAAAACGAACTTATAGCGTTTGCAAACGTTTATTACAGCCATGTATTTAGGTCCAGTCACCCCAAAATGCGTGACCTTGAATGACCTTGAGATGCCATTTTATGCTATAGAATAATCTGTTCATATTAGCTGCGCACTGTATTGTGTGGGCAGGTGATCGTACGTACAAGTGAAGGCAGCGAGACGCGGGATTCTTATGTCGAAAAGCGTTCAAACACTCATCAGTCTGCTGTCGGTTCAATGATGATTCGTAACCCGTCTAATGCATCAGCTGCCGGTGCGGCAGCCAGTAGCTCGTCCGCCGTGACACCGGCGCGGTCCTACTGGTCAACAGGTCAGACTGACTGAAACGGTCTTTGAACAGAATCAGGTTGAAACAGTCGGTGACTAATAAATTATAATCATAATTACGAATTCATCAGAATCTGCTTTATAGTTGACGTTTTACTTACGACAACCGCTGCTGCCTTCGTCTAAACGACTTTCCGCCGCCAGAGGTTGCTGTCGGAAGAGACACGCATCAGGAAAGAACAAGACAAGTCGATGAACCGAGACGACGGATTCTACCAACTCCCTCAAATTTATACAAAGTAAGCAAGTGAGTGTATAAGTAATTTACATAGCGCGTTAACTGTATCGCTCGACGTGCGAGCAGAACAGAAAGTAAAAACGTTTTAGGTTGCATGAAGACGGAAAGAGTGTGCTACATTTAAGATTTTTTTCGGAGTAGGCTATTTTATCGTTTATTGTTTATAATTACACAATTTGGGGCGTCAAATTAAATTCATTTCGTGCAACATTGCAAAAGGTGCGTCTCGCGGTGGCAGTGATGGCGGCGCTCCAGTAGAAGCATCTGGCACTGAGATGGACCGGTCGTCCTCGGCTGCAGGCAAGCCACAGAGTACTCTACCGCCGATCGTGATGCAAGCCGTCATCGGAGTCAATTTTATAGCGGACCATCTCAAGCAGCAGGACGAGTTTAACAAGGTCCGCTCTTCACTGTTTACAAACACGTGAAATTTATAACGTTAGAATTACGCCACCGGTGGCAATGAATTTTTAACTTTTACTAACGTCGATGGCGTACCTGACTCATCCTAAACGTTCCCCCAAAATTTTGTGCGAATCAAAGCATTTTCCGCAGAGATATACTAAAAAACAGACAGTGCACATTTTCCGGCGGAGGGTATCATGCTGTGCTCAAAATTTTAACTTTGTCTCTACATTTCTCTAAAATGGGGGTTTTATTCTCACAGTTCGCATTTTTGCACGAAAAAAATATTTTCAATAATAAGAAGTTGTTTTGCCCGATAATTTTCCGACAACAAAAAGTATAAAGGGTGGGGCGAAGCAATTGCCACCTCCTCTAACCCTTTCTTGCCACGACGTCACCGCATAGTTAAGCCCTGCATAAATATGCATTCGTATAAATGTACATATTTTTTCTCAGTACTGGCACACCGTATCCAGATTGATACAGATTGGTAAGAGAATGCATTTGGTCGATATTAACTCACATTTGACATTTTGCTTTTGACACTTGCACTGCACGTTGGAAAATTGGTCTTTGCAAGTCCATGGTAAGCAATCATTGTTTCTCCGTGGCTCTTTCACAGCACGCGCTAAGCCTGAACGGTTGGTCAGCGGGACAGTTCTCTCTGGCTGTATCCCCCGAACTTATTCCCCCAGTCCTGCAACTGCCGTTTACTTTTCCCCTTTCCGTTTTTGCGACCCCAGACACTTCCTTCTCACCGTGTTCGGGTGTGGCAAAAACAAGAGGGGGAAGCCCAAGAGGAGTTTTCTGGAGGGATAACTTAGGGGAATTTGTTCAGGGGTGAAATGTTTTACACCCTGGGTTCAGTTCAGTCAAGCTAAGTAAGTCGTTTAAGGATTGTTGGTGCGAATGCTGTGATATTAATTCATCGAACAGACTCATCATTTAGCGGTATCTTCCATAAGCGGTGACTAATAAACTGACCATTATATAGCCTGCAAGGTACGGCATTACGGCTTGGTCCAAACTTCCAAAGGTCGACGGCCACCTGGAGCTCATGCTATAAGTTAATCTTACATGTAGGCCTATATTCATCAAATAAACCGGGTGAACTCTCGCATTTTCTTTGGTGTCATTATGACAGCACCATAAATGCTGGCATTTGTACTATAATTATGAATTAATGATGATTATTCTTGGCACACTGCTGGAGTAACCTACGTATGGTAGTCAGACGTTATGCGCACTCCATTGATGGTGCGTCTGGGCGAGTACAGGACGCAGACGTGGCACGTAACGTTTGACTATAAACTAAGTCGTGATGGCTCCGTCGTTTGAAAGTCTATAAGTTTTGTCAGCTTCCGTGTAGGCCTATACTTCACTGTGACTCACTGCCAGTCACTGGGGCTGATGACATAACGGCGAGTATATAACGGGTCAACGACATGATCTATCGAAACAAAGACCAGAGTAACTCGGCAAAGGCGCAATAGCTGATCGATGGCACCCCCCGGCGAACCACGAATTGCAATTTTTGGCTGGGGTTTAACCCCCAATTTCCGCTTTTTTCGACGACAGAGACCCTCTTTTTTAACACAATGCGTCACTGAACCGTTCAAGTGTACCTGCCGAATCTAAATCTGTCAAACAGTTTAAACAGAGTGCACGAATGTGACAAACGACAGACAAACAGACCGCGCTACAGAGGAATGTGTAGCTATAGGCGGATTCCGCATAATCCGTGAACACTCGACTCACCGATCGCTCTGCCGGACAAAGCTTGAATAACGTCGGTATACCGAATGAGCAGAATACGCATACCGTCACACGATCGTGTATATATCGATGCAGGTGAAACAAGACTGGCAGTTCGTGGCGATGGTGTTGGATCGAATGTTCCTGTGGATGTTCACTGCAGCCTGCCTGGTCGGCACGTTCGGCATCATCATACAGGCTCCTACGCTCTACGACATGCGAGATCCCCTCGAGACTGACCGCTGAGATATAGGCCTAGTAACGCCACGCCACCATGAGATAATGCCGTCAATTTACTGCTGCTGACTCTACCATCCAGTTTACTGCTGCAGTGACGCGTGACGTAGACGGGGGGGGAGAGGGTGCACCGACTGCAAGATAAGTTACTACGTTTTTCAGCATCTTGAAAATTGCGCATGTTGTTCAGCACGCGTGTCTATTTTCCGCGGCGAAAGAAAGACGTTTGCAATCGGTTACTTACTTGTCAGTGCTTGACCGATTCACTTTTCATCTCTGTTTGGGATTAGCAGAGTGTCTTAAGCGGTAGCTGTGTAGTTTTTGCGGGGACTAGACTATATAAACGACATTTGCAGGCAGTAAAAGCGTCTTTCTGGGCTTTCAATGCGTCTAAAATGCATTTGCAGTAGCGGATTTGTCCCATACCCCGGTGGGGGAGGTTACACCGCTTCCCAGATCCTCTGGTTGGTAGGAAGGGAGCTCGCTGCTTTCTCCCACAAACCCCCCCTCTCATTTTGGTGTCTGGCCTCGAATTTCGGTCTTTTGGACTTCCAGAATGCATCATCGAGACACATTTCTGGTTATGCCGTTGACTGCTGCTGCTGCTGCTGCTGATGATGATGATGATAAGTGATGACAGCTTCAGTCATTCTACGGCTTCAATAATTACCACTGATTGACACACACTGTCTGGCTATGATATAGGCGCCTTTGATGAGCAAAATGTCGTAACAGCCAGTATCTTTGAGCAATAGCCGACACTTGGCAGGTAAGCTACAGAATAGGCGCCGCGCCGGCCACGTGTAGCGTAGCGTAGGCGTAAGTAGCAGACGGTTTCTGTTATTCGCCACTCGCCGTGTAGCCGCGCTGATGTAGTAACTGTAACGGCTTCCGCGCCATAGCAGGTAGCAAATTGGCCGACACAGCGTAAGGGGTTGCCTATATGAGCGACAAAACCTCGCCTACGACAAAAACAAGGCGGGACTACTTAAAGTGCAGCTGACAGTCAACTCGGGTTTGGCAGCACAATTGCATGGAACGCCACTGGAATGCTCCACTAAGTTTATTCAACACGGTGTATATTCGTTTAATAAAAGTTGACGGACGCAACCTCTAGGCTTAGTACATGTCCCGGCCACCGCAGACTTTTTTCTTTAATGATGTACTTCAATTTCCGCAATCCTGTGTTCTTTCTGATGTCCTAATTTTTGACTTTGTCTTTCCGTGTGATCATCAACAGTCTTTGTTAAAACTTATGTTGGGCGGATTCATATTTTTTCAGCTAGCGGCGTCGTGGGTTGAAAAAAGTATGCAGGGGAAGAAGTTGCAATTTTTCGACAGACGCTGCATATTTACGACGAAATTGCGCAGAAAGTTGCTAAAAAAAATTCTGGATGCTCAAGTTTGTAATTTTTTCCGAAATTTTCCTTAAAATGGGAAATTTGTCCTCAGATTTTGCATTTTAGACGACAGTTTTACGACAACAAAAAGATTTTCCGACAATTTTCCAACAGCCGAAACTTAGCGGCGAAAAAGCAGCTGCGTGATCTTGAATGACCTTGAGATGCCATTTTATGCTTAGCGGCGGAAAAGCAAATGCCGCCATCAGTTCTTCCTGCCATGACACCATTGTCTTCAATCTTCAGCTATTCTTTTAGTCGTGTTTCATGGCGTTCAGAGCCGGCGGAAGGGCCCTCGTACCCCCCGGCCGGGGGGCCTCACGTATGCTCAGGGGCCTTATGCTAGGTGTGAAAAAATTTCTAGTTTTAAAAAAATATATTTATAATATAAAATGAATAAACATGTAAAAAGTTTTCCCAAAGTGGACAAGTCTATTACTTTTCATTACTGCATAGTAATGAAGTATTGCGGCTTATTGACGTCAGTTTTTAAAAAAAAGACAACACAAATTGCATCTGATTTTTTGCGTTTCAATTTTTTCTAAAAGTGGGCAAATTTGCGACTTTCAGTGAACGTCCAAAAGCCAAAAGTGTTTCAGCTTCAAGGGGTCTTCGCTCCCCTAGCCCCCTGATCAAGGGCTCTGTCTCTGGACCCCGCTGGGGGCTCGGCCCCAGACCCCCTATTACAGCGGCCTCACACTTGTATTTGGGAGGGCTCCAACTCTGTAACACCGGCACTGATGGCGTTGCGTGTGTGCGAACGCCTTAACAGCACAGTTCCGACGCCTTTCCCACGCTCCTCGGTCACTCGGCACTTCACTTCTAGACTACAGTTACAGTGGCGCATTTCGTCTTATCGCTTTTTCTTCTGCATGTAGCCTTGATCTGTCACTCCGCCATGACGTAGGTACGTAGGCCTACGACGCACGGACTGGAGAGATTCCCACCGGCTGTGCGTCCGACGCAAAGGCGTAGCCAGGATTATTGTCATTCGGAGCTCTTGGTGCCCTCACCTTCTTCAGTCCTTTTGGCATTTGCTTCCTTTGCTTTTCTTTTCCTGCCATCCCCCCCTTTTCACTCAAACCTTTGTGGAAATAAATGCAGCTACAGAGTCTGGAGAGTAGTCTGTAGGCCGCAATACTCTTCCTCGCAAAAGCATTTTTACGCATTTTGAGCTCTCAAAACGCATGCCACGGGAACATAATTTTTGATCGCTTATGTGCAATGCAAATGACTGGGCGATACGGCTGAGACAAAGCCTATTTGGCTCAGTTTTCGGTGCTTTTCCTGGCTACGCTTGTGCGTCGGATGCACTCACGTAGTTCGTAATGGCATAACTGGCTGCTGTTGCTGCTGCTGCTACTAGCGTGTTGAGTGCATTGCTCTACTGGAGGATAGCTTGTAACATGACGTACGGCACGCAACGCTATAACGGTGATGTTTTCACCACGCCTTCGGTTTTCCGTGTATCTCCCAGCTGCCGGACTCAATTGCTGCGGGTAGCCAGAATTTTTGCCATGTTGTAAAGGCTTAATTCCCTTAGCCGATCTCGTATCGTGCTCTGGGCTACATCGCCACGCGTTGTGTACAATTTTGCATCAAAATTTGGAAAAAAAACTGAGAAAGATCTGCCGACTCTCCGCGCTGCAGAGCACTCTTTATCGCACTCTCAGTGACCCTCTACGTGACATCAGCGTCCATGGCGCTTTGAATCGATACAATTTTTTTACAGACTTGACTTCGTCATTTCCCTAAAAGTCTTTGCTCGCTGTTGTATAATATTTTTACGCGCGAGAGCTAGCTGCACGTATTAGCTATGGTAATTCTGTCCTGGTGTCTGTCTTGGTGTCTGTCTGTCCGTCTGACACGTCCTGGTACCGATCGGAGCCCAGGTAAGATAGAGACTGCGGGTTTCACCATATGATAGCCTATAGTCTCTAGTATTTTGTGACAAAATTTCATGCCGCTGGGTAAAGGGGGTTTCCACGAACGAGGGAGAGAAAGAGGAGCATCCCCTTAAAAGGCATTATTCTACCGCTATTGGCTCGTCTATAACTTGAAAATGGTTGCAGATAGGCACAGACATGCTGCTTATCATAAAACGCACCGGCGACGAACTTTTTAGAAATGTCAACATCGATGACCTTGAATGACCTTGAATTTTCAAAATCGGGTTTTAGTGAATTTTTCGCAATTTTAGGCTGCGGCACGCATTTTAAGAGTGAATTGCGCCGAAATGGCAAGAGATAGACCAAGACAAACTGCGTACGAAATTTTTAGCATTGAATGTAGATTTTAACAATCTAAGTCTGGACCCTCTAGGTTCAAGGAGGCCTGCGCATGCGGGTGTCAAACAGGAGTACCCCTCTAAAAAGTGGTTATTTATTCGCTGTTGGTTTGTCTAGCGTGAAAATGGTTGCAGATAGGCACAGGCATGCTGCTTAACATAACAAGCATTGGCGACGACCTTTTTAGAATGTCGACAATGATAATCTTGATTGACCTTGAACCCTGAAAATAGGGGTTTTAGTGATTTTTTGGCGATTTTTGGCTGCAAAAGAGTGAATTGCGACGAAATGGATGGAGATAGACCAATATTATTTGCGAACAAGAACTGCTATAGGCTCTCGCGCATCTCATGAACATTAGCTCAGATTTCTTGTTGTAATTCACACTAGAGGATTATTTATAAGTTATATAGTTAGTGTCAGTATTATTATTTTTGTTGTTGTGGATTCTCGTTTAGAATAATAATGTTAGCATAGCGCGTGTAACTGTGTGGACGAATTGGTAAAAGTATCAATCGTTCTTCAACACCAGGTCCTGCTGATATTCATTGCAGCATTTTAGGTCTACTATAGCCGCAACAACTACGTGACTGCATGATGTTGCGTGATTAAAACTGCATACAATTTTTTCTGCATTTATTTTAATTTCAAGCTTTTGGCATATATGAAATATTAATATTACTTTCATGTGCTGGTTCTGTTTGCAGAATCAATGTTCAAAGCCAGTGTAAACAATGAGAATCATTATTACCCTGTAACGTATTGCAAGTTTTTGCGATTGTGCTTCACGCTTATTAAGATTTTTGTCAAATTTGTATAAAACTCGTAACGAAAATCTGGGAGATAAATTGTTCTTTTATTTTTCTACGCTGATTGTATGTGAAGGTTAATTTGTAACTTAAGACTTTCAAAGACGGCAAAATGTCAGCAGATAATAATGGGCAAGCAATAACTAAAATTTGTTAACTAGTACCTTAATTAATTTTTTTAGTTATATAAATAGTTTAATTTGTAAAAAATAATTAAAATAGACGTAAAAATAAATTCACAAATTAAGACAATGAGTTTTATGTACTTTACTTTTTGCATGTTTAAAATATTTAGTTGTTTTTTTTAATTGTCAGCTTACTTATAGCCAATATTAATCGCAGTCGAAAATGTTGCACCGATTTACCCGAAAATAGTTGTAAATTAGTTGAAAAAGTTAAATTTAACATTATTAGTTTAGTTGACTCTATTGCCATAGTAGTTGCTAACTAAGAGTTTAATTATTTTTGGTTAAAATTTAGTGATACTATAGTTAATTTTTATTTAATTGCTTATCGATGCAGCAGAGAGAGAGAGACCTACAGAGCAGACAGGAATATCGGTTGAAGGCTAAAGCAACACTGCGCTGACAGCTAGCCTGCTGATGTAACGGCTGCTGATCTGCGAGTAGCTGCACCACAGCCTAGTAGCCTACACGCAGTGTTACGGACGCACTTCCGGTCTTTGCAGCTTACCAGTCGGTCAGTCAGACGTGATGGTTACATCGTCTTCGCTGCATTTCTAACTCGCGCGATATAATAAAAACTCATCGCAAAAAGTTGGCGACGCGATCGCAGGTAGCAAAAAGCGATTAAAGTAACATCGAGAATCGTTGCAGAAAAGTGTCAGTAGTGTAACACGACTGCGTTTTCTACCCCAATACGGCGTCATCGCAGCTACGAGTTTAAAGCGACAGAAACAGAATGAACTGCAGTAAACTGAACTCATATCTCAGTATTCAGTTCAGTTCAGTTCAGTTGCGTTGACCGGATTGCATAGGCCTACAAAGCGATCGAACAGGATGTTTTTAGTCGTTTCGTTCGCCCTAAACACAGTCTTAAGACAAACTGAAAGACAATAGAATAAATCTGCGAGCGAGCGACGAATTTGACGACTAGTTAATAATATTGCTCATTATCGATGTCAATTCAATCACAATGGGCCGTGACCGTTGGGCTGCGGTGCTGCTGATTACGTGGTACGTTCTGTTGATGACGTCATCGCCGGGAGGGGGCGTGGCTCTGCGCGACGGTTTCGATGCCAAGCGTCTGTACGACGACATGCTGAAGAAGAGTAAATACAACCGGCTTATTCGTCCGGTCAGCAATGAATCTGACTCACTGGTCGTACGCGTTGGACTACGGCTTACCTCCATCATCGATGTTGTAAGCATTATCGTAATACACTGTGTCTCAAAAAACTTCCCCCTTTGCTATTGTCCAAATATCGCTTGTATTTCGCTTGTCCTACCGATTTCGAAATTTCTTATACTGGCACAGTCAGACCCGTCTTTAGGAAGGTGGCACCTTGGAACGTGCCGCTTAAGGGCCCTGCGCCCCAAAGAGGCTCCGCGCTATGACGGTGATCGCCGCAACGGACAATGGATCGATTGATTTATCTAACTCATTTTTATCGTCTTGGAGATGAATTTTTGTCACAACTTGTATAGGCTACTCAGTTAAAAAATCTTTAAAATGTTAGGGAAGCTAAAATTTTGGGTCCAAAATTTTTTTTCGCTACTTCTGCTCGCGACAATGTAGGCCTAAAACACAGAAGATACTACAGGCCTACATTCAGAGACTTAGGCCTATCCTACAATCTGTGGTGTAGTGTGGTCACGTGTCACTATGTGGTATCACGGACCCCGCAGGTAAGTCGATCAATGACAAGAGCCCCGCGCTGGCAAAAGACGGCCTTGGGCACAGTTTGTAGACAATTTGCAATAAGCTGATCATTAAATATTTCACCGCACACTATAATTGTGTCGCTACACTACGTTGTGAAATGTGAATTTTCAGAAATTACTAATAAATCCACCACATTGCAAGTTGTTCGGAGAATGTGTCAATAAAAGAGTTTCGAAAATTGACCATACTCCTCTTCGCTACGTTCGCCACATATACGCGGACTATGGAGACCCAACAAAAATAACAAAGTAGTCAATACTGCAGCTTTAAATCAACAAACTTAACCTACTAAATAATCAATAGACCGAATAAACAGCCTATATTAGATTCCAATTATTGCAGCCGTACAGCCAGGCCAAACCCCGGGCCTCTACCCCGTCCTATTTCGCACCGCACACGGCGGTCAGTATACGTGCTACGCACCTGTTGTCAGTACGAGGTTATCTTTTATATATATCAAGCTGCCGCAGCTCGCTTCCTTTTATAGGTTTCTAGATGAGGAAAGTGAAGATGCTCGCGAGGAATGAGGCGAGGCGAAGACGCTCGCGAGAAGTGAAAATCCTCGCGACAAACAACGAGGTGAGGTGAGAATACTGGCGAGGAATGAAGATCCTCGCGAGAAGTGAGGACCCTCGCGATAAACAATGAGGATCCTCACGAAAAATGAGGCGAGGCGAGGACGCTCGCGAAGAATTAGGATACAATAAATCGTTAAAGCGAGACAGCCAGAAAAAGAAAAAAAGAAAGTATATAAGTGGCGACACTCGCCACAAAATTTTCAACGATGTTTGCTGTGCAGGACGAAAAGAATCAGATCATGGCGACAAACGTTTGGCTGGAACAGGTACGTTTGCCTTGTGATAGGCCTACCGTATTAAGTTTAGTGGATTTACAAGCTATAGCTTATTGCCAGCTTCGTTGTACAATTACTTTGACATGATTTTGCCAAATAATGTCAAAGTAATTGTACAACGAAGCTGGCAATAAGCTATGGCTTGTAAATCCACTGATTTGGCAAAATCGCTTCTTGCACGCTGCACCGCCGATTTTTACACATTTCCGTAGCTTGATCTGCCCTTCTGTCGTCTCTCTGTCCGTCACACTTCCTGGGCCAAAAACTGCATCAGTCGGTCACGTTTTTCGTTATTTTTACTCTTCGCGCGCTACGTTTCTAACGTATCGAAGAGGAGTATATACGATCAGTGATATTGAGGACCGACCGATCGACCAACGACCGACCTCTGTTCCTGGAAGAGCCTTCCTGGAAGAACTTCAAACGGCCATATCTCCATAACGGTGCAAGATAGACGCATGGTCACTATGGACCACCAATAGGAAGTCACACCCGGGAGTCGAATGGTCACGTAAACAATGACGTCACGTGACCCCAAAAGGTCAAACTCGTGACCCCATTATCTTTGTGGCGCCATATCTCCATAACGGTGCTAGATAGACGCATGGTCACTATAAACCACCCATAAAAAGTCGAGCCTCGGGAGTCAAATGGTCACGTGACCGATGACGTCATTTGCGGTGTGAAAAGAAAAAAAAACTAAAAAGCAGTTAAAAGAATACAGGAAAAAATAATGCGCGCGAAGAGTACATTACATTGGTCACAATCTAAAATATTTCGTGTTTAGTGAATGCGACGTTTTCTGGTTTCGGCCAATGAAACCCGATCGAACCCGTTGACCCTTAGCTATGGCTACTGGCTTGTTTTTTCTTCTATTTTTATTCTGCACCCATCGGCCATCTTTTTATAGTTCATTTTATTTTGTTTCATTTCGTTTTACTTTATCCGCTGTCGTAAATCTAGCTTTGTGCCTAAACCTTATTTTGATTTAGACTGGTATTTCCAGCAGTCTAGATCTCAAAACGCATTTCGTGGCAACATATTTCGACTGCAAAGACGCATACGTAACAGATGTCGGTCGGTTTCGTTGTTTTCTTTGAGGCGAAAAACATTTTCGACAGAAAGATTTCAACCAGTAGACCTCAGAACATTTTGCTAAATACGGTCGTGTTTCATTCAAGTATGAGAAATTTTGTTATCGATATTCAACAATTAATAACTCTGCTGAGAAATGATTTTTTTCAACGAAATTTGGTGATCGTTTTTGCTATTTATTGCGAATTAAGTGTACGAAATTTTACGTAGATTTGTTTAGATTTGACATTGTTATTGTACAGTGTCTAGGGGTTTACTTTTGTTACCGGACACAGTGTAGTATTGGCTTATCAGACCTTTAAACAAAAATAAAATCCTGGTTGAAGCGTTGAAATGAAACGTATTCGTGTAAAAAGTAAGTCGCTGCACAGCAGTTGACGTGGAATTAACAGGGTGGAACAGAGCATATGTTAAGAAATTTTTTGGATTCCACAAGTCAAATAGCTACAGAAACGGGAGTTTTCCTAGCGGAACCTACAGCGGATCCTTGGTATGCGACTTGGGGAATGCCCTACAGGTTAAAAACTGCTATAAATTTGCATTATTTGAACGATTTCTTACAACAAAGGTTTACTTAGCCTATTTAGTTAATTACAGACAGTCAGACAGTAAATTACATTAACTGGTCACATCTTGCAAGGGTTGAAACTCAAAATTTAGGCTCTACGTTTTTCTGTTTCTAGTCTTAAAATTTGTCTTGCGATGTAATATTTTTCACGACACGGGTGATGTTACGGCATGCTATTGCTATAATTGTGCATTGATTTGCTACACAGTCGTGGTATGATTTTCGTCTGACGTGGAACCCTGTCGACTACGGCGGAGTGCAGCGCTTATACGTGCCGCCCGAGGAGCTCTGGCGTCCCGATATCGTACTTTATAACAGGTATAAACCCTAATGCTCAGTTTCCATCCATAGCAACCAGTGGTATAGTGGTAAATTTTCGTTTGGCGTTCGAAACGCCTCCTATCGCTTTCTTTCCCTCCCTTTAAACATAGAGCCTCTTGAACTCAACTGGGAAAGTGGCTTTGAGAACGATGTAAGCTCCTCCTCAGAGGATCAAAGGGCAATATAATAGCTGACGAATTTTGATCCTACATGCAGTTCAACATTCTCTGGCTTGTGTGCGCTCGCTTTTTGTGGAGAGTTGGATGACCCCCGTTCGGTCGAACATGCTGAACGTACCTAGAAGCATAAATCTGCCTCTCCAACAAATGCAAAGAACGCAGCTGACACAAGTGACACAAAGGCCACAACGCAAGGATAGAAGCGGTGTTTATATTCTTGCACTGGTCACAATGCACTGGATGGAAATCCAGCTTAAGCATGCAGGCAGATCATCTAGACATGACATACACATAACACCTAACCGTTCCGTAGCTCGGTAACTGTTATACGGCGGTATGATTATGCCGTTTGGCAGAAATCCGACAGAACGTGTTTATAAAAAAATCTGCGGATAGCTTTTCTCTCTTTCGTACTGAATGACATGCCACAGTAGCAATCACGTAGGCGCGCAATGTGCTAAAGCAAAGCAACCGTAATAAGTAATGCGAGTATTTTCCCATTTCCCATTACTTCTTGCGAAAATTTCTCGATTATTTAAGGCCCGTCATGAATAACAAAAAAATTATTTAATGTAGTGTAAACTAGGACCTCAGCTACCGCTTAGAGAGCAGGGCGTCAGCGTGATGGTGCTGGTGCTAATCTCTGACATTCAGACTTTTAAAATTCATTTATGCGTTATGTGTGGCATTTTAGCAAAAATAGGTCTACATGGCAACGGACAGACGAGAGCCTACAGGAGTAAAACACACAGTAGTTTGACGTGTTTTTTTTCTCAAGATACGCACATAAACGCACACAAAACTATACCGACATAAAGGAGAGTCCGTGTTAAATAATTCTGTCGTAAGCCGCTCGTTATAGCTTAAAATTAAAAGGTGGTGTTATAGCTCTTAATAGGAGCCCATTTTAGAGCTACGGAGCGTCGCCTGCCGCATGGAATCACACAGTGCTACCTGCCACCAGACACAGGTGAATGCGCTCCGCCTTAACCCCAAGCAGATATGCCGGTACTTGATTTACATACTCCGGAGGGATGGAAGGTTGAGTTGATCTAGACGGCTGGTTACATATCGAGATGGTTTACCTGCTCGCAGGCAGTCACCTATCCTAGTACTAACCCGGCCGGGCGTAGAGTAACTTCGTTGATCGGATGAAATTCGCTACCGCTACGCCACGCCACCAATCCACCCCACGCCGCCATGAATGTATGAACCTCTCGCGGGCCGTGCTATTAGTCCCGAAAAAAGTAAAACTGCGAGAGTCACTGTCGTCGTGACTTTTGGGCATTGATTAAGCACACATCCAGCATTCATCGAACACTCATTGAGCTGGCCTGTTGAGTGCTTGTCGAAGCAGTTCGATGAATGCTTGCAATATTAAACATGTCTGATAATAATTCAAACATTTAGGCCTATCAACTGCTACTCATAAATGCTTGATGAGTGGTTGGCAAGCTATGCCGTTGCAATCTCGATATACACTGGAATCGGCTTGATAAATGGTTGGCGTGTTCTTGAAGTGTCCCTGATAAGTGCCCGACGAGCGCTTGTCAAGTCAGCTGTGGCCGTGTAAACGGGGTGTGATATATGTACAGTGCTGACGGCAATTTCACGGTGAAACTGCTAACGAAGGTGACAATCCACCCGGATGGGTTCATCGTCTGGAAGCCGCCTGCGATCTACCTGAGTCTGTGTCCAATCGACGTCGAATTCTTTCCGTTCGACGAGCAGACGTGCACCATCAAGATCGGCTCGTGGACTTATGACGGTTTCTCGGTCAACATTCTTCACAACCGGCTGCCAGACGGCGTCCACCATCTCTCCGTCATTGAACAAGGTAGGCTGCTCTATAGGGTGGCCTAAAATAATGACACATCTTTGTAGCTTAAACCTTTGCGTCAAATATTAACTGATTTTTACCATTCTTTTTCTGTCAAAATTAGGAGAAAATTTGCACGACACTTTTTAGTGTAAAATTTAACCGAAATTTTTCAACTTTCTATAACTTTTTAATAAAGATATTTTTACAAGGCTTTTAGACGTGTCGGTTTTGTGGGGGGACGTCTTTTTCTTTATTTTTGTTTCCTCTACAGAACCAGGTGTCGCCGCCGTTAACTCGGGGCTAGAACTACGGTCGTTCAGCCTGTTATGAGCCGCCATCTGTCAGAGGAAATTCATGATTGTTGTTGACTCGCAATATAAAATTATTATAAATGCAGCATTGTCATTGTGTTGACTCGAATGGAAAAATACAAAATTGAGGGCTAAAAATCACGGATTTGAAGGCATTTTTCGGCAAAATTAAACTTTTAAGCACCCATAGAATTTTCTTTTTGCAGAAAATTGCAGCCGTAGCCAAAAATTGCAACTTTCTGACCCGCGTATTTTCTTAACTCTCGACGTCGCTGAATGCCAGAGGATCCTAATTTTGAAAACTTGCGAATTTTTGTAATAGTAGGCCTATATTTGGTGGACCTAGGCTTACTTTCGTCGGGGATGGCGTCGAGACCAGCATTCTCAGGTAAGTGGCCTTTGAGACCAAAGCCACTAAGTGAGCAAGTCAGTGTGACAATTTTATACTGCGCATCAAAGGCCAACTTAATCTTATTAGGCCTACTCACACCTTGATGAATCATAAATAATTACATAAATAAACATATACCGTTTTTCAAAAGAACTAAGCGTTTGCATTGTTTATCACGTTGTATCACGTCAAATTTGCTTTTATTCTATTTTAATTTCATTGGTTAGTTTATTTTTATTTTATGTGCATGTATTTCTGTATTGACTTGAACATTTACCTGTCAGTCTATCTGTGTGTCTGCCTGCCTGTCTATCTGTCTGTCATTTCATTTTTACTACCTGAGTGGTGAATGAACGTATATATATCAGGCATAAACCTGGACGATTACTATAAGAGCACGGAGTGGGACCTGATGGCGGTTCGCGCGAAGAAATACGAGAAGTTTTATCCGTGTTGCTCGGAGCCGTATCCAGACATCAAGTTCAATATCACGATTCGACGAAAGACACTTTTCTACACGGTGGGTGTGCGCCATCATCTTGTCTATAGTTTCTTCTCGACAAGACCTTAGACAGAGCGTGGTTTTACACGACTACCTTTATTCTACTGCCGCGTATAATAGGCTAGTTTTAGTATCACGCGATATATTGTAAAATAAAATAAGGCGCGAAAATTTCTGTGCTTCCAGTTGCAGTTTTGCGGAAAATCAGGAACAGGGCGGAAATAATTTTATTTTTCTTATTGTTCTTATTTTCTTATTGTTCCGTTTGACATGTCGTGACACAACAACACATGAAAACTGAAAATGTGGGTCATAGCCCAACGTGATTTCGCTCGGCGCCGTAAGTCCGATTGGGGGAAAAGTTTTGGGGCTGAAATTCACCCGGTAGCAAAGTCACGTGGCCTGAACTCAAGTGCATTAGCATACGCGGAATGCGTGTTGTCGACTTAGGGTGGGTCTACAACTGCGCCTATAACTTTTTCGTTAGTGGACTAAAGTTCACCAAATTTGTTTTGTTCAACGAAGCAGGGATTGCTCTCAACGAGGTTTATTTCGTTTTCTCGATTTATGGACAGATTCTCGAGATATTCGCGGTCAAAGTTGAAAATTGTCCTATATCGCGGAATTTTGGACGTTTTTTGTCTTCCCAAATTTTAAAAGGGCGGTGCCCCCAAATGTTGTATATAAGTGATACTGCCCTTTTTATTGCACGTCATGTGGCAAAGTTTCATGAGGTAACTCTTTCTAACCCCAAAGTTATAGGCGCTAATTCGACAATGAGCCAATTTTGACCCCCTTTGAAAAAAATAGTAAGGGGGACCCCCGTTTCCAGTAAGGTGTTGTCTAGCAAAACTTGGACATTCTATAAAGCGTGTAAAAATTTTGTGCCGCAGCACTTCCTAGGAACGGAAATATGGCATTCCGAAAAAGTCGATTTTTTGGAAACAATTGCACCTCCAAATCTCCATGGTTAGTGGACTAAAGTTTACCAAACTTTTTTCGTTGAATGCAGGAGGGAATGCTGTCATGCACCAGTTTTCAGATTTTGGATATTTATATTCGTTCCGGAGATATTTGCGGAAAAAATTAGGGGGCTAAAATTCATTTGGCAGCAAAGTCACGTGGCCCGAACTTAAATGCATTAGCATACACATAATGCGTAGTGTCGACTTAAGCGTATTTACATCTGCGCCTATAACTTTTTTTAGGGAACCAATGTTTACCATTTTTCTTTCCTCCAATGCAGGAACGATGGCGGTCGATCACATTTGTTTCCCATTGTTGATGTCTTGATCTCTTCCGGAGATATTCGCGACCAAACTGTGAAGTTGTTTAAAATCGCGCGCACAGTCGATTTTGGGTGGGTCAACATCTGCGTTTATAACTTTTTTGGTAGTGGTCCAAAGTTTACTATTTTTAACGCACAAGGGATTGCACTCAATGAAGTTTGTTTTCTGTTTTCGATACATCTACAAGTTCTTGAGATATTTGCGGTCAAAGTTGAAAGTAACGGACAAACAGACAGACGGACGGACGGACAGAATTGCGATGGCTAAGACAGGCTGAAAGCAGTAGCTGCTTTCGCGCGTGAAAACTGTAGTAAGATTTTCGAGAGTTTAATAGAAGTTTTAGGGACGCAGGGTTTTTTTTCCTAGAAACGAATAGCAATTGGAAGCACAAGCATTTTAGGACTTGTGATCGGTTACACACGCGGATAGGTTTTTACAGCGAAAATGACGTTGACGTTTCTGTTTGACAAGTTCAGAAATGATTAACGTAGGCTAAATGCGTTTACCTTTATTATGCTTGACGTTATCAGGAGTAGAATTTCAAACCCCCTGAATCGTCTTCGCAGTTGGATGCATGTTGCAGTGCGGCCTTCACGTGGGCTTTGCCCACATTTTTAATTATTTGAGTATTAGAAAAAAGTTTTTTTGGTGAAAAATCGGCATTTTATTTTTATTGTTTTGCACGATAGTATGGTTGCATAATTAAGGTGCACAACTTTTGCTTCGTAGTTGCGTCAAAATTAAGCAACTTCAAGAATTTCTAAAATCGGGGAACTGGTTTCGGAGAAATTGCATAATGTACAGGGTGTGCCAAAATGACCTGAGTTGTTTTTGTCAAAACTTTATCAAATCCCAACCAAATTTAATAATTTTTGGCAAACAGGTAGCCAAGACGATAGAAATATGTAATATGTAAGGTACACTCATTGTCTGCCTCACATAGTTCACGTCAACGCACTACCGTGTAAAACGCAGATGCTCCAAATGTTCAGTTGTTGTCTCCGTAAAAGTTTTAACAACTTCATTAAGCACACACTGAACTAAAATGTGATTTATTTAGCAGAATTATAAGTTTGTGTAACAACTTGCTTCCAAGTTATTAGAATTTATGCTCAAAGTGACTACAATAGCTTAGACGTGACGCCACGGCTGACAGCAACATTAACGTTCAACTGATCTCAATCAGGCCCGTCGAGAGCCACAGCGGGACCCAGGAAACATCCTCGAGGGGCCCTTATGGGGAGAAAATTATTGATTTTTTTTCTTTTCAAAGTGGTGCATTTTAGTGTACTTTATATTTTTGAGCGACGGCGGGGCCCCCAAACGTCGCGGGGCCCGGGGTAGTTTACCCCCTCTTTACCCCACTCTTACGACGGGCCTGACCAAAATGCACAGCACTCATTCGTGGATGAAATGTGTTTTAAGCTCATCAATCAGTTATTTTGTCGTTTGCTATTTTTTAGCGTAAAATATTTTATACCACAAAATTATTACATTACATGGCACTTTCTGTCGAATTGATACTAAAAAAGTGAGCAATCTGATACTGATAATCACCGTGCAATGTAACAATTTAAAGCATCTGCGTTTTACATGGTAGTGCTTGACATAAACTACGTGAGGTGGACAATGAGTATACCTTACATCTTTCTATTGTCCTGGCTATCTGTAAGTTAACAAGTAATTTGAGCAAAGCTCACGAGACGCGCGAAAGTCCATAGCAGTTCCTGTTCGCAGGTAATCTCAGTCTATCTCCATCCATTTCGTCGTAATTCACTCTTTTGCAGCCAAAAATCGCAAAAAATCACGTTAAATCAATATTTTCAAGGTTCAAGGTCATTCAAGGTTATCGATGTTGACATTCATAAGAAGCTCCTCATCAGTGCTTGTTATGATTAGCAGCATGGCTGTGCCTATCTGCAACCATTTACACGCTAGACAAGCCAACAGTATAAATAACCACTTTTTAGGGGGGTAGCTGTCTTTGACGCCCGCGTCCGCCGGCCTGCTTGAACCTAGAAGGTCCGGACTTGTACTGCTAAAATCTACATTCTATGCTGCAAATTTCATACTGAGGTTGTCTTGGGCTATCTCCAGCCATTTTGGCGCAATTCACTCTTGAAATGCGTGTCACAGCGCAAAATTGTGCAAAAATTCACTAAAACCCTTTTTGGGAAGGTTCAAGGTCATTCAAGGTCATCGAGGTTGATAAATTTAAAAATCCTGTCACCACTGCTTGTTATGATTAGCAGCATGTATGTACCTATCTGCAACCACTTTCACGCTACACGAGATAATTGCGGTGAAATAACCACTTTTTAGGGGGGTAGCTGTTTTTGACGCCCGCCTGCGCCGGCCTCCTTGAACCTAGGGGGTCGGAACTTGAACTGCTAAAATCTACGTTGAGTGCTGAAAATTTCATGTGCAGGTTGTCTTGGTCTATCTCCAGCCATTTCGTTGCAATTCAGTGTTGAAATGTGCGCTGCATCCAAAAATTGCGAAAAAATCACTAAAAACCTCTTTTTGAGGGGTTCAAGGTCGTTTAAGGCCATCGATGTTGATAAATCCCAAAAGCCTGTCACCGGTGCTTGTTATTATAAGCAGCTTGTATGTACCTATCTGCAACCGTTTTCACATTATTCGAGCCAATAACGGCAAAATGACGTCTTTTTAGGGGGTACCCCTCTTCGACGCCCTCGTTCGAGGGGAACCCCTGCACCC
>Ga0209367_1003542_pt1 | contig 21278 bp, 16 predicted proteins | sample WorMetLIZISLAND2_FD_187412 | JGI IMG/M metagenome (GOLD analysis project Ga0209367, IMG submission 187412) | Marine gutless worms symbiont microbial communities from Max Planck institute for Marine Microbiology, Germany - Olavius geniculatus... ...
GACTACCCCGCTCTCATTTAGCGACCTCGTTCGGGGTGACCCCCTTCGAGTTTACGAAAAAGCTTTACAGTTCCTGAAACTAGAGTCTTCCAGGCAGCCGATGGTGAAAATTTGGAGATCCTAGCTTGGACCGTTTTTGCCTGATCCACCCGTGTGACAGACGGACGGACGGACGGACAGAATTGCGATAGCTAAGACGCGCTGAAAGCATAGCTGCTTTCGCGCGTAAAAACAAATCATAAATACCTGGCTGCGTAGGTCTTGTACCAGCTTAGGATACTGACTCAGATGGTTCTCAATCGACAAACTATTCTGCTTCATCTGCAGCGCATACATTAGACGCAGACAGTATGAAAACGAGACCGGCCGATGAATGTTTATTATCAAATGACAGACACAGAGTACAGACCAAACCTAGTGCTCATTTAATAATGCCTGCCAAGGATTGTTATCAAATTCAGTCAAAGTCAACAGGGTTCACACTTGATTGACGTAATACGTGTCAAAAAATAATTACTGACTTACTGCATTACTTCTGCTTGTTTCAACTCTTTCACTGCCAGCCACTGGCGACTGTGGCGACAAGGTGCTTTCAATGCCATTGACGACTGTAGAAAAGTTACAGGCGGTCTGAGTTTCATTTACGTTTTCCAAAAGTTTACACTAATTTAATTTAATTTAATTTTGACATTAACGCACTCCCGGTCCGGGCTTGTTCAGGAGGGCAGCATAACTATTGCATACTACTATTACTATGTTGAAAAATTTGGCATTCACAGTTGAAAACTCGAGAGCAAAAAAGTTAATAACAAAAAAATTCTAAGTTAAAAAGTTAGTCAGTGCTTTAAATTTTATACTTAAATCAAACCTGATGGTGACTGCCAAATTACATTGCTTTCTTGTTACTCACTTACAGTGATTTGTCTAAATCGAAATCTAAAAACAATTTGCTACAGTGCCAGCCATTGTCACCAAGTTAACAACTGTCAATCAGAATCACTGTGTTGGTGCTGGCTTGTCCTAGGTGCAAAAAGTGGAAATAAACAGTTCAGTTTTCAGCCTGGATCTAAGTTCCAACAAATTAAAAAAGTTTCAACGTGGCTGACACTAGCCAGCCACAGCTAACGTGTCAAAATGATCACCTCGACTTTGATTTCCTTGGCTCTGTTGGCGTATCGCAGAGTGTTGTACGAGTCCTCATAACTCAATGACGAAGGACTGCAACATTAACACAAAACATCCATCGCACATCACCATCATTACTTCACTTACCACGGCAATCCAACACCATGGAATCAATAACCGTAAACATCTTACTATAATGTGCACAAAGTCTGTCTGTCAATGCCTTCCCTGTTGCACGGTCACGGAACCTGACGACGGCGTTCGAATCCCTCGACCTTAGGTACGTGTGCCCCCTCCCCACCTTACACCCCACTTCCCCCAATGGGCAGACTGAGGGGGTGGGGGTTGAGTTGTTGGGTCGTCTTTCCCCGCTGATTCGGCCAAACCCGTCAGCTTAGTGCACCGTGTGGTGCTTCATGGCGGAAACTCCCTCTTATCGGGCGAGGAACTTCTAGTTACCAAATAAGCCTAATTATTTCACCCAAAAAAGCCAGCAAAATAGCAAGAGCAAGGTATAACAAATAATGACACAACGCAATGAGAACCATACACAATAATGTGTAATAGCAACCATAAACACCACATGGCTAAGTAAAAAAATACAATATTCAGCCATCAGGTAAACAGAATGATATATGGGGATGAAAAAAAAGAAACAAGACAATCGCAAGATGCAACAAAAACTATACAAATAGTCGAAACATTAAGAAAACAAACATAAACTATGCAAACCAAATAACTACAAGACAAATGCCAAAAATAACAATTCAAATAGGCATAAAATGATGATAAAACTAATTCAACACCAGAATAAAAACCCCTTAAAGGGACTTCAACACAGCACAGTTTTCTCCAATAAAAATTCTCCATGACAGTTCCAAGCCAAGTGAAAACTATTAACTAGCCACATGTTCTGGACAATTGACTGAACTGATGACTAGACTGTGAAAATTAAGTAAGTAAAGGCTGTGACCTGATAGCAGCAATCATGACAGTCCGACAGTTTCCACCAAGAGAATCTTTGAGTATCCTTGTCAGTTTGCTGTCTCGATATGGCACATGACCTTTACTCTGTGTGACAACCAAACACAAATTAGTTCAATAAGTTGATAAATTCATCAAATTACAACCTTTATATACATTGTTGTTGTTGACGTTTCGGCAACCACTGCTGCCTTCGTCGAAATGACCGTCCACCAGGTGTCGCTGTGGCGGACAATAAGTAATCATCGATGTATATAAAGGTTGTAATTTGATGAATTTATCAACTTATTAAGTTACATTTCAACATATGAGTTTATTTAAAAACAAATTAGTTCAATTGCTTGCTTCCTATGTGACCTTCCTAACAGGCAGTATTACAGGACATGCCCATCTGTCTGTCTGTCTGTCCACTAGATTACTGACACAACTCTGGTGTTAAAACTTGAGGAATAGAACATTTATTGTCTGATTTTGTTCGCACATTTTTGCTTCACGCTTTTCTATTGCCCGTGTTTCTTTAACTAGCTTATCATATAGTCATCATCCGTGAGTCCAGCAACGGAAGCGAAGTGGAGGTTTTAGTGTGTCTGGGGACCGATGTTTCCAGCAGAGTCAAAAGACAGAAAACCTCTGTGGATCTGGGGGCAAAAACACCAAAGGCTGATGATAGAACAGCGGGCAAAAAAACTGTTAAATCTGCTTGTAATTGATAATATTATTTAGCAATTTTACTTCACCAGTCGACAGCAGCACATTATTGTATTCAACCAAACCGCAGTTTAGCCCCCTTCCACCAACTAAAAAAATTATCATTGAATCTTTTACGTTTTACATGGACGCCCTCAGGCAGCTAGCTACACTGCTGCGTGAGGCTTTTTATATCTTTCAAGCAGAAAGTTTCGTGATTAAAATTCTTTCAGTACATAAAAAACCGATTTGGTAACACTAACGCTAACACGTTAGTGTTCATTGTGCAACGCAAATAGTCTATGTTAAGGCTGTTAACAATAAGAAAAATATTCAGCACTGTATGCAAAAGCAGACAGCTAAAACTGATAATTTCTAACTAAGCAGTTGTTCCTTTTTACTTCGGTGGCATGGTCTGAAGTAATTTTGCACGGTAGGTTATTTTTTGTCTTTTTACTGACCAGCCGCGGAAAACATGGCAGATGCTCGCAGAACCCAAGGGTTCCGTGGAACCCCGGTTGAAAATCACTGCTTTAGACCCTCATTTACGCCAAAACTAGTGATAAGTTGTCGTTATGCATACCAACTTAACACTTAGTCCGTCGTAACTCGGATTTAGTCCGAGACTAAAGTTATGACGTTGTTATGCATATGGCCCCAGACGATTAAGTTTTCCAAAGAACTTTCCCCCATCTGAATTCTGCATGGATTGGATCTCTTTGCTTTTCCTAAGATCTTTTCGATGTCTGTAAACTATTCAACCAATTAGATTACAGCCTGTGAGTAAAGCGAAAAATAAGACTGTAACTTTTTTGCTTTCATTCAACTGGCATTCTCAAAGGGCAAGTAACTCAACCTCCCAGCCCTCCGGGGTAGGTAAATCAAGCACTGGCCTGTCTGGCTAGGCTTAAGGCAAGGTGCATTCACCTGCATCAGATGGCAGCTAACAATGTGTGATCCCATATGGCAGGTGATGCTCCATACCTCTGTGATGAAATCCCACAAAGACCCTTTAAGCCTTTTTTGCAAACTAAAGCAGCAGGCATTGGTACCTTCCCATCAGCCAGGGCATTGATACAGTTTCCGAGGGCAAGCAGCGAACGGTTGATGTTAGCGCCTTCACGGAACCTCGCTCCACGGTTGGTTGTCACGGTCGCCCTCTCAGACCCCGCGAGGTCAACCAAAGACAGCTTGCCCACTTTCACATTGATCGTAGTGTTTGCCGTCCTGTCACGATGTTTTACATAGACCTGCAACAAACCATTCCAACCAACTCAGCCTTTTATCCCCACCAGATTGACAGGACTACGTTATGTGACAGCGTAGTCTAACATTGAGCAGACCCCACTAATTAACTCAGGCAGCAACTCGGCAATAGTTAGCTGCATTTCAGTCGCTGCCGTGGTGTTGAAGCAAACGTGTCACTTTGCATTTATACAGAATAAAGAGGGATTTAATCTGAGCTATATACAGTGTTGAATGTGTCTTATAGCAGCTTCCCCCTAAACATTCTATGGCCCGTTACCTTCGCAGCTAAATAGTACCCCATAGTTACCACAGCTAATAAGATCAACAGGAACAGTTTGTCAACTTAAGCATTGGTTGCAGTCGTTCACACAAACCGAAATGACATATACATGCAACGTATATGACCAACACCAAAGTCAACTCAGCCTTCTATTCCTCAAGGGTAGTTAAATCGAGTACTGGCATGTCTGGCTAAGATTGGGGTGGCGCACATTCATCTGTGTTGAGTGGCAGCTAACAATGTGTGATCCCATATGGCAGGTTATACTCCATAGCTTTGTGAAGAATTCTCACAAAAAGCTACACATTTAATCTTTTCCACCTTCAAGATCTACGTTAGTTTCATATCTCGTACACCACCTATGGACACAGGCACAATTCCTTCATCTGCAAAGCTTTCAGAAATGCTTCACCCAAAAAAGCAAACAAAAGCAAGCAAAAATCCTGAAAACCCAACAGATATCTGCTTAACCGAATTTCAAAAATGTCTTTAGTGAACATTATCACTGTCACCTGGAAGACAGCATGAGAGCGTGAAGACTCAGCGTTGGCGTCAGTCGGATGCTGAGTTCGATTCTTATTCCCAGATGCCAGCATCGTCAACAACTCATTCGCTGTACCCGGCTGTACAATTTACATACACAGTCTATACATCAGTAGTACTGGTGACAAGGCTTGTGACAATACAATATTAGTAACACCGGGAATAGGGCCAGCATGTGAGTTAGCAGAGTTATGGTTCTTATTGCCAGCACTGTCAGAAAATCACCCATCATACAAGGCTACACACCAATCGTTACACAGTCTATACGTTGACTCACACTAGGCATAGAGTTATTAATGTTAAGAGTTTGTATTTTATGGTTCTTAATATTGCCAGATGCCCGCATAGTTCATTCACTGTACCAGGCTGAACAATATATCATAGTATGTACGGAAAATATTACAGTCTAATCTAAACATCAGTAACCCTGCAAATAGGCTGATGTCTATACATCAGTAGCACTAAGATCAAAAATGCAAGTAGCAGCGAGTGGTACAAGCGAGCAAGAGAATTCAACTTTTAAATTGTCATAAGACACGTTAGCACTAGATAGAACTGTTAGACAATCATGTACTTAAATATTGACATTACCTTGTGGACTGTTAGTCCAGCTACCACGGCGTTACCAGCAGCATCAACACGCAGGGCTAGAGGTCCTCCAGGACACATCAGATCCCTCACCTGCTCATTGTAAACCTATACACAGACACAGATAAATGTGTGCTGCTGCACTACCATGTGAAACTAATAATGAAACAGAACACCCATCTATACAAGAGATCCATAACAGAACTTGGGCTTGTGCTCCGAGTTAAGCAAAGTCAGGTTTAAAGGTCACTAAAGGACACTAAAATTAACTTACCATTTTCCTAAAAAAAGCACAATTTTCTGAAAATTTCGACAGTAATATCAGCACCCAGCATGTTTGTCACCACGAAGAAAATTACATTTGAAATCGACAATCTACGAAAACAACGCAGAAAACGATACACCATGTTGACAGGCAGATGACGTATATAGCTTCAATCAACATATTATATATGCAAGGTGAAATGTCTAATTCAGATCTACATAAATTTCACAAGTGAGTTTGACCATGGCCATGGACCTTTAAATGAGCATTTCAGTAATGGCTGCAACACAATGGCCAACATCGCCAACCAACAAAGATGGCCGTCACTGCTAGCACATGTTAAGGGCACAGTGAAGAAAAATGCACAAATTTTTATAAAAATTAAGCAAAACACTGCAGCATTTATTGGCAAGCAGCCAGCCATGTTGGTAACAGCTACTTCAGCTACTTAGTAATTACCCATCCAGTCATTCGCTCTAACTCAAAACAGATTATAAGGTCATCATAAATACCGATAAATTATAAAAAATAGAGCATGATCGTAATACAGCTTTTAACTGCCCACATCCATTTCTGTTCGCAGCAAAAAGTACCATAAGCCAAGAGACAGTTATGTCCACAACATAACGGTTAGTTCTTACAGTCTTAGGTTAAGACAGATATTTTGTGCTGCGTGTGTTCCTTCTTTCTGTAAAAGTTAAATTTTGTGTTTCATTATGTGTTTATGTGTTTATATGCGTGCACTGCTCAAAAGACCATCCCTGATACGACCTATGCTGTGTCGTGTGGGATGCAAAACCTTACTCACTCACTCCACAACACAGAGACACACAATGTATAAGCATTTTTCAAAATATAAGACAGATACATCTATTGTCTACAGCACAACAGAGATATATCTTTAAAGGCACGATAATAACATATCTATAATAAACAGATGTAATTATCGAAAAGTGTGAAAAGTGTATTCCACAACATAGCAGAGCTGTACACCACAGTAGGAGACAAACTGGACAACGCAATAAAAATACCTCAAGATAGGACACAGACACATCATAGACTCGGTCGTTCTTGCCGTCATCAATCTGACTGAACAGTGCCATCACAGCTGAGAACGTAATTCCAGGAGACTCCGTTGTTCCCAGCATGGTGTACGTCTTCCCGGCACCCGTAGCACCATATGCAAACACTGTATAACATAACTTACAACTTATATATACATTAACTAAGAACTGTAACTAATTTATACGCAGCACTGTATACTCGCCGTATATCCAATCAGGAAACTCCACAATTCCTAGCATTTTGTATGCCTCTAGCACTATACCACGGTATGCAAACACTATGTTCAACAACAGGCCTATAACATATCGCTAATATATTACAAAAAAAATAAATTTCTTCCCACTATATATTAATGTGTGTATACTGAGATAAGGCAACAACAGCATACAGAGTTTGCCACATCAGTTTTGCAAAAGAGTTTCATCTCAACATAATGCAATTAAAATATTATGTCAAACCGTGCAGTGCATACTGTAAGCACTTTACAGTAGTATCATAGCTGGTTTAATTCAGTGCTGGTGGGACGTTTAAACTAGGACAAATACCAATGTCTGTAACACTGTTATTAAAAGGCGATTTGCACATTATCAAAGTGCAGAATTAATAGTACATGAACACATTAACCACAAGAGTATAAAAGCAAAACTAAGATGTGCTTAACCAAAAACAATAATACATGGTTCATTTAACATAACGGTTTTACAAAGTCAAATACTCACACAAGTACAGCAAATGAGTGACTGATTATGACAAATCAACAAAATTTTACCACAGGCATTATATCCATTGAGGACATCAGCTACAACACTCTGAGCTGTGAAGCGGAATACTTCCTCGTTGGACGCATTCTCGTCAAAAACACGATCAAATGCAAAGTACACATTGCGGTTCACGCGCTTGTTAAGGTCACGGAACGCACGCTTTCGACCTCGGCAGAGCTCGGGAGACGTCTGAATCTTGGGATCAAATACGATCACTTTGTCGTCGACGACCTTTGCCGCGACAGGCAACTGACAGCTGCGTTCTTTGTCATTTTCACCGCGCAGGCGCACCACGACCGTTATGCTCTGATGACTGGCCGTCGACTCTGTCGAAGACATTTCTCTCTCCTTGGTTTAAATCCTGAAAGAAAACACCCGATAAACACAAAACTAAATACAGAATTTGCATTACAAAAATACAGATTTTCTACAGCCGCTTTATTAGTACAAATTCGGCTAAACACAGTGAGGTTCCCAGCACGATATTAGTTACAAAATCTTAGGAAGACTAGTGCCGAAAATCGCTTAACACTGAGCGTTGGGCCGGTAGTTATAGTAGATAAAAATGCGCAAATACTAGTTTAAAAAATATGACGAACAACGAAACGATGGTACAAACAGTCCACGGTGCCAATCGAAAATTTCAAAAGTCCACGGTCAACACGCCATTATCCGTATATGGTCGAATCATCTCAGCCTAATGAATCTAGTTTGCAATCGATTACACCAACACAAAAATCAACAATACCGTCTCAGTATATCCGTTGCAAAATACGGCAGTAATATTTTCAGGAAACCATTTAAATGTCACTTTTGATAATCGTTCATTTGTAAACACAATTTGAATCTCGCCACACCACTTCCGTTTGGTCAAGCGACTCGCATTTCAGTAAGTAACAGGTATAGTGCCAGTAACAGAATCGACCGCTCTTCTCGATGCAGCAGCGCAGCACCGCCGCAGTGCCCTTAGGCCTTTTTGTGAGGATTTTTCGATACTTGAGTCGTGTCACAGTACAAGTATCAAATGTTATGATTACATATAAACCGTGATCAACAACAGTAGGTTAATATATATAATTTGCGTCTGGCTGCTCTGGCAACTGAACATCTGTGATGCCCTGTGTAGCCTAGCAGTGTAGGCCTATGGGCTACAGCATGCCCCAGCCTATACGACTGTCATACCTGTACGCCGCCTGTTACCTGTATTGCCGTCCATTAGGCGTACTCAGTGTAGATATACAGCAATCATGGCTGAGACAGACATGAAGCATATTATTTTGTTAGTCTACTGCGCTATCAATGTGGTATGTATTTATGCCTGTAATATAACCAGGGCTTGACCAGCAGGTATGCGTGTATGAAAATCTCGTAGGGCCTATGCGTTAAAAACGACAAAAGCTGTTGAGGGGCTGTCCACATCGCTCGGTGGAGGGGGAGTTCAGGAATGGGTTGTAGGCGTTATATGAGGGAGAAGGGTAGCCCCTGTTCTGTATGTCATTCATTGTTTGAATGGTGAAAATTAGCTGCATGGGGCAAATTTTTCGACTGTCGGAGTCCGACAAAATTTGCGATGTAAATCGTATATTCGCCAGTGTTCTTTGACTGTCATCATAATTATGCATTGTTGTCATTGCTTCAGTGGAAAGAAATAAAGAAAAAATTAAAAAAGTATGTGTCTATTTTTTGTACGTATAGCTGACCCCCTTGTACATGAATTGATAGTGTACGTGTTACGGAGGTTGAGAAAACAGTTGGGAGAGATAGAGGGTTCAAGCCCCCTCCCCAATTTCTCGGCAATTCAGACACTGGCCTCATCGCAGATATACGCTTATTTACTCCATACCACACTGTGCTCCCATGTGGTCTTGCTCTAGATGGCGAGAAGAGGACTCGCCGCCGGCCGGGTGCCCCCTCTCCAAAATCCCCCGCTCTCAGCCATTTGGTCTTTGAGCATCTATACCCTTCGGGCTTCGTAACTGAGGGCCTCCAATTTACTGTTGAAACTGAGCCACTAAATGTTTGTCAGTTGTACCACTCTAGACAGCGTTGTATGTCGATGATTGACAGGTGATAGGCCTACAGGGCAAAAAATGCTGGCGATTGGCGCCTGGTCCCACGCCTCGCCGCTGGAGATACACGCCTGCATCACAGTGTTTGTCAGTCTTATACCACTACAGACATTGTTGTATATTTTTAGGTATATCCATCTCGGTATATAAACAACACCAAGATCAACTCAGCCTTTCATCCCTCCGGGGTAGGTAAATCGAATACTAGCATATCTTGCTGGGGTCAAAGCAGGACAAGTTGACCTCTGTTGGGTGACAGGTGTCATCCCACAAGGCAGGTGATGCTCCGTAGTTTCGAGATAGTTTTCCATGAAAAGCTATAATTTTTACACCAGTACCACTCTAGACATTGTTGTGTGTTGTTGGCAGGTGATAGGGCTGGGTATGCTGGCGATTGGCGCTTGGTTTCACGCCTCGCAGGAAATACACGCCTATCTGACCGTATTTGTGAATGACGCCCATGACTCGTCACTGATCGCATGCGCCGCTCTACTGCTAGTCGCTGGACTTGTACTTACTCTGATCTCCGTGCTCGGCATTCTGGGACTGGTGCTCAGAAAACCCATCTTCATCTTTGCTGTAAGAAATAAATTCTGACTGATTAATTGATTTTAATTGATTGATTGATATTCATATACACTGTGTCCAAAGGTATTTTGTTATCGACATTCAACAGCTTAGTTTGCTAAGAAATAATATTTCACGACGAAATTTGTTGAATATTTCAGCAATTTATTGGAGGATTAAGTGTAGATTCAAATTTGACATCTCTGCTACACGGTGTCTGGGGGTTACATTTTTTTCCGGACACAGTGTATATTGCTTTAGAAAATAGTCTTTTCCAGACTTACTTCAGTCATAACCGTGTCTCAAAAAAGTGTCACTTTTTCTGACTGACTCTGTGAAACATTGTTTGGTGTGATTTTTAAAAATAATTTTTAACATGCAACATCAAGAAGATACTAAAGACGTAAATGACTGAAGCTTTGTCTGTTTTACCTTAATACTATTGCTACACTACCTTGTGAAATGCAAAAGTTGTAGTTTGGCCCTTTAGAACAATGAATTCGTGCTGGGCAGCTGACAGATTAGCTGATTGATTAATTAAATATATTGTTGTTGTTGTTTCAGAACTCAAAATATAAGTTTTTTCTATACACAATTTTTTCTCTAGTTGCATGATTTTCAAAATTTATATTTTACAAGGTAGTGTAGCAACACATATGCAGCAGATTGTAGGATATTTATCATCACGTTGCTGAAATTCAAAATACCGCACATTTTTCAAGTTCATAATATAGTCTCTCTGTGAAAGAATTACTAAAATCGTCCAGTGTCTGGCAAAGATAGAACTTTGATGGCATGTTTTAACTGCCCACGCCGAATCGATGGCGGTATTGTTTTCAACATCAAGAAAAACATGTTGATCTAGGTATCTCTAATTAGGTTCATAAACCACAGCAGGCGCTTTGTGTAGTGCTTGATTTCTGGTTGAATTATTCACTAAGTGATTGACCAATTGATCAATCTATAATTTATTGATTAATTGGCTCATTAATTGGTTAGATAATCGATTGATTGATATTCATTTTTGACACGCTCTGCAGCAGTTTGCTCGCAATTTGTAGTGGAAAGTTTCAAGCTATAAATGGCCGTATCTCGTAAATGGCGAGAGAAAGGATAGGACCAAAGTTACTATTAATCACTAATAGGAAGTGACATAAGCCCTTTCGGATGAGCTAGAAATGATCGACCTTAGATGACCGTGAAGGTCAGTACTGCAACAGGAACTGTATAGGCTGTAGCGCGTTTTTCCTAGCGAGAGCTAGGCTTTCTTGTATTTATTGGTGGTGGTATAAGTTGGTAATGTCGTCGGTTACATCAACGAAGTTAACGCCGGGCCCGGTTAGTACTTGGATGGGTGAGCGTCGGCAGGCGGTTAAACTACCTCTGTAGGTAACAGTCAACTCAGCCTGGCCGTTCCTCTGTGGGTAGGCGCAGTGAGTACCAGTGAAAGCTGGGACGTAATCAGGCACACCGCGCGATGCACTAGCCCTCTATCTGTGGTCTGGTAGTGTCTGGCTGAGGGCTAAGAAAACGGAGATCAGCACCGCCCTAAAGGTCCCTTCGCTCGAAAAGGATTTTTACGCGCGAAAGCAGCTGCTGCTTTCAGCGCCTCTTAGCCATCGCAATTCTGTCTGTCCGTCTCACGATTGGATCAGTCAAAAACGGTGGTAGGTAGGATTACCAAGTCTTCACCGTCGGCTGTCCGGAAGATTCTTGTTTTAGGAACCGTAAAGCTTTTCCATAAATTCGAAGGGGGTCACCCTGAACAAAGGTGCTAAATGAGAGGGGGGTGGGCAAAATCTGCGACTTTTGGCCAATAAGTCGCTGTATCTCAGTAACGGTGTGAGATAGGGCCTGGGTTACTATTAATCACTGATAGGAAGTCGTTCACTGACTCTCGATTGGCGCCGAATTCAATGACCTTGACTGCCAAAGTAAAGGGTTTTATGGATTTTTTGGTGATTTCGGGCTGCAACACAAGTCTATCATTCACGACTTGGCGCCACGTATGGAACTATAGTTATGCGATCCAGATAGAGAATTTGGTATTTGTATATTAACTTAGCGTGAACATCCAAATTTCAGCTAAACTACTGAACCGGAACTGCTGTAGGCTTTCGCGCGTCTCGTGAGCATTAGCTCAGATTTCTTGTTACGTTTACGTTATTGATGTATGAATATGTGGTTGTGTAGCACATGTGGCTGCAGCTGATCGTGCTGTTGATGGGCCTGATCAGCGGCTTCATCGTCGTCGGATTCTACTGGGATGTAAGTGTTCAGTTCACTCGGCTCTACAACTTAGGACAGTACGTCAGCTAACAGACGACGAATGTCAGCCCAGTGCCGAAATATCGTGCAGCCGTCTGCAGTGTCGTAGTTTAAAATGTAAATTGGGGGAGGCTCGCTTTCTTCTCCTTTTTCTTTCCTTCCTTCCCTCTCTTTTCTCAATTTTTGTCCCTTCCTAACCCCCCCTTTCCTTTCACCTGGCCCTTTCTCCTTTTTCCCTCGCCTTAGAACTTACAAATGGGACCCCTAAAATTTAGCCAGAGAGTTTGAGGGAGCATTGTAAGCTTACCCAGCGGGGTCTAGGGAGGGCCTTAGCCGAAACCCAGTTTGGTGCGTTGTAGCTTAGCTTTAAAATAGGACAATAATTAAAATTTTTGCCACCAGATATCATGAGTATCAACTGACCAAAATGGCGTTTAAGCGTGTGTTTATGATTTGTCTGGAGATTGGGGACCTGGGCGCTCTGTGCCCTCTAAGGTACGCCACTGGCCGTCCTTCCAGCTATATACAATCCACTGTTCAACTATAATCCTCTTTGAACTTGGAGCTGAAAATCGACACAACGATTATTTCTCTGTTGGGAAACGTTCATACAAAATTTGGGTTTTTGAGGCTTTTGAGTTACGAACCTGTACGCCATGGATGGACAGACGCGGACAGACGGGTACTACATGTAATGTGGCCTACTGGGGCTGCCGCATAATAATACACAGCACAGGCAGTGAAAGATTCAAACGTGCTGTAGTTTTAGAGTTAAGCCACGTTATTAATGTCTGTCAGCTGTATCATCAAAAAAACTGAACAGATTTCTAATGACGTTTTGTAAATGGATCATAAAATGTTGAGATTCCGGTGGCGATCTGAATTTTTATGAGGACGACGGATTATTATTCAGAAATCTCTGCCAGTAAGAGATAATAAGTTCTTTGTATTTGCCAGGCGGCGACACTGTTCTTGTTGACGGAGGTTTGAGACGTGTGATCGATTTCAGTCGATTTTGTGTTGTCATTGGTGTGCAATAGATTCATCGTTTCGTGAAGGACGGCATGCGAGGACAGCTGGAGATGTATTCGGAATCTGAAGTATCAATTCGCCACGCCTGGGACAGAGTCCAAGTCAAAGTACGTCGATAAACTAGGCAGGCTACTAGATCAATTTCAATTACAATCACAACAATTATTTTGCGTAGCACAGATGAAATAGAAGTTTCCGACATTGGCTTTATCTCTACATCTGGTGGGCGCAGAGCACCTATAGTCAGTTGCGGATCCAGAAATAATGAATAAGGGGGAGTAAAAGGGTAGGGATGCATGGGATATGGGGAGATGACTGTGCCCCCTCCCCTCAAAAAAAAAATTTGGATAATTTGACACAAAAATTAAGTATTTTCGTGCAGAATTTTGCTTGGTTCAAAATGCATCCAGTCAGTAGGACTGGTTGCGTCCCCTTTTTGAATCCGCTACTGCACCGAGTGAAAAATAAGTGGGGAAGTTTTGTATAGGATGTAAATCAAAACTCTTCCCCCATTGTTACTGAAAATGGGGGGGAACTTGCATCCGATCTCGACTTCAGATTTGGGAGGATAAATGCCACTGGTTTCCAATGTGCCGCGGCATCTAAGATTAATTAAGTAAGTAAGTAAGTAAATGATTTATAAAGCGCCAAAGTCTCAGAAAAAATCAGGGCGCATTAGTAATAACAAGCAGCTGAAAATTTCGTTACACTGCGTTCGCTTTGTATCTTTAAGACAGTCACTTCTCGAAGTTGGCTCCATTCTACTCTTGCAAAATGTAGGTCTTGAATCAGTGACTAATAAACTAAATAAGTTAATTATTACAATCTCAATCTTTGTTATGTTGTTATCGACAAACGGACTTTTACTAGACTACCCAGTATGGTGAATTTGAAAAGCTACAATTTACGTTCACGAAAATTACAGTTATTATAGAAGAAAAATGTTGACGTCAAGTTTTTTTTAAAGTTGTTGACCCTTCAACAACTGCTATTGCCTTCTTCTGAATGATTTCCTAACACTGTTTACTGTTTGTGTGAAGCGTCGTGTGTGATGTCACACTCAGTGTCGCTACACTACCGTGTGAAACGTGTGCATGTGTGTTGGTGCGTTGACAGAAGCGCTGTTGTGGTGTGGATGGTCCGTGGGATTACGTCAACTCAGAATGGTACAATGAAAACAATCCAATCGACGTAAGTTCTATCAGTAACTACTAGTAGTAGTAGTGTATAGTAGTATTAGTAGCAGTAGTAGCAACGTTAACAGTATGGGCTGTACGTGTTGGACTTGCGATTGCGAGGTCTTTGGTTAAACTCTCGGTCGGGTCACACTATCCAGTGGATACTACCAGGACGGGTGAACCGTCACAGTATATATAACCAACCACCGAAGTCAACTCAGCCTTTCATCCCTCCGGCAGTGGTGTAGCCAAGGGCGGCCCAGGGGACCCAGCCTCTCTTCCCCCAATTTTCCAAACAAAACAATCATACCTTTAAAAACTCTATTAAATTTGCCAATTTGGTCAGTTAATTCTCGGAAAAATAATTTAAGTTGTTGCCACCAGATCTCATCTTTCAAGGCTAAAATGCACCTAATTCGATTTCGGCTGGTAAGCTCACAGCACTCCCCCACACCCTTTAGCTGAATTTTAGTAGATGCTACTTCTAATGAAAAAAGGGGGAAGGAAAAGCAGAGGACAAAGAAAGGGAGGGGAAAGCAAAAAAAGGAGGAAAAGGGAGGGAGGGGAAGGGAAAGGAAGTGAAAGAGAGACGAGGTCCTTCAATTGAAAATTTCTGGCTACGCCTCTGCCCTCCGGGTTAGGTAAACCGAGTAACGGCCTATCTGGCTGGGGGTAAAGCGGTGCACATATAGGCTCCCTGTGTCGGCGGCAGCCTGGCAGGTAACACTGTGTGATCTCATGTGGCACATGACGCTCCGTAGATCTGAGATGAGTTTCCTATGAAGAGCTTTATTGTTTTTCCACCATCGGTATCTAATTGGCATGAGCGGAAAATACAACGGGACCCGCGGTGCAGTAAGCAGACGTACCGCTGCCTCATTGTGTGTGTGAATAAGCGTGAAGTATTATTCATCGCAGTTCTTTTTTGCGCTTAATTTTTACCAGGATTTTGAGTAGTACATAGCGCAAGTGGCATCATATTATATGGCAGCGGGGAGAGCAGCAATTGACCTTCCCCAAAATTTGGGCTGTCGGGAAATCTTCTTGTCGAAAAAATTGCATCGAAGAGTGCAGATTTTTGGGCTAACCCCCCCTTTCCCATTTTGGGCCAAGTTGAAATTTTGAGCACCTGTTCGGAAATTTGCAGCTTTCTGTCGGAATTCTGTTAGAAATTTGCAAATTTCTGCCTCGCTGTCTCTTTCGACCGACGACGCCGTTGCCTGTAAACATGCTGTGCAGCAAGTAGACATACTACCACGTAGCAGGGTGTGTTTGTGTGTGTGTGGCTGGTATAGGTAAGCGTGAAATATCACGTGCCAAGGTCGTGTTGTGCGCTGAACTTCAATCAGGATCGCGAGTTGTACTGGGTCGACCCTCAGGAGATTCAGCTTAAAGACGAAGTCAAGTGTCAAGAGGATGCTCAGGGACGCATTGATAACACCGCCAACCTCAACAGAATCGTACGTACTTAACTAATTCTAATTTAAATAGTTTTAAACGATCTATTACTTCCACGTTCTTGGCTAGTTATTGCAAAGTTTATTTTTTCTAGTATACCTATCGTTGTATTGTGTTACCAGTGACATTTATTGATGTATACTGTTATTTTATTGTGGCATGTTAGTGGCTGCGGCCCTTTGTCATTAAATCAAATAAAAATAAAATAAATTCAATTGTTTCTTCTTGGATCGCCATTGCACGAGGTTGCTTCAGTTTTGCTTAAATGAAAACTTGAAGCCTATAGGCTATAGTTATAATAATACGTCATTGCTCTGTCGCTCATTATGGTACTGCTATTGTGCAAGTAAAATTGGAAGTTCATTCGTAAAACGTAAAATGCAATTAAGAGTCACGTCAACAAAAATATACTCGTCTTTCTACACATACATTTATAGTTGTGGTTGGGGATTAAGAATATACCCTAGTTCTTGGATGAAAAAGGGCACGATGGAAAAAAATGGGACAAAGGCATATCTGTGACTATCCTAGGGCTCCTATGTAAATTCAGCACTGTTCTTTTGTCGCTTAATAAATTTACAGCTTGAAACAGTTACTAGTGGGACCTTTGGAAGAGTCGATTTTTTACCAAAAAATCCGCAAGAATGCGGGATTACAGTTTTAACACAGCAAACTGTACATGTACTAAACAGTGCTTTGAGTGTAGGCTTCAAATCTTCAAACTGAGCACACTGCGCTATAATGTCAATTCTGTAGGCCTACACCAAAGTTGTTTAGCTTTATGTATAATACCCCGTTTACACGATCGAGCAAACATTGAGCAAACATCAAGCAGGCCTGATGGAACCCCGCCCCCTGGCTCAAATGTAGGCCTAGGCTTAGCCCACAGCTGATCACGTGTTATATAGGCCTTCAAAATTACAACCCGCCCGCTCTCCTAATTAGCATGCTAATTACCGTAGCTCGTCGAGCTAGCTGAATGAATGCTCGCAATCATCGAGCAGACGTTGAGCAATTAGCACGTGTATTTTGAATACATTTGCTTGATGTTTGCTCGATCGTGTAAACGGGGTATAAGTCATAGGTCGTTGCTGCTGAAATACATGTCATTGATAACAGCGCCAACCTGGGCAGACTTAAGACGTTGGTAAATGTGGGTAGCCAGGGGGATGCTGTCTCTCCGTTTTCTATCCCACCCGACGCCCACCGTATCCCGTTCTCGGCACCCTCTTTCCCAAAATTCACAACGGATCGATCAATGTTACTGAGTGTAATGCCCCGTTCACACGATGGAGCCGGCTCGGCGAGTTGGCTGTAGTATAGCTGGACGAGTCAGCTCGATGTCTGCTTCGTTTTGTATGCCATGCTTTATCCACGGTTTATATTTGCTCGATGTTTGCTTGATCGTGTAAACAGGATATGACTGATACCCCGGTTACACGATCAAGTTGGCTCAACGAGCTGGCTCGACATCTGCTCGACGTTTGCTTGATGTTTGCACGCATTCATCCAGCTAGCTCGACAAGCTGGCTCGATGCTGGCTCGATGTTTGCTTGGTCGTGTAAACGGGGTATGACAAATGAATGGGCTAATAAACAAATGCCGGCTTGGTGCAGGGCTGTTTCGCCGGTCTACTTCATGTGAACAAGGACTTGTGGCATGACGTCACAGTCTGCTATATGAATGGACCAATGAATTGATTGATCAAGCGATTGATTGGATGTTCCAATGGTGCTGTGTTTGTGTGTGTAGGGTTGTTTCACGGCCCTGCTGCAAGTGAACGAAGATTTGTGGCATGACGTCAGCATCTTCACAGTTCTCAGCATTCTACAAGGTCTCTGTCTCGGCGCAGGCTTCTTACAGGTAAGCTTACTGTACAGAGTCATGACGATTAGATGTCATGTCATGTCGCCTTTTACTCGATCTATCTCGACTTGACTCTACCCCTAAATTATGCGTTGTCGAAAACTTTTTGTAAGAAATTTAGGTGCCGATCCAAAGTAGGATACCCTGATTTAAGCAATATGGCGTAGCTCAGCAGACTCACAGTAATGTTTCTTAGTTGTTTTCCACGATTTTGCGTAAACGTTTCGAGTTAGGGTTAGGGTCAGGCTTGGGGTTAAGGCTAAGGCTAGTGTTAGGGGATAGGGTTAGGGTTAGGTTTGAGGTTAGGGTTAAGTCGATTTTGTTTATTTGCACAACTTACTGTTGTCGAAAAAATAAACAGAAAATGGTTGCTTCATGGTATATTGGCGTTGTATTGCAATTTAAAAAAAAAACAAAGTACTGTAAGTTTATGAAATCGATAAAATTCACAATAACTGCACGGTTCACCATAAAACATCACAACTGATTATAAAGATTTATTATGAGTTTGCTGAGGTACGTCATATTGCTTAAATCAGGGTATACCGGTATCCTACTTTGGACTGGCGCCGAAATGTATATAGGCTTAGTCCCACACACATGCCCCACTGTAGCATTGCTTTGTGACGCCCCTGCCTGTCGCAGTTTATTTATTACAACTAGGGGCGTCAAGCTGTTGAAATAGTTGGGGGCTCGTGGAAATGTCACGGCCTGACAATGGAGGGACTAATGTCCCGAGCGAGACCCGAAGTGCCGGAGCGCCGAGAGGGTTGGTCTGGAAAGGGCGCCGTTGTCTTTCCCCCATTTGCTCAATATTGAGTAAGTAACGTTTTACGTCCCGCCTGACATAGTATATAGGTAAATTCGGGGACGGCCTATCCAAGCAGTGTACGTACACATATAATAACCGAAAAAAGTTCAGCCTTTGCGAAAAGTTTAACCTTTATTAGCATCTGGAGGTAATGCCCCAGAAAAAATTTTTTTAAACGACCAACGTTGAAAAAATTGCATATTTTCATGCATTGGGGAAGGAGTAAATACCGTACTCCAAATCAAATTACGTGCGCAAAATCTGTTTAAATAAGAATATTATTTCTTTTTTTGAAATATTGGGTGCAAGCTTCCCTGGTTCCATGGAGATGACGCCATGCACTAAATACAGCAGCCTGTGTATTAAGGCTATAAGCACATAGTGAGGCGCCGAGCAATTGACGTCGTGTATTGTTGTTGTTGTGCAGTTGTTCGGAATGATTATCGACCATCTCTACCTGAAAGCACAGCGCGAGTCTGGACAACGCAAGCCGCCGCCAGGATACCATTAATCAAAGTCGGATTGGACATGTGGGGGTCCAACTCTATTTTCCCTCCCCTTTCTCGCTTTACTCTCTATATTCCCTTCCCTTTTTCATCTCTTCCCCTTCCATTCTCCTCCCTCCTTCGTAAAAAAATAGGCTCCCTGAAATGCAGCTATGGGATCTTAGAGGGCTGTAAGTTCCCACGTCGGAATTAAAATTTGATGCATTTTACCCTTAAAATCTGACGCCAATTTGGCACCAGTTTTTACTAATTTCCCCAAAACTTATTATAACGGAGTTGTGATTTAATGATGATAGCCTACGTGACTTCATAATTCAGACCAGACTGATTTGAACATGCAATTTATGTTACCTAAACTTTCAAAATTCATGCGGGTGGAGAAACCATACTGAAGAAAGAGAAACCATAGGACTGAAAGTAGGAAGTGGGCGAATGAAATGTCTCGGCCCTTTCCCCTCCTTTTAAGCCCGATATGCGTTAGCCAGGTGTCAAAAACCAGGGATGTGCACGAGACCTTCTGAGCCGAGACGAGACGTTGCAGCTTCCGAGACGGTGGCCGAGACCTTGAAGCTCCCGAGACTCTCGTGAGTCTCGGGAGCTTCAACGTTTCGCCGAAACGTTTTTTGTGACGTATGGTAAAACACATTGACAATGAAAAAAAATTATACGGAATAATTAACTCGCACCATGGTAAGCGCTTTCTATGTGTGATATTGTGAGGTTTTTGCATTTTATTTTGACATCACTGAATATTTAATGGCTTTCACCATAAAGAATTGCAACTGCAGTGCTGTAGACATGAGCCATTATTTTATCGCAATTTGCAAGCAACTGAAATTAGTAAACCACAGCTGATTATAGCCTTATACATCGTCTACATTTGGCTGATAGTATTCATTCTGACATCATAGACTTTATCTTCATTGCGACTAGGTCATAACAAAGAAAGACTGACGTGACATAATTCTGCTTTATGATAAATAAGTAAATGAAAGCGTAGAAACACTGCAAACGAATACATGTATGTCTAAGCCACAAATGTCATGCTGGTTAGCATCGCTCTAACTGCAGCTACAGTATGCATGGCGAGACGTAATGGCCCGAGACCCGAGACGAGACTTACTGGGCAGAGACCGAGACATATTGCTCCGAGACCAAGACGAGACCGAGACGAGACGTTAGTGCGTCTCGAGACCGTCTCGAGACCGAGACGTTTCGACCGAAACCACATCCCTAATTCCTATTTTTCAAATTTTTTTCTAAAATTTAATGGCAAAATTAACGTTTAAATTTTTCATCTGTCCGCTAGCTGAAAAAACTGCAACCTTTTCTCCCGAATGTTTTTTAACTCACACGCCGTTGATAAGCTTAGGCCTACACGGCAGGAATAAAGTCAAAATAGCCAATGCAGCCAGAGAAAAAAAACTAAGCCTAAAGGCAAGATTGCTGACAAATCGTTGCTGTTATGTGCGAAAATGCAGAGCAAAAACGACCTGCCGTCGTAACGTATATACACGGGCGATGTTTTTTATGTTTACGACATTGCTTCAAAGTCACGTCACGCGGTACGTTAGTGATAAACAAGTAACGTAATTACGTTACGGGCAACAAAGGACGATAATATTGTGTTGACGTCTTTCTCCTCATAGAAATCGCAAAAACTACGCTGAATGTTGATTTGAAAATACTGAGCACCTATACACTCTTGTCAAAAATATTTCCTTGGAAAACGTAGATCATACTCATTTGTCTTAAACGGAGAACCGCATTTTTATTTGTTTACGTAAAAATACGTCATCACAAGGTAAAGTGCGCATGCGTATAGTAAAAAACATAACTAAGGTAAACAAGAAATTTGAGCAAAGCTCACGACACGCGCGAAAGCCTATAGCATTTCCAGTTCAGTAGTTATAGTTTCGAAAATTGCATATCACTTGGACTCGGCCCATCGGGACCCTAATACACATCGGCCATAGG